>Ga0307505_10000162_pt1 | contig 82556 bp, 75 predicted proteins | sample 23_S_MG_FD_202183 | JGI IMG/M metagenome (GOLD analysis project Ga0307505, IMG submission 202183) | Soil microbial communities from Populus trichocarpa stands in riparian zone in the Pacific Northwest, United States - 23_S | ecosystem: Environmental > Terrestrial > Soil > Riparian zone > Trees... | reverse complement strand
TATCTCAAGTCGCTCGAGGCGATCGGCATCGACCGCGCGCTGCACGACATCCGCTTTGTCGAGGACGACTGGGAGAGCCCGACGCTCGGCGCGTGGGGGCTCGGCTGGGAATGCTGGTGCGACGGGATGGAAGTGTCGCAGTTCACCTACTTCCAGCAGGTCGCGGGCTTCGAATGCCGTCCCGTTTCGGGAGAACTCACCTACGGGCTCGAGCGACTCGCGATGTATGTGCAGGGCGTCGAGAACGTTTACGATTTGAATTTTAACGGCCGCGAAGGCGCGGAGAAGGTCACCTACGGCGATGTCTTTCTTCAGGCCGAGCAGGAATATTCCCGTTACAATTTCGAATATGCCGACACGGACCTGCTGCTGCGGCACTTCAAGGATGCCGAGGAAGAGTGCAAGCGGCTGCTTTCGCTGGGCGACAAGGGCGAAAAGCACCTTCTGGCGCTCCCCGCCTACGACCAGTGCATCAAGGCAAGTCATATGTTCAATCTGCTCGATGCGCGCGGCGTGATCTCGGTGACCGAGCGGCAGAGTTTCATTCTGCGCGTGCGCGAGCTGGCAAAATCCTGCGGCGCGGCGTGGCTGAAGACCGAGGGTGGACGCTAGGGATTCCGGCGGCGCTTTCCTGCAAAGCCGTTTCAGATTTCGCAGACGTTCCGCGTTTCGTGCAAGCTTGAGTTAACCGTCGAAAATTTAATCCGCGTTGCCTGCGTATCTCAATTTTCAAGCCACATTTGATTGCGAGACTTCATTCATGAACGCGCCAAAAACCTTGCTGCAGATGGCAGGCGCCAGCAACGAGCCCGCGCCGCTCTCCGAATCCGTTGTCGTCGTCATCGACGCGCAGAATGAGTATGTCGAAGGCCGGTTGCCGCTGACGAATGTCGAGCCGGCGCTCGATCAGATCGCGAAACTGCTCACGGCCGCGCGCGCGGCGGGCGCGCCGGTCATTCACGTCGTGCATCGCGGACGCGCGGGCGGCCTGTTCGATCCGCTCGGCAAGATGTTTCAGATCCATCCCAAGGCGGGACCAGCCGCCGGGGAGAAGATCATCGAGAAGGAATTGCCGAACGCCTTCGCCAAGACCGCATTGCATCTTGCCTTGCAGGCGACCGAGCGGAAGGCGCTCGTGCTCGCGGGCTTCATGACTCATCTATGCGTGTCGGCGACGGCGCGCGCCGCGCTCGACCACAGCTGGAAGACGACGGTGGTGGGGGACGCGGCGGCCACGCGCGACCTGCCCGACCCGCTCGGCGGCGAGACCATTCCTGCGACCGCCCTCCACCGCGCGGCGCTCGCCGCCATCGCCGACCGCTTCGCGCTCGTGACGCGGGTGGCGGATTTGAAGGGTTAGGCTAGATTCGGCCTCTTGGAATCTGGGGGCCGTTCTATGACCCAATGGATCGTGCTGATCGCCGTCGCGGCGGTCGTTCTCTATGCGATCGTCATTTTCAACCGCCTCGTGCGCACGCGGCAAATGGCCAACGAGGCTTGGAGCGGCATCGACGTGCAGCTCAAGCGGCGCTCGGACCTCGTCCCCAATCTCGTCGAGACGGTGAAAGGCTATGCCGCGCATGAGCGGCAGTTGTTCGAGGACGTTACGACGTTGCGGAACGAAGTGCGCGCGCTGCCCGCGGACGACGTGGAAGGCCGCGCCAGGGCGGAAGGTGCGCTCTCGGGCCTGATCGGTCGGCTGTTTGCACTCGCGGAGGCCTACCCCGACCTCAAGGCCAGCACGAATTTTCTCGAATTGCAGCGCGAACTCGCGAGGCTCGAAGACGAAATCCAGATGGCGCGGCGCTACTACAATGGCGCGGTGCGCAACCTGAACACCATGGTCGAGTCGGTGCCGAGCAATATCGTGGCCGGGCTTACCGGTTTCACGCAACGCGCCTATTTCGAACTCGCGGATGCGAGCGAGCGCAACGTGCCGCGCGTGCAGGTGTAAGCCGATGCTGCGCCGTCTCGCGCTTACCGTGCTGTTCATCGCCGCCGCTATTGCGTCGGCAGCCGCGGACGAAGTCATCCGCAGTTACGACGCCGTGGTGCGCGTCGCGCGCGACGGAACGCTCACGGTCACGGAGTCGATTGTCGTGCGCGCGGAGAACCGCGAAATCCGCCGCGGCATCTATCGCGACTTCCCCCTCACCTTCCGAGACCCGGAAGGACGCCTGCGGCAGGTGTCGTTCAAGCTGCTCGCCGTGCAGCGCGACGGGCGGCCCGAAAACCATCACACGGTGCGCAACCAGCAAGGCATCCGTATTTATGCCGGCAGCGAGAACGTCGTTCTGCGGCCGGGGCAGTATGCCTACACGTTCCGCTACCAGACCGGCCGCCAGATTCGCTGGTTCGACGGCGGGGCCGAACTGTTCTGGAACGTCACGGGCAACGACTGGATTTTCCCGATCGAGCGCGCGAGCGTGCGCGTCATCCTCGAAGACGGCGCGCGTCCGCTGAAGTGGATCGGCTATACGGGCCGCTACGGCGAGCGCGGCACGGATTGGCGCGGCGAGATCGAGCCGAACGGTGAGCTGCGCGTCGCCACGACTCGCCAGCTCGGCATACGCGAAGGCTTCTCTATCGTCGCCGCCCTGCCGCCCGGCGCGGTGAACGAGCCGAGCGAGCTTCAGAAGCTTTACTGGTCGTTCCTCGACTACAAGAGCTGGATCATTGCCGGGCTCGGCTTCGCGCTCCTGCTCGCCTATTACTCGTTTGTCTGGACCGCCGTCGGGCGCGATCCGAGGCGCGGCACGATCATTCCGCTCTTTCATGCGCCGAAGGATGTTTCGCCCGCGCTCGCAAACTACGTCCACAACTGGGGCCTTGGCCGAAACCTGTGGCGCGCATTCACCGCGGCCGCACTTTCTCTTGCCGTCCGCAAGCTCGTGAAATTCGACGAGCAGGGCGAGACGCTCACGCTGAAAGCGACCGGATACAATCCCGAGCGCGCCGTTATTTCGCATCTGCCTCCGGGCGAGCGCGTGATTTTCGACTGGGTGCAAAGCCAGGGCGGCGAAGCGCGCATCAGCACCGGCAACGGTGCGGCAGTCGCCAAGGTCGGTACCGACTTCCGGGAAACGATCGAGAAAGAGAACAAGCACAAATTCTTCCGCAAGAACGTGGGCTACTTCATCGCGGGCCTCGCGCTGACAGCGGGAGTCTTGGTCTCGGTGCTCGTGTTCGGCAACTTGCGGCCCGAGGAATATGCGCTGATGTTCGCGGCCGTGTTCGCCGGCTTTTTCATCGGCGCGTTCGCGATACCGCTTCTTCGGGCGATCTTCGGTGCGATGAGCGAGACCTGGACCTACAAGACCGCGCTGCAGGTCATCTTCTTCGGCGGCTTTCTGACCTTCTTCTTCTTTCAGTTTATGTCGGTCACAGGCGCCTTCTTTGGAGGCATCGCGGAGATCGTTCCCACAATTCTGCGCGAATATCCCTTCCCCTTCGCGCTGATCCTTTCGTTCGCGGGGATCAATGGCATCTTCCTGCATCTCCTGCGCGCGCCGACCGATGTCGGCCGCGAGGTGATGGACAAGCTTGAGGGCCTGCACCTCTATCTCGACACGGCGGAGGCGGCGCGGCTCAACATGAACGCGCCGGAGATCACCTCCGAGCGCTTCGAGGCGCTTCTGCCCTACGCGGTGGCACTCGACGTAGAGAAGCCGTGGGCGGAGGCGTTCGAGGCGGCGCTCAAGCGCGCCTATCCGACCGCGGAGAACCCTTCGAGCTTCTACCAGCCAAGCTGGACCAACAGCCGAAGCTGGAGCGGCGGCAGCATCGGCAGCGCGGTATCCTCGAGCGTTGCCGCGGCGACCAGCGCCTTCTCCAGCTCCGTCCCGGCCTCGTCCTCGGGATCGTCGGGCTTTTCCGGCGGCGGTGGCGGCTCGGGCGGCGGTGGAGGCGGTGGCGGCGGCGGGGGCTGGTAGTCCCCTAGCCTGTCGAAAAATGTGCTTGGTGCCGTTATACACCTTGCAACAGTATCCCCTCCGGCCCTTCAAGTGAATTATGCCCGACCTTTTCCTTGAACTGTTCTCCGAAGAAATCCCCGCGCGAATGCAGGCGCAGGCGCAGGAGAATTTGAGGAAGCTTGTGACGGATGCGCTGGTTGCGCGGGGCCTCGTTTATGAGGGCGCGAAGGCGTTCTCGACGCCGCGCCGGCTTGCGCTGACCGTCCACGGCCTGCCCGCGCGGCAGCCGGACCAGCGCGAGGAAAAGAAGGGACCGCGCGTCGGCGCACCGGAGAAGGCGATCGAAGGGTTCCTGAAAGCCGCCGGCCTCAAGTCGATCGACGAGGCGAAAGTCCAGCCCGACAAGAAGGGCGACTTCTACGTCGCAATCGTCGAGAGGAAGGGCCGCGCCAGCGAAGACGTGATCGCGGAAATCGTGCCGGAGACTGTGGCAAAATTTCCGTGGCCGAAGTCGATGCGCTGGGGCGCGCGCGACCTGCAATGGGTGCGGCCGCTGCACGCCATCGTCTGCACCTTCGGGCCGGAGACGGAAGAGCCGGAGGTCGTGAAATTCGAGATCGACGGTGTCGAGAGCGGCCGGACCACTTATGGCCACCGCGTTCACGCGCCGGGCAAGATTGAGGTGCGGCGGCTCGACGACTGGACGAAGAAGCTCGGAGACGCGAAGGTTGTCGTCGACCGCGAGCGGCGCAAGGCGCAGATCCTCGCCGACGCCAGGAACCTCGCCATGGCGCAGGGGCTGGAGCTGGTCGAGGACGACGGACTGCTCGAAGAAGTCGCGGGCCTCGTCGAGTGGCCTGTGGTGCTGGTCGGCGAATTCGACAAGGCATATCTCGATATTCCCGACGAAGTGATCCGCGCCACCATCCGCAACAACCAGAAGTGCTTCGTGCTGCGCGACGGCAAGACCGGCCGGCTCGCGAACAAATTTATTCTCGTCGCCAATATCGAAGCCAAGGACGGCGGCGACGAGATCAAGGCCGGCAATGCACGCGTCATCCGCGCCCGCCTCTCCGACGCGAAATTCTTCTGGGACACGGACCGCAAGACAAAGCTCGAAGAGCGCCTGCCGAAATTCAAATCGATCACATTCCACGACCGGCTGGGTAGCCAAGCCGAGCGGCTTGAGCGCATCTCACTCCTCGCCGACCAGCTCGCGCCGGTTGCCAAGGCCGACGCCGCGAAGGTCGAACGCGCCGCGAAGCTCGCCAAGGCCGACCTGCTCACCGAAGTCGTGGGCGAGTTTCCCGAACTGCAGGGCCTCATGGGCAAATACTACGCGCTCGGCGAGAAGATGGACGCCGACATCGCAAGCGCCATTGAAGAGCACTACAAGCCGCAGGGACCGGGCGACCGCGTGCCGACCGCGCCGGTGTCGATCGCGGTCGCGCTCGCCGACAAGATCGACATGCTGGTGTGCTTCTGGGCCATCGACGAGAAGCCCACGGGCTCCAAGGACCCCTTCGCGCTACGGCGCGCGGCGCTCGGCGTCATCCGGATCGTGATCGAGAACGGGTTGCGGCTGAAGTTGCGCGACACGCTGTGGCGGCATTTCGCGGCCGTGCGCAAGGATGAGGCGCTCGCGGAAGCGATCACCATTCTCGGCCCGCTGCACGCCGACATCGCCGCGCTTTCATCGGAGGATGTGGAGACGGCGGTGAAGCTTGAGGCGCTCGCCTCGCAGATCGAGCGCGACAAGCGCGTGGAGCTGACGAGCCTCGTGCGCGCGCACAAAGATCTCGATCTCACCACCGACCTCCTCTCCTTCTTCGCCGACCGGCTCAAGGTGCATCTGCGCGAACAGGGCGCGCGGCACGACCTCGTGGACGCGGTTTTTGCGCTCCCCAATCAGGACGATCTGCTGATGATCGTCCGGCGCGTGGACGCGCTCGGCAAATTCCTCGACAGCGACGACGGCAAGAACCTGCTCGTCGGCTTCCGGCGCGCGGCGAACATCCTTCGCGACGAGGAGAAGAAGGACAAGCGCGGCTATTCCGGGGCGCCGGATTCAAGTCTCCTGAAAGAGGCTGAAGAGAAGTCGCTTTCGGCCGCGATTATCCGCGCCGAGGACGAAGTCTCGGCCGCGCTGAAGAGCGAAGACTTCGCGACCGCGATGACGGCCATGGCGAAGCTCCGCGCGCCGGTCGATGCCTTCTTCGAGAAGGTGACGGTGAACGCCGACGACAAGGCGCTGCGCGAGAACCGGCTCAAGCTCCTCGACCGCATCCGCAAGGCGACGCTCTCGGTCGCGGACTTCTCGCGGATCGAAGGCTGATCCAATGCCCTGGCACGCGCTGCGCCGGCCCGTCATGCGGCGCGGCCGGCGCTGGCAGGCGCTCTGGCGCGGCTGGCGGATGCGAGAGGACGCGGTCTGGCAGCGCAAGGAATTGTCGCCGATCATCGCCGGCCTGTCTCCCGAGCAGCAGCAGGCTGCCATTCGCGACGCTTGCGAGCGGCTCCATGCGACGCCCGAGGGCGGCATTCACAGCGGCGTCAAGCGCACGGGGATCGGCACCAAGATCGTTCAGCCGGATGGCGGCCCGGCTTGGCTCAAGATCACGGCCAAGGGCGGCAAGACCGAGCACTGGCACCGGCGCGGCGAGCAGCTCGCGCAGACCATCGACGGCGTGCCGAAGCCGGTCATCCTCCGCGAGCTCGAATGGAGCCATGAAGGCGCGGGGCTCCACGCCTTTGTCTATTCGTTCATTCCCTCGCCTTCCGTGCAGCCGACGCCGTGGGTCTCGGTGCCGATGCCGGACCTCGACGAAACGTGGCTGGCGGCGCTCGCGCAATCGCTGAGACTCATCGGCGAGCAGCCACTCGTGCGCTGGCTGATCCATCCCGGCCCGGTCGCGCGCGTGGTCGGACAGCGCTTCGGCCGCCGCGCGCCCTACGACGTGGATGAATGGCGCATGGCGCATGGCGACCTGCACTGGGGAAACGTGACCGCGCCGACGCTCTCGCTGATCGATTGGGAGTTCTATGGCGCGGCTCCGCGCGGCTACGACGCGGCCATGCTCATGATGTTCGCGTCGAACGATCGGGAGCTATTCGAGCGCTTTGAGATCGCCTTCGCCGACGACCTGAACACGCGCAGTGGACTGATCGCGCGGCTCCATACCATCGCGAGCCGGCTCAAGCGCATCGAAGAAGGCAAGAGCGATCCGCGCCATTACCGCCGCCTCGAACGCGAGGCGGAGCGTTTGCTCAAGATGTGAAGTCCGCGCGCGACGGTCCTGTGAATATGGAACCCGAATGGCCCCTGCTCCGTTGGCAGGGTTGCGTCCCGCTACCGGGACATCGGGGACCATTCATGGACATCAATCCGCAGCTTCTCTCGCCGCTCGTCGCACTCGTCGCGGGCATCCTCATTCTCGCCGTGCCGCGGCTCCTCAACTTCATCGTCGCGATCTATCTGATCATCATCGGCGTGATGGGGCTGATGGGACGCTTCTAAAGGCTAAATATGTCGTACATCGACGCTTCGGCCAACGTTGCACGATATATTGCGTGCGGAATTTACACCGCCGCGGGCGGCTCCGCTGCGTCCTCACTGGCCTTCTCTAAGAACAGATCCCAATGGTCGTCGGTGCGGTCGAGGGAGCCATGATGGCATCGAACAACTTCTAAAATCTCCACAGGGCCGCATTGCTCACGAGGATAACTACAGCATGCGATGATACGGCGGTCCTTTATGCGGTCGTTTAGCTTCCTTTCGTATTCAATCAGTCGGTTCCAGCCAGCCTGGGGCATGAAGGATGTATTTCCTGCTATGCGCAGCCCCTGGAATCCATCTGCCAAAGCATTCTTCTCTTCTTCGAGCCAGCGTTGAATCGCTCGTTCGGCGTCGAAGGCTTCCGGTTCTCCGTACCATTCAACCGCATCGAATACTCTCAGCTGACCCGACGTAACGGCTCGCATCAACTTTTCGGATTTTGAAATTTCGACCAGAGCATCCTGCGCCGGAAGCGGAGACGACGTTACCCAAATGCACCGCTCGTTGTGGTCGATGCCTGCCTCAAAGAAGGGCACAAAACCGTCGATAAGCTCCTCGCGTGTCGGATAGAAGTGGCACATATGCAACCCGTAGGGTGCTGCGCCAAGGCCCGGAATTCCGAAGCTGCTGACATGCGAGCTTTTCAAAGCCGCGCACTCATCGGGTGCGCGCGATCATAATGTTTGGTTCTTTCAAGGACTTCACGAAACTGTTCCGGCATCGCTTCCTTGACCCATAGCAACATCGACTGCGAAGAAGGCATTCCCGATGCGGAGCCTTTCCAAGAAACGATGGAACGCAACACGCGGCCTTCGATAGGGCCAATGACCTCCGCAATGGCGGCATTCACTGCGTGGCGGTGGCTCGAATAATCGTGCGTGGGAATGACGTGGCCATGCGTGCGGCATATGTTTCCGAACGCATCGTCGTAGATGCAGGGGTCGTACTTATCCATAAGGAACGAGCAGAAGATGGCGATCGTTTCTTCATGGGCAATCTCATCGAAGTACTCTTCGAGCCGGGTCGATCCTTTCCCGTTGCCCTCAACGTAAAGGACGTTGACCATCTCGCCCCACCAACGCACGCGAGGAAACTTCCCTCCACGGCGCGCTTTTTCTATTGTCTGTCGCGCGAGCGGTTTGAAAATATTGCCGTCGGGCATACCGGTTGCCATGAATTTCGGCAAAGTTTCAGTCGCATCCAGAAGCGTGAGCTGTCCGCGGTCGAAAAGCGTAGGGAGGTCGAAGCCCTTACTTTTCAAGCGTCCCGAAATATTCATCCAGTTGGGCTGTGTGGCGACCAGGATGATGGATTCGCCCCGGACCAAACCTTCGGCCGCGAAGTGGCTTATCGCTTCGCCATAGAAGTCGGCATCCTGGTAGAGCTGCACGATGTGGCCATCTGGACCAGGGTCAGCCAGAAGACGCTTCCAGGCAGAATTTTCCATGCGGGCTTTTAGCGCGGAACGGATCGGTCGGAAAGTGCCTCACCGGCCAATGGTGGCGGACTTGGCTTTGGACGGCGCCGACCCGTTCTGGCGACGCGTCATGCGATTTCCGCTCGCCCGCGCCGCCTAGTCCACGGCGCCCAAGGTCACGCCGCCGTCGATCACGATCTGCTCGCCGGTGATGTAGGCGGACGCAGGCGATGCGAGAAAAAGCGCCAGTCCCTGAATGTCCTCAGGCCGGCCCATGCGGCGCATGGGCGTCATCTGTGCGAAGAAATCCTGCGTCGCGGGATCCTGCAACCGGCCGCCGCCGATATTGGTGACGAACGGCCCCGGCGCCATCGCGTTGACGCGGATGTTGTGTCCGGCGAGCTCAATCGCGGCCTGCCGCACGAGTTGCTGGAGCCCCGCCTTCGAAACCACGTAGGGCACGCCGACGAAAATTTCCGGCCGGAAGGTCGAGATGGTCGATGTGACGACGATGCAGCCGCCGCCGCTTCGTTTCATATGGCGCGCGGAAGCCTGAACCGTCGTGAAGACCGATTTGTAGTTCACTTCGATCAGGCGATCGATGAGTTCGGGGTCGATCTCCTCGATCGCACGCGCCGGATTGCGCGTGCGGTCCTGATTGAGAAAGCCCGGCCCACCGGAGATGCCGGCATTGGCGAAGACGACATCCAGCTTGCCGTAATGCGACGCGGCTTCGTCGAAGGCGCGGTTCAGCGCCTTGCGGTCGGTAACATCCACGACCGCGCCGCGCACATCGCCGCGAGTCTTGAGTGCCGAAACGGCCTCCGCGAGCGCGTCCTTGTTCGCGTCGAGGAGCGTCACGCGCGCGCCGTTGTCGATCATCGCTTCCGCGCAGGCGCGTCCGATGCCGCTCGCGCCGCCGGTGATGACCGTGGCAAGGCCGGCGACGCTGAACAGGTCGGCGGTCTTCATTCGAAACTTACATGCCCTTCAGCACGCAGGCCGCGGCAAGGACGATGTAGGCGACCATCGCAAACCAGAATTTAAACTCGGTGACGAAGGGCACCATGACAAAATGGCCGACCAGCGCAAGCACCGCGATGATCAGCGAAAGGATGAAGACAAGCTGCGTTGGTGCGTTGAGATTCATCGTGTCCCCCTTGGCTGCGCGTCAGATCACGCAGCCGAGCAGCAGGACCGCCGACGCCGTGACCGAGATCCAGAAATGATATTGATTGAGGAAGCTCATGTCGGGAACGAAATGCCCGAATAACGCGAGAAAGAGCAGCGCCGCCGCGATCCAGTACAAGGTTTCGGAGGGCGCTTTGATCTTCATGAGTGGTCCCCAGTCAGGCCGGCGGGTGCGGCAACCGGCGATCATGGGGCGAGTCGGCGGCGCACGCCAGCCGAGCTGCTGCTTCTGGCCGCTGTTGCGGGGCGGCATGGCGCGGGTTAAGCATCCCCGTCCCTCAATCAGTTCCGGAAAAGCCGATGGCCAAATGGGTCTATTTCTTTGGCGACGGAAAAGCCGAGGGCAAAGCGGCCATGAAGGCGCTGCTCGGCGGCAAGGGCGCCAATCTCGCGGAAATGTCGAATCTCGGGCTTCCGGTGCCAGCCGGCCTCACGATCTCAACCGAAGCCTGCACCCATTACTACGCCAACGCCAAGAAACTGCCGCGCGATCTGAAGCCACAGGTTGAGGCCGCGCTCAAGAAGGTCGGACGAATCGCGGGGCGCGGCTTTGGCGACCGCAAGAACCCGCTGCTCGTGTCGGTGCGCTCGGGCGGGCGTGCTTCCATGCCGGGCATGATGGACACGGTTCTCAATCTCGGGCTCAACGACACGACGGTTGAGGCGCTGGCAAAAAGCGCGGACGCCCGCTTCGCCTATGACAGCTATCGCCGTTTCATCCAGATGTATTCGAACGTGGTGCTTGGCATCGACCATCATCACTTCGAGGAAGTGCTCGACGGCTTCAAGGAAGAGCGCGGTTACTCGCTCGATACCGACCTCTCGGCCGACGACTGGCGCGAGATTGTGAAGCGCTACAAGGCGCTCGTGCAGAGCGAGCAGGACGCGCCGTTCCCGCAGGACCCGCACAAGCAGCTCTGGGGCGCGATCGGCGCCGTGTTCGGGTCGTGGATGAACCAGCGCGCGATCACTTACCGACGCCTGCACAACATTCCCGAAAGCTGGGGCACTGCCGTCAACGTGCAGGCGATGGTGTTCGGCAACATGGGCGAGGATTCGGCGACGGGCGTCGCCTTCACCCGCGATCCTTCGACGGGCGAGAAAGCGCTCTACGGCGAATTTCTCGTCAACGCCCAGGGCGAAGACGTGGTCGCCGGCATCCGCACGCCGCAGGACATCACCGAGGCCGCGCGCAAGAAGGCGAACTCGGACAAGCCCTCGCTCGAGGCGCTGATGCCGAAACTCTACAAGCAGTTTGTGAAGACCGCCGACACGCTCGAGCGGCACTACACGGACATGCAGGACCTCGAATTCACCATCGAACGCGGCAAGCTGTTCATGTTGCAGGCGCGCTCCGGCAAGCGAACGGCCAGGGCCGCACTCCGCATCGCGGTCGAGATGGCGAAAGAGAAGATGATCACCCGCGAGCAGGCGGTCGCACGCATCGATCCGATGGCGCTCGACCAGTTGCTGCACCCGACGCTCGACCCGGAGGCGCCGCGCACCGTCATCGCGTCGGGCCTCCCCGCCTCACCGGGCGCGGCGTCCGGCGAGATCACGTTTTCGTCCGATGAAGCGGAGTCGCTGAAGGCGCAGGGTAAGAAAGTTATTCTCGTGCGCATCGAGACGTCGCCGGAAGATATCCATGGCATGCACGCGGCCGAAGGCATTCTCACCACGCGCGGCGGCATGACCTCGCATGCGGCCGTGGTCGCGCGTGGCATGGGCAAGCCCTGCGTTTCGGGCGCAGGTTCGCTGCGGATCGACTACGCCAAGCGCGAGTTGAGCGCGGGACCGCACAAGCTGAAAGCCGGCGACATCCTCACGATAGACGGCTCGACGGGCCAGGTGCTGCTCGGCCGCGTACCGATGCTACAGCCGGAGCTCTCCGGTGAGTTCAACACGCTGATGCAATGGGCCGACGGCATGCGAGCGCTCGGCGTGCGCGCAAACGCCGACACGCCCGCCGACGCCAGGGCCGCGCGCAATTTCGGCGCGGAAGGCATCGGGCTCTGCCGCACCGAGCATATGTTCTTCGATGCCGACCGCATTCTCGCGGTGCGAGAGATGATCCTCGCCGACGACGAGAAAGGCCGGCGCGCGGCGCTGGCGAAACTCCTGCCGATGCAGCGCGAGGATTTCACGGCGCTCTTTGAGACCATGCAGGGCCTGCCGGTCACGATCCGACTGCTCGATCCGCCCCTGCACGAATTCCTGCCGCACTCGGACGAAGAAATCGCGGAAGTTGCGCAGTCGATGGGCGCCGACCCGGAAAAACTGCGCGGGCGCGCGCAGGAGCTTTCGGAATTCAACCCGATGCTCGGCTTCCGCGGCTGCCGGCTCGCGATCGCCTATCCCGAGATCGCGGAGATGCAGGCGCGCGCCATCTTCGAGGCCGCGGTTGCCGCGGCCAGGAAGACTGGCAAGCCGGTGGTGCCGGAAGTGATGGTGCCGCTCATTGCCACTAAGGTTGAGTTCGACCTCGTGAAAGCGCGGATCGACGCCATGGCGGAGGCTGTCGCCATCGAGTCGCGCTTCAAGGTCAACTATCAGGTCGGCACCATGATCGAACTGCCGCGCGCCTGCCTGCGCGCCGCGGAGATCGCGGAGAGCGCCGAGTTCTTCTCCTACGGCACCAACGACCTGACACAGACGGCCTTCGGCATCTCGCGCGACGACGCCGCGACGTTCCTCGGCACCTATGTCGAGCGCGGCGTGCTGGAGAAAGACCCGTTTGTTACCATCGACCGTGAGGGCGTGGGCGAACTGGTGCAGATCGCGACCGAGCGCGGGCGCTCGACGCGCCCGGACCTCAAGCTCGGCATTTGCGGCGAGCATGGCGGCGATCCGGCGTCGGTCGCCTTCTGCCATGAGGTGGGGCTCGACTATGTCTCGTGCTCGCCCTTCCGGGTGCCGATCGCGCGGCTCGCGGCGGCGCAGGCGGCGATCCAGGACAAAAGCCGAAAGAAAGCTGTGAAGAAGACGACGCGCAAAGCGAAAAAGAAAAGTAAGCGCGACCGCTGAAGCCATCAGCGTTCAGCCGGGAATTCGCCGCTTACACCATCCCTCCCCTTCAGGGGAGGGTCGCCGCCGAAGGCGGCGGGGTGGGGTGAGTGTTTCGACATGCCCCCACCCGCCGCTCGCTGACGCTCGCGGCCGCCCTCCCCCGCAAGCGGGGGAGGGATAAACAAGTCAGACCGCAACCTTCTTGAGGAAGCCTTCGACTTCCGAGCGCATGTTGGATACCGCCCGGTCGACGGATTCCGACGCGCCGAGCACGTTCTCGGCGGACTTGCGCGTGTCGGCGGCAGCGCCCGAAAGCTGGTTCAGGACGTTTACGACGAGGCCTGCTCCCTCCGCGGCGCTCGACACGCTGCGCGAAATCTCCGACGTCGCCGCGCTCTGCTGCTCGACCGACGCGGCTACCGACGAGGCATGACGGTCGATTTCCTGCATACGACTGCTGATGCTGTGGATCGCGTCGACCGCAGCGCGCGTGGAGACCTGAACGGAATCGATCTGCGCTGAAATCTCCTCGGTCGCCTTCGCGGTCTGGACGGCCAGCGACTTCACTTCGGATGCGACGACTGCGAAGCCTTTGCCCGCCTCGCCTGCCCGCGCCGCCTCGATGGTGGCGTTAAGCGCAAGGAGATTCGTCTGACCCGCAATGCTGCGGATCAGTTGCACGACATCGCCGATCTTCTGCGAAGCGTCGGTGAGGGTTGAAATCTGCCGGTTGGTGGCCTGTGCCTCGGTCGCGGCCATCCGCAACGCACCCGTGGTCTGGCTGAGCTGTTTGCTCATCTCGGAAATCGAGATCGAAAGCTCGTCGGCGGCGGCGGCGGCCGTCACGACGCTATTGGACGCCCGGTCGGTGGTCTGCACCGCGCCTTCGGCCTGCGTCGACGTCTGCTCCGACGATGCGAACAACGTGCTCGCCGTCATCTTCATCGCGTTGGCGCTCTCGCCGACCGTTCGCAACACATTCTCGACGCGGGTGCGGAAGGACGAGATCGCTTCCTCGACCGAGGCGCGGCGCTGCTCATGCGACTGCATCGCCAGCCGCTGTTGCTCGATACCGTATTGCTCGGTGACGTCATCGTGCGTCGCGACCCAGCTGCCATCCGGCAGCGCCTGCTCCGCGAGCGAAACGCGGCGGCCGTCTGCCAGCGAGAGCATCAGCTTCTGGCCTTCGCGACGCGCGAGCCTTGCCTGAATGTCGCGCATATAGTCGTCGATATTGCCGACGAACTGGCCTATCGCCGCGCGGTGCTCGAGGATTTCGCGGAGCGTCACGCCCGGCTTCACCACCGCGGGCGACATGCCGTACATGGTGATGTAGCGCTTGTTGCAGACGATCAGCCGCGTATGGGCGTCCGTCATGCAGAGACCCTGCGTCATGTAGTTGAGCGCGGTCAGACAGCGCCTGCCCTGCCGCCGCGCGCGAAGCCAGAGATACGTCGTAACGGCGCCGTAAGCCGTTGCGACCAACAACGCCATGGCAAGACCGACGGCGAGCGGAGACCAGGCAAAAGCGTCAGGCATGGAAATTCCGGAACGATGCGGCGGGCGGAAGTTTGCCTAGATGTCCGCGGTTAACGTGGATTGAAGCCAGCACGGTCACACGGCCACCTTGTCGAGAAACTCGGCGACCTCTGAGCGAAGGTTGGCAAGCGCGGACTCGACCGACTGCGAAGCCTGCAACACCGTCTGCGCCGAGGCGCGCGTGTCGGTGGCGGCGCCGGCGACCTCCCGCAGAACGGACACAACGACCTGAGCACCCTGCGCAGCCAATTCGACGTTGCGGAGAATTTGCGCCGTGGCGGCGTTTTGCTGCTCCACCGATGCCGCAACAGAACTGGTTGAACCGTTGATCCCGTCCATGCGGTCGGCGATGCGGCCAATTGCGCCGACCGCGTCGCGCGCGGAGGCCTGCACGGCCAAAATTTGCCCGGCGATCTCTTCGGTGGCGCGCCCGGTCTGTACAGCCAATGATTTCACTTCGGAAGCGACAACCGCAAAGCCGCGCCCGGCTGCACCGGCGCGTGCGGCTTCGATCGTCGCGTTGAGCGCGAGCAGGTTCGTTTGCCCCGCGACATCGCGGATCAGCTCAACAACGTCACCGATCTTCTGCGCGGCCGCGGCAAGCGAAGCGATGTCGACATTGGTCGACTTTGAGACGTCGGCCGCCTGCGCAACTTCCTGCGTCGTCCGATCGAGCTGACGGCTGATCTCACCGATCGAAGCGGAAAGTTCCTCCGCGGCTCCGGCGGCGGTTCGAACATTTTCGGACGAATTGTTCGATTGATCCACTGCCTGCTGCGCCCGGTCGCTGGTGCGGCTCGATGACTCGAGCAACGTGGATGCGGTCGAGCGCATGGCCGCGGCATTTTCAGCCACGATCCGGACCACGGCCTCGATACGCGAGCGGAAGGCGGTGATCGCGGCTTCGACCTGGGTGCGGCGCGCCTCCTGCTTGGTAAGCGCGTCGCGCTGCTTTTCGACCTCGAGCTGCTCGGTCATGTCTTCGTGCGTGCCGACCCATCCGCCGTCGCCGGTCGGCCGATTGTTCACCGCCACCATGCGGCCCATGCCCGTGCTGCCGATCGCGCGCGTCGACTCACCGCGCGCGATCTTCGAGATCAAACGATTGCGGTAGTCGTCGGAATTGTCGTCGAGCGAAAATTTTTCGATACGGTGGCGCAGAAGATCAATGAGGATGATGCCCGGCTTTACGACATCGGGTGAGAGTCCGTAGATATCGAGGTAGCTCTTGTTGCAGAAAACAAGACGCTCGTTTTTGTCGAAGATGACAAAGCCCTGATACATGCAATTGACGGCGGTCAGCACGAGCCTGTATTTTGCGCGCAAGCGCAAATATGCAGCGCCCAATGCGCAGGCTACCGCGATTGCAAGCATTGCAATCCAATGCGCCTCGATTGCGTAACGCGCTATTTCCATGAGCCCCACCGCCGATTGCAGGCAGAATGCCGCAGGCTCGTTTCCGAATTGTTAACCACGCGACGACAGGCGGCGGAACGGATGCGCCCTTTTCCGCCGATAAGGCGGCGGATTAACGCGGCGGCAAGGTTAAGCGCGCGATAACCAAATCCATCGAATGCCGAGGACCGGCATTCGTGGCGTTCGCGTTGCGTAGGTCGCGTTGCATGGTTGCGTCGTTCGTCCGGCGGTGCCCGGTTGCCGCCCGCTGCATTTTCGGTGCTGCCTTCGTGCTTTCGGGCACCGTCCAGGCGGCCCATCAGGATCTCGGCAGTCTGCTTGCGAGCCAGCCCGGTGTCGCCGAGAGCGCGCGCACGTTCCTGCTTTCCGGTTCGCTCTCAACGCTCCGCACCGCCACGTTCTCGCTGCCGAGCCCGATGGGCTTCGTCATTCCGCGCCTGCCCGTGGCGGACCATTTCGCCAGCATCAGCGCCGTCGCGCCGAAGACCATGCGCGTCGAGCCGCTCGACCTCGAACCGCAGGCGCCGACGCTTCCGCGCGTGAACCGCGACGGAAAGCGCGACCGGCTGACGCCCGCGCCAAAGGAAACGGTTCGCACGCTCGCGCCGAACAAGGTCGAGCCCGCGCCCGTTCGCGATGGCGGACAGATCGCGGAGGAGGCTTGGCTTGCTTTCGAGGAGACCGAGCCGTTCGGTCTTGAGGCGGAGTTCGCCGGAACGCTCGCGCGCGACCTCGATCCGGTTCCGTCGTCGGGGTCGCTGCTGCAAATCTCGCGGCTGATTTTTTCCGACAGCAAATCCGATCTGCCGCCGCTTCACTTCACGCATGCGGCGCTCTCACCGGTCGAACGGCTGCGGCTTGCGGCGCTGGCCGGCGCGGAAATCACATCGTCGATTGCGAGCAAGGGCGTCGTTACCGGCGACGAGGCGACCCCGCGCAGCCCAGCCGAAGAACTCGGGCTCTACGGAAAAGCGCGTGCGAAGGCCGAGAAATGTCTCGCCGACGCGGTCTATTTTGAAAGCCGCGGTGAAGTCGAGCGCGGACAGGTTGCCGTTGCACAGGTCGTCGTCAATCGCGTGTTCTCCGGCTACTATCCGGAGGATGTCTGCGGCACGGTCTACCAGAATGCGCATCGCCATCTGGCTTGCCAGTTCACGTTCGCCTGCGAAGGAAAATCGCTGACCGTGAACGATCAGCCATCCTGGGCGCGGGCGACACGGATCGCGCGCGACATGCTCGACGGCAAGATCTGGCTGAACGAGGTCGGCAAGGCGACGCACTATCACGCCTACTGGGTCAAGCCGGCCTGGGTGCGCGAGATGCGGACGCTGCAGAAGATCGGCGTTCACACCTTCTATCGCCCGCGCAAGTGGGAAGAAGACGAGCGCGTCGCGACCGGCGGCTAAGCCTTCAGGTCTTGTGCGGCCCCCACGGACCCCACTGCCACGGATCGAGCGGGTTTTCCGCCAGCGACGGCCGGCGGTCCCATGGACCGCTCTCGCCCGGCGGCGGCGTCTTCGGCGTCGGCGGTGCGGGCGGATGATCCGCCCATGGATCTTCCTGTGTCAGCGGACCGAACGGATCTTCCCCGACCGATGCAATTGACGGCAGAGGACCGGGATCGCGCCCGCCCGCCGCCTGCACGAGCGCCGCGACGCGGTTCGGCACGGTCGGGTGCGTCGAGAAGATATCGACAAAGCCCGAATGCGGATTGTCGACACACATCTCCATAATGGAGGCGGTGGCGTTCGTGAGCTCGCCACGGCCCTCGATCTTCCGCAGCGCCGTGATCATGGCGTCTGGATTTTTTGTCAGCTCGACGGCGCCCGCGTCGGCCAGATACTCGCGCGAACGCGACAGCGCGAAGCGAATGACAATCGACAGAACCCAGGCAAGGGCAACAATCGCGAGGGCGATCAGAATCACGACTACCGCACCACCGCCGCCTTTTTTATTCCCACCACCGCTGCTGCCTCCGCCGCCGACGCGAAGGCCGCCACGGAACAGGCCGCGGAAGATCAGTTCACCCACGAAGGAAATGACACCCGCAATCACAACCGCGATCACGAGCATGCGCACGTCGCCGTTACGGATGTGGGTCAGCTCGTGACCGAGCACCGCCTCAAGCTCCGCGTCGTCGAGATGGCTCATCAGCCCGCGCGTGATGGAGATCGCGTATTGCTTCCGGTTCAGGCCGGTCGCGAATGCGTTGAGCGCGGTATCTTCCGTCACCTTCAGCTTCGGCATCGGAATGCCGCGCGAGATGCAGAGGTTTTCAAGCAGATTGTAGAGGCGCGGCTCCTGCTCGCGGGTGACGTCGTGGCTGCCGACCGCGGCGTCGATCATGCCCTGATGGAAACGCCAGGCTATCAAAAGCCAGACGGCCGTGCCGATCGTGACAAACGGAATTGACCCAACGAAGTATTGGCGCGCAGTCCAGAGAAGGTAGTCAAGCGGCGCGTCGCCATTGAAGACTACGGATGCAATCAATGAACCTGCGTAGCTCAGCAGATAGACAAGCAGGAACAGGCCCGCGAGCAGCAGGATCGATCGGACCCTGTTTGACCGGATGTGAGCGTAGAGACCGTAGGCGGCCATGGCGTCTGCCCGCTAAGCCGTCGTGCGACCGCGCGGCACAACTACCCCCCTTAAAACTTCACGTTTGGCGCCTGTTCAAGCTGCGGGCGTGTTTCGCCGAGATCGAAGAACTCGCGGTGGCGGAAACCGAGCGAGCCCGCGAAAAGGGCCGCCGGCAGCTGCTCGATACCCGTATTGTATTCCTGGACCGCGTTATTAAAGAAGCGGCGGGCGGCCGCGATCTTGTTCTCGATGTCCGCGAGCTCGGTCTGGAGCTGGAGGAAATTCGTGTTGGCCTTGAGGTCCGGATAAGCCTCGGCGAGCGCGAAGAGCTGACGCAGGGCGCCGGTCAGCATGTTTTCCGCCGCCGCCACCTGCGCCGTGTCGCCCGAACCGCGCGCGGCGACGGCGGCATTCCTCGCCTGCACGACCGCCTCGAGCGTGCCGCGCTCATGCTGGGCGTAGCCCTTCACTGTCTCGACCAGGTTCGGCACGAGGTCGTGGCGCTGCTTGAGCTGCACGTCGATATCGGCGAACGCCTGATTGACGCGCTGCCGCAGCGCGACAAGGCCGTTGTAGACAAAGACGACGTACAGAACGATCGCGGCAATCAGGCCAAGAACAATCCAGGACGTGGACATCGGTGGCTCCCTCAATCAGGCGGGTCGGGTGGAGAGTAGCGCAGATTATGTCGGCTTGGTTAGAGCCCGCCGACAAAGAAGGCACGCAAAATCAGGATGAGCGCCGGGACAGCGATCAGGATCATCGCGAGGTCCGGCTGGCGTTTCTGCCAGGCAAGCACGAAGGCCCAGGCGGCCAGGATGGGGACGACGACGAGCACAACAAAGAAATAAAGCGCGACGAAGATATTCGAAGGCAGGCTTGTCCAGCTCGTCATCACCGAATAGATCGAAATCAGGCTGAGCCCGGCGATCATCGTTGCTATGCCGAGGACCGACCAGCGTTGCGGCGCGGGGAACTGTTCGGAAGCTTTCATTGAACCTCGCTCATTTCGGCAGCAGCGCGTACCCGAATGTATGACATTCGCCAAGCCCGCATTGCAGGACGACGGAAACGAAATTGATCATGCACAGTGCGATCACATAGACGCTCAGGATCGCTGCGAGGCGGCTGAGCAACGGAAACGATTCAGCGCGGACCTTGGCAAGCGTTTCATCGCCGCCCAGAATCAAAAACTTGATCGCGAAGGCCGTCATCAGCGCGAGCGCGATCAGGATCGACCACACCGGCATGTGCAGGCCGAACACGGCCGAACCGATATACTCGTGACCGGGGCGCGGATAGATATCGAGCAATGTCTGCCGCACGGAGACGATCAACAGGAATATCGCGAACAGCATGCTGAGGCCGCTGTTGCGGTACGAGAAGCCGTGCCGAAATTGCTGCACGATGCCGAAACAGACACCGAACATCGCCACACGCTGCAAGAGGCATAGCGGGCAAGGCAGTTCACCATAGGCGTATTGCAGCGTCATGGCTGCGGTGAGAATTGCCGCGATGACGAACATCATCAGGAAGAGGAAATTGTAGTTCAGCAGAGCGGCGAGCCGCTGTTCGACCGTGAGCGCGGGCGCGTTCATGGCTCAGGCTCCATCTGCCGGCACGGTCAGGCCGGTCTGGAGCCACGGCATGCGGAAGCCGGTCTCCGGCGAGTAGATTTCGAACAGAAACAGCTTGGCGGCCAGCAGGAGACAAATCACCGCGAGCGCAATCGCGATACGCGGGCGCGAGAACCAGCCGACGATCAGCGCGAGCGTCAGGGCCGCAAACACGACGGCCATCATCGGGAGCGCCTCCGGAGCTTCGTCCGCAGCCAAAGTTCTAGCATGGCCGGACGCGGAAACGGCAACGCGACGCCAACAGGCCGATTGCCGCTGCGGGAGGGCTGTGGTTCGATAGCGGCATGAACGGGGCCTCCTCGAACCGGGCTGCCGCAGAACGAACAAGACGAAGTCGGGAGGAAGCGATGAAGAAAACACTGGCGCTTGCACTACTGGCGGCCCTCGCAGCGGGTCCCGCGGCGGCGCAGGAATGGCCGAACCAGGCCGTGAACATCATGGTCGGCTTCGGCCCGAGTTCGACGCCCGATCTCGTCTCGCGAGTCGTCGGAGAATATCTTCGCAAGAAGCTCGACCAGCCGTTCGTCGTTCACAACCGGCCGGGCGCAGGCGGCAATATCGGGCTCGAGGCCGTCGCAAAGGCGACCCCTGACGGTTACACGATCGGCACCACCATTCCGGGACCGCTCATCGTCAATCCGATGACGATGAAGATGTCGTTCGAGCCACGGAAAGACATCAAGCCCGTCACGATCCTCGCGACGCAGCCGAGCGTGCTGGTGGTGAACGCGAAACTCGGCGTCAACAACCTTAAGGAGCTGATCGCGCTCCTGAAGAAGAACCCAGGCAAGTATAATTATTCTTCGATCGGCATCGGCTCGATCTCGCATCTGTCGATGGTGCTTGTGGCGCAGCAGAGCGGGACCGAGGTGCAGCACATTCCTTACAAGAGCTCACCCGATGCCGTGGCGGCTGTCATTTCGGGCGAAACGCATATGGCGACGCTTGCGCCGAACGCCGTTGTCAGCCACGCGGAAGCGGGGACGATCAAGATGATCGCCGTTTCCACGCCGAAGCGCTGGCCGGCGCTGCCGGATGTGCCAACCTTCGCCGAACAAGGCGTCGAGGGCGTGCAGGCGGAAGCGTGGATGGCAATGGTCGCGCCGGCAGGCACGCCCGATGCAATCATCGACAAGCTCTACAAGGAAGTGAAGGGCGCGCTCGATTCCGCCGAAGTGAAAGAACAGATGACAAAGTTCGGCTTCCAGCCGGTTGGCATCACGCCGGCGGAATTCAAAAAACGCCTCGAAGAGGACGAAAAGCGCTGGGCGAAGGTCGTTGACGGCGCGGGGCTGCGCGCCAAGTAAGCGTAGCTTTCCGTGAGGATTGCACTCGCAACACTCTGGCTCTGCGCCGCCGTCGCGGCGGCGCAGGCCGAAACCGTCGAGGTGACGGGCGTCGCCTTCGACGACGTGCTCAATCTTCGCGCCGAACCTCGCGCCGGCGCGCCGCTCGCGGGTGCGTTGCCGCCGGCGGCGTTCGGCATCGAGGCGCTGAAGCGCACGGAGGGCTGGGTCTATGTGCGTTCGGGCCAGATCGAAGGTTGGGCATCCGCGCGCTTTCTGCGGCCGCAATTCGTGCCGGGCGAGCGGCCGCCCTCGCCGCTGCAATGTCTCGGCACGGAGCCGTTCTGGTCATTCACGCTTGCGGGCGACACGCTGACCTACAGCACACCGGACCTGAAGCCGGTCGCAGCACAAGTCGGCAGTGCGCAACGGAGCCGCAACAGCACCATCGTCTGGCGCGTCGCGCCAAAGGACGGGCCGGTGTCGAGCGCGACGATCGAGGCGCATCAGGCGTGCTCCGACGGCATGTCGGATCGCGTCTTTTCCTTCAGCGCGCGGGTCGAGACGCGGGACGGACTGTTGCTGTCGGGGTGCTGTGAGCGGGCGAAGTAATTTGCGCCTTTGGATCCCGGCTCGCGCTCGCGCATTTTGTGCGCTCGCTTGGCCGGGGTGACAGTGAAGCTACGCTTCACTGTCACATATTCGGATAATTCGGACCGCCGCCGCCTTCGGGCGGCACCCAGGTGATGTTCTGGTTGGGGTCCTTGATGTCGCAGGTTTTGCAGTGGACGCAGTTCTGCGCGTTGATCACGTAGCGCGCGTCGCCGCCCTCCTCGACCCACTCGTAAACGCCGGCCGGGCAATAGCGCGGCGACGGGCCGCCATAGACGTCGTGCTCCGACGATTTCTGTAGCTGCATGTCGCGCACGACGAGATGCACCGGCTGATGCTCTTCATGGTTCGTGTTCGACAAAAACACGGACGAAAGCTTGTCGAAGCTCACCTCGCCGTCGGGCTTCGGATAGAGAATCGGCTTGAATTCCGACGCTGGGCGCAATGAGGCGTAGTCCGGCTTCCCGTGCTTCAGCGTTCCGAAAGGCGAGAAGCGCAGGATCGTGTTCAGCCACATATCGAGGCCGCCGAGACCGATACCAAAGATGGTGCCGAAGCGCGACCAGAGCGGCTTCACGTTGCGCACGGGTTTGAGGTCGCGGCCAATCGACGACCCGCGCCAGCTTTCCTCGTAGGCCGTCAGTTCGTCATGCGCGCGGCCGGCCTGCAACGCCGCCGCGATGCTTTCGGCGGCGAGGACACCGGAGACAATGGCGTTGTGGCTGCCCTTGATGCGCGGGACATTCATGAAGCCCGCGCCGCAACCGACCAGCACGCCACCGGGGAACGCGAGCTTCGGCACCGACTGCCAGCCGCCTTCGGTGAGGGCGCGCGCACCGTAGGAGATGCGCTTGCCACCCTCGAAGGTCGGACGGATCGAGGGATGCTGCTTGAAGCGCTGAAATTCCTCGAACGGCGCGATGTACGGATTGTCGTAGCTCAGATGCACGACAAAGCCGACTGCCACCTGATTGTCCTCGAAGTGATAGAGGAACGAGCCGCCGCCGGTGCGGTTGTCGAGCGGCCAGCCGAAGCTGTGTTGCACGAGGCCGAGATGATGTTTCTTGGGTGCGACCTTCCAGATTTCCTTCAGGCCGATGCCGAATTTCTGCGGCTCACTGTGCTCGGCGAGATGAAATTGCGCGAGCAATTGCTTCGTCAGCGATCCGCGGGCGCCTTCTGCGAAGACCGTGTATTTGCCGCGCAGTTCCATGCCGCGCGTGAAATTCGCCGACAGCTGGCCGTCCTTGCCGATACCCATGTCGCCGGTCGCGACGCCGGCAACGGCGCCGTTCTCGCCGTACAAGACTTCCGCGGCAGCAAAGCCGGGATAAATCTCGACGCCGAGCGCTTCCGCGCGCTTCGCCAGCCAGCGGCAGACATTGGCGAGCGACGCAACATAGTTACCGTGGTTCGACATCAGCGGCGGCATCAGGAAATTCGGCAGGCGCAACGCGCCGGAGTGACCGAGGAGATAAAAGCGATCGGCGGTGACTTTCGTCTTCACCGGGCAATCGGGATCGGACTGCCATTCGGGCAGCAAGCGGTCGAGGCCAACCGGATCCATGACCGCGCCGGAAACGATGTGCGCGCCAACCTCGGAGCCTTTCTCCACGACGACGACGTTGATGTCGGCGTTCTGCTGCTTGAGGCGGATCGCGGTCGCGAGGCCTGCTGGCCCCGCGCCGACCACAACCACGTCGAATTCCATGCTCTCGCGCGGAGAAAGCTCGCTCATCGGTAGCCTCTTGGACCTCGCCTTCGGTCGGTACTTGCGGAATGTTTTCCACCGTTTCCCGGCGGAACACAACGCCAACGGTGTTATGCTGGCAGCATGATCGTGAATGATCGCCGGCAAGCCGCCATCGACGCCCTCGCCTTCCAGTTCGAGGCGGGTGTGGACGTCGCGCTCGACGAGGCCGCGCCCGATCGCTTTGCGGAACAGCCTATTGCGCCCAAGGCCGCGGCGTCACCGGCGCGCGGGTTCGAAGAGGCACCGCGCACAGCGCCGCCTGCTTTCACGCCCGCGCCGGTGGCTCCCGCTGCTCCCCCCCCTGTGTTGCCCGGCGCGGAAGCCGCCGTCACCTCGGCGCGAGAAGCCGCGAAGTCGGCCGCAACGCTCGAGGCGCTCCGGGCGGAGCTCGCGCGTTTCGACGGCTGCGCGCTCAAGACCACTGCGATGAACCTCGTCTTCGCCGACGGCAATCCCGAAGCGAAAGTGATGTTTGTCGGCGAGGCGCCGGGCGCCGACGAAGACCGCGAAGGCCTGCCTTTTGTCGGGCGCTCGGGCAAGCTGCTCGACCGGATGCTCGCCGCGGTCGGACTCGACCGGACACAGGTTTACATCGCGAACATCGTGCCCTGGCGTCCGCCCGGCAACCGCACGCCGACGCCGCAGGAGTCCGCGATCTGCCTGCCCTTCATCAGGCGGCAGATCGAACTTGTGAACCCCGACATCCTCGTCTGTCTCGGCAAGCCGTCGATGCAGACGCTGCTTGGCGTGCAGCAGGGCATCCGCAGCGTGCGCGGGCGATGGTACGACTTCGACACCGGCACGCGCACGATCAAGGCGCTGGTGACATTCCACCCGGCGTATCTGTTGCGCTCGCCGCTGGAGAAGCGGCATTCATGGCGCGACTTCCTCGCGCTCAAGAAAGCGCTTGCTTCCTTCTCCCCGCAGCGCGGGGAGAAGGTGCCGAGCGAGCGGTAGCGAGCGAGGCGGATGAGGGGCCATGCATACCCCTCACCCGGCTCGCCGCTCACGCGGCTCGCCACCCTCTCCCCGCAAGCGGGGAGAGGGATAGAAACGCGCGCTCCTCAGGATGAGGCGCCGTCCTTCTTCATGTAGGCCGGCGTTTCGCCCGACAGGAAATCCTCGCGCGGCGGTGCGAAGACGTCGATCACCTGCGTGTCTTCGGGAAACCATGCCTCGTGCTCGACGCCACCGGGGATGATCGCGAAGTCCCCGGCCACGCAGGAGCGCATATCGTCGCCGATGCGGAAGTCCATGCGCCCGGACAACATCCACATGATCTGCTCATGCGGGTGCTTGTGAGCGCTCGCATGCGCGCCCGCCTTCATGTCCCACCACACGATCATGCCCTGATCGCCGGCGGCGATACGGCGCGTGATCTTGTCGGTGACGCGCTCCTCGGCGAGCGTTTTCAGCGATCCGAAGCCGGAGATTTTCGGCATGACGCACTCCCCTTCACACAGCCGCCTGGCGGCGGCTTTGCTCCACTATAAAAGATCATGGCCGGGATTTCTCCCGGCCATGAAGAACTTTCTCGAAGCAGCGCTCAGTGGAAAGCGAAGTAGAGCGCGAACAGGACCGCGAGCACCATGACCGCCGGGCTCACATCCTTTTGCCGGCCGGACAGGATCTTGATCACCGCATAGGTGATGAAGCCGAGGCCGATGCCGGTGGCGATGGAATAGGTCAGCGGCATGGTGACGGCCGTCACCACCGCGGGCGCGTATTCCGTCATGTCCTTCCAGTCGACGTCGGCGAGGCTCTTGGCCATGACGACGGCGACATAGAGGAGTGCCGCCGCCGTGGCATAGGCCGGGATCATGCCCGCGAGCGGCGAGAAGAAGAGCGCCAGCAGGAACAGGATCGCGACAACCACCGCCGTGAGGCCGGTGCGGCCGCCGGCGTCCACGCCCGACGCGCTTTCGATGTAGCTCGTCGTGTTCGAGGTGCCGAGCATGGAGCCGATCACCGTCGCCGATGAGTCGGCGATCAGCGCCTGCTTCATGCGCGGGAGCTTACTGTCCTTGTCGAGCAGACCGCCTCGGTGCGAAACGCCGATGAGCGTGCCTGCCGTGTCGAACAGATCGACGAACAACAGACTGAGCACCGCGATGATGAAGGTCATCTCCATCGCGCGCGAGAAGTCGAGCGCGAAGAGCGTCGGCGAGATCGAAGGCGGCATAGCGACGATGCCGCCAAATTTCGCCAACCCGAACGGGATGCCGATGATCGCGACGACCAGAATGCCGATGATCGTGCCGCCAAGAACCTTGCGATAATTCAGCGCGGCGATCAGCACGAAGCCGACAAGCGCCAGGATAGCGGCGGGCTGCGTGAGGTTGCCGAGCGTCACGAGCGTTGCCGGATGGTCGACGACGATGCCCGCGCTCTGTAAGCCGATGATCGCGAGGAACAGCCCGATGCCGGCCGCGACCGCCATCTTGATGTTATGCGGGATGGCGTTGATGACATATTCGCGGATGTAGAAAATCGAGATCAGCACGGCGAGGATGCCCGAGAAGAACACTGCGGCGAGCGCCTGCTGCCATGAATATTTGTATGTCAGCACCAGTGTGAAGGCGAAGAAGGCGTTGAGGCCCATGCCGGGCGCGAGCGCGATCGGATAGTTCGCGTACAGTCCCATGATCGCCGACGAAATCGCCGCAGCGAGACACGTCGCAACGAACACCGCGCCCTGATCCATGCCCGCTTTCGCGAGGATCGCGGGATTTACGAAGATGATGTAGGCCATCGTCAGGAAGGTCGTGACGCCCGCGATGGCTTCGGTTCGCATGTTCGTGTTGTGCGCGGAAAGCCCGAAATAGCTGTCGAGCATTCCTTCCAGACCGCCTGAGGCGGCCTCCTTCTTCTTATTAGCCATGTGATCCCCCAATGAACGGCGCGATTATCGGTGCGGAGTTTCCGCCACCACGCCTACGCGCCATCAGTCCCCGTGCGCGGCATCGGCAAGCATAGCGGCGGTGGAGGGTGCGCTGTTGCCGGTTTTTTGGGTTGTCCACGACCGGGACTCGCGAGCGCTTTGCGCAACTTTGGCACTGCACCGCCGGAACTATCTGGCCGCGCACAAGTTTTCGGCAACGGTGGAATTGCGTGAGCATTCAACCGCCATGCGGCAATTCGTGATTTCACAAGCCGCGTGAATGTTTGCCATGCTCGGATTCGCCGCGATTCCCGCTACGGGGGACCGACGCCGATGGATTTCGACCCGCTTCTCCTCGCGCGCATCCAGTTCGCCTTCACGATCGCATTCCACATCATCTTTCCATCGTTCACGATCGGGCTCTCGGCCTATATCGCGACGCTCGAAGTGATGTGGATCAGGACGGGCACCGCGCACTACCACACGCTCGCGCGCTTCTGGACAAAGATCTTCGCGGTGTCGTTCGCGATGGGCGTCGTGTCGGGGATCGTCCTCTCCTACCAGTTCGGCACCAACTGGAGCCGCTTCTCGGAAGTCGCCGGCAACATCATCGGCCCGCTCATGGGCTACGAGGTGCTAACGGCTTTTTTCCTCGAAGCGACGTTTCTCGGTGTGATGCTGTTCGGCTGGAACCGCGTTCCGCCGTGGCTGCACGTCTTTTCCTGTATTGCCGTCGCGGTTGGTACCGCGATGTCCGCTTTCTGGATTCTCGCGGCCAATAGCTGGATGCACACGCCTGTCGGCTTCGAGATGCGCGACGGCATCGTTCACCCGACCGACTGGCTGCAGATCGTTTTCAATCCAAGTTTCCCTTATCGCTTCTTTCACATGCTGACGGCCGCCTATCTCACGACGTCATTCGTCGTGCTCGCGGTCGGTGCTCGTTACATGGTTGCGGGCATGCGCCCGGCCGAAGCCAGGACGATGCTGCGCATGGGCGTCGGCTTCGCGGCCATCGTCGCGCCGCTGCAACTCTTCATTGGCGACCAACACGGGCTTAACACGCTCGAGCATCAGCCGATCAAGGTCGCTGCGATGGAAGCGCATTGGGACGGGACTAAACCCGGCGATCTCGTGCTCTTCGCATGGCCCGACGAAAAGAGCGAAACGAACCGTTTTGAAATCTCGATTCCAAAGGGAGCGTCGGTCATCCTGAGACACGATCCCGACGGACTATTTCCCGGTTTGAAGAGCGTGCCGCCGAGCGAGCGGCCATCTGTCCCCATCGTGTTCTTCGCGTTCCGGGTCATGGTCGGGATCGGCCTGTTCATGATCGCGTCGGCATGGGTAGGCGTCTGGCTGTGGTGGAGGGGAAAACTATTCTCGACCGCCTGGTTCACGAGGCCGATGGCGCACACCTGGTGGATGGGTTTTGTCGCCGTGATCGCGGGCTGGACGGTGACCGAGAGCGGCCGGCAGCCGTGGCTCGTGCATCAGGTGATGCGAACCGCCGAAGGCGTCTCTCCAGTCCCCGGCGGAAGTGTCGCGACGACGCTCGCAATGTTCGTCATCGTCTACGGCATCATCTTCTCGATGGGCATTTATTACATCAACCGCCTGATCGCGAAGGGACCGCCGCCCGAAGACACGGTGCCCGAAATTGGATTGCCGAACCGGCCGCTTTCCGGCGCGCACACCGCCGGACGTCAGGCGCTGAACTGACAGGGAGGACACGAGATGGAGTGGTACCTTCCCCTGATCTGGTCATCGCTGATCGGCGTCGCGGTTATCATGTATGTCGTCCTCGACGGATTCGATCTCGGCATCGGCATCCTGTTTCCGTTTGCGAAGCGCGAAGCCGAGCGCGACCAGATGATGAATTCGGTGGCGCCGTTCTGGGACGGCAACGAGACGTGGCTCGTGCTGGGTGGCGGCGGATTGCTCGCGGCCTTTCCCCTCGCCTACGCGATCATCATGCCGGCGGTGTATCTGCCCATCATTCTCATGCTGCTCGCACTGATTTTCCGCGGCGTCGCATTCGAATTCCGCTGGGTCGCGCAGTCGTCGAAGATTTGGTGGAACATCGCCTTCGCCGGCGGATCGATTGTCGCCGCCTTCGCGCAGGGCATGGTTCTCGGCGCGTTGCTGCAGGGCATCGAGGTGCAAGGGAATCAATACGCGGGCGGGCCGTTCGACTGGCTGACGCCCTTTTCACTTTTGTGCGGCGTCGGCGTTGTCGCGGGTTACGGGCTGTTGGGCGCGACTTGGCTTGTCCTGCGCACCGAAGGCGTCGTCGCCGAACGCTCTCGCGAGCAAGCCAAGTATTTGCTCGGTGCCGTGCTTGTCGCCATGGGCATCGTGAGCCTGTGGACACCGCTCCTGATCGAACGCATCGCCGAGCGCTGGTTCACACTGCCGAATTTCTTCTATCTCGCGCCAATTCCGATTGTGACGGCGCTGCTGGCCTTCATGGTCTGGAAGTGGCTGAACGACAAACGCGAGCATGCGCCGTTTGTCGGCACGATTGGCCTGTTTCTGCTTGGCTATACGGGCCTTGTTGTTTCAAATTTTCCGTATCTCGTACCGCCGAGCCTGACCGTGTGGCAGACCGCCGCCGCGCCTTCGAGCCAGATCTTTATGTTGATCGGCACAGTGTTCCTGTTGCCGGTGATCCTCGGCTACATCGTGTTCGTGTACTGGCTGTTCTGGGGAAAGATCCGCGAAGGCGAAGGGTATCACTGACCGCTATTGCTTCGGCGGCACGATCGCCCAGCCGAGGCGGATGAAGTCGAGGCTGCCGGGCCGCGTCCAGTTCAATGTCAGCGGAGACTCCGCAACAAGCGGCGGAAGGCTTGCGGCGAGCGCTGCCGGCGGAGCGGCATCCGCGCCGCGAATGCTCCAGATCACGATGCCGCCCTCCGCTTCCAGCTTTTCGCGGCTCGCCCACGGCGATTTCACCGGATCGGCGTCGATGAAGATGTGCGGCCGGTCGCGGCTTGCGAGCGCAATCGAACTCGCCTGCCACTCGCTGCCGACGATATAGTCCAGCGGCTTGCCGGTGCGCGTCCGGTAAACGTCGGTCACATAGCGCGCCGCCGCCTGCGCGGGCCAATTGGTCGTGCGGCCCGTCGCGCCGAAATAGGGCGACGCGAACGCCGTCGCGAGTTCGAGGACAGGCGGCAGAAAGAGCAGCGTCAATGCGGCCATGGCCACCATGCGCTGACGATGAACCCGCAGCGCCTCGCTCGCGAGAACGATTGCAAGCAAACCTGAGTAGAGAACAAGCGGCGCGGCGGCGAGCGCCGAGAAACGCAGACCGAACAGCACCGCCATCACGACCGCGAGGATTGGCGGAACAAGCGCGATCAGGGCCACCACCTGTTTGCCGAGCGGGTGAAGCGGCGGTCGCATGAAGACCGGCGCGATGTCGCTGTCGGTCGCGTAGTAACGGGATGCGAGTCCGATCAGCAGCAACAGGCCGATATGCCCAAGGATCACCATCACGCCTATTCCGATCGGCTCGCCGCGCACGATGTTGCTGCCCGGAATGTCCAGTAGCTGCATCACGCCGGAAAAATCGTGATTTTGCAGCCAGATCATGCGCGGCGTGAGCAGGAGCGTGAACAGGAAGAGGCCGGAGACGGCAAAGATCTGGTCACGGTTCTCCGTCAGCGACGCGCGACCTATGGCCATCGCAGCTGTCATGCCAAGCAAAACGGCAAAGACGAAAAAGCTTTGAACGCCGGCATACGCAAAAAATCCGCAGGTGACCCCGAGCACGATCCATGCGTAGCGATTGCGCTCAATCACCGCGAACCACCATGCGAGCACGGCGAGCGCCACGAGCGGCATCTGCACAATGTCGGAATCGAACGAGCCGACCGGAAACGCCACCGGGTGAACACCGACCATGAGAAAGACGGCGATCGCGCCGTGGCGGTCGCCGGCAATGCGGCGTGCGAGCAGATAGACGAGCCATCCGGTGAGCGCGACGGTGAACGGTCCCAGCGCGTAGACGGCGAGCAGGCCGCCGGCGCGGAAGGCGAGTTCCAGAATCCACGGCGCGAGCGGCGGCGTGTCGAGATAGCCAAACTGCCACTCGCGGCCGAGCGCGATGGCAACGGACAATTTTGGGTCGGGTGTCGGATTGGCCAGCCAGGAAACTAGCGTCCACATCGCCGCGTGAACAATCAGCAGCAGGCCGACGAAGAACGCTGGACGGGCGCGCAAGCCCTCGACATAGATCGAGGCTTCGAGTGGGCTGGTGAAAGCCTGGGCGCGCATCAGTCTTTTGCCGCCATGACGGCGCGGACGGAAATGACAGGCGCGAAGGTCGCGCGATGATGCGGCGTCGGACCGTGCGTACGCAACGCTTTGCCGTGCAGGTCCGTGCCGTAACCCTTGTGGCGTTCAAAGCCGTAGTTCGGATAGGCAAGGCCGAGCTGGCACATCAGCCGGTCGCGCGTGACCTTGGCGACGATCGAGGCGGCAGAGATCGACGCGACGATCGCATCGCCGTCTATCAGCGGCTCAACCATATAGTCGTCGGACAGCGGCGGGCGATACGGTCCGTCCACATAGACGAGACGCGGCGTGCGCGGCAGCGCGCAGACGGCGCGCGCAAGCGCCCACAGACTCGCGCGCAAGATGTTGTCCCGGTCGATGCGCGCGGGCGGCGCCATCGCGACCGCGACTTCCGCACACGCGCAAATTTCGTCGAACAGCCGCTCGCGTTCGTCGGCTTCGAGCATCTTCGAATCGTTCAGGCCCTTTGGCACGCAGTCAGGGTCGAGAATGACGGCTGCGGCGACCACGGGGCCTGCCCATGGACCCCGGCCTGCCTCGTCGCAGCCTGCAACAGGCGCATGGCCCATGCGATAGGCGCGCGCTTCGCGGCGGAACGACGGTTTGCGACTCGGCGGCATGGCTGAAAGGTATCGGATTTTTGGGTCTGCCCGGAACGGAAAGGCGTCCAGTGACTTACACTGCCGCCTGATTGCGGCAAACCCACAGCCGCGCCACAATCGGGGAGAAAGTGGCGGTAGCGGCGCCTGCGGAGGTCTTGATCATGCGGTGGGACGATTTTCGTCGAAGCGAGAACGTCGAGGATCGCCGCGGCGACGGCGGCGGCAGTGGCGGCTTCCGCTTTCCGCTCCCCGGCGGGCGGCGTGCCGGCGGCGGCGGGCTCGGCATCGGCGGTCTTATCGTTGTCGGACTGATCGCCTGGGCGCTCGGCATCAATCCGCTCGTGCTGATCGGCGGCCTTGAACAAATTCAGGGCCCCGGCATGGAGCAGCAGCAGGCTCCGTCGCCGAAGGGCAAGGCGGGCGCGCCGGGCGACCATCTCGGACAGTTCGTGTCCGCCGTGCTCGGCTCCACCGAAGACCGCTGGAATGAAATCTTCTCACAGGCGGGGCAGCGCTACCGTTCGCCGCGACTCGTCATGTTTTCCGGCGGCACGCGTTCGGCCTGCGGCATGGCGCAATCGGCGATGGGGCCGTTCTATTGTCCGCCCGAGCAGGCGGTCTATCTCGACACGTCGTTCTTCCAGGATTTGCAACGCCGCTTCGGCGCCTGCCCGGTCGGCAGCAAGAGCTGCGAATTCTCGCAGGCTTATGTGATCGCGCACGAGATCGGTCATCACGTGCAGAACCTGCAAGGCATTCTGGAAAAGGTGCGCGAGGTTCAATCAAGCTCGGGCGAGCGCGAGCGCAATGCCCTTCAGGTGCGCGTCGAATTGCAGGCCGATTGCTACGCCGGAGTCTGGGCGAATAAACAGCAGTCACGTTCGAGCTTCCTCGAGGAAGGTGACGTGGATGCGGCGCTGCAAACGGCGTCCGCCATCGGCGACGACATGATCCAGAAGAAGACGCAAGGCTATGTCGTACCCGACGCCTTCACGCACGGCTCCGCCGCGCAACGCAAGCGCTGGTTCATGAACGGCTTCAAGAGCGGCTCCGTTCAGTCCTGCAATACATTCTCGACGGAATCACTGTAACCGCCGCATGATTGTCCGGCCGGCGGAAGATCGCGACAACGAAGCGATCTGGTCGATTCTTGAGCCAGTCATTCGCGCCGGCGAAACCTACACGCTGCCGCAAGACATGACGCGCGAGGCGGCCCTCGCCTATTGGCGCGCGCCCGCGCATGAAGTCTTCGTCGCGGAAGACGGCGGCGACATCGCCGGCACGTATTACCTGCGCGCCAACCAGATGGGTGGCGGATCGCATGTCGCGAATTGCGGCTACATGACCGCCCAGCATGCCTCCGGGCGCGGCGTGGCGCGGGCGATGTGCCTGCATTCGATTGAGCGGGCGAAAGCACGCGACTTCCGTGCGATGCAGTTCAACTTCGTCGTTTCAACCAACGAGCGCGCGGTCCGGCTGTGGCAATCACTCGGCTTTGAGATCGTGGGCCGCCTGCCGGCCGGATTCAGACATCCCGAACTGGGATTTGTCGACGCGCTCGTTATGTTTCGCGCACTCTGACAGGTCTGCTATATTGAGCCATGCCCGGCATCGATCCGTCCCGTCACTTTGAACCGCTTTCCATTGCGGTGCTGACTGTGTCCGACACGCGCGACATCGCGGAAGACAAATCCGGGTCGCTGCTTGCCGAGCGGATTGCGACGGCAGGCCACCGGCTGGCCGCGCGCACGATCGTCAAGGACGACGTGAAAAAAATCCGCGCGCAGGTAAAGGCCTGGATCAAGGACAAGAAAATCGATGTGGTCATCACCACAGGCGGGACCGGCTTTACTGGCCGGGATGTGACGCCGGAGGCGGTCGAGCCGCTGTTTGAGAAGCGGATGGACGGCTTTGGCGCGATGTTTCTGCTCGTCAGCGCGCCGAAGATCGGGCCATCGGCCATCCAGACGCGGGCAACGGCCGGCACCGCAAATTCCACCTTCATTTTTTGCGTTCCGGGATCGCCGGGCGCCTGCAAGGACGCGTGGGACGAGATCCTCGTCCACCAGCTCGACTTGCGCTACCGGCCCTGCAACTTCGTCGAGATCATGCCGCGGCTCGACGAGCACCTGAAACGGAGCAAGGCAAGGGAAAGCTGAACGCTCCGCCGCCGATGGAGTCGACGTTGTGAACCAGTCGAAAAACCGGGCGCAGGTGGTGATCTTAGGCGCTGGCTTCGGCGGCATGGAAGCCGCGCGGGCGCTGGCCCGTGCGCCGGTCGACGTCACGATCATCGACCAGCACAACCATCACACCTTTCAGCCGTTGCTGTATCAGGTTGCAACAGCCGCCCTCTCCTCACCCGACATCGCCTGGCCGATCCGCTCGATCCTGCGCAATCAGGAGAACGCGCGTGTGGTGATGGCGAAGGTGACGGACATTAACGTAGCGAGACGAATCGTGTGTGCGGGGCCGATCGAGATCACCTACGATTTTCTCGTGCTCGCCACGGGCGCAACGCATTCCTACTTTGGGCACGACGAATGGGCCGAGGCCGCACCCGGGTTGAAGAGCATCGACGACGCGCTGAAAATCCGACGGCGGATTCTGCTTGCCTTCGAACACGCGGAGATCGCGGACAACCCGGCTGAGCGGCATCGGCTGCTGACTTTCGTCATTGTCGGCGGCGGACCTACGGGCGTCGAAATGGCGGGAGCGATCGCGGAAATCGCGCGGCACACGCTGCGCTCCGATTTCCGTCGCATCGATCCCGGTGCCGCGCGCATCGTGCTCGTGGAAGCCGGGCCGCGCATCCTGCCGACATTCCCCGAGAAGCTTTCCGCTTACGCGCAGCGCTCGCTCGAACGCATGGGCGTAGACGTAAAAACGAACTCGCTCGTGACCGATTGTCGGAACGACGGCGTGGTATTCAAAAACGGACGCATCGACTCCGAAACGATCATCTGGGCTGCGGGCGTGATGGCTTCCCCGGCGGCGCAATGGATCGGCGCCGACATGGACAAGGCGGGCCGCATCAAGGTTGGTCTGCATCTCGAAGTGACGGGGCACCCGGCGATTTTCGCGGTCGGCGACACCGCCTTTCTCGCCGACCCGGACGCGCCACCGATTCCGGGCATTGCTCCCGCCGCAAAACAGATGGGTAAGTATGTGGGCAGGTTGATCGCGGCGCGTGTCGCCGGCGGAGAAACGTCGGCGCCGTTCACCTATCGTCACTTTCTCGACCTCGCCACGGTGGGGCGCAAGTCGGCGGTCGTACGGCGCGGCCGTCTGCAACTTACCGGCTATCTTGGGTGGTGGTTCTGGGGCATCGCGCATATCTATTTTTTGATCGGCGTGCGCAATCGCTTTGTCGTCGCGCTCAACTGGTTCTGGAGTTACATTACCTTCCAGCGCGGCGCGCGGGTAATCACCGACCGCTGACTCAGCCGAAGAAACTTTTGCGCCAAAGAAACGTTTTGGACTGGGGGGCTTTCAAAATCCGGAGGCTCATATGCAAGTCCCGCTCGAGATTTCCTTCCACAACCTCGACAGTTCCGAATGGGTTGAACGCGAAATCCGGTCGCGCGTGGAGGATCTCGAACGCCTCTACAGCCGGTTAACCTCCTGCCGCGTGCATGTCGACCAGCGTGCGCGGAACAGCAACGGCACCATCCCGCCGGTCGTGCGGATCGAGCTTGGCATTCCCGGACGGCGCGATCTCGCGGTGACGCATGAGCCGGATCATCTCCAGCGAAAATTCCAGAACCCCGACATCCAGAATGCGATCAACGAGGCATTTCGCATCGCCGAGCGACGGCTGCGTGAGATGAAGGAGTGGCGCGAGGACCGCACGCAGCAGCCGCAGGGCGAGGCCGACCAGAATTTCCTCGGCCAGGTCGCGGAGATTCATCCCGACCGGGATCATGGGTTTCTACTCAACAACAACGGGTCGCTACTCTATTTTCATCGCTCCAGCATGTTGCGTGGCGATTTCGATGCGCTGAAGCGCGGCGATGAGGTGCATTACGTCGAAGACCTCGGCGACACGGGACCGATCGCCACCAAGGTGCGCGTGAAGGTGAGTAACGGCAACAGCGGCGCTACGCCGGAATAACGACCCGCGTGCGCAGCATCACGACGCGCCGCACCTTGCGGCCGCGCTGAAGAAAGAGCCGTTTCGCGATCAGCAATCCTTGCCGCGGCTGCGGACGGCCGGTAACGGCAAGCCGCGCCATCGCGGCCACCTCCTTCACGCGTGCGGCGAAACTGTAGTCGTCGATCGTCAAGCGAAAGACGCCGGCGCAGAAACTCGCCTGCTCCGAACTCTCCGCACCCTCGACGAAGTTCGCGACCTCGCGCGTCCATCCCTCGTCCAGCACGCAGCCGGGCTCGAGGATCAATAGCCAACCGCCGCGCACGGCCGTGGCGGCGGCTTTCAGGCGCTCGCCCTCGTCCGCCGACCCGCGCTGGAATTCGCAGCCTGCTGCGTCGGCGATTTTCTCCGTCCCGTCGGTCGAGCCACCATCCACGAGGACGACGTCACGCAGAAGACCCTCCGCCGCGCCCGCGACCAGCGCGGACAGCGTCGGGACCAGGAGCCGCTCGGCGTTCAGGGTGGGGATAAGCACTGAGATCATGGAACTTCGCAGTATTTGTAGCGGTTTTACTTCGTGAACGCTCGATCTTGTGGCTTGACGAGGAAGCCTTTTTGTTCTTGTTATGTTCTAATTCAGCTCTAGGCAATTCGCATGGACCGCAGAACCGACGAGACGACATTCGAGGACCTGCCGGACGATCTGCCCGGCCCGGGCGACGACGGCCTGCGCGGCACCGAGGTCGGCTCGGAAAAGCGCCGCGGGCGCGGCGCGGCCTCGAATGCGAGTGGTCGTTACGAACCGCTGGCTCGCGTCGCCTTCGACGACGGCTGGCAAAGCCTCGAAGAGCTGCCGCCCTTCAAAACCTACGTGCAGGAAGAGCGCGCGCGCAAAATCATCACGCGCAACGACTCGCCCGACATCGGCTTTGATCGCTCGATCAACCCGTATCGCGGCTGCGAGCACGGCTGCATCTATTGCTTCGCGCGGCCGACGCACGCCTATCAGGGCCTCTCCCCTGGCCTCGACTTTGAGAGCAAGCTGTTCGTGAAGCCCGACGCGCCGGAGTTGCTCGCGCGCGAGCTTTCGGCGCCCGGTTACGAGCCGCGCATGATCGCGATGGGGACGAACACGGACCCCTACCAACCCATCGAGCGCAAGTGGCAAGTGACGCGGCGCATTCTCGAAGTGCTGCGCGACGCCAATCATCCGGCCGGCATCGTCACGAAGTCGGCGCTGGTGATGCGCGATATCGATATTCTCTCTGCGATGGCTGCGAAGGGTTTGGCGAAGGTCGCACTCTCCGTGACGACGCTCGACCCGAAGCTTGCGCGCGTGATGGAGCCGCGTGCGGCAACGCCCTCGAAGCGGCTTGAAGCGCTGCGTGCACTCTCGAAGGCGGGCATTCCGACCGCCGTGATGGTCGCGCCCATCGTGCCTGCGATCAACGACTCCGAGATCGAGCGCATTCTCGACGCTAGCGCGAATGCAGGCGTGACAGCGGCGGGCTATGTGATGTTGCGTATGCCGTTCGAGATCAAGGATCTCTTCCGCGAATGGCTGCACGAACATTTCCCCGACAAGGCGAAGCATGTGATCTCGCTTGTGCGCGATCTGCATGGCGGGAAGGATTACGATTCGACCTGGGACAAGCGGCAGCGCGGCGACGGGCCGTATGCCTGGTCGATCGGGCGGCGGTTCGAGCTCGCCTGCCGCAGGCTCGGCCTCAACGAGCGGCGCACGAGGCTGACGACGTCGCTCTTCACGCCACCGAAGAAGCGCGGCAGCCAACTCGACCTCTTCGCGGCGTAAACGTATGTCTATGAAGCTGCGTCTTCATCTCATGACCCTCGGCGTCGATGACGTGGCGCGCTCCGCGCGCTTTTACGAAGCGCTCGGGTTAAAGCGGCACATGCGCAGTGCCGAGGGCGTGGCGTTTTTCGACGCCGGTGGCGCGGTGCTTTCGTTGTACGGCCGCGATGCGCTCGCAAAAGACGCGGGGCTCGACAGCTTGCCGCAAGGGTCAGGCAGCGCAACGATGGCGTTCAATGTCGGCAGCGAAAGCGCGGTCGACGAGACGCTCGCGTCGGCAGAAGCGGCCGGCGGAAAAATCCTGAAGCCCGGCTATCGAATCTTTTGGGGCGGCTATATCGGCTATTTCGCCGACCCCGACGGGCATCTGTGGGAAGTCGCCTACAACCCGCAGTTCGCGTTCGACGAGCATGGGCGGATCGTGCTGCCGGAGTAATCGCCGCGGCCCACTCTCTCTTTTCCCCGCGTGCCGTTGACTGGCCCCGCGCCTGACCGGGATACTGGCCGCTGCAAGGAAGCGCGCGAAATGGCGGGCGACAGCGATGTCGAATTACGACAAGCCGAAAGTCATCAGCATCGAGGGCAAGACCGCGGACCGCTTTCTCGGCTCCGACGTTTTCGAGGCCGACAGCCGCGCATTGCCGCCGCGCAACGGCACCGGCACGCATCAGGAACCGGCGCGCGACGTTCCCGTCTATCACCGCTGCGACGTGCTGGTGGTCGGCGGCGGGCCGTCGGGCACGGCTGCGGCCTACGCGGCCGCGCGCGCGGGTGCCGACGTCGTGCTGCTCGAGCGCTACAATCATCTCGGCGGGCTTTCGACCGGCGGCCTTGTCATCTGGATCGACCGCATGACGGACTGGGAAGGCCGTCAGGTCATTCGCGGCTTCGCCGAAGACGTACTCAACCGGTTTCCGAAAGAAGACGTCGCCGGTCCCGAACAGGCGAACTGGGGTTCGCGCGATCCCGAACTCGCCGCGCACTGGGGCCTGCGCACCGCCGCGTTCCACGGCATCGTGTCGTGGTCGCCGACGATCGACCCCGAGCGCCTGAAGCTCGTCTCGCAGGAGATGATGCTGGAGGCGGGCGTCCGTCTCGTCTTCCATAGCTGGGCCGCGTTGCCGATCGTTGAGAACGGCGGCGTCACCGGCGTTGTCTTCGAGAGCAAATCCGGGCGGCAAGCGCTGATGGCGAAGGTCGTCGTGGATGCGACCGGCGACGGCGACATCTTCGCACGCGCCGGCGCGGAGTTTGAGAACGACATCGAGGAAGGCGACGTGCATCACAGCATGAACACGGCCTTCATGCTGGCCGGCGTCGACATGAAGCGCTGGCTCGATTTCCGCCGCTTCGAGTCCGAGCAATTTGCGGCCTTCACACAAAAGGGACGCGAAGCACTCGGTTTCTTCCAGACGCCCTATGTCTCGTGGCGCAACAACATCGCGCTCTTTCTCGGCCCGCGGCAGTCGGGCCTGTCGGCGCTCGACATCGACGACATGACAGAAGTCGAAATTCGCTCGCACCGCTTCATGCTGCGCCATTGCGAATTCTTCAAAGCGCACGCGCCCGGCTTCGAGAACACCTACATGCTGCAAAGCGCGCCGCAGCTCGGCGTGCGCCACACGCAGCGCCTGAAAGGCGTCGCGCGTATCGAGCGCGCGCAATGGGGCGCGGGCGTCCCGCTACCCGACGAGATCGGCGTCTCGCCGTCGGTCTCGCCGAAATTTCCGGTGATCTCGGTCCCCTATGGCGCGCTCGTCCCACGGAAGCTCGACGGGCTTCTCGCGTGCGGCCGCCATGTTTCGTGCGACGCGAACTCGCACGGATTCATGCGTGAGATTCCGCAGTGCTGGTTGACCGGGCAGGCGGCCGGCGCGGCGGCGGCGCTTGCGGTGAAGAGCAATGTGCAGCCGCGCGCCGTCGACATCGCGATGCTCCGGAAAATCCTGCGCGCGCAGGGCGTCTTTATCCGCGAGCCGGCCACCGCACCCGCACCCCAGCCGGCCTCCGTTTCGTAACAAACGGTTAAGGTTAGCCTTTACCTGACCTTTACCCGTGGCGGGCAAATTCCGCCGCGTCAGTTCCTGTTGCGTAACGCGTAGACGGTTTTCGTCATGGAAGTTGTGCGTAGCGGGGCGTCCCGTCGGACGCCCCGTTTATCCTCCGGCTCCGCCGCGTCTCTTCCGGCCGACCGCGTCCTGTCCGGCGATTGCATCGAGCGCCTGAACGGCCTGCCGCCCGACTCGATCGACCTCGTCTTCGCCGATCCGCCTTATAATCTTCAGCTGCAGTCCGAACTGCGGCGTCCCGACGACTCCAAGGTCGATGCCGTCGACGACGACTGGGACCAATTTTCGAGCTTTGCGGCCTATGATGAGTTCACCCGCGCGTGGCTCGCCGGCTGCCGCCGCGCGATGAAGCCGAACGCCACGATCTGGGTCATCGGCTCCTATCACAACATTTTCCGCGTCGGCACGATTCTGCAGGACCTCGGCTTCTGGATCCTGAACGACGTCGTGTGGCGCAAATCGAACCCGATGCCGAATTTCCGCGGCCGGCGTTTCACGAACGCGCATGAGACGTTGATCTGGGCCGCGCGCGAACAGAGCTCGCGCTACACGTTCAACTACGAGGCGCTGAAAGCCGGTAATGAAGATGTGCAGATGCGCTCCGACTGGACGATCCCGCTTTGCACGGGTGAAGAGCGGCTGAAGGACGGCACCGGCCGCAAGCTGCATCCGACTCAGAAACCCGAGGCGCTGCTCGCGCGCGCAATCCTCTCCTCAAGCCGGCCGGGTGACGTGGTGCTCGACCCGTTCTTCGGCACCGGCACGACGGGCGCGGCCGCCCGCCGCCTCGGCCGCCACTACATCGGTATCGAGCGCGACCCAATCTACGCCGCCCGCGCGCAGGCGCGCTGCCAGTCCGTCGAGCCGCTGCCGTCACCATCGATCGCGCCCTTCATGACCGCCCGCGAGGCGCCGCGCGTGCCGTTCAACGCGCTGCTCGAGCGCGGGCTGATGAAAGCGGGCGCGAAGCTCACCGACGCCAAAGGCCGCGTGAGCGCGCTCGTACGCGCCGACGGTACGATTGCATTCAGGAGCGGCAAGGATCAGAGCGTCGGTTCGATCCACCGCATCGGCGCGATTGCGCAGGGCTTAGAAGCCTGCAACGGCTGGACCTACTGGTATTTCGAAGACAAGGCGGGCCGCCAGCCGATCGACAGCCTGCGTGCGCTCGTACGCGCCGAAATGGCAGGCACCTAATTGGGTTGTCGGCTCGCCGGATTGGTGCACGGCGCAGCGTGAAAGGTCGATTTACATGAGCGCGGCGTTGATCCACAAATGAGTGAGGATGCTTGCCACATAGCCGAGCGCAATCGCCCACGCCCATCGAAGATGGTTGAGAAACGTGTAGTGGTTGCGCACTAGCCCCATCAGCGCTACGCCCGCCGCCGTGCCGATGGACACGAGGCTTCCCCCGGCGCCGGTGCTCAGGGTGACCAGCATCCACTGGCCGCTCGACATATCGGGGTTCATGGTGAGCACTGCGAACATCAGCGGGATGTTGTCGAACGCCGCCCCCAGCACGCCGATCGCGATGTTGGCGGCAGTCGGTCCCAGATCGCCATAGAGATAGTTCGACAACAGCTCAAGATAGCCCGCAACGCCGATTCCGGCGACGGCAAAGATGATGCCGAAGAAGAATAGCAGCGTGTCCCATTCCATGCGCCCGATCTCGCGGAAGGAGTCGAACGCAAGCTCTTGATTGTCCCGGCGGCGGTCGATCCGCTGCAAGAGATAACTGTACATTTGCAGATATCCGAGACCCAGCATCATCCCGAGCGCCGGCGGCAAATCGAGCAGGGTCTTGAACGAGACGGCAGTTGCGATGGTCGCCAAGAACAGCCCGATCACAACGGCCGCGCCGGGCTTTAGTCTCGGGGTACGATTGATCGCCGGCGGCACTCCTTTCGGCACCCCGAAATGCATGAGCATCGCCGGAACGAGAAAGTTCACCAGCGATGGGAAGAAGAGATGGAAGAACTCCAGGAACCTCAGCTTCTCCTTCTGCCAGACCATCAGCGAGGTGATGTCGCCGAACGGCGAAAAGACGCCGCCCGCGTTCGCGGCGACCACGATGATGATGCAGCCCATGACGATGAAGTGATAATTGCCGGCGCCGATTGCGACCACCACAGCGCCCATGACAAGCGCCGTGGTCAGATTGTCAATGATCGGACCGAAGATGAAGGCGAGCCCGCCGACCAGCCAGAAAAGCTGCCGATAGGACAGCCCCAAGCCTACGAGCTTTGTCCTCAGCGCGTCGAAGATGCGCCGCTCCTGCATCGTGTTCACGTAGGTGATCGCGACGACGAGGAACAGCAACAGCTCGCCGTAATCAAGAATCACGTGCTTGGCCGCAGCTTCAAGTTCGACGCTTCGGCCATGCGCGGCGTAGACCAAGCCGAGCAGCGCCCAGATGACGCCCGCCGCCAGCATGACCGGCTTCGACTTGCGCAGTTGGATGACTTCCTCGACGGCCACAAAACCGTAAGCGACAAAGAAGATCGCAAGAATCAGGAAGCCGACCGGATGGAGCGTCAGATCAATGCGCGCATGGGTAGCCTGCGCGTAGAGCGGCGAGGGGATAATAAGCAGGGAGGGCAAGACTAGGGCGGCAATAAGCCATAACCGCCCATTGAAACGTTTCATCTGCTCCTCTTCCTACGAAAGATGCATTCCATCATCAATGGAACTTTGCACCGACGCAAGTGATGCTGCCGAAGAATGTTGCCGCTGAGCATGTTAGCGGGCGTGGACAGCCCCGCTCTGAATAGCATTGGTGCGATGACAGTCTGTCACTGATACGCCTCATCGCGGACGGCCCTCTCGTTGGGGTGCCTCAACAGCAATCGCTGTTCGGCCTTTTGATGCCGTCGAGTAGGGACTCGGCGTTTCACGCGCCTTGGCTAGGCGGAGTTGGGCGATGACAGGGGCGGCCCTGACGGGATTATGTATCGTTGCTCCGACGCTTTCATACTTTACTTGGCTGCGACGACCATGATCTCGACGGTATATTCCGGCGCCGCGAGTTTCGCTTCCACCGTCGCACGTGCGGGCGTATGGCCGGGCGTGACCCAGGACTCCCAGACCTTGTTCATTTCGCCAAAGGTCGCAATGTCGGTCAGGAAAATCTGCGCCGAGAGAAGCTTCGACTTGCCGGTGCCCGCACCCGCGAGCAGCTTGTCGATCGCGTCCAGAATGTCGCGCGTCTGTTCGGTGACGCTCTTGCCACCGGCGCGCTGCGCAACCTGACCTGCCAGATACACCGTATTGCCGTGGACGACCGCCTGGCTCATGCGCGGTCCGGTTTCAAATCGCTGTATAGTCACTGCGTCTCCCCCTTGTTTGTGTCGCCGCCCTCTTCCGTAGCCATTCCGAGGGCAAATTCCAGCATGCCGAGTGCGATCTCGCGCTCGCCCATGATCGTTTGCGTCGCACCATGCGCGATCAGGTGGTCGACCTCGGCGTCGGAATGCGCACGGGCGACAATCGGGAGTGCGGGATTGGCATCGCGAGCCTGACTGACAATCTGACCTGCCTCAAACGCGTCGGGAATTGCCACGAACAGCCAGCGCGCAACTTTGAGGTTCGCGGCTTCCAGTACCTTGGATAGCGCGCCGTTAGCCGAAACAATCTCGATGCCTTTGCCTCGCAATTCGGTGGCGATACTCGCTTGCTCCTCGACGACGAGGAACGGCAGTTTGCGCCGGGCCAATTCCTCGCCGATCACGCGGCCAACGCGGCCGTAGCCGATCAGAACAGCATGGTTGTTCAACGCCGTGACTGGTACTTCGGCGGGCTCTTCGACCAACTCGCCCGGCTGTGGCGTCGACGGAGCGCCAGTCGCCGGTTGCGGCGCCGGCAGCGGCGGCGGCAAAAGCCGATCGATCGCAAAAAAGAAAATCGGATTAGCGACAATCGAGATCAACGCGCCCGCGAGGATGAGGTCGCGTCCTTCCGGCGGAAGAATTTGCAGGCCTACACCCAGACCGGCAAGAATGAACGAGAACTCGCCGATCTGCGCGAGGCTCGCCGAAATCGTCAGCGCGGTTCGCATGGGATGACGGAACGCGAGTACGATCAGAAGCGCCGCGATCGACTTGCCGAACAGGATGATGAAAAGCGTTCCGGCCAGCGCTAGCGGCTGGCTGACGACTATGTTGAAATCGAACAGCATGCCGACCGAGACAAAGAACAGCACCGCGAAAGCGTCGCGGAGCGGCAACGACTCTTCGGCCGCTCTCTGGCTGAGCGGAGACTCATGCAACATCATGCCGGCGAAGAACGCGCCGAGTGCGAAAGAAATGCCGAACAGCGCCGTTGCGCCATAGGCGACGCCCAGCGCGATCGCCAGCACCGAAAGCCGGAACAATTCGCGCGAGCCGGTATGCGCGATGTAATGCAGAACCCACGGAATAACGCGACGGCCGACGACCAGCATCAATGCGACGAAGGCCACCACTTGTCCGAGTGTCAGCGCCAAGGTCCAAATCAGGTCGGGCTGCGCGAACGGGCTGACCGGATCGGCGCTCTTCGTGCCGGACGACTGCAACAGGATTTCGGACAGCGGCGGAATGAGGACGAGAGCGATGACGATGACGAGGTCTTCGACCACCAGCCAGCCGACGGCGATCTTGCCGCGATTTGTCTCAAGAAGCCGCCGTTCCTGCATGGCGCGAAGCAAAACCACCGTACTCGCAACCGACAGCGCGATGCCGAAGATCAATCCCGCGGCGAGGTTCCAGCCCATCGCCCAGGCGAGGCCCATGCCGAGCAGGGTCGCGACGGAGATCTGAACGACTGCGCCGGGAATTGCGATCGCGGCAACGGAAAGCAGCGAACCGATGGAAAAATGCAGGCCGACGCCGAACATCAGCAGGATGACGCCGATCTCGGCGAGCTCGCCGGCGAGCGACTGGTCGGCCACGAAGCCCGGCGTGTACGGGCCGACCAGGATGCCCGCGACGAGGTAGCCCACCAGCGGCGAGATGCGCAGCTTCTGCGCCAGCGCCCCAAAAATGAAGGCGAGCACGAGGCCCAGTGCGATGGTTGCGATCAGCGGGTGTTGAGCCATTCCGGTGCTTCAAATTCCGTGTTTGCGCCGGAAGCGATTGTAAGGGGTTTTTTCCTCTTCGATACAGGGCTCACGAACTTTTCGCTGCCGGAGCCGCCTCCGGGACGGCATGCGCGACGACTTTACGCATGAGGGTGGGAAGCGCCTCACCGCCCAGCCGGTCGAGCTTGACGAAGCGCATGCCCCGCGGCGCGCTCGCCCCGTTCGGCGTTCGTGCGACGAAGACGGTCAGCTCGAGCGGGAAGTGCGTGAAGACATGGCGCACGCTGCCCGGCAAACGCCGCCATGCAATTGCAGGGACGAATGGCAGCAGTTGCCCGGCCATGCGCTGAGCATCGGCGAGATCGAAGACCGCGCTCCAATCGGTCCCCGGCACTTCGGTCATGCCGCCGAGGAGCCCCTCGCGCGGGCGGCGGCGGACCAGCACCGCGCCGTCCTCCCGCAGAACCACGAAGGCGGCGCCACGGCGCAATTCGCTCTCGGTCTTGGGGAGGCGGCGCGGGAGATCTTCATGGACGCCGCGGACGCGGCCGAGACAGGACGGCCGCCAGGGACAGCGCGGACAATCGGGACTCTTCGGCGTGCAGATGGTTGCGCCGAGATCCATCATCGCTTGCGCAAAATCGCCGGCCCTCGTCTCGGGTACGAGACCTTCAGCGAGCCGTCGAAGGACGGGCTTCGCGGCGGGCAACGGCGTCTCGATGGAGCAGAGGCGCGCGACGACACGTTCGACGTTCCCGTCTACAGGCGTCGCCTTGCGGCCGAAGGCAATGGAGGCGATCGCGGCCGCCGTATAGGCGCCGATACCGGGCAGTTCGCGGAGCTCCTCTTCGGTGTCGGGGAAGCGGCCATTGTAGCGAAGGACGATCTCGCAGGCGCAGGCATAGAGATTTCGGGCACGCGCGTAATAGCCAAGGCCGGCCCAAAGCTTCAGCACGCTTTCCAGGCGGGCAGCGGCCAATGTTTCGACGGTCGGGAAGCGCGCCAGAAAACGCTCGTAATAGCGCGCCACGGTCTCGACGCGCGTCTGTTGCAGCATGATCTCCGAGAGCCAGATCCGGTACGGATCGGGCGCATCGCCGGGTGCGTAGCGCCAGGGCAAGTGCCTTCGCTCGCGGTCGTACCAGCGAAGCAGGTCCTCCGCCCGTGGTTCGGGGATTGCGGGGCCTGTGCCGTCGGGGAGCTTCGCCCGGCCCGGATCGCCTGCTAGCGTCATGGAAGTCGATTGGCAGAGAGCCGCATTGTGAACAAGCCCAGACGCACCCAAGGCCGTCCACTCGCCGACCTCGTCGGCCGTACGTTGCAGTCGGCCTTTGCCCGTCAGGGTTTTGCGGCAGTCGACATTATCTCCCACTGGGAGGACATCGTCGGCTCCGAACTCGCGGGCCGCACCGAGCCCATGCGGCTGGTATGGCCGCGGCGCGACGATCCTTTCTCGGCCGGCACGCTGACCGTCCGGGTCGAGGGCGCCTATGCGCTGGAGCTTCAGCATCTCACGCCGGTCGTGATCGAGCGGGTCAACCGTTATTTCGGCTGGGCCTGCGTCGGCCGGATCGCCATTCGGCAGGGGCCGGTGACACGAAAAGTCCGGAAGCCCGACCTGCCGGTTGAACCGCCTGCCAAGGCCATCGCCGAGGTCGAACAGGGCTTGGGCGAATTCGAGGATGAAGAGCTGAAAACCGCCCTCGCCCGCCTCGGTGCGATGGTGAAAGGCGGCGTCACGCGGGCGTGATGTGCGCTTCGGCGTAGGTTCCCGGACTTGCCACAATCGACCCCGTAGTTAAGTAGTCTGGATCGGGCCAGCCGCCCTGTTGGAGGACTCTTGTGACCCTTTCGCGCCGCCATCTTCTTGCAGGCATCGGTACCGCCGCGCTGGTCGCGTCCATAGGCTCCGCGCATGCCCAGGACGTCAATCTGGTCGAGCTCTACAAGGGCACGCCGCTCCCGGACAAAGTGCTCGGCTCGGAGACGGCGCCCGTCACCATCGTCGAATATGCCTCGGTGACATGCCCGCACTGCGCATCGTTCCACCAGCAGACCTATCCGGCACTGAAGACGAAATATATCGACACCGGCAAGGTGAAACTGATTTTCCGCGAATTCCCGACGCAGCCGGCGCCGGTCGCGATCGCGGGCTTCATGCTCGCGCGCTGCGCGGACGACAAATATTACCCGATGCTCGACGCGATCTTCGGCCAGCAGCAGAGCTGGGCGCAGGATCCATATCAAGGGTTGCTGCGCATCGCGCGGCAGGCGGGTTTCACGCAGGAGAAGTTTGAGGCCTGCCTAAAAGATCAGAAGCTCGCGGAACAAATCCAGGGCGTCGCGCAGCGCGGCAACGAACAGTTCAAGGTGGAGTCGACACCGACCTTCTTCATCAACGGAAAGAAGTACGTTGGGGCGCTCTCCATCGCCGACCTCGAAAAAATCATCGAGCCGCTGCTGAAATCGTCCTGAGACACAAAAAAGCCCGTGAAAACATGGGCTTTCCCGTCTTGCGGGGGACTGCCCGGCAAAGCATCTTGGATCGGGAAGCGAATCACGCGGAACTCGCGTGACGCGTAAAGGCGTATATATGCAATTCACCCGTCTACGGCTGATCGGTTTCAAGTCCTTTGTCGAACCTTCGGAATTCCTGATCGAGCCGGGCCTTACCGGCATCGTCGGGCCGAACGGCTGCGGCAAATCCAATCTCGTCGAAGCCATGCGCTGGGTGATGGGCGAAAGCTCGCACAAGTCGCTGCGCGCGCCGAGCATGGACGAAGTCATTTTTGCGGGCACCACGACCCGCCCGAGCCGCAACATGGCCGAGGTGGTGCTGTCGATCGACAACACCGACCGCGCCGCGCCCGAGGGCATGAACGAGGACGTGCTCGAGATCTCGCGCCGTATCGAGCGCGAGGCGGGCTCCGCCTACCGCGTGAACGGGCGCGAGGTGCGTGCGCGCGACGTGCAGCTTCTGTTCGCGGACGCCTCGTCCGGTTCACGCTCGCCCGCACTCGTGCGCCAGGGCCAGATCGGCGAAATCATCAACGCGAAACCCGAGCAGCGCCGCCGCCTGCTCGAAGAGGCCGCCGGTATTTCCGGCCTGCATCAGCGCAAGCACGAGGCCGAAACGCGCCTCAAGGGTGCCGAGCTGAATTTGCAGCGCGTCGAGGACGTGATCACGCAGATCGCGAGCCAGATGGACAGTCTGAAGCGCCAGGCGCGGCAGGCCGTTCGCTACAAAAATGTCTCGGCGGAAATCCGCAAGCAGCAGGCCATTCTCTCGGCGCTGCGCTGGCGCGAGGCCGAGACGGCCGTCACTGAGGCCGAGCGGGCGCTCGATCTCGCGGTGCGCGCCGTCGCCGACCGCACGGTCGCCCATGGTGAAGCCAACCGCGCACGCGGCGAAGCCGCCGAGCGCGTGGCGCCGCTGCGCGATGCCGAAGCGATTGCGGCCGCGGCCCTGCAACGGTTGACCATCGCGCGCACCGAGCTTGAGCGCGAGGAAGCCCGCGCCAAGGCGCGCACCGAAGAACTTGAGCGGCGCCTTGCGCAACTCACGCAGGACATGGAGCGCGAGCGGGCGCTTGCCGCCGACGCGCAGCAAGTGCTGCAACGGCTCACGAGTGAAGAAGAAGCGCTTGCTGCCGAGAATGCAGCGAGCGAGCGCGGCGAGTCGACGGCACGCGAGCGGCTTTCCGCCGCCGAAGCGGCGCTCGCCCGCAGCGAGCAGGCCTTTGCCGAAGCTACAGCCGCCCTCGCCGATCTGACGGCACGCCGCACGCAGATGGACCGCACGATCACGGAAGCCGGCGAGCGCATCGCAAAGCTTGAGCGCGAGATCGCGGAGATCGACCGCGAAACGGCGGCGCTACAGGAGACTGCGGACGCTGACATCGCGAAGCTCGGCGCCGAAAGCGCCGCCGCGCATGAATCGCTCACCGCCGCCGATGCCACCGCGCTGCGCGCGGAGGCTGCGCGCTCTGCAGCAGCGCAGGCACTCGATGCTGCCCGGCGCCCGCTCGCGCAGGCCGAAAGCCAGTTGCACCGGTTAGAGACCGAGGCACGCACGCTCGCGAAGGTACTCGACGTCGAGAAGAAGAAGCTCTGGCCGCCGGTGCTCGACACGATCACGGTCGAGCAGGGTTACGAAGCCGCACTGGGCGCCGCACTCGGCGACGATCTCGACGCGCCGCTTGATGCCGCCTCGCCCATGCACTGGGCGGGCGCAGACGCCGCCGGCGACCCTGCACTTCCCGCTGGCGCAGAGGCGCTTTCGGCGCATGTGACCGCACCCGCGGCGCTCGCCCGCCGCCTCGCGCAGATCGGCATTGTCGCGCGTTCCGACGCGCGCACTCTCGCGATGCAGCTCAAGCCGGGCCAGCGGCTCGTGTCGCGCGAAGGCGACCTGTGGCGCTGGGACGGCTTCACCGTCACCGCCGACGCGCTGACGGCTGCCGCACGCCGCCTTGCCGCGCGCAACCGGCTCTCCGAACTCGACCGCGAGATCGAAGCCGCACGCGGCAACGTCACGCGCCTGACCGAGGCCGCCGTGAAGGCCGAGGAAGAATCCCGCGCGGCCGAGACCGCCGAAGGCGACGCGCGCGGCCAGTACCGTTCGATGCAGACTGCCTTCGAGGCTGCCCGCGAGGCGCTGGCTTCGGCCGAGCGCCGCGCGAGCGATCGGCTGACGCGCATGTCCGCGCTCGCCGAAGGCCGTGCGCGGCTTGTCACGAGCCGCGACGAAGCCTCCGCGGGCCGCAGCGAGGGCGAAGCATCGCTTGGCACGCTCCCCGCCGCCGCCGATCTCGACGCACGTCTCGAAGAATGCCGCACCATCGTCGGCCAGGACCGTACGGCGCTCGCCGCGATCAAGGCCGAAGCCGAAGGCATGGAGCGTGAGCGGTCGGGGCGGGCGCACCGGCTGACTGCAATCAGCGCCGAGCGTGCTGCATGGCATGAGCGCGAAGAGCGCGCCCGGACGCATTTGCAGTCGCTTGAGGAACGCCTGAACGAGACGCGCACCGAGCGCAGCACGCTCGACGAGGCGCCGGTCCAGTTCGCCGCGCAGCGGCAGGAACTGATGTCGAAGATTTCCGAGGCGGAGGCGGCCCGCCAGCAGGCGGGCGACCGTCTCACGGAAGCCGAGCAGTCGGCGACCGATGCCGACCGCGCGGCACGGGCGGCCTATGAATCCCTCTCCTCGGCGCGTGAGGAATCCGCGCGCACCGAAGCGCGCATCGAAGGCGCGCGCCAGCGCCGCACCGAATTGCTGCGCGAGGTCAGCGAAGTGCTTGGCGGCGCGCCCGACGCGGGTCGCATTTCGGAAATCCTCGGCGAACAGCCCGACGCCATCGAAGTGTCGGCGGTTGAGGCGGAAGTGCAGAAGCTCGCGGACACACGCGAGCGGCTCGGCGGCGTGAACCTGCGCGCCGAGGAAGAGCTTTCCGAGGTCGAAACCCAGCACAACAGCTTGGCGTCGGAGCGCGATGACCTGAACGAAGCAATCAAGCGGCTGCGCCAGGGCATCTCTAACCTCGACCGCGAGGCGCGCGCACGTCTCGTCGCGTCGTTCGAAACGGTTAACGCGCATTTCAAGAAGCTGTTCACCGGCCTGTTCGCGGGCGGCACCGCCGAACTGGTCCTGACCGATCACGAGGACCCGTTGCAGGCGGGTCTTGACATCATCGCGCGTCCGCCCGGCAAGAAGCCGCAGACGCTTTCGCTGCTTTCGGGTGGCGAGCAGGCGCTGACGGCAATGTCGCTCATCTTCGCCGTGTTCCTCACGAACCCGGCGCCGGTCTGCGTGCTGGACGAAGTCGACGCGCCGCTCGACGACAACAACGTCGAACGCTTCTGCGGCTTGCTCGACGAGATGACGAAGCTGACCAAGACCCGCTTCATGATCGTCACGCACAACCCGATCACCATGAGCCGCATGCACCGGCTCTACGGGGTGACGATGGCCGAACAGGGCATTTCGCAGCTCGTGTCGGTCAATCTGGAGACCGCGCAGCAGCTTCGCGAGGCAAGCTGAGGCCAAGCTTTCGGAGCCCGTTCCTCGACCGGCTCCAGCCACCCGCGGTCATCTTGCCGCTGGCATTTTCCGACGATCTTTCAATTGGATAGGCTGCGTTTCGACGCCCGCCAATCCTTGACTTGATCCGACCCCGCCCGTAATTTGCCCGCGGTTTGCGGCTCTCGCAGGCCATTTCCGTAGTGCGAAGGAAATCCGATGGCGGATGACCGCCCGCCGAGCGACCGGCGGGGTAGTGCCGCCGAAGATGCAGCCTTGAAGGCCCGCCTGCGCAAGCTCGGCGAGCAGATCGGCGCCCTCTCCCCGAAGCCGAAGGCCGACGACGGCCCGTCGGCGCAGGGACGAGGTGATCCTTCGAACCTCGCTCGCGCGTTGCGCCTTTCGAGCGAATTCATCGCGGGAATTCTGTTGGGCGGATTTATCGGCTGGCTGGTGGATTATTTCCTCGGCTGGTCGCCGTGGGGGCTGATCGTCTTTCTGATGCTCGGCTTCGCCGCGGGAACCATGAACGCGATGCGCTCCGCCGGGCTGATCCGCCCGCAGGACAAGTAGAGACGGACCGAGACAGGACAGATGGCCGCCGATCCAATTTCCCAGTTCCAGATCAAGAAGATCGCGACGCTCGGCGAAATCGGCGGCGTCGAGATCGCCTTCACCAATTCCGCGGCCTTCATGATCGCGGCCGTCATCTTCACGGCGGGCGGACTGGTTCTCGCGACCGCGGGCCGTTCGCTGGTGCCGGGGCGCGTGCAGTCGGTGGCCGAGGTCACCTACGAGTTTGTCGCCGACATGGTGAAATCGTCGACCGGCGACGAAGGCATGCGGAAGTTCTTCCCGCTCGTCTTCTCGCTTTTCAGCTTCATTCTCGTCCTCAACATGTTCGGAATGATCCCCGGCCTGTTCACGGTCACGAGCCACATCGTTATCACGGCCGTCCTCGCGCTCCTCGTGTTTTTCGTCGTGATCGGCGTCGGCCTCTACAAGCACGGCTTCAGGTTCTTCAGGCTGTTCGTGCCGAGCGGAATCCCGATCGTCATCATGCCGCTGATCGTGCTGATCGAGGTAATGTCGTTCCTGTCGCGGCCGATCTCGCACAGCGTGCGTCTGTTCGCGAACATGCTCGCGGGCCACATCACGCTGAAAGTGTTCGCGAGCTTCATCGTCATGCTCGGCGGCCTCGGCGCCGTCGGCTGGGCCGGCGCGATCCTGCCGCTCGGCCTCACCACCGCGCTGATCGCGCTCGAGTTTCTCGTGGCCTTCCTGCAGGCCTATGTGTTCGCCATTCTCACCTGCATCTATCTCAACGACGCGCTTCATCCGGGCCACTGAGCCCTAACAAACGAAAGAGGAGTTTTCACATGGATCCCATCGCCGCCAAGTACATCGGTGCCGGCATTGCTTGCATCGGAATGGGTGGCGCCGGCGTAGGCGTGGGTACGATCTTCGGCAACTACCTTGCCGCAGCTCTCCGCAACCCGTCGGCCGCGCAGGCCCAGTTCGGCAACCTGATTTTCGGCTTCGCCGTGACCGAAGCTCTCGGCATCTTCTCGCTGCTGATCGCGCTGCTACTCCTGTTCGCGCTCTGATCCAGGACCGATCGTGATCTCCGCGGCATACGCCCAGACCAAGACCGGGACGGAAGCGCCGGGCGGGGCCAAGGCGCCCTTCCCGCCGTTCAATCAGGAGACGTTCGCATCACAGCTGTTCTGGCTCGTGATCTGCTTCGTCGTGCTTTACGTGCTGCTGTCGCGCTGGGCATTACCGCGGCTCGCCGCGATTTTCGCGGCCAGGCAAGGCCGGGTCGAGGGCGACCTCGAAGCCGCCAAGCGCCTGACCGCGGATAGCGAGGCCGCGATCGCGGCCTACGAGAAGGCGCTCACTGAAGCCCGCGCCAAGGCGCAGGGTATTGCGAGCGCGACGCGCGCGGAATTCTCGGCCAAGTCCGACGAGACCAAGAAGCGGCTTGAAGCCGAACTTGCCGCGAAGCTCTCCGAGGCCGAGCGCAAGATCGAAACCACCAAGAAGTCCGCCATGGCGAATGTGCGCGGCATCGCGTCCGATGCGGCGAGCGAGATCGTCAAGCGGCTCATCGGCGAGGCTCCTGCCAAGCAGTCGCTTGAGCGGGCGGTCGACGCGGCGCTGCACTGAGGCTGACGATGTCCTTTCTCTATTCGGTCGATTTCTGGGTCGCGGTCGCCTTTCTCCTGTTCTTCGTCATCGTGTGGCGCGCGGGCGCGTTCGGCGCGATCGCTTCGGCGCTCGACGACCGCACCTCGCGCATCCGCCGCGAACTCGACGAGGCGCGCAAGCTGCGCGACGAGGCCGAGAAGGTCCTCGCCGAATACAAGCGGAAGCGCAGCGAAGCGGAGTCGGAGGCCAAGGCCATCGTCGAGGCTGCGAAGAGCGAGGCGCAGGAGATTGCCGCGGAGGCCGCGCGCCGTATGGAAGAGTTCGTCGCGCGCCGCACCAAGCTCGCCGAGACCAAAATCGCCCAAGCCGAAGCGCAGGCACTTGCCGACGTACGGGCCGCCGCCGCCGAGACCGCCGTGCGCGCGGCCGAGCGCGTGCTCGCCGAGACGGTCAAAGGCAAGACTGCCGACGACCTGATCTCCGGCGCAATCAAGGACGTGAAATCGCGCCTCGGCTGATCGGGCTGAGACTTCCGAAATAAAAAACCGCCGCACAGGCATCCTGTGCGGCGGTTTTCTTTTATCGGTTGTGCCTAGTGACCCGGCGGCGGAGCGAACACGCCAGGCGGCGGCGCGGGCGCCGGCTCAAACTGCGGCTTCGATTTCCCCGGTGCCGGGGACGCCGCCTTCGGCGCAGCCTGTGGAGGCGCTGCCGGCCGTGCCGCTTGCGGCTGCGCGGCGGGCTTCGGCTTGGCCTTGGGTGCTGGCCGTGACGCGGCGGCCGCTCCCTGCGGATCGAAGCCGACAAAGACAACGTAATTGCCGATTTCGCGGTTCGCGGGCATCGGGAACGTCAGGTCGTCCTCGACGATGCTGAATACGGCCTGGCTCGCGCCCTCGGGCACCGAGACCTCGGCATTATAGAACTTGCTCCAGAGCGGCTTCGGCGTCGGGCCTTCGGCCACGAGCGCCATACGGATCGGCACCTTCACGCTGCCGGGTCCGCCCTTGGGTCCGACGAGCAGGCGCCCCTCGACTCCGACGCGCATCGTCATGGTCTCGCCGAGGATCGCGCATTCGCGCACGAGCTGGCCGAGCGAGCCCTGATAGCGGACATCGGTGGCGCGGCCGCCCGACGGGAGCTGCCAGGCCGAGGCGCCGGAACGAATGGTGACGGCAGGGCACTCGATCTCGCTCGGCACGCCCTCCTGGGTCGCGCGCACCGAAGCGCTGCCATCCTTGGCTTCCCCGATCGGGCCAAGCGGCGCTTCCACAGTGGCGCAGCTGCCAACGATCAGGCCGGCAAATACCAAGGCGAGGCCCGCTTCGTGCGGCTTCAGACGCCGAACCGGCTTCTTACGCATTTCCGCTTCCCCTCCCCGGGATTTGATTTCCGTCCGCTCAATCTTATAGCAGTGCTGCCATGAGAGACGAAACGCCCAGCGTCATCCGCGCGTGGCGGGCTCGGCGGGACGCGCAGGCTCGGGTGCCGGATCGGGACGGCCGACCAGCGTCACCAGCATTTTTGGATCGGTAAGAAAGCGATTCGCGGCGCGTTTCACGTCTTCCGCCGTTACCGCTTCGATCAAGCCGTTGCGGCGGTCGATGTAATCGATCCCCAGATTTTCGAGCTGAATCTCCAGCAACTGGCCTGCAATCTTGCCGGACGAGTCGAAACGGAGCGGGAACGAACCGATGAGATAGCTCTTGGCCTTCTCCAGTTCCTCGGCCGTCGGACCCTTCGCGGCGATTTCCCGGATTTCCCCAAGAATAATCGACAGCGACTCGGCGGCCCGGTCGTTCCGGGTCGAAACACCGCCCATGAACAGGCCCGCGTGGTCCATCGGCGCGAGGTGGCTGTACACCGAATAGGCGAGGCCGCGCCTCTCACGCACCTCACGGTAAAGGCGCGAGGAGAAGCTGCCACCGCCAAGAATGTGATTCAGCACATAGGCCGGGATGAAGTCGGCATCGGCACGCTTGAGGCCGGGACCGCCGAACATGATTACGGTCTGCGGTACATCCATGTCGATGACGTTACGCTCGCCGATGCCCTGCGGAGCGGCGTCCGGCACGGGCACGAGCTTCGATTTTGCCGGCAGACCCGAAAAGGCCCGATCCACCAGACGAGCGGCGGCGGCAGCGTCCATCGCGCCGATCGTCGCGACTTTCAGGTTGTCGCGGGCGAAGGCGTCACGATGCATGGCGCGAAGATCGTCGGCGCCAATCTTCGTCACCGAGTCGAGCGAACCGCGCTGCGGTGTACCGTAGGGATGGTTGGGGAAGGCGCGCGCAAACCAGCGGTCATGCGCAAGATCGCCGGGGTCGGTGGTGCGGCGGCGAATGCCGGCCAGCGTCCCCGCCCGAATGCGCTCCACGGCCTCGGGATCGAAGCGCGGCGCGGTCAGTGCAAGATTGAGCAGGCCAAAAGCCTGTTCGCTGTTTTCGGTCAGCGTCTTCAACGAACCGCGCGCCGTGTCGCGATGCGCATTGAAGGACAGGACGATCGCGCGTTCCTCGAGCCGCTGCTGGAAGGCAGGCGCATCAAGTTCGCCTGCTCCCTCGTCGAGCAAGGCGGCCATCATGCTGGCAGTGCCCGCCTTGTCGGCTGGATCCTGCGCGCTGCCGCCGCGGACGGCGAATTCCATGGAGATCATCGGCAGCGTGTCGTCGCGAACGTGCCAAAATTCGATGCCGCCCGGCGTCACGGCACGCTCAATCTTGGCGGCCATGGAGGCGACGGCAGAAGCGACGGTGAAGGCGATGGCGGTCATGAGGGTCAATGTAGTCAGTTTCACGAAGGCTTCTCCGACTTCGGCGCGGCCGGCAACAGGCGGCTCGTCACGGAGCGGCGCAATTCAAGCCACTTGCGGGCGGCCTCCCGCACTTCTTCCGCACGTACTTCGCGGACGCGGTCGGGCCAGGTGCGGATTTGCTCGACGGTCGAGCCCGTGGTGAGGCCGGCGCCATACATGCGCGCGAGCCTCGACTGATTATCCTGCGCATAGACGGAGTCGGCGATCAGCCGCGTCTTGGCCCGTTCGAGCTCGGCGCTGTCGACGCCTTCGGCGGCGATCCTGGCGAGGACGGTGTCGAGCGCGCCTTCCAGCGCCTCAAGCGACGTGCCGGGGCGCGGCGTGGCGTAAACGCCGAAGCGGCCCTTGTCGAGCGCCGTGCCTTGGTACCAGGCGCCGGCATTGACCGCGATCTGTTGATCGACGACGAGCGCGCGATAAAGCCGGCTCAGCGATCCGGAGCCAAGAATATGCGCGAGCACATCGAGCGCTTCGGCTTCGCCGGGAGCGGCGTTCGCGTAGGAAGGCGCGAGGTAGTAGCGCGAAAGTTGCGGCTGTCTGACCCGCGGATCGGTCAATTCAACACGGCGCTGGGCACGCGGCTCGGGCTCTTCCGGCCGCACGCGCGGCTTCATGCTGGCGGCGGCGGGAACGACCCCATAGGTCTGCTCGGCGAGCGTGCGGACTTCGTCTGCGGTCACGTCACCCGCCACGATCAGGATGGCGTTATTGGGCGCGTAATGAATCTTATAGAAGTCGAGCGCGTCCTGCCGGTTGAGCGCGCGAATCTCGTGCTCCCATCCGATGATCGGCTTGCCGTAGGGATGGTTGGCAAAGAGCGCAGCCTGCGCCGCCTCGGACAGGATGGCGGACGGGTCGCTGTCGGTGCGCGAGCGGCGCTCCTCCAGCACGACGTCACGCTCGGGCAACACATTCTCGTCGGTGAGCACGAGGCCGGTCATGCGGTCGGCTTCGAACTCCATCAGCTTCGGCAGATGTTCGCGCGCGACTCGCTGAAAGTAGGCGGTGTAATCCTGCGACGTGAAGGCGTTTTCCTGCCCGCCGATCTCCGCCAAAACTTTTGAAAAACGTCCGCCCGGGTTTTTCCTGGTGCCCTTGAACATCAGGTGCTCAAGGAAATGCGCGATCCCGGTCTTGCCCGCTTCTTCATCGGCCGAACCGACGCGGTACCAGACCATGTGCGTGACGACCGGCGTGCGCCGGTCGGGAATGACCACGACCTCCATCCCATTCTTGAGCTTGAAATGAGAGATGTCGGGGCCGGCGATCGCGTCCGCGATGCGCGGTGTAGTCATCGTTACCGATCCGGCAACGGCCACAGCGGCAAGGGTGTTCATCATTCGCCTTCGTGTCAGTAACAAAGTCGTTGCTCCGGAACTAAGCGGCACGCAACAAGGATGTCCGTCCGGCGCAGATTGCGCGCGGGCGACAAGCGCATGCGATTTCGCAACAATTACTTGTCGTGGCCAGGGCCACGTTCGAACGGATCGCGCTTCGCCGGTTCTGGCCGTTCGGTGATGATGCCGTAAGGCGCGTCGGTCGAGGGCGTGCGCAGACCCACCGGCGGATCGGTCAGGGTGCGGCGCTCGGGCTCGCCGCTGAACACCACGCGCTCGTCCTTCTTCATGTTCCAGCCCTTGAAGCCGAGCTCCGTGGGCGTGAGACGCCCGGTGTCGGGCGTATGGGCGCCGGGCTGGTCGAGACCGCGGGTCGCGCGGCGTGTCCCGCGCTTCATTTCGTCAGGGCTCAAGCGAGCGCCTTCGTAAAAGCGCTCATCCGTGAATTGCTCGTCTTCGGATTTCTTCTGCGCCTTGCGGCGGCCGGCGTCGTGATCGGTCGGCCAATCCGGATTATGCGTCCTCATGTCGTCCGCATTGCGCGGATTGACGAGCGCCGGCGACGGTGGGACCACAAGCGGCGCGCGCTCGCGATAGACGATGGGATCTTTCGGAATCTCGATGAGGCCGATCGCATCCATAAACTTTTGCATCGGCGTTGGGTCGGCCTGCGCCAATGCGGGCGCGGAAGCTGCGAGCGAAATTGCGATGACGAGCGGAAAGACGCCTCGCCGGGCGCGCGGGTATTGCCGATTCGACATGGTCAGGCCGTCCCTACCGTACGCGCCGGGTCCCGATACCCGGCCAAAACCCCGCCTGTCAGGTCGAGCCCGATGGCGGCGATTTCGTGACGCTCCCCTTCACAGCATCGTACAGGAGGCCGAGGACCCCGGCAACGATGGCTATGTCGGCAAGGTTAAAGACGTACCAGTAGAACCCCAGAGCGTGCATCGACACAAAGTCGATGACCGCGCCGTGGAGGATGCGGTCGATGGCGTTGCCGATCGCGCCGGCAATCAGAAGCCCCAGCGAGGCCGCCACAAGGCGGCTTTCGGCCCGCATCAGCCAAAAGACGAAGAGGACTGCTGCGCCAAGTTTCACCGAAACCAGAAGCCAACGGCCGATGTCGCCGTCCTGCTGGAACAGGCCATAACTGATGCCGCGGTTATAGGTGAGGACGAGGTCGAGAAACGGCGTGACGATCCGCCGCTCGCCGAGCTGAAGTTCCAGCCCATAGAGCACGAAGGCCTTGGTGAGCTGGTCGAGCAACAGAATCACCGCGGCCAGCGTCAGGCCGAATCGGACGCAATCGCGCGCGGCGGGCATCACTCTACTCAGCCGCGCGGCGGGCGGCATGAAACTCGCGCAGCGCCTTTGCGTCGCGCGGTGTCACGTCCGGATATTCCGGATCGCTGCCGACGAGCGGAGAAATCTTCCACGAGCGCGCGCACTTCTTTCCTTCCGCGCGCTTCGGTGCGACGGCGACACCTTTCACCTCGTCGAGGCGGAACGCATCGGCCGGCCCCTCGCCCGCCTCTAACTTCGCGTCGGACGTAATGCAGACTTCGGCAAGGTCGATATCTTTCACCGCGTCGCGCAGCGCGGCGTCGGAAACGTAGACCACGGGTGCAGCCTCAAGCGACGCACCGATGCGCTTCGCCACACGCTCGACTTCCAACGCGCCAGTGACGACGCGGCGAACGGTGCGCACCTTGCGCCATTGCTCGGCGAGCGCATCGTTGCGCCATTCGCCCGGCACTTGCGGCCAAAGCTGCAGATGCACCGAGCCGTCATCCGACGGGAAGCGCGAGAGCCACACTTCCTCGGCCGTGAACGACAGGATCGGCGCGATCCAGGTCACGAGCGACGCGAAAACCTGGTCAAGAACGGTCAGACACGCCTTGCGCGTCACCGAGGAAATCGGCTCGCAATAGAGCGTGTCCTTGCGGATGTCGAAATAGAACGCCGACAGGTCGCTCGTCATGAAGGTGTTGAGCGCGGCGAAGACGCGCTTGTAGTCGAAGGCGGCGTATTGCTTGCGCACTTCTTCATCGAGCTCCGAAAGCCGGTGCAGGATAAAGCGCTCCAGCTCCGGCATCTGCACGAAAGCGACGCGATCGGACTCGTGGAAGTGATGCAGGCTGCCGAGCAGCCAGCGCAGGGTGTTGCGGAGCTTTCGGTAGGTGTCGATGGTCGTCTTCAGGATTTCCGGTCCGATGCGGAGGTCGTCCGAATAATCCGAAGCGGCGACCCACAGGCGCAGGATGTCGGCGCCCGATTGCTTCATCACATCCTGCGGCGAGACGACGTTGCCGAGCGACTTCGACATTTTGCGGCCGGACTCATCCAAGACGAAGCCGTGGGTCAGCACGACGTCGAAGGGCGGGCGCCCGCGCGTGCCGCAGGATTCAAGCAGCGAGGAGTGAAACCAGCCGCGATGCTGGTCGGAGCCTTCGAGGTACATGACGACTTCGTCACCGCCGTCGCGCTTGCGGCGGATGCCGGTGAGCGCCGCGAAATTCTTCGGATCTTCCAGAACGAAAGCGTGCGTCGAGCCGGAGTCGAACCACACATCAAGAATGTCGTTCACCTTCTCGTAGTCGGCCGGCTTGAACTCGGGCGCGAGGAAGCGTGCGCCGTCCTTGTCCGCAAACCAGGCATCGGCGCCCTCTTTCTTGAAGGCCTCGACGATGCGGGCGTTGACCTTCTCGTCCTTCAGGACCTCGCCGCTCTCCTTATGCACGAACACCGCGATCGGCACGCCCCAAGCGCGCTGGCGCGAGATCACCCAGTCGGGGCGGTTCTCGATCATGCCGGTGATGCGGTTCTCGCCCGCCGGCGGCACCCATTTCACGGTCTTGATACCGTCGAGCGCCAACTCGCGCAGCGTGCGACGGTCGTTCTTGAGCGCGCCACCCGCGGAAGCCGCTCCCGCCGGCGACGGCAGCGCCTCGATGGGCTTGTCCATCGAGATGAACCACTGCGGCGTGTTGCGGAAAATGACCGGCTTTTTCGAGCGCCACGAGTGCGGATACTGATGCTTGAGCCGGCCGCGGGCGATGATGTTGCCCGCCTGTTTCAGCGCTTCGATCACCGCGTCGTTGGCGTCGCCCTTGTTGCCCTTTTCGTCGATGACCCGCCTGCCCTCGAAGCCCGGCGCGTCCTTGGTGTAAAAGCCGTTCTCGTCCACCGTATAGGGGATGGCGGGGTCGATGCCGCGCGCCTGAAGCTCGCGCGTCTTCGCGGTCCAGATATCGAAGTCGTCGCGGCCGTGGCCGGGCGCGGTATGAACGAACCCCGTGCCATCCTCGTCGGTGACGTGGTCGCCGTCGAGGAGGGGCACGACGAAGTCGTAGCCCTTGCCCTTCAAGGGATGAGCACAGGTGAGCTTCTCTAACCCACTCAGATTTTCTTCCCTTACCAGCTTCCAACCCGTGACCTTCGCGACCTTAAAAACCTCTGGAGCGAGCTTGTTCGCGAGAACAAAACGATCGCCGACCTTCGCCCAATTCCCTTCGGGTGCTTCCGTAACCTCATAGAGGCCGTAGAAGACTCGAGATGAAAAGGAGATCGCCCTATTGCCGGGTATCGTCCAAGGCGTGGTCGTCCAAATTATAATACTCGCGCCCTTGAAGAACTCGGCGTCGCCCAAAATCGGAAACTTCACCCAGACCGTGTCGCTCGTGTAGTCCTCGTATTCGACCTCGGCTTCGGCGAGCGCGGTCTTCTCGACCACCGACCACATCACGGGCTTGGAGCCGCGATAGAGCTGCCCGCTCACCGCGAATTTCATGATCTCGCGCGCGATCTGCGCTTCGGCGTCGAAGCTCATGGTCGTGTAGGGATGCTGCCAGTCGCCTTCGACCGCGAGGCGCATGAACTCCTCGCGCTGCACGCCGATCCAGTGCTCGGCGAAATCGCGGCACTGGCGGCGGAATTCGTTGATCGGAACCTGGTCCTTGTCCTTGCCCTTGGCGCGGTACTCTTCCTCGATCTTCCATTCGATCGGCAGGCCGTGACAGTCCCAGCCGGGAACGTAATTCGAGTCATAGCCCGCCATCTGGTGCGTGCGGGTGACGAGGTCCTTCAGGATTTTGTTGAGCGCGTGCCCGATATGAATGTTGCCGTTCGCATAGGGCGGGCCGTCATGCAGGATAAAGCGCGGGCGTCCCTTGGCGGCGGCGCGCAGCTTTTCGTAGAGGCCGATCTGCTGCCAGCGCTCCAAGAGCTTTGGCTCACGCTCGGGGAGCCCGGCGCGCATCGGAAAATCCGTCTGCGGCAGGAACAGCGTCTCGCTGTAGTCGGGGCCCTCGGCCGGTTTCTTCTTGTCGGCGGACATCAATCAGACCTTGCGTCTCTATCTCCGCTCATTCCCGCGCAAGCGGGAATCCAGCGGGCTTCATCCTGGGTCCCCGCTTTCGCGGGGACGAGCGGAAAAACAGCTTCCGCAGGTACTCGACCCGAACCGGGCCATGCTTTAGCAGCCAGCCCTAGCCCCTGCCAGCCTCGGCGGCGTCGCGGGCGAGGAGGGCCCTCGCCTCATTGCAGTCGACGTCCATGCGGGCCCTGAGGGCTTCGACCGAGTCGAATTTCCGTTCGGGCCGGATGAAGCCCACGAATTCAATGGTCAGCATCTTGCCGTAGAGGTCGCCCGCGAAGTCGAACAGCATGGTCTCAAGGAGCGGCGCGCCGTTATCGAACTGCGGGCGGCGGCCGAAGCTCGCCACGGCGGCGTGCGCCGTGCCGTCCACATGCGCGCGCACGGCGTAGATGCCGTGCCGGAGGCCGTTGTCCGGGTCGAGCGCGATGTTGGCGGTCGGAAAGCCAAGCGCCCGACCGCGCGCGGCACCCCGGATCACTTCGCCCTCGATGAACCAGTTATGGCCGAGCAAATCGTTCGCGCGCGCGATGTCGCCTTCGGCGAGCGCCCGGCGTACCTCGCCGGAGGAAACCGGCTTTCCCTTCCAGGTCACGCGATCAAGAATCTCCACCGCAAAGCCGAGGCGCTTCCCTTCCTCGCGCAGCATCGCGGGGCTCCCCTTGCGCGCCTTGCCGAAATGAAAATTGTCGCCGACGACCACGCCCGAAATCTTCAGGCGATCGACGAGCGTCTTGCCGATGAAGGCTTCCGCCGTGTGGCCGGCCAGTGCCGCGTTGAACGTCATCACCACCGCGCCGTCGAGGCCGGTCGAGGCGAACAGGCGGAGCTTCGCAGGCTCGGGCGTCAGCCGGAACGTCGGCGCGTCCGGCAGGAAAAAGCGGCGGGGATGCGGCTCGAAGGTAAGCGCCAATGCCGGGCGTTTCGCTGTGCGGGCGCGGTCGAGGGCGAGGCCGATGGCGGCGCGGTGGCCGCGGTGCAGACCGTCGAAATTGCCGATGGCGACGAAGGCCCCCGTGAGCGCCTGCGGGACCGGATCGCCGTCACGCAGAATGGAAAACCCGGGCCGGATCGGGGGAGGAACGGTCATTTTGTGCTGAGATTCCGTAAGGGCCGCAAACTGCCGCCACACCCCGCCCTCGTCAAGCAGAGGCCGGGAACGCGGCTTTTTCGCGCTGCGGCGCGAGGAAACAAGTCCCCACAAGCAGTTAACCGGATGGCAAGCGGCCCTGGACTAGCTTCCGTCGGGGACCGGATGGGCGCGCGCTCGTCCGGCATTCGGCACAGGGACGCACAGGACGTGCGGGGTGACGGAGCACGCATGATGGCCGCCGACGTTACGATGCCCATCCTGGTAGTCGACGACTACAAGACCATGGTCCGGATCATCCGGAACCTGCTCAAGCAGCTCGACTTCCAGAATGTCGACGACGCCGCCGACGGCACCGAGGCGCTGTCCAAGATGCGCCAGAAGAAGTACGGCCTCGTCATCTCCGACTGGAACATGGAGCCGATGACAGGCTACGAACTGCTGAAGGAAGTGCGCGGCGACTCGCAGCTCTCGCGCACGCCGTTCATCATGGTGACGGCAGAGTCGAAAACCGAGAACGTCGTCGCCGCGAAAAAGGCGGGCGTGGACAATTACATTGTCAAGCCGTTCAACGCGCAGACGCTGAAGAGCAAGATCGACGCCGTCTTCGGCGAACAATGAACCCTATTTAATTTCGTCGAAGCGCTCTTACCAAGCCAGACGACGGATCACCGCGACGGGCAATCCGCCCGCCTCCGCGAATACATGCGCCGCGGCACGCACGTCCGTCGCGCCGTGATCGAGGTCGAGCTCGGCGGCGTGAATGCCGTCGGCGACAAACACACAATCGAAGCCCTGCAACACGGCGCCCTTCAGGTCGGTACGGACACCGTCACCGATTGCCAGCACACGGCTTTTCTCCACCGGCGCGCCACGAATTTCGGCGGCGCGGCGAAGCGCCAGATCGTAGATCGGCGCGTGCGGCTTGCCGGCATAGACGGCCGTGCCGCCGATTTCCTCATACGCACGGGCGAGCGCACCGGCGCACCAGATCAGCCGGTCGCCGCGCTCGACCACGATGTCCGGGTTAGCGCAGATGAACGGCAGCCCGCGCGTGCGGATTTGCGCGAGCATGTCGCGGTAGTCGTCGGGCGTCTCGACATCGTCGTTGAAGAAGCCGGTGCAGACGACAACGTCCGCCGCGTCGAAATCGACGAGCGTCAGATCGAGCCCGTCATAGTTCGGCAGATCGCGTTCGGGACCGAGGTGAAAGACCCTGGCGCCGGGATGGCGGCGCAGCTCGTCGCGCGCCACGTCGCCCGACGCCACGATCGTGTCGTAGCAGTCGCGCGGCACTTTAAACTGTTCGATCTGCGTCTCGATCACTGTACCTGGCCGTGGCGCGTTGGTGATCAGGACAATCGCCTTGCCGTCCGCGCGCAGGTGGCGGAGCGCATCGACCGCAGCCGGATAGGCGGTCACGCCGTTGTGGATCACACCCCAAACGTCGCAAAGGAGCGCGTCATAGCGCGGGGCGAGCGAGGCGATGCCGGTGAGAAGCGGAAGGGCGGAAGACATATAAAGGCTCGGACGACGCGCGGTGCCTCGCACGTCGCGAACGAATTCACAAGCGCAGTTCAGGCAGAACGGGCGATCGGCTGCTCGGCGGGCCGCATCAGCGGCAGCTCGGGCGCGGCCAGCGCTTCGGCACGCACCGGGCGGGGCTGGGCGAAGAGATAGCCCTGGCCGAAGCGCACATCCATTTCGAGCAGATCGAGAACCACGCTTTCGCTTTCGATCCGGTCCGCGACCAGTTCGATGCCGTGGCGCGCGAGCAGGTCCGACAAATCGGCCGGGTGAATATGGCCGGCGGCGCCCGCTTCCTTGCTCAGCATCAGTTCGGCCGGCACCTTCATGAACCGGATGCCGCGGTCGTGCAGGCCGCGCGGATCGAGGCGGAAATCCTGGATCCGGTCGAGCGAGAAGCGGAAGCCGCGCTCGGACAGCATCGACAGGCTGAGCAACTCGGCGGGATTGAGCGAGCGATAGGCGCTCTGCGGCAGTTCGAGTATGAGCGAGGGCGCGAGGGCGCGGTTGGCTTCGAGATAGCCTAATATCTCTGTGAAGGCTGCGCGGTCGATCAGGGTCTCGGGCGCGATATTGAGGAAGAGCCCGATTTCGCGGTTCTTGGCGGCGAGGCGGCGCACGACCTGCACGCAGCCATGCACGAGCTTCTCGTCGATCTTGGGCAGCAGGCCCGCGGCGCGCGCGGCAGGCAGGAAGCGCGCGGCTTCAATGACTGAACCGTCGGCGAGACGCATGCGCGACAACGCTTCGTAATAGCGGACCTTGCGCTGCGGCAGCGTGACGACGGGCTGCATGTACAGCTCGATGCGTCCGGCATCGAGCGCCTGCTGCACGATCCCGCGGACTTCGTCGTCGGCCTTGCCGGCGAGCGGCCCGTTTGCCTGCGCCGGGCGCGGCGCAGGCGCGGGTGAATAGGCCATCGGTTCGTGCGGCATGGCCGGCTGCATGGGCGGAACTTCTTCGCGCGGCTCGTGGCGGGCGGCGAGCATGGCTTCATGCGAGGCCACCGACTGCGCAACGTCTTCGATCAGTTCCGCGAGCGCGCTGACCTCGCGCGCGAGCGGGTCGAGCTCCGATTTCAGGTCGGGTAGCGGAACTTTCTCAAGCGCGACGACGCGATGGCGCATTTCACCAACCTCGCGGGCGATATCGGCGGCGGCGCGGGCGAGGCCCTCGAAGCGGTCGGCCTGCTCGGCGCGGTCGCGGCGACGCGCGGAGGAAACTTCAAGCGCCAGCAGGGCGAACAGGAGAACCAGGGAAATGAGAGCCGCTTCGACGAGCGGCATTTGCAGGGCAAGGTGAAGCACGGCCCCAAGAGAGGCCGCAATCAGCGACATACAAATCGCCAGAAACAGGGAACCGTACCCTCGCATGCCCGTCCGCATGGCCGGCGGGCTGCAAAGCCCGCCTCGACCCCGATGAAAGTGTAGTCACGAATCGACCGCTGTCACCATAGCCAACGGGCGAATCGGGCGGAAGAGTCGGGGCGCAAGCAAATTATTTTTTGCGCCGTCTCAGGCCGTCTCGCGGATCAGTGTTGCAATCTTGTCGAAGACCTCGCCGACCTGCGCCTCGGAAATGATGAGCGGCGGGGTGAGGACGAGCGTTTCGCCGAGCGAGCGGATCATCAGGTCGCGCTCGTGGAACGCGCGGTCCATGATCTCAAACGCACGCTTGCCGAAGGCATCCGGCCGCGACGAGAGGTCGATCGCGGCTGTCAGGCCGACCGCGCGCACATCGAGCACGCCCGCCACGTCCTTCAACGTCATCGCGGCGTCGATCCATTTCGGCTCGAGCTGCTTGGCGCGGTTGAAGAGGTCCTCCGCGCGATAAAGCTCGAGCGCCGCGAGACCGGCGGCGACCGCGAGCGGGTGCGCAGAGTAAGTGTAGCCGTGGAACAGTTCGATCATGTGTTCCGGGCCGCGCATGAAGGCGTCGTAAATGTGCTTGCGCACGATCACGCCGCCCATGGGCGCGGAACCCGAAGTCACACCCTTCGCAAACGTGATCATGTCCGGCACGACGCCGTAACGCTCCGCCGCGAACGCGAAGCCGAGACGGCCGAAGCCGGTGATGACTTCATCGAATATGAGCAGGAGCCCGTGCTTGTCGCAGATCGCGCGCAGCCGTTCGAGATAACCCTTGGGCGGCGGCAGGACGCCCGTGGAGCCCGCCATCGGTTCGACGATGACCGCCGCAATCGTGGAGGCGTCGTGCAGCGCGACGATCTTTTCGAGATCGTCCGCGAGATGCGCGCCCCATTCCGGTTCGCCGCGCGAGAACGCCTGCTTCTCGCGGTTATAAGTGTGCGGCAAATGATCGACGCCGGTGAGCAGGTTTCCGAACTGCCTGCGGTTGGCGACGATGCCGCCGACCGACGTGCCCCCGAAGCCGACGCCATGATAACCGCGCTCGCGGCCGATCAGGCGCGTGCGGGCGCCCTGCCCGTTCCCATTGTGAAAGGCGAGCGCGATCTTGAGCGCGGTGTCGACCGCCTCCGAGCCCGAATTCGCGAAGAAAACATGGTCGAGATCGCCCGGCGCCAGATCGGCGATGCGCGTCGCGAGCGTGAAGGACTGCGGATGCGCGTATTGGAACGGCGGCGCATAATCGAGCTCGGCCGCCGCGCGCTGGATCGCTTCCACCACCGGCGCGCGGTTGTGACCGAGATTGCAGCACCACATGCCGGCGACGCCGTCGAGCACCGCGCGGCCGTCGGGCTTGTAATAGTGCATGTCCTTGGCGCGCACGACGAGGCGCGGCTTCTTCTTGAAGGCGCGGTTCGCCGTGAATGGCATCCAGAAAGCTTCGAGGTCGTTCGGCGCCAATGCGTCGAAGTCTCGCGGCTGGTTTGCGCGCGACATGGTGCTTTTCTCCGAGATTTTGCGCAACGTATCAGGCCGCGGCGTGTTCCGAAACGGTTTCGTCGTCCCGGCCGAGCCAACGGGTCCGCGCGGAGCGCGGCCCGATGACAGGCTCCGCGAGAGCCGGGACCGTTCTCGACAGAACACTGGACGATCCCGGGTCTCGGCGTCCTGGCGGACGCCTCGCCTGGGATGACGGAAGTCAGGCTGTGTAAGTGTTTGCGCTAGCAAAGGTTTATTTACCCTGTTGGGTCAAGATCGAAACCACTCGGGGGAGCCAGAGCCGGCACTTCCACCAATACCAGTCCGCGTCGAGGGGTCGCCCGGCCATGGTAGGTCAACGAGGCTCGCAAGAGCCTGTCCGCGTACTTGTGATTGAAGACGATCCGGCCGTTCGCCGGTCGCTCGCCGACGCGCTGTTCGCGGCCGAAGGCCGCGATATCGTCGCGTATCAGGCGGCGAATGCCACTGACGCCCTGGATTTTTCCGGCGAGACGATCGCCGCCGCTGTCGTGTCGATCGATGGCGGCAATGCGGCGGAACTCGTCGCGCTGCTGCGCCAGATCGGCATTGCCGGTCCCATCGTCGCGCTCAGCCGCAACGGCTCCGTGCGGAACGCCGTCGACGCCATTCGCGCGGGCGCGGACGATTTCATCGTGAAGCCATGCCAGCCCGTCGAGGTCGCGCGCAGGCTGCTCGCGAAATTGGACGAACCGCGTCCGGCGCTCACGCGCGCTCAATCGCGCGAGCGCGGCTCGTCCGAAGACTTCCAGAATTTCGTCGGCACCTCGCCCGCCATGCTTTCGCTCTACGCGCAGATCGAGCGCGTCGCGCCGTCGAAGGCGCCGGTGTTCGTCACCGGCGAGAGCGGCTCCGGCAAGGAAGTGTGCGCGGAGGCCGTGCATGCCTGCTCGCCGCGCGTGGGCGGCCCGTTCATCGCGCTCAATTGCAGCGCGATCCCGCGCGAGCTGATGGAAAGCGAAATCTTTGGCCATGTCAGGGGCGCCTTCACGGGTGCCCATGAAGACCGGCCAGGCGCCGCCGAGCTCGCGCATGGCGGCACGCTGTTCCTCGACGAAATCTGCGAGATGGATCTCGCGCTCCAGGCAAAGCTCCTGCGCTTCGCACAGACAGGCACGGTGCGGCGCGTCGGCGACACGCGGCTGCGCAGCGTCGATGTGCGCTTCATCTGTGCGACCAACCGCGAGCCCGCGCGCGAGATCGAGGCCGGACGCTTCCGCGAAGATTTGTTCTACCGCCTGCATGTGCTGCCCTTGCAACTCCCCGCGCTGCGCGAGCGCGGCGCGGATGTTGTGAAGCTCGCGCGTGCGTTCCTGCTGGCCTTCGCCGAGGAAGAAGGCCGCCGCTTTGTCGGTTTCGCGCCGGAGGCCGAGATGGCGCTGGCCGCCCATCGCTGGCCGGGCAATGTGCGCGAGCTGCAAAACGTGATCCGCCGCGTCGTCGTCCTGCATGACGGCGAGGAAGTGCGGGCGGACATGCTGGCACTTTCTTCCGCGCACGAAGCCGCGCGTGACACCGGGCCGCTGCCGAGCATGGTGAGCCCGTCCATCGACCCGTTCTGGCGGCAGGAGCAGCGCATCATCGAGGCCGCGCTCAAGGCGTTCGACGGCAATACGCACAAGGCCGCGCATGCGCTGGAAATCGCGCCGTCCACGATCTACCGCAAGCTTCAGGCGTGGGCGCAGGCGCGCGGCGCTTCCTGACTGTCGTCCCGGCCAAGCAAGGCTGCGAAGCAGCCGAGCGCGAGCCGGGACCCATAACCATCGATGCTCAAGAGACCATCGGCGCGCGTGGTTATGGGTCCCCGCTTTCGCGGGGACGACCGACGAACTTGCCGCCTATCGCGCCCTCGTCTAGACCCGCCGCCAAAGGGCGAACGAAATGACCTCCAAGAAACCCAACAAGATCAAGGCGCGGCTGCCGCGCGGACTGGCCGACCGCGGGCCGTCCGAACTCGCCGCCGCGCGCGAGATGATCGAGAAAATCCGCGCGGTCTATGAGCGCTATGGCTTCGAGGCGGTCGAGACACCGGCGATCGAATACACGGAGACGCTCGGCAAGTTTTTGCCCGACCAGGACCGGCCGAACGAAGGTGTCTTTTCCTTCCAGGACGACGACGAGCAGTGGCTGTCGCTGCGCTACGACCTGACCGCGCCGCTCGCGCGCTATGTCGCCGAGAATTTCCAGAACCTCGCCCTGCCCTATCGCAGCTATCGCCACGGCTGGGTCTTCCGCAACGAGAAGCCGGGGCCGGGCCGCTTCCGGCAGTTCATGCAGTTCGACGCCGACACGGTCGGCTCCGCGAGCGTCGCGGCCGATGCCGAGATGTGCATGCTCGCGGCGGATACGCTGGAGGCGCTGGGGATTGCGCGCGGCGACTATGTGATCAAGGTCAACAATCGCAAGGTTCTCGATGGCGTGATGGAGTCGATTGGCCTCGCGGGCGATGAGAACGCGGGCAAGCGGCTGACTGTCATGCGCGCGATCGACAAGCTCGACCGGCTTGGCATTGAGGGCGTGAGACTTTTGCTTGGTGCGGGCCGCAAGGATGAGAGCGGAGATTTCACGAAGGGCGCCGAGCTCCAGCAATCGCAAGTCGACTACTTGATCGGCTTTATCGAGACAGCGACCGGCGTATCGCAACAACTCGCTAAGGGCTCGTATAACGATCCGAAGAACGTGTCGAAGGACTTTGTACCTGTCGTTCCACTAAGCGATCAGAGCTACTACATGCTGGACGATATGGAGGGCTCTTTTGGTCACGTTCCACTAATTGCCCAGGGATTGAAAGAGCTCGAAGAAATCAGAAAATTGCTAAGGGATGCAGGCTTCGGTGAAGATCGAGTCCGCATCGACCCCTCCGTCGTGCGCGGGCTCGAATATTACACCGGCCCCGTTTACGAGGCCGAACTCACCTTCGAAGTGAAGGACGAAAAGGGAAGGCCCGTGCGCTTCGGCTCGGTTGCGGGCGGCGGGCGGTATGACGATCTCGTTGCGCGCTTCACGGGGCAAGCGGTGCCGGCGACGGGTTTCTCCATCGGCGTTTCGCGGCTCATGGCCGCGCTCCAGCACCTCGGAAAGATCGACGTCCGGCCCGCGCACGGCCCCGTGCTGGTCACGGTATTCCGCGACGGCTCGACCGCGGACTATCAGAAACTCGTCGCGGTTCTGAGAAACGCGGGGATTCGCGCCGAACTTTATCTGGGCAGCAAGAATCACAATCTCGGCCAGCAACTCAAATACGCGGACCGCCGCAATTCTCCATGCGCCGTCATTCAGGGTGGCGACGAGAAGGCGAGTGGCACGGTGCTGGTGAGAGATCTGGTCGCCGGTGCAGAGCTCGCCAAGCTGGAGCAATCCGACCGAGAGGACTATTTGAAGAAGCAGGCCGAGGCGCAGTTCTCCGTGCCGGAGGGCGAGCTCGTCAAAGCGGTGCGCGAAGTGCTGGCGCGGCACGAGATAAAATAATCTCGTCGTCCCGGAAACGCGCGAAGCGCGTTGTCCGGGACCGTTCTCAGCAATTGGATGACGATCCCGGGTCTCGCGCTTCGCGCTCGCCCGGGATGACGATTCCTTTCCGTCAAAAATGCGTACTCCACCTCGCCCGCACGCGGTGGCGCTCGAAATGATCGAGGTCGAGGCGCGCGTTTTCCTCCACGGACTTGCCCGCGACCTGCGCCGCCCAGGCGAGCGTGAAGGTGGAATGCTCGCCCGCCTGGATCGTCAGCACCGGGCCAAGATAGAGCGCGTGACCGTGAAAGGTGTCGAGGGCCAGGCCCTCATACTTCCGGAAATATTGCAGCTCTCCGCCGAACCAGATCGAAGGCGCGACGCGCGCGATCAACGCACCTGAAACACCGAACAGCGACTCCTTCTCCCATTCCGTTTCGCCCCTGGCGCGCACGCGCTCGGGTTCGTAGAGCAGGTTGAAGGCGGCGACGAGTTTGTCTTTCACAATCTCAAAGTCGATGAGCAGGCCAAGCTCCAGCGCGTAGTGCTGCGCCGGCTCGCCGCTGTGATGCTCGGAGTTGCCGTAATGCGGCGCGAGCAGGAGCGTGACGCCAACCGGCGAGCCCTGCCCGCGCTTCGCGAGCTGCGCCTTGAACTCGATCGCCCCGCCCCAGCCCCAGCGGTTCTGATCGTCCAGCTCCGGTACATCGCGAATGTTGAAACGGTCGCCCCACAATTCGAGAGCGACATGCAGATTGTCGATGGGGTTGTAGCCGAGCTCGAGCTTGGGTTGCTGCGCGCGGAGCGAACCGCTGCGCTTTCCGAAATGCGTCTCGTAGAAGAACGTCGCGTGCCGGTCGTCCTTGTGGCCGATGTCGCTGCCGTTCACAAAGCCGAACAAACTTTCGGTCTCGACGCCGTAGCCGTGCTGCGGCGCTTCGACAACAGGAGCGTCGGCTTTCTTCACGCGCGGCTTCGCGCGCTCATGCTTGTGATCGTGACCGTGGTCATGCGCGTGGCCGTGCTTGTGCCCATAACGATGCGAATGACTCTGTGCCGAGGCCGGCGACGCCAGCGCGACGACGCTCGCGACGGCGCTCGCGACGGCGAGCGCTCCGATCCCAAAACGCATGAAAGCCCCCTGTTTGCGGCTTCGGCCCCGGCCCGCCGCTGATATGATATATCGTATCATTATCCAACCGAAGGCAGTCTGACAAGGGCCCCTGCGTGGCTTCGTTCAAACTCGCCTGCTACAAGGCCGCGCAAAGGAAACTAGGCATGACCGGCTCGAACAACCTGCGAGCGCGCAATGGCCGCGCGAACGGGCTCGTGGACCTCTACGAGCGCGCAGGATACGTGCGCGTCGAGCCGCCCGTGTTGCAGCCGGCCGACATCTTCTTCGAACTTTCCGGCGAGGAGTTGCGCCGCCGTCTGTTCCTGACCGAGAACGCGGCGGGCGAAGAGCTTTGCCTGCGCCCCGACCTCACCATCCCGGTCTGCCTCGCGCATTTGTCGAACGGCTCGCCGCTGCCGGCAAGCTACTGCTATCTCGGCCCGGTCTTCCGCGACCAGAGCGGCGGCACCGGCGAATATCTGCAAGCCGGCATCGAGTCGCTCGGCCGGCGCGACCGCGAAGCGGCCGACGCGGAATGCATCGCGCTGGCGCTGGAGAGCGCGCGCAGCTTCGGCTGCGAGCGGATTGCGATCCGCATGGGCGACGTCAGTCTCTTTCAGGTATTGCTCGCCGCACTCGACCTGCCGCCGGCGTGGCAGCGGCGGCTCGCAAAAGATTTCAACCGCACCGGCACGCTCGAGGCCGATCTCTCGACCTTGAAGCGCGGGCCGAATGCTAGCGCCTCGCACGAGGGCATGCTCGCGGCGTTGCAGGGCTCTGACCCCGCCGCCGCGCGCGCGTTGGTCACCGATCTCCTGTCGATTGCCGGCATCTCGACTGTCGGTGGCCGCACGGTCGGCGAGATCGCCGAACGCTTTCTCGAACAGGCTTCGCTGGGTGCCACGAGCGGTCTTGCGCCGGAAACGGCTTCGGTGATCGAGCGCTATCTCGAGATCGAAGGCGATCCCGATGAAGCGCTTTCCGCGCTGCGTGCGCTCGCGGCGGAAGCGAAGCTCGACTTGGGCGCGGCGCTTGACGCCTTCGAGCAGCGCACCGGATTCATCGCCGCGGGCGGCGTCGATGTGGATACGATCCGCTTTGCGACCGCCTTCGGCCGTCCGCTCGACTATTACACCGGGATGGTGTTCGAGCTTTATGACGCGAGCGGCCGAGCGGAAACGCCGCTCGTCGCGGGCGGCCGTTACGACCAGTTGCTCACGGTGCTCGGCGCGCCCGAGCCGATCCCAGCCATCGGTTTCGCCGCCTGGATTTCAGAGCTTGCAATCGCGGGGAGCGGCGCATGAACGGCCGCTCGCCGAACTCGCTGCTCGTCGGCGTGCCGTCGAAGGGCCGCCTGCAAGAGAACGCGCATGCCTTTTTCGCGCGCGCGGGCATGACGCTCGTGCAGCCGCGCGGCGGGCGCGAATATCGCGGCACGGTGCCGGAGGTGCCGGGCGTCGAGATCGTTTATCTCTCGGCCGCCGAGATCACGAGCCAGCTCGCGCAGGGCGGGCTGCATTTCGGCGTCACCGGCGAGGATCTTCTGCGCGAGATGATCCCGGACGCAGACACGCGCGTGCTGCTCGTCGACGGGCTCGGCTTCGGCCATGCGAATGTCGTGGTCGCCGTGCCGCAGGCATGGATCGACGTGCGTACCCTGCACGACCTCGACGACGTGGCGACCGCGTTTCACCAGAAGCACGACCGGCGCATGCGGGTCGCGACGAAATATGTGCAGCTGACGCGCGTGTTCTTCGCGCGGCAGGGGATCAGCGACTATCGGATCGTCGAAAGCCTCGGCGCGACCGAAGGCGCACCCGCGACCGGCGCGGCCGAACTGATCGTCGACATCACGACGACAGGCGCGACGCTCGCCGCAAACGGGCTCAAAGTACTCGACGACGGGATCATGCTGCGCTCGCAGGCGAACCTCGTGGCTTCGCTTACGGCGAACTGGGGCGAGCGCGAGCGCGCGACCGCGCGCGCGCTCCTCGACCGCGTCTGCGCCGAGCGGCAGGCGCGCACCATGCGCGAAGTGCGCACCCGCTTTCCGCAGGCCGACGCCGAGCTTGTGGCAGAGGCGAAGGGCCGTTTCGGCGTGCAGGCCCCACTCGGCGGGCCGACGTCCTCCGGGATGCTGACGCTGCTCTGCGCGCCCGACCGCGTGCATGGGCTTGCGATCTTCCTGCGCGAAGCGGGCGCGGAGACCGTCATGGTCGCCTCGCCCGAATTCGTGTTCTCGAGCGAGAACGCGCTCTATGACGCGCTGGAAAAACGCCTCGGCCGCTAGCTAGCTGACAAGCCGAAGCCGGAACCCTCCGGTTTCCACCGGCTCCAATTCGACGCGCCGCCCGTGCAGCTCATGCAGCGTCCGGCGATGGCCGATGGAGACAATCGTCACGCCCGGCAGACGCTCGCCGATCAGCCGGTAAAGCGCGGCCTGGGCCTTCTCATCGAGCGCCGATGTGGACTCGTCGAGCAGGAGAATGTCGGGCTTGAACATCAACGCGCGCGCAAGCGACACGCGCTGCTGCTCGCCCTGCGAGAGAATGTGCGGCCACTGCGCCTCCTCATCGAGGCGCTCAACGAGCTTCTGTAATCCGACCGCGTTCAACACATCGGCGAGTTGCGTGGCGGTGAAGGTTTTCGCGGGACTTGGGTAGGCCAACGCTTCATCCAGCCGGCCAAACGGCAAGTATGGACGTTGCGGCAGCACGAGCAGGCGCTTTCCTTTGGCGACCGAGATCGTGCCGTCGCCGAACGGCCAGATGCCGGCGATCGCACGGAAGAGTGTGGATTTGCCTGACCCTGACGGGCCGGTGACCAGCACTTTCTCGCCCGGCGCAATTTTCAGATCGTCAGCCGCGACGATTGGGACACCGGCAGGGAGGCGAAGGCGCAAGTCGTCGAGGCTGACCGCCGCCCTTTCGCTGTCGCGGCGCACAATCGGTGTCGCGGCGTGCAGCCGTTCGGCGCCCGCGACCGAATCCTCAAATCCAATGAGCCGCTGTGTCACCGCGCGCCACTCGGCGAGTTCACGATAGGCAGAGACAAAGAAGCTGAAAGCGCGCTGCACGTTCTCAAACGCAGACGCGGTCTGCATCAGCACACCGAGCTGAATCGTGCCCGCGAAGTAAGCGGGGCTGACAACGATAAAAGGAAAGATGATCGAAATCTGATTATAGCCCGCGGTGAACCAGGTCAGCCGTTTGTACGCCGTCATCAGTTTGTGGAAGTTGCCGACCAGCGCCGTGAAGCGGCGGCCGAGGCCTTCGTTCTCCGCCTGCTCACCTTCAAGCAATGCGATCTGCTCGCCGTTTTCGCGCACGCGCACGAGGTGATAGCGGAAGTCCGCCTCATAGCGCTGCTGGTTGAAATTCAGCTTCACCAGCGGCTTGCCGATCAGATGCGTGATCAGCGTGCCGAAGAGCGCATAGAACAATGCCGTCCAGACGAGGTAACCGGGGATCGCGCCGAGAAACGGCGTCTGCGCCTCGTTCGAAAGACGCCACAGGATCGCGGCAAACGAAGCGAGCGTCGCGATCGCGCCAAGAAAACCGACACCGATGCGGATCGCCTTGTCGGCAAAGAGATCGAGATCTTCCGCGATGCGCTGGTCGGGGTTGTCGGCCGAGTCGCCGGTCAGGCGCATCCGGTAATGCGTTGAATCGTGCAGCCAGCGCTTGAGATATCTCTCCGTCATCCATGTGCGCCAGCGGATGCGGAGCCACATCTGGAGATAGAGCTGATAGACGGCAACGACGATGAAGAGCGCGGCAAGGCCGCAGAACACCAGCAGCTGATACTGGAAGACGTCCCAGTTCTTGTCCTGGATTGCGTTGTAAAAGACCGCGTTCCATTCATTGAACAGGACGTTCAGCGCGACGATGCCGAGCTCGAGCGCGATGACGGCAGCGAGCAGCACCCAACCGGCGCGACGATCGTCGCTTCGGAAGTAGGGCCAGGCCACGCGGCGGATGTCGGACAGCGCGGCAAAAAGGGCGCGAAGCTGCGGCAAGGGAGCCTCCGGCGTTCGAGTCGGCAAATGGCCGGGCAGCCTAGCCGAAGGCCCATGACAAAAAAGGGCCGCCCGAAGGCGGCCCTTTTAACTTTGCGTTCGTCGTCCCGGACGCGGCGAAGCCGCGATCCGGGACCGTTCAGAGAATCGTTGAGAACGATCCCGGGTCTCGCGCCGCTTCGCGACGCTCGCCCGGGATGACGTTTTCTCTCGGCTTAGAAGCCCATTCCGCCCATGCCGCCGCCACCGCCGCCCGGCATCGCCGGGGCGTCGTTCTTCGGCAGCTCTGCCACCATCGCTTCCGTGGTGATGAGCAGGCCCGCAACCGAAGCGGCGTCCTGCAAAGCCGTGCGCACGACCTTGGCCGGGTCGATGATGCCGGCCTTGTACATATCGACATAGGTTTCGTTCTGGGCGTCGAAGCCATATTCCGGCTCCTTCGATTCCAGCACCTTGCCGACGACGATCGAGCCTTCGACGCCTGCGTTCTCCGCGATCTGGCGGATCGGAGCTTCGAGCGCGCGCAAGACGATATTGATGCCGGCCTGGATGTCGGCGTTCTCGTCCTTGAGGCGTTCGATGGACTTCTTCGCGCGAAGCAGCGCGATTCCTCCGCCCGGCACGATGCCTTCCTCGACGGCCGCACGGGTCGCGTTCAACGCATCGTCAACGCGATCCTTCTTTTCCTTCACTTCCATCTCGGTCGCGCCGCCGACCTTGATGACGGCGACACCGCCCGCGAGCTTGGCAAGGCGCTCCTGGAGTTTTTCCTTGTCGTAATCCGACGTCGTCTCTTCGATCTGCTGCTTGATCTGGTTGACGCGGCCCTCGATGTCCTTCTTCTTGCCCGCGCCGTCCACGACCGTGGTCTTTTCCTTCTCGACGATCACCTTCTTGGCGCGGCCGAGCATGGCGAGCGTCACGTTCTCGAGCTTGATGCCGAGGTCTTCGGAGATCATCTGGCCGCCGGTGAGGATCGCTATGTCCTCAAGCATCGCCTTGCGGCGATCGCCGAAACCCGGAGCCTTCACGGCCGCGACCTTGAGGCCGCCGCGCAGCTTGTTGACGACGAGCGTGGCAAGCGCCTCGCCTTCGACGTCTTCCGCGATGATGACAAGCGGCTTCGAGGACTGAACGATCGCCTCGAGCACGGGCAGCATCGGCTGGAGCGAGGAGAGCTTCTTTTCGAAAATGAGGATGTAAGCGTCCTCGAGCTCGGCGAGCATCTTTTCCGCGTTCGTGACGAAATACGGAGAGATGTAGCCGCGGTCGAACTGCATGCCTTCGACCACGTCGAGTTCGGTCTCGAGCGACTTGGCTTCCTCGACGGTGATGACACCCTCGTTGCCGACCTTCTGCATGGCGCGGGCAATCATCTCGCCGACGTCGGTGTCGCCGTTCGCGGAAATCGTGCCGACCTGCGCGACTTCCTTCGAGGATTTCACTTCCTTGGCGCTCTTCACGATGGAGTCGATCGCCTTCGACACGGCGAGATCGACGCCGCGCTTGAGGTCCATCGGGTTCATGCCGGCGGCAACCGACTTCGCGCCTTCGCGCACGATCGCGGCGGCGAGCACGGTCGCGGTCGTGGTTCCGTCACCCGCCTTGTCGTTGGTCTTCTGGGCGACTTCGCGCACCATCTGCGCGCCCATGTTCTCGAACTTGTCCTCGAGCTCGATCTCTTTGGCGACGGTGACGCCGTCCTTGGTGATGCGCGGCGAGCCGAAGCTCTTGTCGAGCACGACATTGCGGCCCTTGGGGCCGAGCGTGACCTTCACGGCGTTGGCGAGAATCTCGACGCCGCGCAACATGCGGTCGCGCGCGTCGGTGGAGAACTTAATTTCCTTGGCAGCCATCTGGCTCTACTCCGTTTGCTGAACTCATCCTGAGGAGCCGCGCGCAGCGCGGCGTCTCGAAGGATGAAAATGAACTGGAACAATCTCGTCCTTCGAGACGGCCGCTGCGCGGCCTCCTCAGGACGAGGTTGAAATCACTTCTTCGAAATCACGCCCATGATGTCGGATTCCTTCATGATGAGGAGATCGTCGCCGTCGATCTTCACCTCGGTGCCCGACCACTTGCCGAACAGAACGCGGTCGCCGACCTTCACGTCGAGCGGGGTGAGCTTGCCGCTCTCATCGCGGCCGCCCGGGCCGACTGCGAGCACTTCGCCCTCGGAGGGCTTCTCGGCGGCGGTATCCGGAATGATGATGCCGCCGGCGGTCTTCTGGTCGGCGGTGACGCGCTTGACGACGACGCGGTCGTGCAGGGGACGAAAACGTTTGGACATGAGTTTCCTATGCGCTGGCTGATCGAGGGCGCGGCCCTCGGAGCTTGAAAACGGCTTTGGGTGCTCTGGCACTCAGTCTGAAGGAGTGCCAGAGCCGCGGAAATACGGGCAACGCCCTGATTAGTCAAGCAGGCGGTCGGAAAACCGAGCGCTGTTAACGATTTAGCCGATGAGGCTCTTCGCAGCGTCAAACAGAAGCTTGGCGGCGGCGATGCTCAGAAGGATGTAGCACCAGAAAAAGAGCCGCTGCTGCTCAAGCCGGTCGTGCATCCATTTGCCGAGCAATACACCGACCGGCACCATCGGCATCAGGATGAGCGACGCCATGAACGTCCACGGCTTCGCCCAGATGAGGAAGCCGTAAGGAACGAGCTTCACGAAATTGCCGACCATGAACATCGCAAGATTGGTCCCGGCGTAGACGGACTTCTCCAGGCCGCGGCGAAGCAAATACATGTTCGCGGGCGGCCCGCCGGCATGCGCAATGAAACTTGTGAAGCCCGACGCCCAACCGGCCAGCAAGGCGAGCGGCATTGAAACGGGATGGTGTTGCGCCATGCGGCGGCGGCGCAGAAAAAAATCCGCGGCGAAAGCCAGCGTCACCGCCCCGATTGTGAAGGCCACGAGGCGCGGGTCGACGAACTCGAAAAACACATAGCCCGCCGAGATGCCCGCCAGCGAGCCCGGCACGAGCCAGATGAGATCGGGTTTCGACCACGAGCTCGGGCCGAAGGAGCGCAGCGCAAAGAGATCCATCAGCGTGATGCAGGGCAGCACCACGATGGCGGCCTCGATCGGCGACATCACGAGCGACAGGAGCGGCACGCCGACCAGCGCCAGCCCGCCGCCGAATGCGCCCTTGCTGAACGCGATGAGAAAAATCGCCAGATAGCCGACGAGATAGAAAACCGGATCGGAGAACATCAATGCTGTCATCCCGGAGCCGAGCGAAGCGAGGCATCCGGGACCAGTGATGTCGGTGTTCCTGGATCCCGGATCTCGCATCGCTTACGCGATGCTCACCCGTGATGACAGCTTTGTTTTAGGGCAGCGCGCCAAGCATAACCGACAAGCGCCGCGGCTTGTTGTCCCCTTCCCCTCCGTCTGTCAGAAATGGCGGGACACGCCAGACAAACGCCAACGCGATTCTCCCAGACATGTCCCTCACCGCCCGCCTGACCGGACCCTGGCGCGCGGTGCCAATTTTGGGGCTCACGCAGATCGTCGGCTGGGGCTCGACCTTCTACGCCATTGCGGTCCTGAAGACGGACATCGCCATCGAGACCGGCTGGTCGCCGGTGATGGCGGTCGCCGGCATCTCAATCTCGTTTGCGGCCGGCGGCATCGTCGCGCCGCTGGTCGGACGCACCATCGCGGCGCGCGGCGGGTCGCATGTGATGGCGGCTGGCTCGGTGCTGACCGGAATTTCGGTCGCCGCGATCTATTTCGTCGAAAACGAATTTGCCTGGCTCGCGCTCTGGTGCGTCATCGGATTCTCGCAGGCGATGAATCTCTATGATGCCGCCTTCGCGACGTTGGCGGAGATTTTCGGTTCGCGCGCAAGAGCCGCAATCACGGCGCTGACACTGATCGCGGGCTTCTCCTCGACCGTCTTCTGGCCCCTCACCTATTTCCTCAACGAGACGTTCGGCTGGCGTGAGACCTACCTCATCTACGGCGCGCTCAATCTTTTCCTCTGCGCGCCGCTGCACGCCCTCGCGCTGCCTCGTGCGGGCTCGGGGCATGCGATCGTCGCAGCCGAACGTGGTGCAGGCGACGCGGAAGGCAAACTGCTTCCGCCGAGCGGCCTCCCGTTCGTTCTTCTCGCCACTGCCTTTGCCATCAGCACCTTCTTCATGTCGGCCTTTGCCGTGCATCTGGTCGGCATGCTGGAGCAGATCGGCATGACGGCGGCGGCGGCCGTCGCCGCCGGTGCATTGGTCGGGCCTTCGCAGGTGTGCGGGCGGCTCGCGGAGTTTGTCTTCGCGCGCCGACGGCATCCGATCGAGGTCGCGCTCTTCACGACGCTCCTGATGCCGCTCGCCTTCCTGCTGCTTGCCGCCGGCGGCGCGGAAGTCGCCCTCGCCTTTGCCGTCGGCTACGGCATCTCGCAGGGCATGCTCACCATTGTGCGGGGCACGGTGCCACTCGCGCTCTTCGGCGCGTCGGGATTTGCCATCGTGCTTGGCCGGCTCGCGGCGCCCGTCCTCGCAGCACAGGCGGCGGCGCCTGTGGTCTTCGGTTATGCGCTCCAGCTCTGGGGGCCACGCACGACGCTGTTTGTCTCGTTTGCACTCGGCCTATGCTCGCTCGCTGCGATAGGCTGGCTCGCCATCCGACTCAAGGCGCGCGAGCCATGACACTCAAGGAGATCATCGCCGGCCGCTGGCGCGCGGTCCCGATCCTCGGGCTCACGCAGATCCTCGCCTGGGGCACGCTTTATTATCCGCCGGTGTTGACGCTGCCGCTGCTCGCGGCGGAGCGCGGATTCTCTCTCACCTTCGCGATGGGCGGATTTTCGTTTGGGCTGCTCATCGGCGGGCTCACCGCGCCGAAGATTGGACGGCTGATCGACCACTATGGCGGCCACCGGGTGATGGCCGTCGGCGCGCTCGCGGGCGCGCTTGGGCTCGTGCTCGTCACCTACGCGAGTCATCCGGTGACCTATCTCGCGGTCTGGGCGCTGCTTGGCGCCGCGACGGCAGCGTCGCTGTACGATCCCGCCTTCGCGACGCTCGGCCGGATTTTCGGACGCGAAGCGCGGCGGCCCATTACCCTTGTCACTTTCGCGGGCGGATTTGCTTCGACGGTGAGTTGGCCCGCAACCTACTTCCTCCTTGAAGCGTTCGGCTGGCGCGGGACCTATCTCATCTACGCCGCCGTCCTCGTGGTGGTGGTCGCCCCGCTCTATGTCTTTGCCCTGCCGCGCGAGCGGGCCGAGATTCATCCGGTTGTGCCCGACTCCGGCGAGCTGCTGCCTAAACTTATTCCCGCGAAGGGGTTCGCCTTTTTGCTCGTCGCGGCGGCTTTCGCGCTCTATGCATTCGTGCCGTCCGCGCTCGCCGCGCATATGCTGGCGATCTTCGAGCGCATGGGTGTGGATGCGAGCACCGCGATCCTGATCGGCGTATTGTTCGGGCCGGCGCAGGTGACGGCGCGGCTCTGTGAGTTCGCGTTCGCCCGCAATCTGCATCCGCTCGACATCGCGCGCTTCGCGATTGCGCTCTTGCTGTTCGCCTTCATCCTGCTTGCGCTGCTGGGGGTTTCCGCGCCCGTCGCCGCCGCTTTCGCGATCTTTTTCGGGATCGCGAACGGGCTCATGACGATCTCGCGCGGCACAGTACCGCTCGCGCTCTTCGGGCCGAGCGGCTATGGCGCCGTGCTGGGACGGATCGCGGGGCCGTCGCTCATCCTGCAAGCCGGCGCGCCGCTGATCCTCGCGTTTGCCGCGGAACGGATTTCGGACCCCGCCGCGCTCGCGATCGTCGCCGGCATGGCCGTGCTGTCGTTCGCGGCCTTTCTCGCGGTTCGCAAGCCGGCCTGAGCCGGCAACCATTCATCAACCATGTTTGCAAGGAAAATTCGGGTCCGGGGGTGGAACCAGAATCGTAGCGTCCGGATTTACGGTTCGGTCGGGCGGAACCGTTAAGCCTATCCATGGCGCGATTGTGATCGCGCTGCCGCGTAACCGTTTGTAGCGAGTCCGATCATGCGTCCGTCAGCGTTCGCCCCACTCGCCCTTCTGCTCGTTGCATCGCCCGCCGCCGCCGATCCCTGGGCGGACATGCGTGTCGCGCAGGCACATCCCCACTATATCAATTCGCAGCGCCAGCCGGCGCGCACCATGCGCGACTATGAGCGCACGCCGATCGGCCAGCCCGACTTCGCCGGACCGCCGCCGGCGCGGCAGCAGGACCTGGGCGGCGGCTTCATCGAGTTCCTGTTCACCGGCCGCACGTCTTCGCCCTATGCGAACCAGCTGCCACGCCAGCATTACGTCCGGCCGCAGTATGAAATGCAGCCGCAGTACGACTACGGCTACAACCGCAATCCTTATGGCGGCGGGCAAATCATTCAGGCGCGCGGATCGCAGCCCGATGACGGCGCCTATACGCGGACGCGCGCCGTCGATCCGCAATTCCTACCACAGCAGGTCGCGTACACGGGCGACGAAAAGCCCGGCACGGTCGTGATCGATAGCCGCAAGCGCTTCCTTTATCTCGTCGAAGAAGGCGGCCGTGCGAAGCGCTACGGCGTCGGCGTCGGCCGCGACGGCTTCGGCTGGTCGGGCACCAAGACGGTCTCGGCCATGAAAGAGTGGCCGGATTGGCGTCCGCCGGATGAAATGATCAAGCGGCGTCCGGAGCTGCCGCGCTACATGGCCGGCGGCCCGCAGAACCCGCTGGGCGCGCGCGCGCTCTATCTCGGTGACAGTCTCTACCGTATCCACGGCTCGAACGAGCCGTGGACCATCGGCCAGGCCGTTTCGTCCGGCTGCTTCCGGATGCGCAACGAGGACGTCGAAGATCTTTACGAGCGCGTGAAGGTCGGCACCAAGGTCGTCGTCCTCTAAGTTCGCCCTACGGTCAAAGCCGCGCCTTGAATAAGGCGCGGCTTTTTCTATGGCCGGGCCTGCCTACTGGACAAAATCGCTATCCCGCGCGCTAATTTCCCCGTCCAGCGTTTGGGGTTTATATGACCGCCTTCCGTCTTGTCTCGGCCGCGTTTCTCGCGGCCATGTTCTCTCTTTCGACATCAG
>Ga0307505_10000161_pt1 | contig 82933 bp, 73 predicted proteins | sample 23_S_MG_FD_202183 | JGI IMG/M metagenome (GOLD analysis project Ga0307505, IMG submission 202183) | Soil microbial communities from Populus trichocarpa stands in riparian zone in the Pacific Northwest, United States - 23_S | ecosystem: Environmental > Terrestrial > Soil > Riparian zone > Trees... | reverse complement strand
CCCAGCCGGGCGGTCCGACCACCCGTCCGGGTGGTCGGACCACACCGCGTATACAACCGCCGCCGCCACCCTGCTTAGCTTGTCGGCGATGAGCGCCACAGTCGGCATAGTCCCCTCCGTCGAGCGGGCCCGCTGGACCCACTGGGAGGACGACGCCGTGGTCCTTCCGCTCGCCTACGTGCGCGCGGTCCAGGCGGCCGGCGGCCGCGCGCTGATCGTCGCGCCCGACGACGAGGTCGCCGAGCACCCAGAGGAGCTGGTCGGCGGTCTTGACGCCCTGATCCTCACCGGTGGCGCCGACATCGATCCCGCCAGCTACGGCGCGCGGCCCGACCCCAATACGGGCGCCACCCGTCCTGAGCGCGACCGCTTCGAGCTGGCGCTCGCCTTCCAGGCGATGGAGGCCGGCCTGCCGCTGCTCGGCATCTGCCGCGGCGGCCAGATGGTCAACGTCGCCTGCGGCGGCACCCTGATCCAGCATCTGCCCGACGTCGTCGGCGACGACCACCACCTCCGTACCCCCGGGGCCTTCTCCGAGCACGAGGTCGAGCTGGAGGCCGGCTCGCTCGCCGCGCGCGCGGCCGGCGCCGAGCGGATCGTCGTCAAGTCCCACCACCATCAGGCGGTCGGCGAGCTGGGGGAGGGCCTGCGTGCCACCGGGCACTCGCTGCCCGACGCCGTCGTGGAGGCGGTCGAGCACCCCGACCACCGCTACACGCTCGGCGTTCTCTGGCATCCCGAGGCCGACGAGCGCAGCAGGATCGTCGAGTCGCTGGTCAGGGCCGTACGGCCCCGGGTAGCCTGACGGCATGCGGATCGGAATCCTCACCGGCGGCGGCGACTGTCCCGGACTCAACGCCGTCATCCGCGGCGTCGTGCGCAAGGGCAGCCGGCTCGGCGGCTACGAGTTCGTCGGCCTGCGCAACGGCTGGGCGGGGGCGCTGTCGGGCGACGGCATCGATCTCACCAAGGGTTCGACGTCGGGACTGCTGCCGCGCGGTGGCACGATCCTCGGCAGCTCCCGCACCAACCCCTACAAGACCGAGGACGGCCCGGCCCGTGTCGCCGCCGCGCTCGCCGACCGTGGCATCGACGCGCTGATCCCGATCGGCGGCGAGGACACCCTCGGGGTCGCCAAGCGCCTCTACGAGGACCAGGGGATCCCGATCGTCGGAGTGCCCAAGACGATCGACAACGACCTCGGCGGCACCGACTTCACCTTCGGCTTCCAGACCGCCGTCCAGATCGCGACCGACGCGATCGACCGCCTCCACACCACCGCCGAGTCGCACCACCGGGTGATGATCCTCGAGGTGATGGGCCGCCACGCCGGCTGGATCGCCACCCACAGCGGGATGGCCGGCGGCGCCGACGCGATCCTCGTGCCCGAGCGCGAGTTCGACGTCGACGCGGTCTGCGCGAGCCTGCAGCGCCGCCACAACAGTGGCCGGACGTTCTCGATCGTCGTCGTCGCCGAGGGCGCCAAGCCGATCGGCGGCACCCACAGCGCCGATGCCGAGCAGGTCGACGAGTTCGGCCACGTCCGGCTTGGCGGGATCGCGGTCTGGCTCGAGCGCGAGATCGAGAGCCGCACCGGCTACGAGAGCCGGATGACGATCCTCGGCCACGTCCAGCGTGGTGGTACTCCGACCGCCTACGACCGCGTGCTCGCGACCCGCTTCGGCGTCGCGGCGATGGACGCGGTCGCCGACGGCGCGTTCGGGCAGATGGTCGGCCTGCACGCCACCGACATCAATCGCGTCGACCTCGCCGAGGCGCTCGCCGAGCCGAAGCTGCTCGACCCCGCCCTCTACGAGACCGCGGAAGTGTTCTTTGGCTGAGCGGGCCGCTGGGCGCCGGACGAAGATCGTCGCGACGATCGGTCCCGCGACCGACGATCCGGACACCCTCGTCCGGCTCGTCGAGGCCGGGCTCGACGTCGCGCGGCTGAACTTCGCTCACGGCACGCCGGAGAGCCAGGCGGCGACCGCCGGGCGGATTCGCGAGGCCTCCGAGCGGGCCGGCCGGCGCATCGCGATCCTCCAGGATCTGCCGGGGCCGAAGCTGCGGATCGGGCCGCTGAGCGAGGACGTCGTCGAGCTGCACGCCGGGTCGAGCGTGACGCTGATCTGCGGCGAGGAGTTCGCCGGCGACGCCGAGCGGATGTCGGTCACCTGGCCTGGCCTCTACGAGGCGGTCGAGCCCGGCGACGAGATCTTCCTCGCCGACGGCTCGGTGCGGCTCAATGTCGAGGGCGTCCGCCCGGGCGAGATCGACGCCCGCGTCGACCTCGGCGGCCCGGTCGCCTCGCGCCAGGGGCTCAACGTGCCGGGCGAGCTGGTGGCGCTGCCGGCGCTGCCCGAGCGCGACCTCGAGCTGCTGCGCTTCGGCGAGTCGATCGGGGTCGACCTGGTGGCGCTGTCGTTCGTCCGCCGGCCCGAGGACGTCACCGGTGTGCGCGAGCACACCGCGCTGCCGCTGATCGCGAAGATCGAGAAGCCGCAGGCGGTCAGGCGGCTGGAGGAGATCGTGGAGGTCTCCGACTGCCTGATGGTCGCTCGCGGCGATCTCGGCATCGAGTTGGAGCTCCAGCAGGTTCCGCTGGTGCAGAAGCGGGTGATCGCGCTCGCCGGCGAGCAGGCGCGACCGGTGATCACAGCGACCCAGATGCTCGAGTCGATGGTCCGCTCCTCACGCCCGACGCGCGCAGAGGTGACCGACGTCGCCAACGCGATCCTCGACGGCACCGACGCGCTGATGCTCTCCCAGGAGACCGCGGTCGGCGCCTATCCGGTCGAGGCGGTGCGGATGATGGCCTCGATCGCCGAGCGGACCGAGCCGTCGGCGCCGGTCGTCGACTGGAACGAGCACCGCGTCCGGCGCGATTCGCGCGACCCGGCCTACACCGTCGCCTACAACGCCTGCGCCGCCGCCCGCCAGCTCGGCCTGACGGCGATCATCTGCCCGACCTTGAGCGGCCGCTCGGCCCGGCTGATCTCGGCCCACCGCCCGCAGGTGCCCGTCTATGCCCTCTCACCCGACGAGGCGGTCGTGCGCCGCTGCAACCTGATGTGGGGGGTCGAGGGGGCGCCGCTGCCGGTCTATCCCACCACCGAGGAGCTCATCCACGCCGCCGTCGCGCGGGCGCTCGCGATGGGCTGGGTCGAGCCGGGCGACCGCGTCGCGATCTCCGCCGGCCTGCCCAGCAACGCGCCCGGCACTACCAGCCTGCTGCAGATCCAGGACGTCTAGCGCCGCGCCGCGGAGGCGCGCGGCTTGCGCTGGGCGGCCGGGACCTCCTCGCGCGCCACCGCCCTCGCCAGCGTCGCGATCGTCTTCTCGAGGAAGGCCGCCATCCGCTCCTCCTGGCGCCGGTACTCACGCGCAAGCTTCGCCGTGTCGCGGTCGCCGACGGCCTCGGCGAGCGTCTCGATCGCGTTGTAGTTGGCGATCTCCTCGGCCTCGTCGGAGAACTCGGTCTTGGCGTTCTTGAGCATCGTCTCGGCCTCGCCGGTGCCGCGCAGGGCGTGCAACGGCCCCGCCGCCGCCGCGACAGCCTTCTTGGCCGTGGCCTGCGCCTTGCCGGCCAGCTCCCCGACGGCGTCGGGCCCGGGGACGTCGACCAGCTCCGCCTGTCCACCAAGCTGCTTGATCCGGCGCGCGAGGCCCTTGGCCTGCGCGCGCGTCTCCTTCAGGTGCTTCTTGAGCCGCTTCTCGTAGGGGTCGCGCGTGGTCATCGCGATGTGCGCCTGCAGCGCGGTGACCAGCTGCTGCTCCTTGGCGTACGCCTCGTTGAGGTACTGGATCAGCTTCGCCTCGCGCTCTTCGACCTCGGCCATCTCGGCTCCTCGTCTCGGGTGGTCCGAGCGGGGTACCCGCAGCGTGAGCGGGCAACCCTCGGAGGCAGCCGCCCCGGCTAGAAGTCCCCGGCTCGCTCGCGGATGCCGTCGAGGACAGCTATGAGGGAGTGCAGATCGGCCTCTGGGGCGTCGGCGAGGCCGAAGCCGGCTTCGTGGAGCGCTTCGGTGGCTTCGGTGGCGGCGCGGCGGCCCGCGGGGGTGATCTCGGCGAGCACGGCGCGGCGGTCCTCGTCGTGGGGCACCCGCGCGACGAAGCCCGACCGCTCGAGCTGGTCGACGATGTTGGTGACGCTGGTGCGGTGGACCTGGAGGCGCTCGCCGATCTTGCCCAGCGGCAGCGCGCCGCGGCGGCTGAACTCGAGCAGCATCAGCGCCTCGTAGCGCGGGAAGGTGAGGTCGAGCGGCTTGAGCAGGGCGTTGAGCTCGGCGATCAGCAGCTGCTGGACACGCATGATCGACGTCACCGCCGCCATCGGCAGCGCCGGCTCGCCGCCCCAGCGCGCCACCCACTGCCGGCGCGCCTCGGCGATCACGTCGAGGCGATCCGCGGTGTCGGGTCGCGCGCTCACGAGGCTCATCCTCTCAGTCGACGCGGCCGCCGCGCTCAGAAGACCGGGGTCTCGCGGTACTCGCCGAAGACCTCCTGGAGCGCCTCGACGATCTCGCCCTCGGTTGCGCCCGCCCGCGCGGCATCCACCAGATGGGGCATCAGGTTCTCGTCGGCGCCGGCGGCCTGGCGCAGCGTCGCCAGCGCGGCGTCGACCGCGGCGTCGTCGCGGGCCGCCTTGGTCGCGGCGAGCCGGTCGAGCTGCTTGCGCTCGAGCGCCTCGTCGATGCGGAGGATCTCCATCGGCACCTCCCCATCGTCGCGGTAGCAGTTGACCCCGACCACCGGCCGCCGCCCGCTGTCGATCTCGTGCTGGAGGACGTAGGAGGCGTCGGCGATCTCGCGCTGGGGGAATCCGGTGCGGACCGCCTCGACCATGCCGCCGAGCTCGTCGATGCGGCGGAAGTAGCGGCGCGCCTGCTGCTCCATCCGGTCGGTCAGCGCCTCGACGAAGTAGGCGCCGCCGAGAGGGTCGGCGGTGTTGGTCACGCCCGTCTCGCCGGCGATGATCTGCTGGGTGCGCAGCGCGACCCGGACGGCCTCCTCGGTCGGCAGCGCGAGCGCCTCGTCGTAGGAGTTGGTGTGCAGCGACTGGGTGCCGCCGAGCACGCCCGCCAGCGCCTCGATCGCGGTCCGCACGATGTTGTTGAGCGGCTGCTGGGCGGTCAGCGACACGCCGGCGGTCTGGGTGTGGAAGCGCATCAGCATCGAGCGCGGATCCTTGGCGCCGTAGGTGTCGCGCATCTCGGTCGCCCAGATGCGGCGGGCGGCCCGGTACTTGGCGATCTCCTCGAAGAAGTCGATCTGGGCGTTGAAGAAGAAGCTCAGCCGCGGCGCGAACGCGTCGACGTCGACTCCGCGCTCGATCGCTCGCTCGACGTAGGTGAAGCCGTTCTTGAGCGTGAACGCGAGCTCCTGGGCTGCGGTCGCTCCGGCCTCGCGGATGTGGTAGCCGGAGATCGAGATCGGATGCCAGCGCGGCATCTCGGCGGTGCACCACTCGACCATGTCGGTCACCAGTCGCATCGCCGGCTCGACGGGGAAGCACCACTCCTTCTGGGCGATGTACTCCTTGAGGATGTCGGTCTGGATCGTGCCGGCGAGCGCACCGCGCTCGACGCCCTGGCGCTCGGCCGCGACGACGTAGAAGGCGAGCATGATCGCGGCGGGCGCGTTGACGGTCATCGAGACCGAGACGTCACGCAGCGGGATGCCGGAGAACAGCGTCTCCATGTCGTCGACGGTGTCGATCGCGACGCCCTCGCGGCCGACCTCGCCGAGGCTGAGCGCGGCGTCGGAGTCGTGGCCCATCAGCGAGGGCATGTCGAAGGCGGTGGAGAGGCCGGTCTGGCCGTGGTCGAGCAGGTAGCGGAAGCGCTCGTTGGTCTCCTCGGCGGTGCCGAAGCCGGCGAACTGGCGCATCGTCCACATCCGCCCCCGGTACATCGACGGGTAGACGCCGCGGGTGTAGGGGAACTGCCCGGGGAGGCCGATCTGCTCCTCGGGATCGCCGCTCATGTCCTCCGGGGTGTAGAGCGGGGCGATCGGGTCGCCGGAGAGCGTGGTGAACAGGGCGTCGCGCTCTGGGGTGCGCTCATAGGCCTCGCGCCAGGCGTCGAGGCCGGCGTGGGCGGGGCGGGGCTGTGCGACGGCGGTGTCGTCGACCGGCTTCATGCTGCTCCTCGGACGAGTAGGTGGAACCTGGATAGTAGGAGGTCCACCTATTTCTGTCCAGTGGGCCGCCTGGCGGGTGGCGCCGCGCGCGGGCGGTCCGCCGGTTCGCGGGGTTGTCGTTAGGCGAACCTAACTTCGGTTACCCTAACCACGTCATGATCCACGCCAAGCACGCCCTCCCCCGTCGCGGCGCCATCGCCGCCGCGCTGCTCGCACTCACGATGCTCGCCGTCGCCCTAGCGGCGCCGGCGGCGCAATCGGCGCCCCCGAAGCGGATCGTCGCGTTGACCCCGTTCTCGGCCAACACCCTGGCCGGCCTCGGAGTCAGGCCGGTCGCGATCGGCGAGACGCTCGGCGGCCACGAGCGCTACGCCTCCAACCTGCGTGGCGTCAAGACGCTCACCCTCTCGCATCCCAACGGGCCCAACATGGAGGAGCTGGCGCTGCTGAATCCGCAGCTCGTCTTCTCGTCGCCGACTTGGGCGAAGGGCGCCAAGACGATGCGCGACTTCGACATCCGCGTCGTCAACTCCGACCCGCAGAACATCCCGCAGATCTACCGCCAGGTCGCCCAGATCGGCCGCGTCGTCGGCAAGGCCTCGGGCGCCCGTGCCCTCAACGCCTCGATCCGCAAGCAGGTCAAGCGGGCCCGCAAGGGCATCCGCAAGCGCCCGCGCGTGCTGCTGATCCTCGGCGTCGGGCGGGCGCCGTTCGTGATGCTGCCCAACAGCTGGGGCGGCAGCCTGATCAGGGCCGCCGGCGGCCGGGTGCTCACCGGCGGGGCCCGTAACAAGGGCGGCTTCGCCCGGATCTCCGACGAGAAGATCCTCACCGCCGACCCCGACGTGATCATCGCCACCCCGCACGGTGCGGCCGACGACATCGACGAGATCGCCCGGTTCCTCAGGACCAACCCCGCGTGGGAGGACTCCAAGGCGGTCCGCAACGGGCAGCTCTACCTCTCGACCGACAACTCGCTGCTGCAGGCCGGCACCGACGTCGCACAGCAGATCCGCAAGGTGCGACGCAGCTACCTGAAGAACTAGGCTCCCCGCCTGTGTCAGCCGTGCGCGCCGGGGCGCGTCCCAGCGAGCCGGAGGTGGCGGCGCGGTGATCGCGCGGCGGGTCGCCGTGGCCCTGATCGTGTCGGTCGCGGCGGTCGTCGGCGTGGTGGTCTCGATCGCCCTCGGGGCGGTCGAGATCCCACTCGCGACGGTGATCGACGCGCTCACCGGCAACGCCGAGCCGGGCCCGCTGCGCAAGATCATCCTCGAGCTGCGCCTGCCGCGGACGGTCGAGGCGATCGTCGTCGGTGCCGGACTCGGCGTCGCCGGCGCGCTGCTGCAGGGCGCGCTCGCCAACCCGCTCGCCTCGCCCGACGTGATCGGCGTGACCGCCGGCGCGGGCTTCGGCGCGGTGCTGATCCTGCTCGTCTTCCCGGGCTCGATCGCGCTGCTGCCGCTCGGCGCGCTGTTCTTCGGGCTGCTCGCCGCCGGCCTGGTCTTCACCGTCGCCTGGTCGGGGCCCAACGGGGGTGGGGTCGGTCGGCTGATCCTGGCCGGCATCGCGATCGCCGCCCTCTTCGGCGCCGGGACCACCTCGATCCTCGTCGCCTACCCCGACCGCGTCCAGTCCGCGCTGTTCTTCATCGCCGGCGGCCTGACCTCCGACGGCTGGACGGACCTCAGGTCGATCTGGCCCTACTTCCTCGCCGGCTTCGCGATCGCGATCTGGCTCGCCCGTCCGCTCGACCGGCTCGCGCTCGGCGACGAGGTGGCCGCGTCGCTGGGCGCTCGCCCGCGCTTGGTGCGGCTGATGGCCGGCGTCGGCGCCGCGCTGCTGGCCGCCGCCGCGGCCTCGCTCGCCGGCCTGCTCGGCTTCCTCGGACTGATCGTCCCGCACGCCGTCCGGCTCGCCGCGGGCACCTCGAGCCACACCTACGTCCTGCCGGTCTCGGCGGTCGGCGGCGCGGCGCTGCTGCTGTTCGGCGACACCCTCGCGCGGACGCTGCGCGCGCCGATCGAGATGCCGGTCGGGCCGTTCATGGTGGTGATCGGCGTGCCGCTGTTCCTCTTCCTGCTGCGGAGGGCCGTCTGATGTCGGGTCCCGCGTTGAGCGCCGAGGGCGTGCGCGTGCAGATCGGCGACAAGACGATCCTGCACTCCGGCGACCTGAGGCTCGAGTCGGGCCGGCTGGTGTCGCTGGTCGGCCCCAACGGCGCGGGCAAGTCGACGCTGGCGCGTGCGGTCGCCGGGATCCAGAAGGCGGCCGCGGGGGAGATCCGCTGGATGGGCGACGAGCTGCGGTCGCTGCGCGGGCGCAAGCTCGCCCGGCGGCGCGCGTTCGTGCCCCAGCGCGGCCGGGTGCCCGACGGAGTGACGGTGCTCGAGGCGGTCCGGATCGGCCGCTCGCCGCACCTCAAGCCGCTGCAGCGTCCGGGCCGTCACGACCGCGACGCGGTCGCCGAGGCGATGGAGCGCACCGACGTGACGAAGTTCGCCGACCGCAAGCTGACGACGCTGTCGGGCGGCGAGCTGCAGCGGGTCCAGATCGCGGTCGCGCTCGCTCAGGAGGCGCCGGTGCTGATGGCCGACGAGCCGACCTCGGCGCTCGACCTCGGCGCCACCGTCGCGGTCGCCAAGCTGCTGCGCCAGCTCGCCGACGACGGGCTGGCGGTGCTGCTGGTGGCCCACGACCTGTCGCTCGCGGCGGCGGTGTCGGACACCGTCGTGGTGATGTCCGAGGGCCGCACGGTCGCGGCCGGCCCGCCGCTGGAGACGCTCAGCCACGAGCGCCTGGCCGACGTCTGGGGCGTCAACGCCACGGTCCAGGCGAGCGGCCACCACACCGCGCTGCACGTCGCCTGGCTCGGTGTCGAGCATCCCGCCGCCGACGACGCTTAGGCCACCCTAACGCGATTTAGGCTACCCTAACGCCCATGCTTCGGACTGCCCTCGCGCGCCGCCTGCGCCCAGCTCTGCTCACTGCCGTCGCGGCGCTTATCGTGATCGCCGTGCCCCCAGCCGCGACAGCCGCGCCCTCGGCATCGGCTTCGGTGGCCGGCGCGGGGGCCGCGAATCTGGTCGTTGGCGGGAACGGGAAAGCTGCTAAGGCCTTGCGGTCGGCCGGTGTCCGCATAGCGGCGGTGCGCCCCGCGGCCAAACGTGGTGCGCGGGTATCGCTACCGGTTCGTCAGGTCGCGGTTGCCGGTCGGGCGAAGGCAACTTTGGCGGGCGGTCTCCGGTTCAGGGCCGGTCGGCGAACGGCGAAGGTCACGCGACTGGTGCTGGTCGTTGCGCCTCGCAGGGCCACAATCAGCGCGCGCGCCGGGCGTGGTGGCCGGTTCGCGCTGTTCACCGCGACGCTGCCGAAGGGCAAGGCGAAGCTCGATCGGAGCGCTGACACCGCCCGACTCGCCGCCGCCCGGCTCACGCTCGCGCGGGGCGCCGTGCGGCAGCTGCGCAAGCGCCTCGGCGTCCGCGGCCTGGTGGCTGGCGCAGTCGGCAAGGTCGGCCTCAACGCTCGTCCCAAGGGCGGGGGCGGCACCGGTGGCGGCGGGACCGGCGGAGGTGGCGGGACCGGCGGCGGCGGTGGGACCGGCGGCGGCGGGGGCGGCCCCGAGTCGGGGCCGATCACCAATGTCCCGCCGGTGCTCGCCCGTCCCGCTGGCGCGGTCGACGTCAGCAATGTCGGGATCACCTGGTACCCCCGCGACTCATGGGTGCGCTACCTCTCGAGTGGGACCGGAGCCCAGGACGGCATCTTCGCCACCGGCGGCGCCACCAAGCTGCCGGCGACCGACACCGCCTCGCACCCCTGCTCGGACATGCCCTACTCCGGGGGCTCGACCACCTTCGACTACGGCTACGCATACGCCGCGAAGTCTGGGTGGTACGACCCCAGCGACCAGAGTGCCGGCATCTACGGCCAGGGCACGGTGCGCTTCGTCTGGAAGAGCCACACCATCGATCTCGCCGCGTCCGACATCGAGTTGGAGCTGAACTCCACAGCCCCCCGATCGATCTTCCGTTTCAGCGGCAGCGGCGGAACGGCCTATCCGAACCAGCGCGCGATCCTCACCAACCTCGACCTCACCGGACAGCCTCAGGTGTCGGGCAACACCCGGACCTACACTGCGGTGGGCGGGGCGCTGAGCGAGGATGGCAGCGCTGTGTTCGCCGGCTTCTATGGTGCCGGCGATCCCTTTGGATGCGTCTCGGTGTCCTTTGACGTCCCCAGCTGAGCGGCGCCCCAACTGAAGGCTGAAGGAGAGTTCGATGATCGTCGTCATGAACATGGTCACCGTCGGTGAGGGCGGGGCGGAGGGTTTCGAGGCCGCCTTCGCCGCGCGCGAGCGGCGGCTGAACGAGGCGCCCGGGTTCGCGGGCTTCGAGCTGCTGCGCCGCGACAAGGGGGGCGAGTACATCGTCCTCAGCCGCTGGGAGTCGCAGGAGGCATTCCGGGGATGGCTCGAGAGCGACCTCTTCAAGGAGGCGCACAAGGGCGACGGCGAGCGCCGGCCGGCCGACCACAGCCAGCAGAGCGAGGTCCGCACCTACGAGGTGCTCGAGATCGAGGCGCCGGTCAATGGGTAGGTACACGGGCCCCCGCGAGCGGCTCTCGCGCCGCGCCGGCGTCGACCTCGAGCTCAAGGGAGCGCGCCGGTTCGCCGGCAAGGCCGCGCTGGAGCGCCGGTCGGCGCCGCCCGGCCAGCACGGCGGCGGGTTCCGCCGCCGCCAGTCGACCTATGGCCTCCAGCTGCAGGCAAAGCAGAACGCCAAGCACTACTACGGCGTCCGCGAGCGGCAGTTCCGCAACTACCTCCAGGAGGCCCAGCGCGGCGGCGAGGGCGTCACCGGCGAGCGGCTGCTCTCGCTGCTCGAGCTGCGCCTCGACAACGTGATCTACCGGCTCGGCTTCGCCGCCACGCGTGCCCAGGCGCGCCAGTTCGTGACCCACCGCCACGTCGACGTCAACGGCCGCCGCTGCAACATCCCGTCGCGCCGCCTGGCCGCCGGCGACATCGTCACGATCCGGGCTGAGAGTTCGGTCCGCGACCGGGCCTCCGAGGCGACCGAACTGGCCGAGCGGGTGCCGGCGTGGCTGCTCGCCGACCCCGAGGCGCTGGTCGGACAGGTGGTCCGCGCGCCCGTCCGTGCGGAGATCCAGGCGCCGATCGACGAGCAGATGATCGTCGAGTTCTACAGCCGCGTCTGAGCGGTCTGCGGCCGCCGGGCGGAGCACGATCGCTTAGGTCTGCCTAACATGGCTCTGATGTCGCTCGCCTCCCGCTCGCTAGCGATCCGCGCGCTCGGTGCGCTGCTGGTCGCCGTCGCCGCGCTTGCGACGGTCGCCCTGGTCGCGCGCGCGCAGACCCCGGAGCCGCCGCCGGCCGCGCCGCCGGCCGAGACGACCGAGGGCGTGACGATCACGATCCAGCCGCCGAACGAGGCCAAGCCGGTGGAGATCGCGCTCGCCGAGGTCGGGCAGGACATCGAGACTGCCTACAAGCTCGCCAACGCCGACGGGACCCCGCCCCGGACGGTGACCATCAAGGGGTCGTCGGTCCTCGAGGTGCTCGAGGCGAGCCAGACCAACTTCAACTACTCGCGGATCGACATCGCGATGCCCGACGGTGGAACGTTCACGGTCACCAAGGACCAGATCAACGACGTCAAGCCGCCGGTCTTCTGGACCGACGATCAGGGTGTCACCCGGTTCATCGGTCCTCCCGGCGACGACGGGGTGGTGCCGGCCGAGGCCCAGTTCGAGGTCTCCGGCGCGCTCACCATGACCCAGCATCCGCCGCCGCGGCTGGACATCACGCTCAGGCCCGATGAGAAGAAGGTCAAGCTCGGCGGCTCGGTCTCGTTCGCCGCGAAGGTGACCGGGGCCAAGGTCGGCGAGGTCGTGCTGTACGAATGGACCCAGCGGGGCACCGCCAACGGCAAGAAGTGGGACCGCTGGGCGGTCGTCGGCGGGGCGGGGGCGACCCACACGCAGAAGTTCCCGCGCAAGGACCGCCTGTACCAAGTCCGGGTCGCGGCCTGGGTGGAGGGCGATCGCGACGGCAGCGTCGTCGCGGTCGCCGAGATCACCGTCGGCGATCCCAAGCTCGAGGGCGAGAAGGACGACGAGCAGGACGCGGGAAGTGGTGACGGTGGTTCGTCGGGCGGGTCGTCCGGCGGATCGGGGACCGGCTACGGCGGCGGTGGGTACTCCGACGGCGGCTACTCGGGCGGCTACACCCCCGCATACACGCCGCCGGCCTACACCCCGCCGCCGGCGCCCGCGCCGCCACCGCTCGAGCCCGTGCCCGATTCTCCGGACAGCTCGACCTCGACCGGAACGACCGTCGAGGGCAACCTGCTCGCCGACGCGAGCGATCCGCCGCCGACCTCGCTGCTGGAGTCGGCAGCGGAGGCGGCGCGCGATCGGCAGCCCAGCGACGCCGACGGCGGCGCGAGCGTGCCGGAGGCGGCGATCAGCATCGTGGGCGTGCTCGCGCTGCTCGGGCTCGGCGCCGGGCTGGAGTTCCGCGAGGGCAAGCTGCCCCGGCTGCGGATCCCCCGGCTGCCGCTGCCGCGACGTGGCGCTTGAGCGCGCGGTAGATTCGGCCGCTGCGCCCGGCGCGGGGCCGGGCCGCTAGAGAGATAGAGCGAGGCCAACGACCGTGACGATCGAGAACATCCTCTTCGACGTAGCCGAGGCGCTGCGCTACCCCGTGCTGATCGCGGCGCTGATCGCGATCCTCGTCGTCGTCGTGGAGCTGGGCGCGATGCTGGCCGAGGTGCGCAAGCGGCGCAGGCGCGGAATAGGCCGGCTGGAAGCCGGTGTCGCGGAGGCGAAGGCGGCCCTCGCCAAGGGCGACAGCGCGGGCGCGGCGAAGATCGTGCGCGACCTCGGCTACAACCCCGCGATGACCGAGGCGCTCGGCGCGATCGTCGAACAGCGGACCCAGCCAGACGCCGAGGACCGCATCGCCAAGCGGATGGCCGAGTACGACTACAAGTCGATGAAGCGGCTCGAGCGGACCCGCATCCTGGTCCGGATGGGTCCGGCGCTCGGCCTGATGGGCACCCTGATCCCGCTCTCGCCGGCGCTCGCCGCGCTGGCCGCCGGCGACATCCAACGGCTCACCGACGATCTCCGCGTCGCCTTCTCGGTCACGGTCGCCGGCCTGCTGGTCGGCATGATCGCCTTCGCCGTGTCGCTGGTCCGCGACCGCCTCTACGCGCAGGATTACTCCGACGTCGAGTACGTGCTCGTGGGGCTCGCCGAGGTCCCGATCCACCCGTCGGCGCGCGCGCCGGCCACCGGTGAGGCGAAGGTGGCGGCGACCGAGGTCGCGCAGACCGGCGCGACTGTGTCGCCGACCCCGGGCGCCCCGGCGCCTGCACAGCCGGCCGGCAAGCCCGCGCCGGAGGGGACGTGAAGTCGCGGATCAACCCCCGCGCGCGGACGCGCGAGGACCGCGCCGGCGACCCGCTCGACGGCCTGGTCAACCTGTTCGACCTCGGGATCGTCCTCGCCGTGGCGTTCCTGCTCGCCGCGCTGTCGTCGATCAACCTCGAGCCGACCATCCTCCAGCAGAACGCCGATCCCAGCCAGGCGACCAACGGCCAGCAGGTGCCGGCCGACTCGGTCCTCGCCGAGCCGGGTGACACCGCCAACACGATCGAACTCCAGCCCGGCGAGCGCGTCGTCGGGCAGGGCGAGCCGATCGGCACCGTCTACCAGCTCGAGGACGGCCGCACCGTGATCGTCCGCCCGGAGGACGCCCCGCCCGTCCCGGGCGAGGAGGATTCGGGCGGCGCGACCGGCGGAGGCTCCTCGACCGACGGCGGGTCCACGGGTTCGGGGGCTGCCCCCGACTCCGGCTCCTCGGTCGCCCCGTCGACCGGCGACGACGACGCATCCTCGGCGCCCGGCTCCGAGGAGCCGGCGCTGCCCTCGGTGCCGCCGCCGTCGACCGGCGCGCCGTAGACGGTCAGCGGCCGCCGTAGACGGTGGCCGGAGTGATGGCGGTCACCCCCTGCCGTTTGGCGACCGCGGCGTCGACGCCGTCGGCCGAGGCCAGCACCAGCCGAACTCCGGGCGCCCCGAGCGACTGTCCGATCGCTCGCAGCCGTTCGAAGTCGTCGCGTCCCAGCCGTCGCAGCTTCGCCTCGCCGATCGCGATCGGCTCTCCGGAGCGCATGGCGATCATGTCCAGCTCGCGGTTGCGTTTCGCGTGTCGATCGGGGACATGGGTCGCCCCGACGGTGTCGGCGTCGCCGATGCCTGCCACGGCTCCGGTCGCGACATGGGCGCGGACGACGGCCTCCCAACGGGGACCCAGCACCTGCGACCTCCAGGCGGTCTCGCCAACCGCGGTCCAGACCTCCCGGGCGCGGCCTGCCTGCAGTCGCGCGGAGTTGCGGGCGATGATGGCCAGCCAGAGACGGAGATGGGGGTTGGCCAACTCGTAGCGGTCGCGCCGGGAGCGCAGCGGGTCTGGCACGCGGTCGACGAGGCCGGCGCGTTGCAGCGCGGCCAGTGGACGGCTGAGCGCGCCCGACGGGAGCCCCGCCACGCGCGAGATCGCGTTGAAGGTTCGCTCCCCGGCGGCGATCGCGTTGAGGATCGCCCGGTATGCGCCGCGCAGCGCGGGCGGGTCGTCCAAGTCGGCCAGGTCGGCCTCGGCGGCGTCGAGCAGCGGGGAGCCCGGTGCCAGGACCTCGTCGGTCATCCATGCGTCGAGGTCGTTCCCGGGTGGCGCGACCAGTGGCCGGTAGCCGGGGAGACCGCCGAGGGCGGCGTCGATCCAGAGCGTCGCGGTCGGGCTCGGCGCGTCCCAGAGCGCCCTCAGGTCGGCGCCGGCGAGCGGGGCAGGGACGATCACGGTGCCCGCCCGACCGTAGAGGGGGGCGTGTGTCTCGACGAGCTCGCTCATCACCGATAGCGAGCTGCCGGCGAGGATCAGCGCCGGTCCATTCCCGCGGTCCACGTAGCGCTGCAACAGGCTCGGCAGCTCTGGTGATGTCTCGATCAGATAGGGCAGCTCGTCAATGGCCACGACCGGCGCGTCGAGGCGAGCGAGGCGGTCGAGCGCGTCGTTCCAGCCGTCGAGCTGGAGCGGACCCGCTCCGAGCCGGTCGCCCAGCTCGCGGCCGAAGTCGGCCAGCTGGGTGGCGGGCAGACCCGCTATCGCCTGGTAGCGGAATCCGCCCGCCGCGTCGCAGAGCGCATCGATCAGGAACGACTTACCGACTCGACGGGGGCCGTAGACGACCGCAAGGCGCTGCTTGCGCTCGACGAAGCGTTCGAGCGCGCCCCACTCGAGGCGCCGGCCGACGAGGCTGGGCGGAAATGCAAGCATCCGCGTATCATACGGGAATGCTTGTAAGTTCTGGGACCCCAAGTGAGTCGCGCCCCGGCCGACGTGATCGACCGGGGCGCGGAGACCCAGAGGAGTACGAGCTAGGCCTAGGGGCCCACCCAGGTCGCGGCGAAGTACACCTGCTGCAGCGACCCGGCGATCGCGAGATCGACCCCCGAGTTCTGGGAGGCGCTCACGAAGACCGCCTGGCCGGCCTCGAAGCGGTCGATCGTGTTCACGGACTGAATCGTCTGCGAGCCATCGACCGCCGGGGTGCTCGTCGTGCCCGACTGGCGTCCCCCCTGCCCGTGGATTCGGAGAGCGCGGTATCCGATCCCGTTGTCAGCAGAGGTTCCCGCCACGACCCAGCGCGCCCCGGCGCTGAGGACGTAGGTGCCCGTCCTCGGGATGACGATGCACGTATCGGTCCCCTGGCTGATGCACTGCCCGATCGTGTTGTTCGCGGGATCGAAGAAGCCGCCGATGTCAAACGGACGAGGACCAGTGGGTAGCGGCCACGGCAGGGCGGAGCCCTGGCCCCCCGAGGCGATCGTCACCTGGGCGGTCGTGTGATCTCGGATCAGCCGAACGGCCGGAATCTCCCCGAACTGGTCCGGACCAATCGCGCCAGCGGCTATCCCGGGGTTCGGGTACGTCCCGGCCAGTGCGCCGCCGGCTGGGCCCTTGGGCTCGCCGCCGGCCTCAGGGAGCTGGCCGGGGGCGAAGTCGACTGCCAGCAGGGTGCCGTCGAGCACCTTGACCGACGTGACCGCGTCGTTGCGGAGCTTGGGGGTCGTAACAGCTCCGTTGCGGAGCGCGCGAGCGGTTGTCGCTCCGTTGCGGAGCTTGTTCGCGGCGACGGCGCGGTCGCTCAGCTTCTTCGCGGTGACCGAACCCTGCTTGAGCTGAGCGGTGCCGACGCTGCCGTTCGGCAGGTTGACCGCGGCGTAGGAGGTGCCTCCCAGGGCCACGAAGAGCGCTAGGAGCGCGATGTGGTGGCGGCGAATATACCGCGTGATCTGGATCATGATTAGGCGACCCTAACAGAACTTAGGGACTCCTAACCTTGCGGTGGGGAGCGCCCCTGCCGGCCCCGCCCGGGTCGACAGGGGCGCTTTGTCCCCCTGCTCGTCGGCGTCGGCGGGCCTGGAAGGCGGCCCGGCCGGACGACCAGAGTTAGGCTACCCTAATTCGGGGGTCGAGTGCAAGGTGCCGCGGCGCGGCGAGGTGCGGTGAGGACGGGCTCACGCGGCGAGGGGGTCAGCACGCGGCTCGGGCCAACGACCCGCGGCCGGTGCCGCAGGCGCGCGGCGCGAGCGGCCGGATGTGGACCGCCACGGCGGCGGTGCGGCTGCTCGCATTGGAAGCGGTCGCGTGGGCGCGCAGCGAGCGTCCTCGGTCGACCCTGACGATGACCCGCAGCCTGCGGCGCTCGCCCACGGCGACCCTGCCGAGCCGCCAACAGGCGCGGCGAGCCGGGTTGCGACGGCCGTGCGGAGCGCGCACGATCGCGATGCCGCGCGGCGCCCGCACGCAGACGCGCGTGCCGCGCAGCGGGCGGCCGCCGGTCGATCGTGCGACGAACGTGGCCGCGACCACGCTGCCCGGCCGTATGGCGCGGGTCGGGCCGGACCCCTCGAGAGCGAGGCGGGCGGGGCGGGGACGCGGCTCGGGAGCCGGTGCGACCGGTGGCGGAGCCGGCGGCGTGGGACCCGGCTCAGGCGATGGCTCGGGCGGAGGCTCCAGGATCGCCGGGTCGAGCTCGATCGACACGGTCACCGCCTGGGTGACGTATTGGTCGAGCGTCGTCGACTCGACCAGCGTGGCCGCGTTGGCTCCGTTGGGCAGCAGGCCGTCGGCGGTCAGCAGGTCGGCGTCGAAGCCGAGCTGGTTCAGATACTCGGGATCGCGGCGACCGGCGTCGGCGCCGGCGCGCGAGATCGAGCTGTTGAAGACGTTGTTCTCCGGGTTCGCGGCGTCGGAGAGCGGCTGGCCGGCGAACGCCAGGCGGTCGCCGGCGGCGCCGCGGTCGCCCTCGTAGGCGACGACTCCGACGTTGGCGCTCACGGGGCCGTCAGCGGGGGTGACCAGACCCGTGACCGGCAACTCGAGCGCCGGATCGCCCTGGACGATCGTCGCCAGCCCGTCGAATACCCGCAGGCTCCGGGGCGGGGCAGCCGGGTCGCGGTAGGCCACGACCAGCGCCCAGCCGGCATAGCGGTCGAGGCCGGTGCCCGACTGGACGTTGGCGACCGTGTACTGCCCCGCTCCGGCGGCCTGGACCGTCGCGGTCAGGTCGGCGAAGGCGGTGTAGGTTCCGGCGATCTCGCTGCTGTCATCGACGGTCGCGAGCGCGGGCGCGTAGCCGGAGGCGCCCGGCACGCGGATCAGGATCGCGCCGCGCTGACTCGCGTCCGGGGCGGCGGCCCCGCCGCTCCCAGCGGTCGTGCGGCCGCCGTAGTAGAGACCCGCGAACAGAACCTCGGCGCCGGCAGGGACCGTCAGCTCCGCGGTCGACGAGCCGAACGTGGCGCCGTCGGAATCGACGTCGACGAACCCCATCTGGTGGTTGTTGTTGTTGAGCACCGCGCCGCTGCCGATGTCGCCGCGCGCGTTGACGCAGTCGGCATTGGCGCCGCCCTCGTCGTCGCAGGTCATCGAGGTGTTGGCGGCGATCGCGATCTCGCCGCGCGTCTCGGCCGAGAAGCGGGTGTCGAACGGCCGCTCGATTGCCGCGTGGGCCGAGGCCGCTCCCGTGCAGAGCACGCCGGCGGCGGCGACGACGGCGATCGCCATCCGGGTCGTGAGGGAGCGCGACGGTGGGCGGGAGAGGGGACGCGGATCGTCCATGTTCCTCCTCCTCGGCAGAACCACTCCTCGCCTCAACCCGACAGCGGCGCCTGTTGGCCGGGCGTCTCGGGCGCGGCGAGGTAGGGCTGCTGCTCGTCCTGGCGCTCCTCCTCGTGGTAGGCCGACTCGGCGTTGACCGCCCAGATGTCGTGGTCGGCGCCGAGGACGAGGTTGTCGACCGCGCGCATCGCGGTGAGCATCGAGTGGTCGGAGTTGTTGTAGCGGTGCAGGCCGTTGCGGCCGACCTGCTGGAGGTTCTCGATGCCCTCGAGCCAGCCCTTGATCGTCTCCACGCGGGCGGCGTAGTCGGTGTCGTACATCGGGTAGGCCTTCGGGACACGGGTCGCGAAGCCGAACTGGAGCGCGTCGCGGCGGGCGAGGCCGAGCTGCTCGAGCTCCGCGATCGCCAGTGCGACGAGGTCGTCGTCGGCCATCTCCCAGAGGTCGTCGCCGGCGAAGCAGAAGTACTCCATGCCGATGCACGCCTTCGACGGGTCGGGCACCATCCACGGGCTCCAGGAGCGGAAGTTCTGGATCCGCCCCACACGCACGCCCGGCTCGTGGATGTAGATCCAGTTGTCGGGAAAGAGGTCGTCGCCGTCGAGCACCAGCGAGACGGTCAGGAAGTCGCGGTAGCGCAGGCCGCGCGCCGCCTCCCGCACCGGTTCGGGCGCCTGCGGCTGGGTCATGCCGACGACGTTGCGCAGCGGGACCGAGGAGATGACCCGGTTGGCGGCGTACTCGCGCCCGCCGGCGGTCAGGTGGGTGAGGCGACCGTCCGCGACGTGGAGTCGCTGCACCGGCGTCTCGAGCAGGACCTCGCCGCCGAGCCGGCGGATGTCGTCGGTCATCGTCTCCCACATCTGGCCGGGGCCGTAGCGGGGGTAGTGGAACTCGCCGATCAGGCTCTTGATCTCGTTGCCCTTGTTGCCGAGGAACGCCGACCGCGCCGCCGAGGTGAACGACAGCCCCTTGATCCGCTGGGCGGCGAACTCCGCGCGGATCTCGCTCACCGGCACGCCCCACAGCTTCTCGTTGTAGCTCTTGAAGAAGTTCTCGTAGAGGCGGCGGCCGAAGCGGTTGACCACCCACTCCTCGAGCGAGCGCTCCTCGCCGCGCGGGCGCAGCTTGGCGCGGGCGTAGGAGGCCATGCAGCGGGTCAGCTCGACGGGCCCGAGCTTGCGGATCACGTCGCCGCCCTGGAGCGGATAGTGCAAGAACCGCTTGCGCCAGTAGATCCGCGACATCCGGGGGCGCAGGAGGAACTCCTCGCGCATGATCTCGTGCCAAAGGTCGTCGACCTCCTGGACCTTGGTGAAGAAGCGGTGGCCGCCCAGGTCGAAGCGGTACTCGCCGCCCGGCCCCTCCCGGACTTCGGTCTTGGCGATCCCGCCGACCTGATCCTCAGCCTCGAACACGATCACCGGCAACCCCTGCTTGGCCAGCAGATAGCCCGCCGTCAGGCCGGCGGGCCCGGCGCCGAGGATGAGCGTCGGCCGGTCGGCGAGGCCGGACGCGGCGGACGGGATGGTGTGGTCGTCGCTCACGCGGCGGCTCCTCGCGGATCGGTCGGCGGGGTTTCGGGCGCGGCCACGGGGGCCGAGGACGTACACCGTATCGGGCTGACCGATACGGTGTACGTCCAAGCCTGCGGGCGTAGACTCGGACCGTGCCGCCACCGGCTCCATCGGACTTCGCCTGGGAGGAGCCCGCTCCCTCGCCGCGCACCGACCTGACCCGCACGGCGATCGTCGCCGCGGCGATCGAGATCGCCGACCGCGACGGGCTCGAGGCGGTCTCGATCCGCTCGGTAGCCGCCGCGCTTGGGGTGCGGCCGATGACCCTCTACAACCACATCCCCTCCAAGGACGACCTCGTCGCGCTGATGCTGCACGAGTTCGCCGGCGAGCTGATCGTGGCCGAGCCACTGCCCGAGGGCTGGCGCGAGGGGCTGCGGGCAATCGCGCACCAGTCGTTCGCGGCCTACCTCGTCCATCCCTGGACGATGCACGCCTTTGGCCGCGGCACGCGCGTCGGGCCGAACATGCTGCGCCGCGGCGAGCAATCGGCGGCGGCGATCGCCGAGCTGGGGCTCGACCCGGCCGACGCCTGGATCGCGCTCAGCATCCTCCACGAGTGGACGCTCGGCCACGCGCTGCACGTCGTCACCCTGCGCGAGGACGTCGAGTTGGAGAGCCAGCTCAGCTCCGCCGACCCCGCCGAGTTCCCGCGCATGGCCGCCGTCTTCGGCGACGGCCGCCACGCCTCCGCCGAGCGCGCCTTCGAGGTCGGTCTGGAGGTCGTGCTCGACGGGATCGAGCGGCGGTTCGGCCGCCGGCTCGCAACCCCCGATGCGTGATTTTTCGGGCCTGGACTGCACGATTCCTCATCGGGGCTCGGATCGGGCGAGACGGCCGCCGGGAGGGGCGCGCACACGTGGGGCGAACAGGGCCGGGAGTGCCATCCGAGGACCTATCCGCCTACGAGCGCCGCTTCCGACGCGCCGGGCTGCCGCTGCTGATCGAGGACTACTCGGCGACCGAGGACATCTTCACGCGCGCGGTGCCGGCGCTGGCGGTGCTGTTCCTGCTCCAGGTCGTCAACGGGGTCAACCTCGACTGGCCGCTGTGGGCGAACCTGATCGTGGTGGTCGGCGGCCTGGTGGTGCTGCTGGCGCCGATCGGCCTACTCAACCGCCGTCGGGGACAGCGGTTCGTCTCGATCCCGGCGCGCGTCGGCTGGCTCGAGCTGGCCGCCTTCGTGCTGGTGCCGGCCGCGCTCCCGCTGATCGTCGGCGGGCGCGTCGGGGAGGCGGTCGACATCGCGATCGGCAACGTGTTCCTGCTCGCGGTGATCTACGTGATCGTCGGGCTCGGGCTGTTGTCGATCTTCCGCTGGGCGGTCATGCACGTCGGCGGGCAGATCGTCACCTCGATCGGGCTGCTCAGCCGTGCGGTGCCGCTGCTGCTGGTCTTCACGCTGGTGCTGTTCATCAACCGCGAGATGTGGGAGGTCTTCGCCGAGGCGGCGGGCGGGGCGGTCGCCATCGTCGCGGTCGCGTTCGTCGCCGCCGGGCTCGGCTTCCTCGCGGTGCGGCTCCCGCGCGAGGTGCGGGAGCTGGAGAGCGAGGTCGATGCCGGGGCTCCGCTGCGCCGCCGCCAGCGGTTCAACGTCGGGCTGGTGCTGTTCGTCTCCCAGGGGCTGCAGACGTTGATCGTCGGCGCGGCGGTGGGGGTGGCCTTCGTCATGTTCGGCGGGCTGGTGATCGACGCCGCGCTCGCGACCGACTGGGCGGGACGTCCGGTCTCCGAGCTTGCCGCCTTCGACCTGCTCGGCCAGCCGGTCCTGATCACCTCCGAGCTGGTGCGGGTCTCGGTGGTGCTCGCGTCCTTCAGCAGCCTCTACTACGCGATCGCCGTCCTCTCCGACCGCGCCTACCGGGTCGAGCTGATCGAGGGCCAGACCGAAGGCATGCGGGCGACGCTCGCCGAGCGGGCCGAGTATCTGCGGCTGCGCGCGACGGCTTGAGGACCGTGGCGCGCGGCGCGCGGCGCGCTACGGTGGATCCATGTCTGGTGAGGGAGTACCGCGCGCGGTAGCCAACGCGCCGAGCCCGGGGGGCGTGGCGTCCGCCAACGAGGAGGCCGTCCGCGCCTGGGACACGGTGCTCTACGAGCGCTGGAAGAAGAACCGCGACGTGTTCGTGGGCGCGCTCGGAGCAGTCACCGAGGAGTTGTTCGAGCGCTTCCCGCCGCCGAGGGGCGCACGCTGCATCGACGTCGGCTGCGGCTTTGGCGAGACGACCCGGCGGCTCGCCGAGCTGGTCGGGCCCGATGGCTTGGTGCTGGGCACCGACTCCTCGCCCCACTTCGTCGAGGACGCGCGGAGCGAGGCGGCCGAGGCCGGTGTCGCGAATGTCGAGTTCGAGGTCTCCGACGCGCAGACGGCCGAGTGGGAGCCAGTCCACGACTATGCCTTCTCGCGCATGGGCACCCAGTTCTTCGCGATGCCGGTGCTGGCGATGCGGGCGATCCGCGCCGCGCTCGTCCCGGGCGGGAAGCTGCGCAAGATGTGCTGGACGCGCAAGGAGGAGAGCGCCCTGTGGGCCGACACCGAGCAGGTCGTCCAGCGGTTCCTGTCGCGGCCGGAGGAGTACGACGCAGACACCTGCGGGCCGGGTCCGTTCTCGCTCGGCAACCCTGAGACCACGCGCGGCATCCTCGAGGCTGCGGGGTTCGACGAGATCGAGCTGCACCGCCACGACTTCGACTACTTCGTCGGCCGGGACATCGACGAGGCGCTCGAGGCCATGCTTGCGATCGGCCCTGGCGCCGAGCTGATCCGCCTCAATGGCGACCACGGGGAGAGCCGCCGCCCGGAGATCGCCACCGCCCTGGCGGACCATTACGCCAAGTGGCGGCGCCCGGACGGCTCGATCGTCGGCCGCGCTTCGGTCTGGGTCGTCGCGGCGACCAACCCGCGCTGACGGGCTCCCACGTCCAGGCGCTGGAGCTGCGGCCGGGCCCCGTGGGCCCGGCCCGGGGACGCTCCCCGGGCCGGGCCGCGACAGTGGCTCAGCGGACGCGGACCGGGATCCGCTGCGCGGAGCGGCCCTTGCCGACGCGCAGCACGTAGCGGCCGCGCTGGACCGCACGCCTGGCGGTCAGGCGCCTGGCCGTGCCGCGGGCGTGGACCTTGCCGCCGCGCACGAGCGTCGCGCGGGCGCCCCTGCGCGCGCCGACCAGCCGCACGTGGCAGACCACCCGTTGGCCGCGGCCAGCCGCCGCTCGCCGGCAGGTCACGCGCGCGTCGCGGCCGGCGCGGCCGCGTGGTCCCCGCGCCCCGGCCGGGCCCGGGGCTCCGTCAGCGCCGTCGGAGCCGGCCGGGCCCTGGGGGCCGGCGGGGCCCTGCGGTCCCGGTGTGGGCTCGACCCCGACGCCGCCGAGGGAGACCTCGAGCGCCACGTCGATGCCCGCCCCCGCGATCAGCAGCGTCGCCTGCCGCGCGCCGGAGGCAGTCGGGGCGAAGCGCAGCGAGACTCGGCACTGCTCGCCGAGCGTCAGCTCGCGGTCGCAGTCGTCGCCGACGACGAGGTAGTCGGCTCCGGCGGGGCCCGCCGTCCGGATGCGCTCGACTGTCACCGGGTCCGAGCCGGCCGTCAGGGTGACGGCCTGGACGCCGCCGATCCGCCCGACCTCGTGGTCGCCGAACGCCAGCGCGGAGGAGTCGGTGCTCGCCGAGACGTCCTCGTCGGCGGCGATCGCGATCGGGTCCAGCGCGGTCCCGGCGGCGTAGAAGCCGGCGAACGCCGGCACGCCGGCCTCGGTCAGAGTGGCCGGGATCGGCGCCCATGTGAACGAGGTGTCGACGATCGCCGGGCGGATCCCGGTGACGTCGAGGACGCCGAGCTCCACGTCGGGGTACTCCACGAGCTGGCCGTCCGACAGCGACTTGCTGGTCACGTCGCCGTGCAGCGTGCCGGTGTCGCCGTCGATGACGACGCGCGGGTTCGAGACGGTCATGAACAGCAGGTAGTCCTCGCCGCTCTGGTGGCCGCGGAACTGGACGGTTCCGGCGAGCTGGATCTCGCCGCTGGCGGCGGCTTCGTCGTAGCTGCCGCTGACCAGGGGGAAGCGGTAGGTCCCGTCGGGGTTGGCTTCGGCGCCACCGGAGAGGGTGATGTCGCCGTGGGCGATCGGGCCGGAGATGTAGTTGCGGAACGACTCCTTGATGCCCCAGTCGGCGTGGCCGCCGCCGAGTGGGGATGGCGCCGCCTGGGCGGCCGCCGCGCCGCCGGCGGCGATCGTGGCGATCACCGCCGTCGCGGCCAGCAGTCGCGCCGACCGCCTCTTGGTTCGCGGTCGGGCCGACCGGTTCGCTTCGTGCATGCGGACTCCTTCAGTGGGTTAGGGCTACCTAATTAGGGAACCCTAACTCAAGGTTGGCGAAGATGTCCGCCGACCGTCCGCCGCGCGGAGGTCGTCCTCTGACCGATGGGGCCGCGTTCGCGTCTACGCAGTGTCGAGGTCCAGCGCGCCGGCGAGCCCGTTGCGCGAGGCGATGTCCAGCTTGCGGTAGGCGCTGGTGAGGTGGATCTCGACGGTCCTCCGAGTCACGAACAGCGCCTGGGCGATCTCGCGGTTGGTCCGCCCCACGGCCGCCAGCCGCGCCACCCGCAGCTCGCTCGGGGTGAGCGACTCCGGACCTTCGATCGCGGTGCGCCGCGGCCGACCGCCGGCCGCCACCAGCTCCTCGCGCGCCTGCTCCACGAGGCGGTCGGCGCCGCCGCGTGCCGCCAGGTCGAGTCCCCGCCGCAGCGGGTCGCGTGCCGCGCGCCGCTGGCCGGAGCGCCGCAGCGCGGCGCCGAGATCGACGAGCGCGGCCCCCAGCTCGAGCGCGGCCTCGGTCTGCTCCAGCGTCGTGACCGATTCGCGCAGCAGCGCGATTCCCGGCTCACCGCCCTCGACGAGGCCGAGCACGCGCAGCGCCCGTCCCGTCGCGTGGGCGGCCCCGAACGCACGCGCCAGCTCGAGCTCCTCGGTGGCGAGGCGCCGCGCCTCGTCGAGCTCGCCGAGCTGGAGGTGGGCGGTCGCCGCCCTGCCCCGCCAGTCGATGTTGGCCGGCGAGACGAACCCGACGCTGTCGACCATCTCGCCGCAGCGGTGCAGGTCATCCGCCGCCGCACGGTGGCGCCCGCGCGCGAGGTGCAGCGCGCCGCGCGCCCAGAGCAGCAGCGAGTGGGGGAAGAGAGCCTCCTCGGCGGCCGTCTCGGGGTGCGCGTCGATCAGCTGCTCGGCCTCGTCGAGACGGCCACGGGCGACTAGGGGCAGCACGAGGGTGCCGAGCGAGAAGCTGATGCTCGCCGCGCCGCCCGAGTAGGCCTCCAGCGCCGCCCGCCCGTGCTCCTCGGCGGCGCGCGCGTCCCCGGTCTCGAGCGCGGTTCGCGCCAGGAACGAGCTGAGGAAGGCGATCCGCGGCCCGTCGCCCTGGGCCGCCGCGGCCTCGACGCCGTCGGCGAGGATCCGGCTGGCCTCGCGCGAGTGGCCGCAGAGCGACAGCGCGGCGGCCGCGAACGGCAGCCGCAGGAAGCCGTCCTGGGGACCGCCGTCGCCGTCGAGTGCAAGGCGGGCCAGCGCCTCGACCGCCGCCCCGTCGCGTTCGCAGGAGCCGCCCCACATATAGGCCAGCAGCGCCTCGGCGTTGCGGCGTGCCGGGCTCGCCTCGGCGGCGCGCTCGACCGCGGCCTCGAGCCGCCTGAGCGAGACGCGCTCGAGCACCGCATGGCGGATGAAGGTCGCCTCGGCCTCGAGCATCGCCAGCAGCGTCCCGTCGCCGCGATCGTCGGCGGCGAGCAGCCGCGCGCAGGCGTCCTCGTAGACCGCGACCGCCTCGTCGAGGCGGCGGGCGACGAACAGGGCGGTGCCCAGGTCGCGGGCGATCTCTCCGCGCGCCCGCGGATCGACGGTCTGTCCCAGCGCCGTCGCGAGCGCGCCGGCTCCCTCGTCGGGTCGGCCGGCGAGTGTCTGCGCCCGGCCGAGCTGCGTCAGCAGCGCCGTCTGGCCCTCTGGCGGCGGCGGCTCCGCCAGCGCTCGCTCGAGCAGGGTTGCCGCCGGTCCCGGTGCTCCGGCGGTGAGCGCGGCGGTGGCCGCGGCGGCGAGCACGTCGACCGCCCACGGGTCGCCGTTCGGCTCGGCGGCGAGCAGGTGGGGGGCGATTCGCTCAGGCTCCTCGCCGTCTTCGCCGAGCAGGCGGGCCGCGCGGAGGTGGCCGAGCGCGCGGGTCGATTCGCCGAGCGTTCCCTCGACCGTGGTCCGGATCAGCGGATGGGCGAAGTCGAGGCCGTTGGTGGCCGTGAGGATGCCCTCCTCGCGCAGGCGCTCGACCGCGCCGGCGACATCGTCGAGACCAAGGTCGGTCAGGTTGGCCACCCGGCGCAGGCTCGATCGACCATCGAGGATCGCCAGCGCCCCGGCGACCGTTTCGGCCGCCGCCCCCGCGCGGGCGAGCCGTGCCGCCACGGTCCGGGCGAGCGTGTCGGCGCGCAGCCGTGCCACACGGCGGGCCTCGCCGGCGATCGGTGCCACTCCCTCGGTCCGCAGCGCGGCGACCGCCTCCGTGAGCAGCAGCGGATTGCCGCCCGTCGCTTCGGCGCAGGCGGCGCAGAACGACTCGTCGGCGTCCGGCGAGAGACCGCGCCGCACCAGGGTCGCCACGCCGTCGGGGCTGAGCGCGACCGGGCACAGCAGATCGTCGGCATGGTCGCGCAGCTCGGCCAGCGGCGCGCCCGACGGCCGCGGTCGTGTCGCGGCGCAGATCAGGATCGGGTGCTCGGAGACGCGGTGGGCGAGATAGGCGGCGAACTGCAGCGACGGCTCGTCGGCCCAGTGGAGATCGTCGATGGCGACCAGCAGCGGTCCGCGGTCGGCGAGGTTCGCGCACAGCCAGTAGAGGCCGTGCAGTCCCGATCCGGGCGCGGCAGGGCCGTCGGCGCGGCGCTCGGAGATGCCGAGCGGGCCGGCCGCCAGCCGCGCCGCGCCGGCGAGCAGCGCGTCGCCGTCGGGTCCGCGAGCCCGTCGCTCGAGCAGTTGGCGCGCCACGCCGAACCCGATCTCGCGCTCGAGGTCGGCGCCGCGGGCGTGCAGCACCTCGAGGCCGCGCTTGGCGGCCAGCTCGCGCGTGGCCGCCAGCAGCGCCGTCTTGCCGATCCCCGGCTCGCCCTCGATGAGGATCGTCGAGCCGCTGCCAGCGGCCGCCGCGTCGATCCGTGCGCCGATTCGGGCCCACTCCCGCCCGCGCTCGACCAGGCGCGTGTGCGTGGCGCTCCCGATCTCCTCCGGCGCGATCGACATCTCGTTGGCGTCGAGTCTACGAGCCGGTCGCGGCCCAAACCCTTCGGTGGGGTCCACGATGCGCACGGACGGTCGCGCTGGCATCGTCGCGAGGGAGCTGCGAGCACCAGGTAACAGTCGACGTGGAACCGGTCGATCGGCGAATGCCGTCGTGGTGGCCTGTGCCACGATCGCGCTGCTGGTTGCCGTGCCCGGCGTCCAGGCCGCATTCCCCGGCGAGAACGGGCGGATCGCCTTCCAGAGCGGCGGCGCGATCGAGCTGGTCGACCCCGACGGCGGCGGGAGGGCTCGCCTGACGCCCGGACCGTCCGACTCGGCGCCCGCCTGGGCACCGGACGGCGGACGTCTCGCCTTCTCGCGCAACTCCGACATCTACGTCGTCAACGCCGATGGAACCGGCGCGCGGACGGTCTGGGCCGGGCCCGCCTCAGACCACGCCCCGACCTGGTCGCCGGACGGTCAGCGGATCGCCTACAGCTGGATCTTCGACGACCCGCCCGCCCAGATCTCGTTGATCGGTGCCGATGGCGGGACGCCCGAGACGCTGACGACCGGCTCCGATGCCTCGTGGTCGCCGGACGGCGCACGGCTCGCGCTCGCCCGCTATCAGGCGATGTTCGGCCGCTACGACATCTTCGTCCACGGCGTCGACGGTCTCAGCGGAGCCAAGCTCACCGACGGGCCCGTCGGCCACAACACCGATCCCGACTGGTCGCCGGACGGCAGTCGGATCGCCTTCTCCAGTACCCGCGACGGCCATCTCGAGATCTACTCGATGACCTATCCCGGCGGTGTGGCCACCCGGCTCACCAACACGCCGGTCGGCAGCAGCCACTCACCGGCATGGTCGCCTGACGGCAGTCGGATCGCCTTCGTCAGCAGCCGCGACGGCAACAGCGAGATCTACACGATGAACGTCGACGGGAGCGACCAGCGGCGGATCACCTTCGACCCCGCGGCGGACGTCGAGCCGTCCTGGCAGCCGGCGAGCCCCGCATCGCCGCCGCCGCCGCCTCCTCCTCCCGGGCCTCCGCCACCACAGGTCGCGTCGGTCGGGGCTGCTGCGCCGGTCGCTCCCGGTGGCGCCGCTGTGGTGCGCGCACAGATCTCCGGCGACGCGACCCGCGTCGAGTGGGATGTCGACGGCGACGGCCGGCCGGAGATCGCTGCCGCCCCCGGCCAGACCGGCTTCCGCTTCCGGCCGCGCCCAGGCCAGCGCACGACGGTCGCCGTCCGGGCGGTCGGCCCCGGCGGCGCGAGTCCGTTCGTCGGCCACGAGGTCGCAGCGCCCTCGGCGCCGAAGGGTCAGTTCGCCGCGCGCGTCGACCGGCGCGTCGCGGCGCTGCCACCCGTCTACGCGGTCGGTGCGCCCGAGGTCCTGGCGGGCACCGTCGCCCCGCCGCCGGCGGCGTGCGGGGCGGGCGCGGCGCAGTCGCTCTCCCGGCTCGCGCCGACGACCGTCTCGGCGGGCGCGCTGACGGTCAGCGGCGCGGGGGCGCCGGCGGCAGCCCGGGAGCAGATTCCGGCCGCCGAGCGCGGCGTGCTGCAGCCGGTCGCCAAAGCGCTGCGGCTGCCGCCGACCCAGCCGGCGCTCAGCGCCGCGGTGCTCGGCAGCGACAGCTACGTCGCGAAGGGGGCTGTGACGCTCAACCGCGACATCGCCCTCACCCCGCGCTGCGGCTCCGGCGGCCGCGCGCTCTCGTCGCTGGTCGTCGCGCCCCAGGGCAAGGCGATCGCGGCGTCACGCGCGACGCTCACCGTGGCGGGCGCGAGCCTGCCGCTGCGCGACGTCATCCTCGGCGCCAACCCCGCCGCGTCCGGCGGCAAGGCGATCGCGATCGCGACCGGCGGCTTCAACGGCCGCGCGGTGCGCGAGTTCCGCAGCGACATCCGCAAGCAGAACCCCGACCTCGACCGTGCCCTGTCGCAGCTCGGCGCGACGTTGGTCGGGGAGCCGAACATCCTCGGCCTCGCGGCCGGCGCGTCGGTCACCGTCAACATCAAGCTGCCGCCGTGGCTGGAGCGGGCCGGCTTCAGCGGCGAGGTTCGCGTCAAGCTCGAGGTCGTCGAAGGCCGGATCGTCGTCGACGACCTGCGGATCGGCCCGATCGACGCCAACATCGGCGCGCTGAAGGTCAACGGCTTCCAGGTCGACTACAAGCGGTCGCAGAGCCTCTGGACCGGCCGCGGCAGGGCGTGCGTGATCGGTGGCACCTGCCTCGACATGATCCCGAGCCGGGGCGAGATCAGGGTCCGCAACGGCGAGCTCGAGTTCGCCGGCGCGACGCTCCAGTTCCCGCCGGGGGCGGTGCAGCTGTTCCCGTCGGTGAGCCTCGACTGGATCAGCTTCAAGGTCGGGCGCAACCCGACGCGGATGTTCGGCGAGCTGGGCGTCGGGGTCGCCCAGATCGTCGAGATCAACGGCGGGATGTTCATCGCCTTCCCAACCGCTCAGCATCCGTTCCGGCTGACCCCGGCGGAGATGGACGGCTTCCCGGCGCACCTTTACGCGCGCACCTACCGGGGCACGACGATGGGAGTCCGCGCCCAGGCGTTCATCCGCCTGCCGGTGATCGGCCGGGCCCGGCTCGCACACGCCCACATGCTCTACGAGCATCCGAGCTACATCGCCTTCGGCGGCGGCTTCGACCTGTCGCTGCTCAGCGTCGGTGGCATCAAGGGCGAGATGACCGGGATCGTCGACGGCAACGGGCCGGAGACGATCTACCTCTTCCGCGGCGGTGTCTCGGCCTGCCTGAACTTCATCGGCAGCCACTGCGCGAGCGCCGAGGGCGTCATCTCGCGCGGCAACGGCAACACCGGCGGGGCGGGCGTCTGCTTCGGGCCGATCGGCGGCGGCGTGCAGTGGCCCAACCGCGGCAACGGCAACCGCACCCAGGTCTTCCTCTACCCGCCCGGGGCGGGAGCGTTCGGCACGGCGAAGTGCTCGATCGTCAGGTTCACGGCGCTCGACTTCCGCGCGCGGGCGTCGGCGAACACCCACGTCGTGCGGATCCGGCCCGGCGACGGCGCCCAGGCGATCCGCCTCGACGGGGCCGGCGGCCCGCCGCGCGTGCAGGTCAGCGGACCGGGCGGGCGGGTCCTGCGCGGCGACTCGGAGGTCGGCTTCGACCTCGCCCCAGACCGGGCGCTCGGCATCGCCAGCTACGCGGGGCGGGGCGAGACCGAGGGCCAGGACTTCACGGTGGTGAGCATCAACGACCCGCGCCCGGGGACCTACCGGATCCAGACGTTGGCGGGATCGCCGGCGATCCGGGCGGTGTCCGCCGGAGCCCATCCGTCGCGGCCGCGGATCGCGGCGGAGGTGCGCGGCAGCGGGCTGACGCGTGAGCTGCGCTACCGGGTCGGCCGTCGTCCGGGACAGCGCGTCGTCTTCTACGAGGTCACCGCCACCGGCGCCGCCAAGCGGGTCGGGACGGTGTCCGGCGGCGGGCGCGGCAAGGTCCGGTTCACGCCGGCGCCGGGCGGTGGGCAGCGCCGGATCGAGGCGCAGGTGGAGATCGACGGCCTGCCGGCCGAGCGGCTGCGCGTCGCCCGCTTCCGGCCACCGACACCGCAGCTCGGCCGGCCCACCGGCCTTCGCACCCGCCGCGTCGGCGCGCGACTGGTCGCCAGCTGGCGGCGCGTGCCGGGGGCGGCGCGCTACGAGGTCGTCGTGACGATGTCCGACCGCGCCCAGCGCGTAGTGACGACCAAGCGCCGGCAGGTGTCGCTGAAGGGCGTGCCGGCGACGACCGCCGGCCAGCTCAGCGTCCGCGCCGTCGACCGCCTTCGCGTCGGGCGCGCCGCCGTCCGGCCCTTCGCCCGCAAGGCACGGCCGCGGACCGGCGTCCGGGCGCTCCCACGCTGCGCCACCCGCAAGGCGCGCTTGATCTGTCGCTGACTGCCTCCGTTAGCTGCACGCGGTGCGCGGGTAGCCGACCGGAGTGTCCGAGCAGACGAGACGAGCCGCGGGCGCGCAACCGCAACGCGCCGTGTATCGCGCGCCGATGCGCGCCCGCGATCGCGACCGCCCGGACGGGGCCGGAGCCCAGTTCGGCCTCCGCCACGGCGTCGTCGGCATCGGCGACGTCCTGCCCCGGGCGCCCCGATCGCTGGAGGAGGCGGTGCGTGCAGCGGCCGAGACGCATGGCGCGAAGGCGGGCCGGATGGTCGACCGGTTCGCGGCGCTGCCGGTCGGGACCGCGGTCTGGACGCGTGGCGCCGACGGGACCTACTGGCTTGGTCGTATCGCCGGGGCGTGGCGCTACGACGACTCGCCGGCCGCGCGGCGGGCCGGCATCCACCACGTTCGGCCGGCGGTGTGGCTGGACCGTCCGTTCGGCGAGGTCGAGCTGCCGGGCGCCGTGCCCGCCACCTTCGCCCGGGGCGGGCGCAATCTCCAACGCATCCGCAGCGACGAGGCCCGGGAGCTGACGGACCGGCTCTGGGCCGCGGACGCCGATGCGATGGACCGGTTCGCCGCCGCGACCGCGACCGGACGGGAGGGCGACGCGTGATGACCGGCAAGGAGCTCGCCGCGAGCTTCGAGGCGGTCGAGCCGTTCACCGTCGGGATCGAGGAGGAGGCGATGCTGCTCGATCCCGAGACCCACGACCTCGTCGACTGCGCGCCGCGTCTGATCGCCCGGCTCGACCCGTCCGCCCGCGTGAAGCTCGAGCTGCCGCTCAGTCAGGTCGAGCTGGTCACACGGCCGTGTGCCGACGTCCCGGCGGCGATCGCGGAGCTGGCCGCCGCCCGGCGCGAGCTGCTCGCCGCCGCAGATGGGCTGGCGCGGCCCGCCGCCGCCGGCACGCACCCGTTCGCCGCCATCGAGGGCCGCCTCAACCGCGGCCCGCGCTACGACCGGGTGGCGACGGAGTACGGATCGATCGCCCGCCGCCAGCTGGTCTGCGCGCTGCAGGTCCATGTCGCCGTCGGCGGCGCCGAGCGCACCTTGGCGGTCTACAACGCGCTGCGCGGCGAGCTGCCGCTGCTGGCCGCGCTCGCCGCCAACGCTCCCTTCCACGGCGGCGCCGACACGGGCCTCGCCTCGGCCCGTCCGACGATCTCCGGCCTGCTGCCGCGCCAGGGCACTCCGCCGCCGCTGGAGAGCTGGGACGAGCTCGCCGCCGCCTGGCGGTGGGGCGAGCGCGCGGGCGCTTTCGCCGAGCCGGGGATGTGGTGGTGGGAGCTGCGCCCGCATCCCCGCTTCGGAACGCTCGAGATCCGCGTTCCGGACGCCCAGACCACCGTCGCCGGGGCGGCTGCAGTCGCCGCCGTCGCGCACGCCCTGGTCGTCGAGCTGGCCGAGCGCCACGACGGCGGCGAGCGGCTGGCGGTCGCGCCGAGCTGGCGGATCGAGGAGAACCGCTGGTCGGCCTGCCGCCACGGCGTCGGCGGTACGGTCGCCGACCTCGCGACCGGCGCGCCCACCGCGACCCGTGAGAGTCTCCACTCCCTGCTCGACCGTCTCGAGCCGGTCGCGCGGCGGCTCGGCGCGCCTGCCGAGATCGCCGCCGCACGCCGCCTGGTCGAGCGCGACGGCGCGGGCCGCCAGCGCGCGGTCGCAACGACTCACGGGCCGCACGGCCTCGCGCGCTGGCTCGCCGACCGGTTTGCCGACGGCATCGACGACGAGGCAGGGCTCGCCGCGCGTCAGGCGGCGCGCTCGAGCGCGGGCGAGCTCTCGTCGTTGGCGATCAGGTCGAGCACCGCCTCCTCCACGGTGCGCTGCACCTCGGGCCAGCCGCCGCTGTCGGCGGCCAGCTCGGGGAGCGCGCCGCCGATCGTCAGGCCGCCGTCGAAGCGGTCGAAGACGCGCGGGTCGACGTAGGAGGCGCGGCAGACGGCGGGAGTGTTGCCGAGGTGGTGGGCGACCTCCTCGATCGTCCGCTTGGCCGCACGTCGGCGCGCCGTCTTCGACCGGGCGGCGGCGGGACCTGAGACGGCGAGCGCGATCGCCGCCAGGACGGTCGCGTTCCAGGTGCGGAAGTCCTTGGCGGAGACCTCCTCGCCGCCGGTCTCCTTGAGGTAGGCGTTCACGTCGGCGGCGCGGACGTCGTGCCAGCGGCGCCGCTGCTTGTAGGCGAGCAGCTCCTCGCCGCCCCCGCGGCGGCGCGTCAGCGTTCGCACAGCGTCGGCGGCGTCGGCGTCGATCACCCGCTGGCGTCGGCGCTGGCCACTCTTGGCCGGATAGTCGAAGGCGATCGTGTCGTCGCGGACGGCGACGTGCTCGCGGCGCAGCGTCGCTAGGCCGAAGCTCTCGTTGGCCTCGGCGTAGTCCTCGGATCCGATCCGGAACGAGCCGCGGTCGAGTAGCCGCACCGCGCACGCGAGCGCGCGCTCGCGTGGCATCCCCGGGCGGGCGAGGTCGCGCTCGACCTGGTCCCGGATCGCCGGCAGGCGCTCGGCGAACTGGACCATCGACGCGAACTTGGCGACGTCGCGCCGGCTGCGCCAGAGGTCGTGGTAGCGGTACTGCTTGCGCCCGGCGGCGTCGGTCCCGGTCGCCTGGATGTGGCCGTTTGGCAGGGGACAGATCCAGACGTCCTCCCACGCCGGCGGGATCGCAAGCGCCCGGATCCGCGCGACCGTGTCCGCGTCGTCGATCCGCGTGCCGTCCTCGTCGAGGTAGACGAACCCGCGGCCGTGGCGGCGGCGACCGAAGCCGTGCGCGCCGCAGTCGACCCGTCGCAGCCTCGCCATGGCGGCGAGCTACCCGCCCGCCCTCGCGCGCAACCGCCCGGACCGGGTCCTACACGCTCTCAGACCGCGGTTGCGCGGGAGTCGTCGGCGGCGGCGGATCGGGCTCGTCGGGGTCGGACTCGGCGAGCGCCAGGACGAACAGGGCCGACACCATGACGGTGAACAGCACCGCCTCGACGGCGAGCATGATCAGGCCGCCGAGCTGCTGGTCCTCGGCCGCGGTCATCGAGCCGGGCGGCAGCGCCGCGTAGTGGTCGTAGAGGACCGGCATGAAGGCGATCATCGAGGCCAGGATGCCGGTGAGGAACTTCGCGCCGGCCATCTGGAAGAGCACGCCGATCCCGCGCGTGGCGCGGTACTCCGACGGCGCCAGCTCGCGCCACCAGAACAGCGTGCCGGCCGCGAGGATCTGGAGGTTCTGCACGACGTGCAGCGCGGGGTGGGCGAGGGCGGCGTCGTATAGCGGCGGGATGTGCCAGAAGGCGAGGCTGCCGGCGTAGACCACGAGCAGGACCGGCGGCGAGCCGAGCGGGCTGGCGGCGAGCCGGCGCAGGTGGCGGTCGATCGGGGCGAGCACGGCCGGGGTCGTCGAGAGCGCCAGCAGGATCGGCACGAAGTCGAGGATCAGCAGGTGCTGGACCACGTGGGCGGCCAGCAGGCGCTGGGACATCTCCGGCAGCGGGCCGACGAGCGCCGCGACGAGCAGCACGATCGCGGTCGCGAACGCGAGCAGCCGCCAGCCATTGGCGGCGCCGGCACCGGCCTCCACGCGCGCGGCGCGCCACGAGCGCAGATAGGCCCAGCCGAGCGCCGCGATCGCCAGCGCCCAAAGGACGGCGGAGGCGATCAACGAGGCCCGCTGGCGGCTTGGAGCGGGGCGGGGCGGAGCACGCGGCGCAGACTAGGGAAAGGTCGATGGCCGAGACGTCGCCGACGGCGGTCCGCTGCCGGCGATCCGGTCGACGACGACCGGGGTTCCGCTGACGCTGGTCTGCGCGCTCCCGGTCGATCTACTGCTCGGATTGCCCCAGGGTGTGGGGGTTGGCGAGCTTCCAGGTGACGGGGCCGTCGGGTCCGGTGTAGCTGAGGGTCTTGGGGGTCTCCGAGTCGGCGAAGACGCGGTAGTAGGTGTTGTTCTCGACGGGGACGGTCTGGGCGGCGCCGTCGCGGACGTGGACGGTGTCGATGCCGTCGGGGACGAGGCCGGCGACGGCGAGCGCGCCGCCGGGCAGGCCGACGGTCATCGGGCCGGCGCGGCCGGCGGCGAGGTCTTGGGTGGTCGGGCAGACGATCGTCCAGCCGCCCGCCTCGGTGTTGGTCAGCACCAGGCAGACGTGGTCGTGGCCGGGCACGAGGTAGAGCGACTGCGAGGCCTGGGCGACCGCCAGACGGGAGAGCTCGGGGTTGGCGCCGAACGCGGCGCGGCGGCGCAGCGGCTCGGCGAGATGGTTGGGGATCACGTCCCCGTCGACGCGAGCTGAGGCGAGGGTCGCGGCGGCGTCCTTGGCGTCTTGGGAGATGGTGGTGGCAAGCTCGGCGCCCTCGGCGAGCGTGGGCGGGCGGTCGCCGTCGCCGCCGGTGGCGACGGCGGTGGCCGCGACCGCGGCGAGGGTCAGCATGGCGATCAGCGCGACTCGTCTCATCCGTTCAGTCCCCTAGAAGTCCGAGTCGGCGTAGCCGTTGATGTTGCGGTTGGTGCTAGCCCAGTGCTCGACGTTGGCCTCGTAGCAGTTGCACTGCACGTCGCCGTAGTAGTGGGCAATCCAGTTGTTTCCGCAGCCTGGCGTGCCGAGCACCCCTCCCGTCGCCGGTCGCCAGACCCGCTCGCACACCGCGAACGTCCCGGCTCCCGGGTTCCAGGCCTCGTTGAAGTCCCAGCTGTTGAGGCCGTCGTAGCTGCCGTTGGCCTTGCCGTCGCACCACAGGTCGGGGGGCTTGTTGACGCAGTTGTAGTAGCTCCCGAACGCCGCGGCGGGCGTGCTCGAGAGCAGCGAGAGCGCGCACGCGCACGCCATGGCGCCCGCGAGCGCCAAACCCCTCTTCATTCGTGTCTCCTGCCAGTCGAGTCCCTGCCGACTTACGCCGACCTCTGCCGACTAAACCACGCCGCCGACCGGCCAGTCAACCCCGACTTTCAGCCACAACGACCATGCCGCTCGGGCGGGTAGTGAGGCCGGCGGCGGCTGGTGGAGGGAATCCTGGCGCCGCCGCCGGCCTCGGACCGAGCGTGAGGCACGCCCGTCCAGGCGCCTCCACTGCAGAGCCCGCATGGCCCGCGGTCGCAGGGGTTCTGGCAACCGCGCGCCAGGGGCGTGCTCGCTCGACCCGTCCCCGGCCGAGGCCGGGAACGTTTTGAAAGTGTGGATGACTCGGACCGACTCCCTCCCGCTAGCTCCCTCCGACCAACTTGGAGGTAACCGTACAGCAGCGTCTGTCACAGCGCAACCCCCAGACGGCAAGCAGTAGTATCGTGTGCGCAACAGGGTTCGGTACCACGGTGTCGGTAAACGTCCGGGCACCTCATCGACAGCCATGACCTCGGGAGGGACATGAGACTGCCAGGAGTTCTTGCGGGCCGCGTCGCCCGCCACCGCGGTGCGGCCATCCGCGACGACTCCGACGACGCCGCGCTGCTGGCCGCCAAGCCCGCGCGCGAGGCCTTCGACGTCTTCTACCGCCGCCACCACGGCTACGTGCTCGCCGTCGCCGCCAAGCGCGTCGGCGACCTCGACGCCGCCTTCGACATCGCCGCGGAGACCTTCGCCGCCGCCTACCTCAACCGCCGCCGCTTCGACCCAGCCCGCGGCAACGCCCGCTCGTGGCTGGCCGGCATCGCCCGCTACAAGGCCTTCGACCACCACCGCAGCGAGCGCGCCGCCACCGCCGCCCGCCGCCGCCTCGGCCTGGAGCGCCATCCACCGACCGACGCCGCACTCGAAGAGGCCCAAGCCCTGATCGCCGCGGAAGAGCTCGTCGCCCACCTGTCCGACGGCGAGCGCAGCGCGATCTGGGGCCGCGTCGTCGAGGACCGCGGCTACGACGACCTCGCCACCGAGGCCGGCGTCCCCAACGCCACGATCCGCAAGCGCGCCAGCACCGGCCTCGCCCGCCTCCGTAAGGCCCGCGCGTGAGGCGCCCACAGCGCCGCGCCAAGTCATCCACACACAAGCGGGATGACATCGACGACCCCCGCCTGCGCCTTATCGACGCGATTCGCCAACGCGAGCAGCGCGCAGAACGGCGCGCCCGCAACGCGCGCATCGCCGCCGCCGGGATCTGCGGCCTGCTCGCCGTCGGCGGCCTCACCGCCGGCGCCAGTGCGCTGCTCTCCGCCACGACCGACATCCCATTCATCCTCCAACCCCCCGAAAGCGAACACGACGGCGCGTCCGGCCAGGCGTCGACCAACGAACGCTCGCTCCAAGCGCGGCTGCTGCGCGTACCGGCCAACACCCTCGGCCCCTCGCTGGCGATCCCCATCGCCGACACTGCCGGACGCGGCCAGGCGATTCCCTACGCGACTGACCTCGACCTCTGCCTCGTGGTCACCCCACCGCTCCGTCGCCGAACGCGCTACCTGCCGGCCATCAACACGTTCTGGAACTGCTACGACAAACGCAACGTCGCACGCCAGCTCAGAGCGGGCGGGGCTGACTTTGCCTACGCCACGCTCGCCGTGCCGCCATTGATCGTCGGGTTCGCTCGCGGCGACATCGCCCGGGTCACCGTCCGTGGCGCCGGGTTCGCCATGCCAGCCAGGATGACCCTCCCCTGGAGGGCGGGCCTGCCGGGCGTACGAGCCGTTCGTCTGTGGGCTGCATATCCACTCTCGCTGCTCGACCGCGTCCGCCCCCGCGAGGGCTCCACCGACCTGTCGAGTTTGCGGGTCACCGCGACCACCCGCCGCGGCGTCACGCGGCGCGTCCCGTTCCCGTGATCCCGGACCAACGGCACGGCCGCCGCCACGGCCCCGACGCCCCGGCTGAGCGGTTCAGCGAATCCCGCGCAGCAGTTCCTGCGGCTCGACGTGCAGTGCCCGCGCGATCCGCAGGACCGCCAGCACACCCGGCTCGTGCTCGCCGATCTCCAGCGTGCTCACCTGGCTCTGGCTGATCCGGGCCAGGTCCGCGAGCGCCTCCTGCGACAGCCCGCGCTCCAGCCGGAGCCGACGCACGTTGCCGCCCAGCTTCTCCAGCCCACCCTCGGGATCGTCGCGCGCAGCCATCCCACCCATCCGGCCGGCCCGCGCAATCTGTGATCGACCGGGCAGGACGTTGTGGTCCTGCCGTGCCGTGGGCGGTCCGCCGCCTGGTGTTCGGCTGGGTCAGGCGGCGGCGACCTCGGGTACGCGTGCCGCCTCGCGCTCGGGATCGGCGCCGGGTACTTGGCGCTCGATCCCGATCAGTAGCTGCTCGTCGAGTACCGCAAGGATGCGCTTGAGCACAGGGATCGTCGGGATGTGGTTGCCGCCCTCGACCTTCGAAATGAACGAGTGCGAGGTCCCGACCTGCTCGGCCACCTGTTGCTGGGTCAGGTCGAGCTCGAAGCGGCACTCGCGAATATGGGCCGCGATCCAGTTCTTCTCCCGCAGTTCACGGATCGCCGCGTACTCGTCGCGTGCCTCGCGGTATCCCTCGCTGCGCCGGGCGCGACCCCGCGCCGCTGTCGTGGCGGATGCCCCTCGGGGCCGACCGGGGTGTTGCCGCTCTCGCTCACGGCGTTAGCTCATCGAAATGAATAAGCGCGTCAACCGGTTTGCCGGCTTCGGGGCGGGGCATCGAGGCCCGCTGCGCGCGGAGGTAGACGGAACCATTGCAGCGGCGTTAGCGGTCGTTCGGCCTAGGGCGAGTCGATCTCTTCGCTGAGATGGAGCCGCCTTGGGGCTTTGCTTCTAGATACCGTCCCGATGTAGAACGCTGCATGGATGGGGGCCATCCAGCAACGTTCTTTTGAGCTCGCTCGACGTGGCGACGCAGCTTCCCGTCACTCATGAGGCCTCCTCCTCCGCCTGCCGTAGGGCGACGCCAGTGCCCTGCATGACCTCGCCAAGCAGCTCCAACGCGAGTTCCTCGCGTTGGGTGTAGCGCTCCTCGCGTGGTCGAAGATCATCTGGCTCCAAGTCCATGATCCTGGGCTTAGCGTCGGACGGAACGAACCCAATGATCCGGCCGTCGTGTTCCTTGCGTTTTCCGGCCTCGAATAGATCAAGGTAGCGCCTCGGGGCAACGCCTACGAACGGCTCAAAGCGCACGGCGCCGTCTCTAGGCTCTTGGCTGGCGACATCTATGGCGTCACCGTGGAGAACCTTCGCCAGGCTCTTCGCGTATGGGGCTACGTACACGACGCGATCGATCCCTGCGGCGATGATGTGGCGCGTGCAGTTGTGGCATGGGAAGGTCGTTGTGAACAACGTCCCGTCCTGGACGGACGCGCCGCGCCGTGCCGCGTCCAAGAGGGCATCCATCTCAGCGTGTACCGCGCGGCCGAACTCGATGAGGTTTCCTAGCCGTGTCTGTTCAATGGCGTCCAGCAACGCTGTCGGGTCGGCATTCGCCTTCGTCTCCTCCACCCACCCGTCGGCGACCAGCTCGTCGACGATCTCCTCCGCGATCTCGCGCTTCATCTGATCATTGGTGTCAACATTGTTACGGAACTCCCGCCCATCGTCTGGGTCAATGCCGCCACGTTTCTCCCAATACGTGCCCCCTCCTGCTCGGGGCACCTCGTTACTCCCGAGGGCTACAACGGTTCCATCGCGTCCGACGATGGCCGCGCCTACCTGGCGACCGGGCTCCGCTGAGCGTCGCGACGCGCCCTGCGCTTGGAAAAGCGCATACTCCTCGAGCGTTGGAGTCCTGAATGGGTGTCCGAACACGATTTCCACCATTCGCATCGTGTCGCTCTTGAGCGGCGCAGCCGCGCTCGCGTCCAAAAAGAAATCCGCGCGGTGGAACGTGTCACGAACGTTCTGACCCATTCGTTGCTCGTCCTCGGGTAGGTCACGAGCGTCTGACTCTGACTCATCGCGTTCGATCAGCTCCTTGGGGGGATGAGTCCAATCCTCCTCATTCTCTGATCCGTAATCGCGCACGCATCGCTCGCGAAGAGCGTTCTCGCGCTGTGTTCGAGGGGAGTACGCCGACACGACGTAAAAGCGGGCGCCGTAGATGCTGCGCAGCAGCTCGATCTCTTCTGGATGCTTGAGTGAGCGAAGTACATAGGCGTGGCGGTCTAGAGGGGTGTGAGGATCGGCATCCGCATTCCGCTCGGCTCTCGCCTCCGCGATGGCGGCTAACGCCAGTAGCGCCATCGCGTCTCCGCGGCCCCAAGTACGTCTCAGTCGATTGCCTGCATTCATGTGGGTTGCGATGTGCGTGTCGCTGAATGAGCTAGGCAGCTCGACGTCCCAATCGAGTTCTGCGAGCAGGGCGCTGAGCCGAACCTCGTGGGTCTCGTAGTTGAAGGTGTTTAGCGCGACCTTCAACTCTGTGGTCACCATCTCCAAGTCGGTTCCAACGGCGCCAACGATGCCGAACACGATCTCTGTTGAGTGGTCCCCCGCCATTGGGCGACAGTATCGCCTCGTACGCATCGAGCCGGCGCTCCCTGTCCCGGCCGCGCTCTACGGCTCCGAACGCGCCTACCCCTCCATTTCCAGCGGTCTTCCGGATGGGCGCGGGTGGTTTCGAACCACCGACCTCTCGCGTGTGAAGCGAGCGCTCTCCCACTGAGCTACGCGCCCTGGGCGAGAGGATTCTAGGGGCCCCGAGGCCGCGGCGCAGGGTGGAGCGGCTCGACGGCTCGAACACTCGTCCAGTTGGCGTTAGACGCGACTGTTCCCGGGGCAGCGTCGGAAACGACAATGCAGAGGCGCGGGGTGGGCCGTTCGGTTCCACGCCGCGCGCGTGACCTTAGGAGGGTCCATGAGGAGCACCAGTTCGAGCCGCCAGCGGGCGGGGATGGCCGGCGCAGCCGCGCTCGCATGCGCGGTGGCGATCGGAATCGCGGGACCGGCCCAGGCGGCCACGACCGTCCACCCGGCCGGCGCGAGCAGCTTCGACGACGGGGCCCAGGGGTGGGTCGAATCCAACGCTGAGTGCGGACCGATCAACCCGCTGCCGCTGCTCTGCACCACGACGAACCTCCACGACCCTGGCGTCGGCAACCCCGGCGGATCGATCGCGACCCAGGTGAACGTCACGCTGAACCTGCTGACGATCTTCACCGGAACGGGCACCTGGACATCGCCGCCCTTCGAGGTGGCCGCGGCCAACCCGGTGACCGGCGTCGCGTTCTCCTACGACCGGCGCGTCGACGACGGCGGGCTGGTCGACCTCGACCCGCAGAGCACCGTCGCCGTCACGTTGATCGACGAGACCGCGAGTACCACCATCCCGGTCCTCGAGGAGACCCTCACCAGCGCCGACGCCGTGTTCGCGCCCAACACCGTCCAGCTCCCGCCCGGCGGGATCGTCGACGGCCACGTCTACCGGCTGCGGATCGCGACGACGACCACCTCCTCGGTCGCCGGGCTGGTCGGCCAGGCGAACACGCGCTTCGACAACGTCGCGCTGCGGGTCGACACCGCGGACCCAGGCGGCGGTGGCAACGGCGGCGGCAACTCGCCCGGCGTCGACGTCGTCCGCGGCCCCTACAGCGACACCGAGATCGACGTGATCATCAACCAGTACGGCGGGCAGATCGGCGTCGACACGGGCTCTGGTCCCGACGGGTCGCTGATCCCGCTCGACCGCTGCACGATCGTCGGGACCTCCGGCAACGACGTGATCCGCGGTACCGCCGGCAACGACGTGATCTGTGGCCTCGGCGGCGACGACGTGATCACCGGAGGCGGCGGCCGCGACGTGATCGACGGCGCGAACGGCAACGACCGGCTCTCCGGCGGCATCGGCCGCGACCTGCTGTTCGGCCTGGCCGGCAACGACCGTCTCGACGGCGGGGCCGACGCCGACCGGATCGGGGGCGGCGCGGGCAACGACCGCATCGAGGCCGGCAACGGCGGCGACGTCGCCCACGGCGGCTCGGGCAACGACGCGGTCGGCGGCGAGGCCGGCCACGACACGCTGCGCGGCGGTGCGGGCAACGACCGCGTCAATGGCGGGCCGGGTCGCGACCGCCTCTACGGCGACGCCGGCAACGACATCCTGCGCGGGTTCTCCGGGCTCGACCGCCACTTCGGCGGTCCGGGCAACGACCGGATCCTCTCGCGCGACGGCCGCCGCGACCACGTCAACGGCGGTCCGGGTCGGGACCGCGCGGTCGCCGACCGCGGCGACAGGCTGCGGTCGGTCGAGCGGATCCGTCGCCGCTGAGGTCCGCCGCGCCGGGGCCGGTCGCGACGGCCGGCCCGGCGCTCCTCCCCACGTGGGGGCCGGTCGCGCGAGCCGCGACCGGCCCCCACCGCGGTCCCCGGCCCGCTAGGATCGCGACTGGACCGTGCTAGGCGGGGAGGTAGCGGTGTCCTGTCGCTCGCAATCCGCTCTAGCGAGGCCGAATCCCCGTTCGAGGGCTCGGCCTTTGGGGTCAGTACGCCGTCCGAAGGCGTCGATGGCCGGGTCCCGTGCGGTGAGCGATCGCGAACCAGGTCAGGTCCGGAAGGAAGCAGCCTTAAGCGGAGCCGCTCATGCGTCGCGGACCAACCTGGCCGGAGCCGACGAACGGCGGGCACGCCCGAAGGATCGTTTTCGAAGGCGGGTGCACGGTCCGCTTCCCGACCCGCTCACAGCCGGTCGGGAAGCGCTCGCGCCTGCGCGCGCGCAGAGTTAGGCAAGGCTAACTCTGGTATATCTCCTCTATGGCCGACGCAGCTCTGGGCGCAAAGCTCGCCACCAGCAACCCTCACGACGTCCCGACGGGATCGGCCGCGGCCGACTTCCCGATGCCGCTCGAACCGCTCGTCGAGGCCGCGCCCAGCCGGCGTCCTTCGGCCGCTGAGGAGGCCCGCACGATCGCCGCGAGCGGCAACGTCGCCACGCTGGCGTCGCTGACATCAGACGGCGACCCGTGGGCCTCGGTCGTCACCTACGGGACGCTCGACGACGGGGTCCCGGTGCTCTGCCTCTCCCGGCTCGCGCTGCACGGGCGCAACCTCGCCGCCGACCAGCGCGCGAGCCTCGCGATCTCCGCCCCGATCCCCGCGGGGGCCGATCCGTCCGACTACGGCCGCGTCACCTTCGCCGGCCGGGTCGAGGAGCCCGCCGACGAGCAGGAGCTGGTCACCGCCCGCGCCGCCTACGAGGCCGCCATCCCGTCGGCCAAGGTCTTTGCCGAGTTCGGTGACTTCACCTTCTGGGTCCTGCTGCGCGTCCAGACGATTCGCTGGGTCGGCGGCTTCGGCCGGATGGCCAGCACCACCGTCGAGGACTACGCGGCCGCCGAGCCCGATCCGGTCGCCCCGAGCGCCGCCTACGCGGTCGGTCATCTCAACGAGGACCACGCCGACGCGCTGCTCGACATGGCGCGCGCGATCGCCGGCCACACCGACGCGACTGCCGCCACCTGCCTGCGCGCCGACCGCTACGGACTCGACCTCGACGTCCAGACGCCGCGCGGCCGCGCGGCCGCACGCGTCGGATTCGCAGAGCCGGCGACCGAGGCCAACGGCCTGCGGCCGGCCACCGTCGAGCTCGCCAAGCGCGCCCGCGGCCAGTAGCTGCGCGGGAGGGCAGCCGGCGCCCGTGAGGGCTCCCGCCGTCGGTCCGGGCGCTGGATACGATGGACGGCCGATGCAGTCCCTCTACCGTCGCCACCGCCCAAGGACTTTCGATGCGGTGGTCGGGCAGGAGAGCGTGGTGCGCACGCTGCGCAACGCGATCGAGCTCGACAAGGTCCATCACGCCTACCTGTTCGTAGGCTCGCGCGGCACCGGCAAGACGAGCATGGCGAAGCTGCTCGCCTGCGCGCTCAACGCCGACGGCGGCCCGAAGGTCGACTTCGATCCCGACAGCCGCACCGCGCGCGAGATCATGACCGGCAGCTCGCTCGACGTCGTCGAGATGGACGCCGCGTCGAACAACTCCGTCGACGACATCCGCGAGCTGCGCGAGAACGTCGGCCTCGCCCCGATGGGCGGGGCCAAGCGCGTCTACATCCTCGACGAGGCGCACATGCTCTCCCAGGCGGCCTGGAACGCGTTCCTCAAGACGTTGGAGGAGCCCCCCGGCCACGTCGTGTTCGTGCTGGCGACCACCGAGGCGCACAAGGTGCCGGCCACGATCGTCGACCGCTGCCACCGCTTCGACTTCCAGCGGCCGTCGCTGGAGCAGATCGCGGGCGTGCTGCGCCGGGTCGCCGACGAGGAGGGGATCACGGTGCCCGACCCGGCGGTCGGGATGATCGCCCGCAAGGCGTCGGGCAGCTTCCGCGACGCGCTCGGAACGCTCGAGCAGCTGGTCACCTACGGCGGCAGCGAGATCGCCCTCGACGACGTGCTCGCGACGCTCGGCGTCGCCGACGCCGAGCTGATCCTCGAGACCGCCGAGACGCTCGCGGCCGGCGATCCGCGCGGGGCGCTGATCGCGGTCGGCAAGCTCAACGAGTCGGGCCGCGACGAGGTGCAGTTCATGCGCGACCTCTCCGCGCACCTGCGCCACCTCTATGTGATCCAGACAGTCGGCGAGGTGCCCGAGTCCTTCGCGGTGACCGCCGAGCACACCGGACGCCTGACCGCGCAGGCCGAACGGATCCCCCGCGGCGAGGTGCTGCGCGCGATCGAGCTGCTCGCGGCCGCGCTGGCCGCCGTCAAGGACGGGTCGGAGCCGCGCCTCCAGCTCGAGGTCGCGCTGTTGAAGGCGACCCAGCCGCAGGCCGACCACTCCCTCCAGGCGCTGCTGCACCGCATCGACCGGCTCGAGGGGGCGCTCGCAGCGGCCACGCCGGCCGAGCCGAGCACGCCGGCCGCCGCCGCTCCCGCCACGCCGACCGCGCCGACCGCGCCGACCGAGCCGAGTGGGCCCACCGCCGCCGCTGCCGCGCCCAGCACGCCGGTCGCAACCCCTCCGGCGCCGGTTCCGCCTGCGGCTTCCCAGCCGGCCGATCCCGGCGCTGACGATCCGGGCGCTGCCGACCCGGGGCCCCCTGAGGGCTATGCGCCGCCGACCGATTCGGGGCCCCCTGAGGGCGACGCACCGCCCGCCGAACAGCCGGCTCCGCCGGAGCCCACCGTGCCGCCGCCCGCCGCCACGCCCTCGACCGCGGGTGCCCCGGCCCAGGCGGTCGCCGTCGCCGCCGAGGCGCCGCCCGCTCCGGACGCCACCGGCGGGATCGACATCGACCGGGTCGCCGCGCTCTGGCCGGCGGTCGCCGACGCCGTGCGCGAGCAGAACGCGATGGTCGCCGCGCTGCTCGCCGAGGCCGTGCCGACGGCGATCGACCACGAGGGCAGGCTCACCGTCCAGTTCCCCGCCGACGCCGCCTTCTCGAAGCGCAAGGCCGAAGCGAACCGGGAGCTGATCGCCGGGGCGCTGCGCAGCCTCGGCGGACACAGCGTCGCCCTCGCCTTCGAGCTGGGCGAGGTGCGCGAGGCCGCCGGTCCGGCGACGCTCACCGCCGACGAGCTGGCCGATCGCCTCATGCGCGACTTCGCCGCCGAGGAGATCTTCGAGACCGACGAACCCGAGAGCGAGGACTGACCGTGCCCAAGCAGCCGAACATGAACCAGATGCTGCGCCAGGTCCAGCAGATGCAGGAGGAGATGGCCAAGGCGCAGGAGAGCCTCAAGCACGAGACCGTCGAGGCGAGCGCCGGCGGCGGCATGGTCACCGTCAAGGTCAGCGGCGAGCTCGAGCTGATCGAGCTGAAGATCGACCCCGGCGCGGTCGATCCCGAGGACGTCGAGATGCTTCAGGACATGGTCCAGGCGGCGATCAACGAGGCGATCCGCTCCGCTCAGGAGTTTGCCGCAAACAAGCTCGGCGCGGTCACCGGTGGGCTCGGCGGCCCGGGCGGCGGCCTCGGCGGCCTCGGACTCCCCGGCCTCTAGGCAGACCGCTTGCTGGCGCCGCCGATCAACCGGCTGATCACCGAGCTGGCGCGCTTTCCCGGCGTCGGACAGCGGACCGCGCAGCGGATGGCCTTCCACCTGCTGCGGGTCTCCGACGCCGAGGCGCTCGCGCTCGCGCAGGCGATCCGTGACGTCAAGGAGCAGGTGCGCGAGTGCGAGGTCTGCTTCAACCTGGCGACCGAGCCGCGCTGCCGGATCTGCCTCGACGACCGCCGCGACCGCCACGTGATCTGCGCCGTCGAGGACCCCAGCGACGTGATCTCGCTCGAGCGGACCAACGAGTTCAACGGCGTCTACCACGTCCTCGGCGGCGCGCTGTCGCCGATCGACGGCGTCGACCCGGAGGACCTCCACCTCGCGGAGCTGGTCGAGCGCGCCGCCGGCGAGGAGATCCGCGAGGTCGTCGTCGCGACCAACGCCACCACCACCGGCGAGGCGACCGCGCTCTATATCGCCGACGCCCTCCACGAGCGGGCGCCCGACGTCGCGGTGACCCGTCTCGCCAGCGGCTTGCCGGTCGGCGCCGACCTCGAGTACGCCGACGAGATCACCCTCGGCCGCGCGATGCGCGCCCGCCGCCAGCTCTAGCCGCCCCGCACGGCCCGTCCAGCCGCCCCGATGAGGAATTCTTCGGGCCTAGACTGCGCTATTCCTCATCGGAGTGGCGGGCGGTGGGCGACGCAGCCGCGGCGGCGTCTAAGGGGAGGGGAGCAGCCCGTAGTTGCGCTTGACCGAGAGGTTGCGCAGGACGGCCTCGCGCAGGCGGGCGCGGGAGATGGTGCCGCGCTCGACGGCGGCGAGCACGGCGGCGAACGCGGCCTCCTGCTCGGCCGGAGGGCCCGACAGGTAGACGAGGTCGACGCCGGCGCGGACGGCGGCGACCGCCGCGGCCGGGATGTCGGTCAGCGCGGTCACCCCCGGGTCGGCGAGGTCGTCGGTGACGATCAGGCCGCGGAAGCCCAGCTCGCCCCGGAGCATGTCGACCAGGGTGGGCGAGAGGCTCGCCGGGGTGACGAAGTCGTCGGTCTCGTAGAGGCCGTTGCTCATCGTGATCGCCGGGATGCCCGCACGGATGGCGGCGCGGAAGGGCACCATGTCGCGCGAGCGCAGGTCCTCGATCGGCGCCGGGATCTGGGAGAGCGCGTAGCGGGTGTCGTCGGTGCCGCCGCCGAGGCCCGGGAAGTGGCCTCCGACGCTCAACAGCCGGGCCGCGCGGAAGGCGTCGACGAACGCGCGCGCGTAGTCGGCGACGTCGCGCGGGTCGTCGGAGAAGGCGCGGTCGCCGACCGCGCGGCCGTCCGGAGCCCCGACGTCGAGGGTCGGGGCGAGCACACCCGAGAGTCCGGCCGACGACAGCGCGGCCGCCGCCCGCTCGGCCTCGTCGAACGCCTGGGCGGCCGAGTCGAGGTCGGCGGCCGCGGTCGCGGGCGGCAGGTCGGCGAAGGCGTTGTTGGCCCCGCCCTCCTGGGGCGCGAGCACCCACGGCGCGACCGTCCCCTCCTGCTCGGCGATCACGCCCGGCTCACCGGCGAGCGCGGCGAGCTGGTCGGCCGACTCGTAGTTGGCGGCGTCGATCACGAGGCCGCCCAGCGGCCGCTCGCGCAGCTGGGCGAAGGCGGGTGCGGTCAGTTCGGTGCCGCGGAAGCCGAGCAGGAACAGCTGCGCCACCCGCTCCTGCAACGACATCCGCGCGGCGACCGCCGCGACCTCCGCGCCACCGGGCGTGGCGGCCCGCGGGCGGCGCTTGGTGGCCGTCTCGGTCGCCGGGGCCGGGACCGTCACCACGCCGCCGGGCAGGCCCTCCTCGTCGGCCCCGAGGCCGAGCGCGAGCGCGACGACTCCCATCGCCACGACCGTGGTCGCCGCGGCCAACAGCGCGAACTGCCACGACGCGATCTGCGACAGCCGGCCTCGCACGGCACGAACGCTAACCTGCGGCGGCCATGACCGGCGCTGGACCGCAACCGCAGACCGTCGTGATGAAGTTCGGCGGCACCTCCGTCGCCGACGCCGACCGGATCCGCAACGCCTCGCGGCGGATCGTCGAGGCCGCCGAGGCGGGCGCGCGCGTCGTCGCCGTCCTCTCCGCGCGCGGGAAGACCACCGACGAGCTGCTGGCGATGGCCCACGAGGTCTCCGACCGGCCACACCCGCGCGAGATGGACATGCTGCTCTCCACCGGCGAGCGGATCTCCTGCGCGCTGGCGGCGATGGCGATCAACGACCTCGGCCACGAGGCGATCTCGCTGACCGGCTCGCAGGCCGGCATCGTCACCGACGCCTCGCACACCAAGGCGCGCATCCTCGACGTCCGCGCCGACCGCATCAGAGCCGCGCTCGACGGCGGCAAGATCGTGCTCGTCGCCGGCTTCCAGGGCGTCTCGACGGAGACCCTCGACGTCACCACGCTCGGCCGCGGCGGCTCGGACACGACCGCGGTCGCGCTCGCCGCCGCGCTCGGCGCCGACGTCTGCGAGATCTACACTGACGTCGCCGGCGTCTTCAGCGCCGACCCGCGGATCGTCCCCGACGCGCGCAAGCTGCCGGTCGTCTCCTTCGAGGAGATGCTCGAGATGGCGGCCTCGGGCGCGGGGGTGCTGCAGCTGCGGTCGGTCGAGTACGCGCGCAACTACGGAATCCCGATCCACTGTCGATCCAGCTTCGATGCCGGAGCCGGTACCTTCGTGGTCGACGAGGAGCAGACCATGGAGCGACCACTCGTAACAGCAGTCACCCACTCGACCGACGAGGCGCGCGTGACCCTCACCGGCGTCCCGGACCGGCCCGGCATCGCCGGCGAGGTCCTGACCGCGCTCGCCGAGGCGAACGTCAACGTCGACATGATCATCCAGAACGAGCCGGAGTCGGAGGGCAGCATGGCCGACATGTCGTTCACCGTGCCGCGCGCTGACCTCGCCGCCTCGCTCGACGCGCTCGAGTCGATCCGGGGGAGCCTCGGCATCGCCGGCATCGCCAGCGACCCGACGATGGCCAAGGTGTCGATCGTCGGCGCCGGGATGCGCAGCCATCCGGGCGTCGCCGCCAAGACCTTCAGCGTGCTCGGCGACGCCGGCGTGAACATCGAGATGATCGCCACCTCGCCGATCAAGATCTCCTGCGTGATCCACGAGGAGCAGGTCGCCGACGCCGTCCGCGAGCTGCACACCGCCTTCGGCCTCGGCGCCGACGCGGTCCTCCCGGAGGACCCCTCCGGCGACCACCGCCCGACCGTCAAGACCGGCGACGGGGAGGGCTGAGCGGTGCGCGTTGCCGTGGTCGGCGCCACCGGCGCCGTCGGCTCGACGATGCTCGGGATCATGCGCGAGCGCGCGTTCCCGGCCGACGAGGTCGTGCCGTTCGCCTCCGAGCGCTCGGCCGGGCGCACGATCGACTGGGGCGGGCGCGAGCTGACCGTCGTCGCGCTCTCCGACGAGTCGATCCAGGGTTTCGACCTGGCGCTCTTCTCGGCCGGCTCCTCGGTCAGCGAGGCGTGGGGGCCGAAGTTCGCCGAGGCGGGCGCGACGGTGATCGACAACTCGTCGTACTGGCGGATGTTCGACCACGTGCCGCTGGTGCTCTCCGAGGTCAACCCCGAGGTGCTCGACGGCCACCAGGGGATCGTCGCCAACCCCAACTGCTCGACGATGCAGATGATCGTCGCGCTCAAGCCGATCTACGACGCTGTCGGCATCGAGCGGATCGTGGTCTCCACCTACCAGGCGGTGTCGGGCACCGGCCAGCACGCCGTCGAGGAGCTCCACGACCAGGCGCGCGCGGTGCTCGAGGCCAAGGAGATCCCGCCGCCGAAGATCTACCCGCACCAGATCGCCTTCAACGCGATCCCTCAGGTCGAGTCGTTCAAGGACGGCGACGACTACACCACCGAGGAGCGCAAGATGATGGCCGAGACGCGCAAGATCCTCGGCGACGACTCGATCGCGATCTCCGCCACCTGCGTCCGCGTCCCGGTCTACACCGGCCACTCCGAGTCGGTCAACGTCCAGACCCGCGACGACCTCTCGCCCCAGGACTGCCGCCGCCTGCTGGTCGACGCGCCCGGCGTCCAGGTGGTCGACGCCCCCGCCGACGGGCTCTACCCGCTGGCGATCGACGCCGCCGGCGGCGACGACGTGCTCGTCGGGCGGATCCGCCGCGACCCCTCCCACGACCGCTGCCTCAACCTCTGGGTCGTCGGCGACAACCTCCGCAAGGGCGCCGCGCTCAACGCGGTTCAGATCGCCGAGCTACTCGCCGCGCGCTAGGGCGGCGATCGCCGCGACGGCCGCCGCGTCGTCGACGGACTCGACGCTCAGCGCCTGCTCGACGGGCACGCCGGCGAGGATCCGCTTGACCGGCACCTCGAGCCGCTTGCCGCCGGTCTTGGTGCGCGGAAGCGCCGCCAGCGCGTGGATCTCGTCGGGCACGTGGCGGGGGGACAGCTCGTCCCGCAGCGCGTCCCGGATCGTCGCGGCGAGCCGTTCGTCGAGCTCGCCCCCGGCGGTCGCGACGAGCAGCACGAGGCGGCCGTCGACGTCGACCACGAGGCTGTCGCGGACGCCCGACACCCGCTCGACGACGGGATAGAACTCGCCGCTGCCCATCCGCACGCCGCCGCGGTTGAGGGTCGCGTCGGAGCGGCCGAGCACGCGGCAGCCGCCCGAGGGGAGCAGCTCGATCCAGTCGCCGTGGCGCCAGACGCCGGGGTAGGTGTCGAAGTAGGCGGCGCGGTAGCGGGAGCCGTCCGGGTCGCCGGCGAAGCCGAGCGGCATCGACGGCATCGGCGCGGCGATCACCAGCTCGCCGATCCCGTCGCGCAGCGGCCGGCCGGCCTCGTCGTAGGCCTCGACGCGCGCGCCGAGCATCCGGCACTGGATCTCCCCGGCGCGCACCGGCGCGGTCGGCAGCGCGCCGACGACCGGCGAGCAGAGGTCGGTGCCGCCGCTGACGTCGGCGACGTGCACGTCGGGCCCGAGCGCGTCGACCAGCCAGGCGGCGGTGTCGGGCGCGAGCGGCGCGCCGGAGGAGAGCACGGTGCGGATCGACCCGGCGCCGAGGTCGTCGCGCGGACGCATGCCGGCCGACCGGCTGGCCTCCCAGAAGCCGGGGCTGCCGCCGAAGACCGTCGCGTTGGTCTGGGCGGCGACGCGCCACAGGCGGCTGGTGTCGGGCCGGTTGGGGCTGCCGTCGTAGAGCACCGGCGTCGCGCCGGCCAGCAGCGCGCTCAGCACCAGGTTCCAGGCGACCCAGCCGGTGGTCGTGAACCAGAGGAAGCGGTCGCCGCCGCGCAGGTCGAGGTGGAGGCGGTGCGCCTTGAGCTGCTCGACGACGGTTCCGCCGTGGCCGTGGACGATCGCCTTGGGCAGGCCGGTGGTCCCCGACGAGTAGAGGATCCAGAGCGGGTGGTCGAACGGCAGCGGCTCGGTCTGCAGCGGGGCGCCGGCGTGCGTGGCGACCGCGTCGGACCAGCTCAGCGCTCCGGCGACCGGCCCGGCGCCGACCCCGTCGACCAGCGCCAGCGGGGGCTTTCCGGGGAGACCGGCGGCGACGGCGGCGACGCTCTCGCGGCGGTCGAAGACGCGGCCGCCGTAGCGGTAGCCGTCGGCGGCGATCAGCAGGCTCGGCTCGATCTGGCCGAAGCGGTCCAGCACGCCGCGCGGGCCGATATCCGGCGAGCAGCTCGACCAGACGGCGCCGACCGCCGCGCAGGCCAGCGCCGCGATCGCGGCCTCGGCACAGTTGGGCAGCAGGCTCGCGACCCGGTCGCCGCGGCCCACGCCGAGTTCGCGCAGCGCCGCCGCCGCAGCCGCCACCTCGGCACGCAGCCGCTCGCGGCCGATCCGCCGCTCGCCGCCGTCCTCGTCGACGGCGATCAGCGCCGCCTCGGCGTCGGCGCGGTCGAGCGCCGCGGCCGCGAAGTTCAGCCGCGCGCCCTCGAACCAGCGCGCCCCGGGCAGCGCGCGGTCGGTGAGCACCGGCCCCGGCCGCTCGCCGAGCTCGTGGTGGTCCCAGATCGCCGCCCAGAAGCCGTCGAGGTCGGTCGTCGACCACTCCCACAGCTCGCCGTAGTCGGCGGTCGCGACGTCGCGCTCGGCGGCCAGCCAGTCGCGGAAGCCGGTGATGCCGGCGGCCGCGACACGCTCGGCGCCGGGCCGCCAGAGGACGTCGCCGACCGCCGCCACTAGGCGAAGCAGTCGGGCGCCTTGGGCAGGTCCTCGTACTCCCCGGCGTCGTGGTTGAAGATCAGCCGCACCCCGAAGGCGCGGTCCAGCAGCTCCAGCCGGCTCGCCGAGGCGATCGTCTCCTCGGTGCCCCACACCACGCCCGGCATCCGGCGGCGGGTGAGGATCTTGCGCGTGTAGACGGCGTCGCCGACCAGGCAGAGCCAGCCGCTCTCGGGCAGCTGGAGCAGCACCGACTGGTGTCCAGGAGTGTGGCCGGGCGTGTTGACCACATAGAGGCCGGGATAGATCTCGCCGTCGCCGTCGAGCAGCGTGTACTCGAGCTCGGGACGGTCGATGTCGTCCTTGATGTAGCCCGCCCGGGCGAAGCCGTCGGGGCTCATCGCCCAGCGGTGCTCGCGGCGCTGGACCCAGATCTTGGCGTGCGGGAACAGCTGCAGGCCGCCGGCGTGGTCCATGTGCATGTGGGTGAGCAGGACGTCGGTGATGTCGCTCGGCTCGAGGTCGAGGGAGCCGAGCCGGCTGCGCAGCTGGTCCTCCTCGCCGATCCGCGGCTGGTAGGCCGCGGCGACGCCCTTGCCCCAGACGGCCGCGGCGTCGGTCGCCACCAGCGGGTTGCAGCCGACGTCGACGAGGATCCGGCGCCCCTGTCCCTCGATCAGGAAGTAGGGCATCGGCACCGAGATCTGCTTGTCGCCCCCGCCCTGGACGAGCCACTTCTCGGCCATGTCCATCCAGCCGCCGGGGAGCACGTAGAGTCGATCGAGCACGGGTTCCTGCCTTTCGTTCTCGCGGGTCGTCCTGTCGCTCACCGGCTGCGCAGCCGGCCGTCGGCGTCGACCTCGCGCAGCAGCGCCAGCTCGTCGGCGGTCGGCGTCAGCCGCGTGACAGGGTCGGAAGCGTCGAAGTCGAAGCCGGTCTGCTCGCGCACCTCGTCCAGCTCGCCGCCGAGCAGCGCTGCCAGAGTGGCGCGGCCGCCGTCCCCGTCGCCGGGCTCGAACTCGGCCAGCGGGGTCACGATCGCGCGCACGTTGCCGCGCGGCACGCCGGTGCGGTGGCGGACTGTCTCGACCAGGGCGCGCGGGGAGTGGCGGCCGGTGTAGAGCAGCACGTTGCGGGTGCGGCTCATGCCGACCGGCAGCCCGGCTGGGCCGGGGCCCGGGCGGCCCGAGCCGGACTCGACGGTGTTCGCGCGTGCCGCGCCGTCGATCTCCAGGCCGCCGAAGAAGCCGAAGTCGAAGCCGCGCTCGAACAGGGTCGCGACCTCGTGGTAGGGCAGCACGGCGGTCGCCCCGGCGCGGTACTCGTACTGCGTCGAGGAGGGGAACAGGATCTCCGGGCGTGGGTCGACGAACCCGGTCCCCGAGCAGATCCAGTGCAGCTTCGGCGCATGGGAGCGCTGGGCCATCAGCACGGCGGCGATCGGCACCATCGACGCGGCGCCGACGATCCCCGTCCAGCCGTCGCGCAGGCGCCGCGACAGCGCCACCGCCATCAGCTCGTCGCCACTGGGGGCCGCGGGCGCGCTCACGGCCGCGCTCCCGCGACGATGCGCTCGCCCAGCCAGCGGGCCCCTTCGCCGGGCGCCGCGCGCTCGCGCTCCAGGTAGCCGCCGACGGCGTCGCCGTCCTCGCCGTAGCTGCCGTGGCTGGCGCACGGGAACGCGGAGCCGGGGGCGGCGACGACGGCGTCGGTCCAGATGCCGGCGATCGGCGTCCAGTCGGGCGCGCCGTCGGTGCGGCCCTCGCTGCGGTCGTCGACCTCGGCGACGACGCGGCGCGCCGCCTGGGCGAAGGTGAGGTCGAGGAACGGGGAGCCGAGGTGGACGAGGTTGTCGCTGCCGTCGGCGCGCTGGGCGTGCAGCAGCGCGAGGTCGAGCTCGAGCGCGGCGACGGCGATCAGCGGTCCGCCCGTGAACGGGCAGACGATCTCGCGCGCCAGCGGCGACTCCTGCTCGACCTGGCTGCCGGTCGGCGCGTAGACCCCGCAGGGCGCGCTCTGGCCGGCGGCGCGCAGGCCGGTCATCAGGATCTCCTGGTCGCAGAGCGGCCGCTCGACCGAGCCGTCCTCGACCGCGCGCGCGAACGCCGGCGCGGCGCCGCGGCCCTCGAAGCCGACGTACGGGCAGATGACGCGGCCGACCGCGCCGGCTGCCACCAGGTACTCGACGCCGAGGCTCGCCGACGGCGCGGCGACGACCGTCAGGTCGCGTGCACCGCAGCGCGCCAGCGCGGCGACGAGGCCCATCGGCACGTTCTGCTGGAGATAGCCGCCGACCGCTACCACGGCGCCGTCGGGAACCTCGCCGAGCGCCTCGACGAGGCGGTCGGCGCTCACCGGGGCAGCTCCTCGAAGAAGCGGCTCTTGTGCGAGCCGGGAACCACCAGCGTCCCGCGCGGCACGTAGGTGACCTCGAAGCGGCAGGCGAGCCGCTCGCGCAGCCGGTCGGCGAGGGCGTCGGCCGACAGCGGCGGGTCGTCGTCGGCCTCGACGCGCACCGTCACCGGCCCCGGGAGCGAGTACTCGCCGGCGGCGCGGACGATCCGGAAGTCCGGCCCGATGCCCTCCAGCTCGCCGAGCGCGCTCTGGATCGAGGTCGGAAACAGGTTGACGCCCTTGACGATCAGCATGTCGTCGGTGCGCGAGAAGCAGCGGATCCGCGGCGTCGTGCGGCCACAGGCGCAGCGCGCGGTGCCGAGCACCCGCACGAGGTCGCGGTGGCGGAAGCGCAGCACCGGCGAGGCCTCGCGGCGCAGGTGGCTGTAGACCAGCTCGCCCTCGGCGCCGTCCTCGACGGCGACCGGCTCGCCGCTGTCGGGGTCGACCAGCTCGAAGTGGACGTGCTCGGGCGCCATGAAGTGCATGCCGTCCTCGCGCTCGCACTCGGCCCAGAGCAGGCAGGCGATGTCGGTGCCGCCCATCACCTCGCGGACCGGCGCGCCCCAGGCGCGCGAGATCCGGGCGCGCGTCTCGGGCACGCCGCCGCCGGGCTCGCCGCCGACCAGCAGGTGGCGGACGCCGAGGGCGGTCGCGTCGAGATCCTCGGCGGTGGCGCGCTCGGCGAGGTGGAGGGCGAACCCAGGCGTGCACTGGAGCACCGTCGGACGCAGGATCCGCATCATCCGCAGGATCCGCTCGGTGCCGGCCTCGGCGCCGATCGGCAGGATCGTCGCGCCGGCCGCGTCGATCGCCTCGACCATCGGCAGCCCGCCGACCCACGCCTGGCTCATCGACAGCGCGTGCAGGACGGTGTCGCCGGGCCGGTGGCCGACGGCGACATAGCCGCGGCGCAGGATCTCGACCCAGTCGTCGGAGTCGCGCCGGGTCAGCCCGACCAGCGACGGGTGGCCGGTGGTCCCGGCGGAGGTGTGGATCTGGCGCAGGCGGGCCGGGTCGACGGCGAGGTGGGCGCCGAGCGGCGGGTGCTCGACGAGGCTGTCGCGGATCTCTGACTTGACGGTGAACGGCAGCTCGTGCAGGCGCTCCAGCGGCGGGGCGGGCGAGTCCTCGCTGAACCCGGCGCCGGCGAGCTTGGCACGGTAGAACGGCGAGTCGGCCCAGAGGTGGCGCCACTGGACGGCGAACGCCTCCTGGGCGATCGTCCGGCGCTCGGCGGGCGACATCGCCTCGATGGCTGCGGGGGCGGTCATGCGGACTCCTTCCGGTCGGCGTCGGCGGACGCGCCGCCGGGCGCGAAGTCGGTGGGGAGGTAGGCCTCGCGCACCCGCGGGTCGTCGACCATCTCCGCGACGGTTCCCTCGAGCACGATCGAGCCCCGCTCGAGCACGTAGACGTAGTCGGCCAGCTCGAGCGCCTTGGCGGCGTTCTGCTCGACGAGCAGGATCGTGTAGCCCTCGCTCTTGAGCCGGGCGAGGTGGGCGAAGACCTCGTCGACGACGATCGGGGCCAGGCCGAGCGACGGCTCGTCGAGCAGCAGCACGCGCGGGCGCATCATCAGGGCGCGCGCCAGGGCGAGCATCTGCTGCTCGCCGCCCGACAGCGACGCCGCCGGCAGCTGGTAGCGCTCGGCGAGGATCGGGAACCGCTCGAGCTGCTCGGCGAGCAGCCGCTCGCCCTCGCCGTCGTCGAGCGCGCCGCGCCAGTCGAGGCCGAGCTGGAGGTTCTCGGCGACGGTCAGGTGGGTGAGGATGCCACGCCCCTCCGGCAGCTGGACGACGCCGGCACGGGCGCGCTGATGGGCCCGCCTCGAGGTGATGTCCTCGCCGTCGATCGTCACGCTCCCGGCCCGTGCGCGGACGGTGCCGCCGATCGTGTCCAGCAGCGTCGTCTTGCCGGCGCCGTTGGCTCCGACGACGGCGGTCACCGCGCTCTTGCGGCCGACCAGCGACACCTCGTGCAGGGCGGTGACCGCGCCGTAGCCGGCGGTCAGGTCGGTGCAGGTGAGCAGCGGCTCAGCCACCGGCCGTTCCCAGGTAGGCGGCCGCGACGCGCTCGTCGCGCGCGACCTCGTCGGGCGTGCCGTCGGCGAGCACCTCGCCGGCGTCGAGCACCACGACGCGGTCGCAGAGGCCGAAGATGAAGCGGGTGTCGTGCTCGACGACGATCACCGTCACTCCCTCGCCGCGGACCCGCTCGAGCGTTGCCGAGAGCTCGCCGCGCTCGGCGGCGGTCATCCCGGTCGCCGGCTCGTCGAGCAGCAGCAGGCGCGGCTGCTGGGCCAGCGCCCGGGCGATCTCGACCATCCGCTGGCGGCCGAAGGGCAGCCCGCCGGCCTGGGTGTCGGCCTGGTCGGCGAGGCCGAGCCGGTCGAGGATCTCGGTCGCCGCCGCGCGCCGGTCGCGCCGACGCGGGCGCCAGTGCAGGTAGAGGCCGGCGGCCACGTTCTCCCACGCGCTCCAGCTATGGATCAGGTGCGGCCGCTGGAAGACCCGTCCGACGCCGGCGCGGGCGCGGCGGTCGGCGCTCCAGGCGGTCACGTCGCGCGCGTCGAAGGTGACACGGCCGGTCGTGGGGCGGTCGAAGCCGTTGACGATGTTCATCAGCGTCGACTTGCCGGACCCGTTGGGGCCGACCAGGCCGAGGATCGCCTGCTCCCGCACGGCGAAGTCGACCCGCCGCAGCGCCTGGACGCCGCCGAAGGAGCGCGCGACCGCGTCGACCTCGAGCAGCGCGGTCACTCGGCCGCCTCCCCGACCCGTCCCCTCGAGCGCAGCGCGCCCAGCCACCCGGAGAGGTGACGGCCGAGGCCCCGGGGGCCGCGGTACTGGCTCGGAGACGTCAGCCCGCCGGGGAAGAAGAGGATCGCCAAGAGCAGGACGATGCCGTCGAAGAGGGGCTTGTACTCGCCCAGCTGCGGCACCAGCTCGGCCGGCAGGCTCAGCACGAGGACGCCGACGATCGGGCCGGCGAGCGACGCGGTGCCGCCGACGATCACGTAGGTGAGCAGCTCGACGACGGTGGCGAAGCCGTAGTCGCCGGGCCCGACGACGCGGAAGACGTGGGTGCCGAACGCCGCGCCGACGGCCCCGATCACGAAGGCGATCGCGAGCAGGCCCAGCCGCAGCCGGCGGGTGTTCACGCCGAGCGCCTGGGCGAGCAGCGGGCTGGTGGCGTGCAGGCCGGTCGCCTCGCCCATCCGCGAGCGGTTCAGCGCGCCGACAGCCGCCACCGCCACGACGACGACCGCGAGCAGCTGGAGGATCGTGATGTCCGACGGCAGGCCGGCGAGGCCGGCCGGACCGCCGGTCACCTCGAGGTTGACCGCCGCGACGCGGACCAGCTCGACGAAGGCGATCGTCGCGATCGCGAGGTAGACGCCCTGCAGGCGCAGCACCGGCAGCAGGATCAGCAGTCCGGCGACGGTCGCCACGACGACGCCGACCGGCAGCGCCGCGATCAGCGACCAGTCGTGGTCGAGCACGAGGATGCCGACGACGTAGGCGGAGATCGCCATCACCCCGGCCTGGGCGAGCGACCACATCCCGGCCCGGAAGGTGATGTAGAGGCTGTAGGCCAGCACGATGTCGAGCAGCATCGTCCTGACGAAGGTGTCATGGACGAAGAAGAAGTCGCTCAGCCACTCCATCTCAGATCTCCCGGAAGGTCCGCCCGAACAGGCCGCGGGGGCGGATCGCGAGGACGAGGAACAGGATCAGGAACGGCACGAACTCGCGCAGCGCCGAGCTGCCGTAGACGACCGCGAAGACCTCGGCGAAGGCGAGGATGAACGCCCCGACCGCCGCGCCGAAGACGCTGCCCAGCCCGCCCAGCACGACGATCGCGAAGCCGCGCAGCTCCAGCGGCAGGTGCATCTGGCTGTAGACGTTGGAGAACATCAACGTCGACATCACGCCGGCCAGCCCAGCGAGCAGGCTGGAGACGAAGAAGACCAGCGTGTAGACGCCGTCGGAGCTGACGCCGACCCGCTCGGCGTACGGCGGGTTCTCGGCGACCGCCCGCATCGCGCGGCCCTGGCGGGTCCGCTTGACGAAGATCATCAGCGCCGCGTATGCGACCACGCTGACCGCCACGGTGACGACCTCGACGACCGTCGCCCGCGCGCCGAGGATCGACACCTCGCCGTTGCCGAAGAAGTCGCGGTCGAGGTACTGGACGTTGGCCCCGAAGGTCAGCTGGACCGCGAAGGTGATCACCGCCGCGACGGCGATCGTCGCGACGAAGATCGGCAGGATGCCCGCCTCCGCTCGCCGGAGCGGGCGGACGGCCACCCGCTCGATCAGCACCCCGACCACCCCCGCCGACAGCACCGCGGCGATGATCGCCAGCGGTGCGGGCATCCCGATGTCGGCGAAGGTCAGCAGCGCCACCGCGGCCACCATGAACAGCGAGGCGTGGGCGACGTTGAAGATGTGCAGGATGCCGAACTGGAGGGTGAAGCCGACGGCGAAGAGCGAGTAGACACCACCGAGCGCCACCGCATTGACGATCTGCTGTGCGTCCATGGCTCGTCCGCTCGCTCTCGCCGCCGGCCGCCGGGGCGGCTAGCTGCCCTCGATCAGCTCGAACGGGGCGCCGTCGACGGAGAGCAGCGCCACGCCCTCGGTGCTGACGTCACCCTCGTCGTCGAAGGTCAGCATGCCGGTCACGCCGTCGATCGTCTCGACCTCGGCGATCCCCTCGCAGAGCTGGCGGGGGTCGGCGTCCGCGCCGGCGTTCTCGGCTCCGGCCGCGATCAGCTTGATCGCGTCGTAGGCGAGCGCCGCGAACTCGTCCGGCTCCTCGCCGAACTCCTCTTGGTAGGCGGCGACGAATTCCTCGTTGCCGGTGGTCGGCGCGTTGGCGTGGTACTGCGCGCCGACGATCAGCGTGCCGCCGGCCTGGCCGACCTCGTCGATCACGCCGGAGCCGCTGAAGCCCTTGTTGCCGACGATCGGGCCGTCGAAGCCGAGCCGCCGCGCCTGCTCGACGATCAGGATCGCCTCGGGCGTGTAGGCGGCGACAGCGAGCGCGTCGGGGTTGCCGCGCAGCAGCTGGGTCAGCTGCGCCTGGAAGTTGGTCTCCCCGGTGGCGAAGGTCGCCGAGCCGGTGACGTCGACGCCCTCCTCCTCGAAGGCGGAGATCATCGTCTTGCCGCCGGTCTCGTTGAACTCGTCGCTGGAGGCGTAGATGACGGCGGCGCTCTCGATGCCCTGGTCGGCGACGGCGGTCGTGATCGCGCCGGGGATCACCTGGGTCTCCTCGGCGCTGGTGCGAAAGACGCAGTCGCCGATCTGCGGGATGCCCTCGGCGGTGTTGGCCGGGGCGACCACCGGCACGCCGGCGTCGTCGGCGACGGGGTCGGCGGCGAACGCCTCGGCGCTGCTGGTCGGGCCGACGATCGCGTCGACGCCGTCGCTGCGCACCAGCTCCTCGAATGTCTGGATCGCGACGCTCTCCTCGCTCTCGGTGTCCTTCTCGACGACCTCGAGCTGGCGGCCCGCGGGCGGGCCGGCGGCGTTGATCTCCTCGACGGCGATCTGGATGCCCTGCTTCTGGCTCGGCGCGTAGGCGGCGAGCGCGCCGGTGAAGCCCAGCGGCGTGCCGATCTTCAGCGGCGCGGCGTCGCCGCTGCTGCCGCCGCCGTCCGCGCTGCCGCCGTCGTCGTCTCCGCCGCAGGCGACTGCGCCAAGCGCGACAGCCGTGGCTGCCGCCATCGCGGCGGACCGGCGCTTCCAACCTCTGGGAACGGCTGCTCTCGTACGCATCGCTTCTCCTCCGCTCTCACGAGCATCGTGACCTCCTCCTCGGAGCGAGCCTAGGTTGGCCTCACCAGTCCCGACACTGGCGGTTCAGACAGTCCCTTCTCGAGACTGGAACGCCGTCGATAGGGTCGTTGCCATGGCTTCGCGGACCGTCCTGACGCTCGGTGGCACAGGCGCGATCGGGCGCGCCGCGGTCGCGCGGTTGCGCGCCGACGGGCTGGACGTGGTGGTCGCCCGCCGTGGCCCCGCCACCGGCGACGACGAGATCGGTGGGGTCGACCTGTCCGACCGCGCGGGCGTCGAACGCTGCCTGGCCGGCCTGGCCGCGCGCGGCGTGTCGCCCGACGTGGTGGTCGCGCTGGCGGCCGCGCCCACACGCGGGGCGCTGGGCGAGCTGACCGACGCCGAGCTGGCCGCCGGTGCCTTCGTGAAGGTCTGGGCGCCCGGCCTGTTGGCCGAGGCGCTCTGCCCCGCGATGGCCGACCGCGGCTTCGGGCGCGTGGTCGTGGCGACCGGCATCACCGGTCGCGAGCCGGTCGACGGCTACCTCGCCGGGGCTGCGGTCAACGCGGCCGCCCGTGCGTTGGTCAAGGGGCTGGCGCCGCGCTGGGCCGACCGTGGCGTCACCGTCAACGCGGTCTCGCCCGGCCCGGTGGCCGGCGATCGGTTCGCGGCGGTGCAGCAGCGGACGGCCGCGACCGCCCGCAACCCCTTCATGCGCGGCCCGGCCGGGATGCCCGCGGGCCGCTATCTCGACGCCGACGAGCTGGCGGCGGCGATCGCGTTCCTCTGCGGCGATGGGGCAGGCGGAGTCAACGGCACCGAGCTGCTCGTCGACGGAGCGGCGTCGCTGGGACTCTGAGCGGCGCGCGGCTAGGCCGCGGCCAGCTCGGCGAGCTTGCGCTGTACGTCCTTGGTCTTGACGACGTGCTTGTTCATCCCCAGCGCCTTGGGCTCGAGGCCGAGCGCGAGGCCGACCATCTGCGGCAGGTGGAGCACCGGCACGTCGAGGTCGCGCTCGACGAACTTCGCGGCGGCCGGCTGCTGGAGGTCCAAGTTGAGGTGGCAGAGCGGGCATGGCGTCACCAGGCAGTCGGCGCCGGCGTCGATCGCGTCGGCGAGGTGGCGGCCGGCCTGGCGCAGCGAGGTGGCGCGGTTCATCGTGATGATCGGGAAGCCGCAGCACTTGCGCGCCCCGGCGTACTCGACCGGCTCGGCGCCGAGCGCCTCGATCACGTACTCGAGGTACTGGTCGCGCTCAGGATGGTCGGCGTAGCCGAGCCGCTTGGTCGGCCGCACGATGTAGCAGCCGTAGAACGGGGCGATCCGCAGGCCCTCGAGCGGGCGGACGACCTTCGAGCGCAGCTTGTCGAGGCCGATCTCCTCGACCAGCAGCCAGAGGAAGTTCTTGTTCCACCAGTCGGTCTCGGCGTGCTTGCGGTAGGCGAGGCTCTCGGCGGCGAGGTTCGCGTTGACGGTGTCGCGGTAGTCGCCGTCGGCGTCGAGGCGCTCCTGGGCCTCGCTCTGGGCGCCCTGGCAGGTCGAGCAGATGTTCATCATGCCGACCGCACCCTCGACCTTCTGGGCCATCGCGAACGTGCGCGCGTTGAGCGTGTCGACCAGCTCCTGGTTGTGCTCGGCGATCACGCCGGCGCCGCAGCAGTTGGCGCGGTCGAGCTCGACCAGCTCGAGGTCGAGCTTCGGCGCGACGAGGTTCATCGATCCGTGCAGCTCGGGGGTGAAGCCGCGCGAGACGCATCCGGGCCAGTAGGCGAGCTTCATACGTCCTCCTTGGCGATCTCCGCCATGGCGCCGATCTCCTCGTCGTTGCCCTCGCCGATGATGTAGAGGTTCAGCTCGAGGCGCTCCTCCTTGGCGTGCACCTCGTCGAAGATCCGCTTGACGTTCTCCTGGCCGGGCAGCTTGTGGTGCCACAGCGCCTTGATCGGCGAGACCTTGCCGGACTTCAGGCCGCGGATCGCGGTCGGCAGGCTCTCGATCAGCTCCTTGACGGCGCCGGGCTCGGTCTGGCCCTTGATCAGCGAGCCGTCGCCGAAGGAGCGCGGCAGCAGCTGCGCCTCGTGCAGCGTGCCGTACTTCTCGATCAGCGTGACGAAGGCCGCCTCGTGGCCGTAGCCGTTGTTGCGGTCCTTGATCGCGAAGTCGCTGGTCGCCCGGCGGCGCAGCCGCATGATCTGGTTCATCGGCGCGACGTCCTTGGGGCACACCTCGACACAGGCGAAGCAGTGGGTGCAGGTGTAGAGGCCGGCCGGGTCCTCGGCGAGGTCCTTGAGACGCTCCTTCTCCTGGCCGTCGCGCGGGTCGCCGACGAAGCGGTACGCCTTGGCGAGCGCGGCCGGCCCGATGAAGTCGGCGTTGGCCTCCAGCGAGAGGCAGGCTCCGACGCAGGCGCCGCACTGGATGCAGGCCATCGACTGGGTGATGTCGATCATCGACTCGGCGGGCACGATGTACTCGCGCTCGGGCGGGGCGCCCTCGGGCAGCAGCCACGGCACGACGCGCTGGACCTTCTTCCAGTGGACGGCGTCCATGTCGACGATCAGGTCCTTGATCACCGGCATGTTGTTCATCGGCTCGACGACGATCGGGTTGCCCGCTCCGGCCTTCTCGGCCGCCTCGCCGATCGCCGTGTTGCAGGCGAGCGCCGTCTTGCCGTTGATGCGGATCGCGCAGGAGCCGCAGATCGCCGCACGGCACGAGCAGCGGATGCCGATCGAGCCGTCCTGGTCGTCGCGGGCGGTGAGGATGCCCTGCAGGACCGAGCGCTCGGCGTCGAGCTCGACGTCGTACTCGCTCCAGTAGGCCGCCTGCCCGGACTCGGGGTCGTAGCGGCGGAGCTTCAGCTTGTACTCAGGCATCGGTCCAGCTCCAAGTTAGTACTTGCGCTCCTGGGGCTCCCACTGGGTCATGGTGACCTCGGAGTAGGAGATCTCAGGTGCGCCGTCCTCTCCGGCGGAGAGGTTGATGTGCTTGATCCACTCCTCGTCGTTGCGCTCCGGGAAGTCGGTGCGAAACTGGGCGCCGCGGCTCTCCTTGCGCTCGATCGCGCCGGCGACGATGCACTCGGCGTTGTCGAGCATGTACTGGAGCTCCAGCGCCCCGAGGACGTCCTGATTGAAGACCGAGCCCTTGTCGTCGATGGCGACGGACTTGGCCTCCTCGCGGAGCCGCTTGACGGTCTCCAGGGCGATCTCGAGACCCGCCTCGTCGCGGAAGACGGCGCAGTGCTTGTCCATCACCGCGCCCATCTCGGCCTTGATCTCCGAGACCCGGCGGCCGGTGCGGTCGCGCTTGACGATCGTGTCGAGCTGCTCGCGCTCGCTCGCCAGCTCCTCGCGCGAGGCGGTCGGCATCGACATGCCCTTGGCGACCTTGGCGGCGTGCGCGCCGGAGCGGCGGCCGAAGATCAGCGTGTCGAGCAGCGAGTTGGCGCCGAGGCGGTTGCCGCCGTGGACCGAGACGCAGGCGCACTCGCCGGCGGCGTAGAGGCCGGGGACGTTGGTCTCGCCGTCGACGTTGGTCTTGATGCCGCCCATCACGTAGTGGTTGCCCGGCTTGATGTGGATCGGCTCGCGCGTGATGTCGACGCCGGCGAAGTCGCGGCCGACGAGGACGATCTCGCGCAGCGCCTCGTGGATCCGCTGCTTGGGCACGACGGTGATGTCGAGCGCGACGGTGCCGTCGGGGAAGCCGCGGCCCTCGTTGATCTCGGTCTGCTCGGCGCGCGAGACGACGTCGCGCGAGGCCAGCTCCATCTTGTTCGGCGCGTACTTCTCCATGAAGCGCTCGCCCTGCGCGTTGTAGAGGTGCGCGCCCTCGCCGCGAGCGCCCTCGGTGATCAGCAGCCCGATGCCCGCCAGCGTGGTCGGGTGGTACTGGATCATCTCCATGTCCATCAGCGTGGCGCCCGTGCGGTAGGCCTGGGCGATGCCGTCCCCGGTGCAGATCAGGGCGTTGGTGGAGGGGTTGAAGATCTGGCCGTTGCCGCCGGTCGCGAGGATCACCGTCTTGGCGGTGAACAGCTCCATCGAGCCGTCGCGGATGTTGCGGGTGACCGCGCCGGCGATGTGGCCGGCGTCGTCCTTGACCAGCGCGGTGGTGAACCACTCCTCGTAGCGGTCGATCTGCTCGCTGTACTTCATCAGCTGCTCGTAGAGAACGTGCAGGATCGCCTGGCCGGTGATGTCGGCGACGTAGTAGGTGCGGGCGGCCGAGGCGCCGCCGAAGGCGCGGGTGCCGAGCTTGCCGTGCTCGTTGCGGTGGAAGGTGACGCCGAGGTGCTCGAGGTGGAGGATCTCCTCCGGCGCCTCGCGGCACATGATCTCGATCGCGTCCTGATCGCCGAGATAGTCGGAGCCCTTGACGGTGTCGAAGGCGTGCGACTCCCAGGAATCCTCGGGGTTGAGCGCCGCGTTGATGCCGCCCTGCGCCGCGTTGGAGTGCGAGCGAACCGGATGCACCTTGGAGATGATTCCGACCGAAGCGCCGCCCTCAGCGGCCGCGAGGGCCGCGCGCTGGCCGGCGAGGCCGGCTCCGATTACGAGTACGTCGTGTTGGGGCATCTGGGCGGGGGAGGGGGACGAGGCGGCAGCGATCCTATCCCAACGTTCGGGTAATCCGCCTACCGACCCATTCGGTGAGGTCAGCGTCCCGCCGCCGGGGCGAGCGCGCGCCGCACCGCGTCGGCGGTGACCATGCCGCGCAGCCGGCCGTCGCCGTCGACGGCGAGCAGCGCCCCGAGCCGCACCAGCGCCTCGCGGCCCAGCAGCGCCTCGAGCGGCTCGTCGTCACGTACCCGCAGCGCGCCGAGGGAGTCGCCGGAGTCGCCGGCCATCGCCGAGGCGACGGTGCGCCCGGCGCGGACGGCCTCCGGCAGCGACGAGACGCTCTCCTCCGCGATCAGGCCGACCAGCCGGCCGTCGCCGTCGACCACCGGGAACCACGGCCAGCGGTAGCGCAGGAAGTACTCGTCGTAGGCGCGGTCGAGGTCGAGGTCGGCCGGCACGGCGACCGGCTCGGCGTCCATCACGTCGGCCACCGAGATCCCCTCGAGCTGGCTGGTCAGGTCGGTCTGGACGATCGCCGAGCGGGCCGCCTGGTTGAGGAAGAGTCCGATGATCGCCAGCCAGACGCCGCCGATCAGGTTGCCCCACAGCAGGAACATCGCCGCGCCGCCGGCGATCATCAGGAACGCGAACCCGCGGCCGAGCAGGCCGGCGAAGCGGGTCGCGCGGGCGCGGCTGCCGGTGACCTTCCAGGCCGCCGCACGGGCGATCCGGCCACCGTCGAGTGGGAAGCCGGGGATCAGGTTGAACAGCAGCAGGAGGATGTTCACGAAGCCGAGGTAGCCGATGACGGCGACGACCTCGTCCTGGGGGACCGCGTCGAGGCGCAGCGCCTCCGAGGAGGCGTCGACCCCGCCGAGCGCGGTGGCGCCGAGCCAGCAGACGACGGCGATCACCAGCGTCACCGCGGGGCCGGCCACCGCGACGCGGAACTCCTCGCCGGGGCTGTTGGAGTCGCGCTCCATCCTCGCCACCCCGCCGAACATCCAGAGGTCGATGCCGGCGATGCCGATCCCCGAGCGGCGCGCCTCGAAGGCGTGGCCGAGCTCGTGCAGCAGCACCGAGCCGAAGAACAGCAGCGCCGAGATGACGGCGAGCACGAACGCGGTGCTGCCGGCAGGGAAGCGGTCGGAGTAGTAGCCCGACAGCGACCAGATGATCAGGAACAGGACGAAGAACCAGCTCGGGTCGATCCCGATCCTGATCCCCGCGACCCGTGCCAACTGGATCGATCCGCCGCCGAACACGTCCTCCATCCTGACAGCCGGACCGGTCCGCGAGCGCTGGGGCTGGGTAATGTGCCCCGCCCCACGAGCGAAGGAACTATCCGGTGTCGAAGATCAAAGTCAAGAACCCAGTCGTCGAGCTCGACGGCGACGAGATGACCCGGATCATCTGGGCCTTCATCAAGGAGCAGTTGATCCTCCCCTACCTCGATGTCGACCTCGAGTACTACGACTTGGGCATCGAGAGCCGCGACTCCACGCGCGACCAGATCACCGTCGACGCGGCCGAGGCGATCAAGCGCCACGGCGTCGGCGTGAAGTGCGCCACGATCACCCCCGACGAGGCCCGCGTCGAGGAGTTCGGCCTGCACGACATGTACCGGTCGCCCAACGGCACGATCCGCAACATCCTCGGTGGCGTCATCTTCCGTGAGCCGATCGTGATCTCGAACATCCCGCGCCTGGTGCCGGGCTGGACCAAGCCGATCGTCATCGGCCGTCACGCCTTCGGCGACCAGTACCGCGCGACCGACCTCGTCGTGCCTGGCGAGGGCACGCTGACGATGACGTTCACGCCAAAGGACGGCTCCGAGCCGATCGAGATGAACGTCTACGACTTCCCCGGCGGCGGCGTCGCGATGGCGATGTACAACCTCGACGACTCGATCCGCGACTTCGCGCGCGCCTCGATGCGCTACGGCCTCAACCGTGGCTACCCGGTCTACCTGTCGACCAAGAACACGATCATGAAGCGCTACGACGGCCGCTTCAAGGACCTCTTCGAGGAGGTCTACGAGGCCGAGTTCAAGGACGAGTTCGAGGCCGCCGGCATCACCTACGAGCACCGCCTGATCGACGACATGGTCGCCGCGGCGCTGAAGTGGGAGGGCGGCTACGTCTGGGCCTGCAAGAACTACGACGGCGACGTGCAGTCCGACACCGTCGCCCAGGGCTTCGGCTCGCTCGGCCTGATGACCAGCGTGCTGATGACCCCCGACGGCAAGACCGTGGAGGCCGAGGCCGCGCACGGCACCGTCACCCGCCACTACCGCCAGCACCAGCAGGGCAAGCCGACCTCGACCAACCCGATCGCCTCGATCTTCGCCTGGACCCGCGGCCTCGCCGCGCGCGGGCGGATGGACGAGACCCCGGAGGTCACCGAGTTCGCCGAGACGCTCGAGCGCGTCTGCGTCGAATGCGTCGAGAGCGGGCAGATGACCAAGGACCTGGCGCTGCTGGTCGGCCCCGACCAGCCGTTCCAGACAACCCAGGAGTTCCTCGCCTCGATCGACGAGCGGCTCCGCCAGACGATGGCGGCGCGCTAGCGCTCAGCCGTCCTCAGTCCAGGCACCCCCCGAACATCAGGAGACCGTCACCAGTGAGCAATCCCGTCAACGTAACCGTCACCGGCGCCGCCGGCCAGATCGGCTACGCGCTGCTGTTCCGAGTAGCCAGCGGCCAGCTGCTCGGCCCCGACACCCCGGTCAAGCTGCGCCTGCTGGAGATCCCGCAGGCGGTCAAGGCGGCCGAGGGCACCGCGATGGAGCTCGACGACTGCGCCTTCCCGCTGCTGCGCGGGATCGACATCACCGACGACGTCGACCGCGCCTTCGACGGGACGAACATCGGCCTGCTCGTCGGCGCCCGCCCACGCGGCAAGGGGATGGAGCGCGGCGACCTGCTCGAGGCCAACGGCGGCATCTTCGGCCCGCAGGGCAAGGCGATCAACGCCCACGCCGCCGACGACGTGAAGGTGCTGGTGGTCGGCAATCCGGCCAACACCAACGCGCTGATCGCGATGTCCAACGCGCCCGACGTCCCGCGCGAGCGGTTCACCGCGATGACCCGCCTCGACCACAACCGCGCGCTGTCGCAGGTGGCCAACAAGCTCGCCCGGCCGCTGACCGACTTCACCAACATGACGATCTGGGGCAACCATTCGGCGACCCAATACCCGGACGTCTTCCACGCCAAGGTCGGCGGCCAGCCGCTCGCCGAGGCGATCGACGATCAGGTCTGGATCGAGGAGCAGTTCATCCCGACCGTCGCCAAGCGCGGCGCGGCGATCATCGAGGCGCGCGGCGCCTCGAGCGCGGCCTCGGCCGCCAACGCGGCGATCGACCACGTCCACGACTGGGTCCACGGGACCCCGGAGGGCGACTGGGTCTCGATGGCCGTGCCCTCCGACGGCAGCTACGGCGTCGCCGAGGGGATCATCTCCAGCTTCCCCTGCACCACCGCCGACGGCGAGTGGTCGATCGTCCAGGGCCTCGACATCGACGAGTTCTCCCGCCAGCGGATCGACGCGACGGTGGCGGAGCTGGTCGAGGAGCGCGACGCGGTCAGCCAGCTCGGCCTGATCTAGGACCGCGGGCAGGAGCGGGCGGCGCCGTGCCGCCCGCTCCGATGCGCCTCAGGCTGGGAACCAGCCCTTGTCCTTCTTGACCACCTTGCCGTCCTGCTCGAGTCCGGGCAGCACGCGGTAGAGGTAGTTGGGCTGGATCTTCATCTCCTTGGCGAGCTCGGGGATCGTGATCCCCGGCTTGCCGGCGACGAGGTCGAGCGCCTGCTGGGCCCGCTTGCCGGAGCCGCGCGGACGGCCGCGGCGACCGGTGCCCGTGCCGCCCGACGAACGGCGGCGGCGGGAGGGGCGGGCGGTCGCCGGAGCGGCGGCCGCGGCCGGACGGCCGTCGACGCCCTTGAGGGCGGCGGCGGCCTCTTGGAGCTGGCGGTGCTCGTCGACCGCCGGCTCCAGCTCGCGCAGACGCTTCTCGATGTCCTTGAGGGTCTGCTTGAGGAAGTCGGTCACTGGGGGGAACCTCCTGTCTGTCGGTCCGATCGTGATGGGTGGGTAGGGGTGGGGTGTTACTGCCCGATCGGCCCCGTATTCGAACAGTGTTACAGACCGGCAGGAGGTCTGGACCAACGGTTAATTCTCAACCAGGTCGCGCAGGCGGCCCAGCGAGCGGTCGAGCTCGCCGCCGGTCACCCGCTTGACGACTGGTCCGGCGACCCTGCCCAGCGGCCCGCCCGGAAGGGCGAACTCGTTGGTGTAGGTGAAGGTGGTGGTGCCGTCGCCATTGGCGCTCAGCTCGTAGGTCACGCCGGCGTGCGAGCGCATCGGCCCGCGGCCCTCCCAGACGACCCGCCTGACGGGGTCGTTCTCGACGACCTCCCAGTGAACGGTGAACCCGCGTCCGGCGAGCGCGAGCCTTTGTGTCAGCTCCGACCCACGGCGCAACTGGCCCTTGGGAGCATCCTCCAGGTTGACGTGAATGGTTACCCACCGTTGCAGGCAGTGAGGGTCCATGATCACCCGGTAGACGTCCTCCGGCGGGGCGTCGATCTCCACCGTCCGCGTGACCTTCACCGTGCCGCCAGCTCCTCGGAGCGCTCCCAGTCGGCCAGCGCGCGCGCGACGGCGCGGTCGAAGGCGAGCGGCTCGATGCCGTAGAGGCGGGCGTTCGCGGCGGCCTCGCGCGGCAGCAGGTCAGCCTCGAGGCTCTCCATCAAGGGGCGCACCAGCTCGACCGGCTGGCCGGTCACGGCGGCGACGACGGCGCTGGCGGGCGGCGTCAGCGACGCCGCCAGTCCGAGCGGGAGGCGGCCGACCCCCATCTCCTCGGCGATCCGCTCGATCATCGCGCCGTAGCTCACCACGTCGGGCCCGGCGATGTCGAGCGAGCGCCCGGCCGTGGCCGCGAGCGCCGGAGTCCGGGCGAGGAACTCGATCGCGTCGCGCTCGGCGATCGGCTGGGTGCGATTCGCCCGCCAGGCCGGCAGCGGCAGCACCCGCAGCCGCTCGATCAGCCGCACGAGGATGCGAAACGACGCCGAGCCGGCGCCGATCAGGATCGAGGCGCGCAGGGCGGTCGCGCCGGGAGCCTCGGCGAGCAGGATCTGCTCGACCTCGACGCGCGAGGCGATGTGCGGCGAGAGCGCGCCGGACGCGGGGGCGAGGCCGCCGAGGTAGACCACCCGCTCCACCCCGGCGGCACGGGCGGCGCCGGCGAAGCGGCGGGCGGCGCGGCGGTCGCGTGCGGCGAAGTCGTCGCCACCGCCGGGCTCCATCGAGTGGACGAGGTAGTAGGCGACCTCGCAGCCCTCCAGCGCGGACTCGACGCCGGCCCCGGAGAGCAGGTCGCCGCGGACGGCCTCGACCCCGGCGGAGGGGGCGAGCCGGGCGGGGTCGCGGACCAGGGCGCGCACCGGCCTGCCCTGCGCGCGCAGCCGCGCGGCGAGCCTCCCGCCGACGTACCCGGTCGCTCCGGTGACCAGCTCCATGTCCCCATTGAAGTCCAAACCCCCGCAAAGAGCGGGTGCTCGCGCGAACTCCCTGCAATTTCCGGCGATCCGAAAAAGCCGTGATTTGCGGGTTGGCCCCTTCCGCGACTGCAACGAGTTCGCAACGATCCCGCCTTCAGCCAACGCCCCCCCGACGGCACCCTCAGGAGATCTGAACACCAAGATGGCCAAGAAGAAGGCGAAGCGCGTCACCTGCGAGGACTGCTTCTTCCACCGCAACCAGCTGTGCGCGCTGGACCTCGGCGAACCGTGCACCACCTTCCGCCCCGCCGAGCGCAACCTCGCCCCCGAGCGTCAGCTCGCCTTCGGCTTCCGGTCCGAGCGCACCTGGGCCGCCTACGCCTTCCCGCAGCCGACCTGACCGCCGCCGGGATAGGCTTGCCGGCATGCGGCTCACCGTCGTCGGCAAGTCGCCCGCGTGGCAGGACGTCGACGGAGCCTGCTCGGGCTACCTCCTCCAGGAGGGGTCGACCACGGTCCTGCTCGACTGCGGCAACGGCGTCTTCGGCAAGCTGCGCAAGTTCGTCGACTACGTCGACGTCGACGCGATCGTCGTCTCGCACATGCACGCCGACCACTTCGTCGACCTCGTCCCCTACTCATATGCGCTGATCCACTCGCCGCGCCAGCAGCCGGTGCCGGTGCCGCCCTGGCCCGGAACCGACTCGCCCGCCCGGCCGCGGCTCCTGCTCCCTCCCGGCGGCCGGGCCGTGCTCCGCCGGGTCGTCGGCGCGTGGGGCGACGAGGATCTCGTCGAGCAGGCCTTCGACGTCGGCGAGTACGTCCCGCAAGACGGCTTCGAGCTCGGGCCGCTGCGCTTCGAGCTCGGCCGCGTCCCGCACTTCATCGAGGCCTACGCCGTCGGCGTGACCTCCGGCGAGACCGGCGGGCGGCTCGTCTTCGGCGCCGACTCGCGGCCCTCGCCGGAGCTGGTCGCCTGTGCCCGCGACGCCGACCTGCTGCTCGTCGAGGCGACCGTGCCGCGGCCTGAGCGCAGCGGCGTGCGCGGCCACCTGACCGCCGCCGAGGCCGGCGGCCACGCCCGCGAGGCCGGCGTCGGGAGGGTCGTGCTGACCCACCTCTCCGACGAGCTCGACCTCGACCTCGCGCGCGACCAGGCCGCGGCGGCGTTCGGCGGAGCGGTCGACATCGCCGCCGAGGGCGCGGTCTACGAGATCTGACGGGCTAGGCTTGCGCCGTGCCCGAGCGTGACCTGTTCGCCAACTTCGACCGGATGCGGCGCGAGATCGACGAGCTGTTCGGCGACGTCTTCGAGCGCGCCGGCCTGCGCGGCGGACGCGGCTTCTCCCCGGCGGTCGACGTCTACTACGTCGACGACCCGCCGCGCGCGGTCGTGCGCGCCGAGCTGGCCGGCATCGACATCGCCGACGTGACGCTCGAGGTCCGTGGCCGCCAGCTGCTGATCGCCGGCGAGCGCCGGCCCGAGCGTGCGGCCGGCCGCCTCTACCAGCAGGTCGAGATCGAGCACGGCCACTTCCGCCGCACGGTCGAGCTGGGCGCCGACGTCGTCGCCGAGATGGCGCGCGCGACCTACGCGGACGGGCTGCTGACCGTCGAGGTGCCGCTCGCGCGGCCCGAGACCTACGTGCGCCGGATCGCGATCCGCGAGGTCACTGAGTGACCGGTCCGATCATCGAGGTCCCGACGACCGACGGACAGCTGCGCGAGGTGCCGGTCGGCGCGTCGCTGCCCGAGACGCTGCCGGTCCTCCCGCTCAAGGACAGCGTTCCGTTCCCGGACATGCTCACCCCGCTGGCGGTCGGTCAGCCGCGCTCGGTGCAGCTGGTCAACGACGTGCTCGGCGGCGATCGGCTGCTGGTGATGGCCGCCGCCCGCGACGGGTCGATCGAGAGCCCGGCGCGCGAGGACCTCTACGACGTCGGCGTGGTCGGCGTCGTCGCGCGGATGCTCAAGGTGCCCGACGGCAGCCTGCGGATCCTCGTCCAGGGCGCCCAGCGGGTGCGGATCGGCGAGGCCGTCCAGCGCGACCCCTACACCGTCGCGGCGGTCGAGGCGGCGCCCGACGTCGTCGAGCCGTCGGCCGAGCTGGAGGCGCTGTTCCGCAACGTCCAGCACACCTTCACCCAGATCGTCGAGCAGGTGCCCTACCTGCCCGAGGAGCTTCAGCTGGCGGTCGCCAACGTCGAGGACCCCGCCGAGCTGGCGCACATGATCGCCGGCTCGCTGCGGATCAAGACCGAGGAGCGCCAGGAGCTGCTCGCCGAGCGCGATGTCGCCAAGCGGCTGCGGCGGCTCTCGGAGCTGCTCGCACGCGAGTCGGAGCTGATCTCGATCGGCTCGAAGATCCAGTCCCAGGTCGAGTCCGAGATCGACCGCGGCCAGCGCGAGTTCTTCCTGCGCCAGCAGCTCAAGGCGATCCAGGAGGAGCTCGGCGAGACCGACGAGAGCGCCGCCGAGGCCGCCGAGCTGCGCGAGCGGATCGAGGCCGCCGAGCTTCCCGAGCACGCCGCCAAGCAGGCCGAGCGCGAGCTGACGCGGTTCGAGCGGCTGCCGCCGCAGTCGGCCGAGCACGGGGTGATCCGCAACTACCTCGAGTGGCTCGCCGAGCTGCCGTGGTCGCGCCGCACCGAGGACCACATCGACCTCGAGCAGGCGCGCGCCGTCCTCGACCGCGACCACTACGACATCGAGAAGGTCAAGGACCGGATCCTCGAGTTCCTCGCGGTGCGCAAGCTCAAGCCCGACGCGCCCAGCTCGATCCTCTGCTTCGTCGGCCCGCCCGGCGTCGGCAAGACCTCGCTCGGCCGCTCGATCGCCGCGGCGATGGGCCGCGAGTTCGAGCGGATCTCGGTCGGCGGGGTGCGCGACGAGTCGGAGATCCGCGGCCACCGCCGAACCTATGTCGGCGCGATGCCCGGCACGATCGTTCGCGCGCTGCGCGACGCGGGCTCCAGCAACCCGGTGCTGATGATCGACGAGATCGACAAGATGGGCGCCGACTTCCGCGGCGACCCCTCCAGCGCGATGCTCGAGGTGCTCGACCCCGAGCAGAACGGCTCCTTCCGCGACCACTATCTCGACCTTTCGTTCGACCTCTCCGGGGTGCTGTTCATCACCACCGCCAACCAGCTCGAGCCGATCCCCGGGCCGCTGCGCGACCGGATGGAGGTCATCCAGCTCGCCGGTTACACGGAGGAGGAGAAGCTCGAGATCGCCAAGCGCTACCTGGTGCCGCGCCAGGTCGAGCGCAGCGGGCTGGGGAGGTCCAAGGTGGCGTTCACCGACCCGGGTCTGCGCGAGCTGATCGACGGCTACACGCGCGAGGCCGGCGTGCGCAACCTCGAGCGCGAGATCGGCGCGATCTGCCGCAAGGTCGCCCGCGAGTACGCCGAGGGCACACGACGGTCGAAGCGGACGGTCGGGCCCAAGGCGGTCCGCGAGCTGCTCGGCCAGCGCCGCTTCCACTCCGAGGTCGCCGGGCGCACCGACGAGCCCGGGGTCGCGACCGGCCTGGCTTGGACGCCGGTCGGCGGCGACGTGCTGTTCGTCGAGGCGACCGCCTTCCCCGGCGAGGGCAAGCTCCAGGTGACCGGTCAGCTCGGCGACGTGATGCGCGAGTCGGCGTCGGCGGCGCTCTCCTACGTGCGCCGCAACGCCGAGCGGATCGCCCCCGAGGCGGCCGCCGACTGGTTCTCCACCCACGACCTGCACCTCCATGTGCCGGCCGGGGCGATCCCCAAGGACGGCCCGAGCGCCGGTATCACGATGGCAACGGCGATCGCCTCGCTGCTGTCCGGCCGTGCGGTGCGCCCGGACACCGCAATGACCGGCGAGATCACGCTCAGCGGCCGGGTTCTGCCGATCGGGGGGTTGAAGGAGAAGGCGCTCGCCGCCCAGCGCGCGGAGATCGCGCGGGTGATCGCCCCCGCCCGCAACGAAGCCGATCTGGACGAGTTTCCGCCGAACCTGCTGGCCGGGATGGAGTTCGTCTTCGCCGACACCGTGGACGACGTGCTGGCCGCGGCCCTGGACGGGCGGCTATCCTCGGACCGACGTCAAGCCAAACGCTGAGGAGAGCCATGGCAGCCAAGAGCAAAGCGAAGGGCGCCGCGGGAGCTATCGCTGCCGGGCAGGCACTGCGCGACAACCCCTACGTCCAGCGTCTCGTCGACGACGAGGACCTGCGCGACGATCTGCGCGAGGCGTTCAAGTCGGCCCGCAAGGCCTACGACCGCGCGGACGGCAAGAGCCCCGCGAAGGCCTTCGAGGACAAGAAGGTCCAGCGCGAGCTCAAGAGCGCGGCCGAGGCGCTCAAGAGCGCGGCCGAGGCGCTGCGCGAGCCGCCGAAGCGCAGCCACGGCTTCGCCAAGGTGCTGGTGATCGCCGTCGCCGGCGCGGTGCTGGCGCTGGCGTTGAGCGAGGATCTGCGCAACAAGGTCCTCGACGCGCTCTTCGGCGCCGAGGAGGAGTACGAGTACAGCGCGACCACGACGCCGGCCGAGCCGGCTCCGGAGCCGGACGGCGCCGAGACGGCCAGCGCCTCCTGAACGGGCGCTGGTTGGCCGGCCAGCTAGACTGGCCGGCGTGGACGCATCGGTAGTCACGTCGCGCAAGCTCGAGGGCGAGAAGGCGCAGCGCATCGTCGAGGCGATGCGCTCGTGCGTCGCCGAGCGGGGCGCGGCGGGCTCGACCTTCGACGTGGTAGCCCGCGAGGCGGGCGTCTCGCGGGGGCTGCTCCACTACTACTTCGGCTCCAAGGAGCGGCTGATGGTCGAGGTGGTGCGGCGCGACTGCGACGCGCGCGTGGCCTCGCTCGAGGAGCTGATGGCGACCGCCGGCAGTCCCGACGACGTTGTCGCCGCGCTGGTGCAGACGCTCGAAGCGTTCATCGGCGACGAGCAGAACGTGCAGCCGGTCCTCTACGAGATGCTCAGCGCGTCGCGCCGCAGCGACGAGATCCGCACCGAGCTGGCCGAGCTGTACCGCCGCTGGCGCGAGCAGCTCGCGGCCGCGCTGCGCGAGAAGCAGGGCGAGGGCGTGGTCGAGCTGGCCGGCGAGCCGGAGGCCGTGGCGGCGCTGCTGTTCGGCCTCGGCGACGGGATCGGCATGCAGCTGATCGCCGATCCGGAGTGGGACAGCCGGCCGACGTTCGAGCTGGGCATCGCAACCGCCCGCCGCCTGCTCGGCGCCTGACTCCTCTGTGATCGACGTCACAGTCGGCCCCAAGGGGCCGTGGTGGACTGCCGCATAGAACTGGCTGGCTGGCCAGCCAAGATGCGGACGGGTCGCGGGACCCGCCGCGGGCGACGAAAGGGGCATCCGCCATGCAACGGTTCATGGACAGGCTCAGCGCAGCGATCGAGCGGCGACGGCGGCTCGTTCTCGGCGCGTGGATCGTGCTCCTGGTCGCCGCTCTGCCGTTCGCGGCCAAGCAGACCGACCACCTCACCAGCGGCGGCTTCACGGTGCCGGGGTCGGGTTCCGAAGCCGTCGACCGTGCCCTGACCGCTTTCGACGCGGCCGAGCGCAGCGCCCTGTCGGTCGTCGTCGCGCGCGAGGAGGGCGGGAGCGCTGCGTCGGTGCGTGCCCAGCTCGACCGCATCGCCGGTGAGTTGCGCGGATTCGACGGCGCGACGCTGCCGCCGCGGGTGCTCGCCGCGGCCAAGCGGGAGGCGACCGAGTCGCCGATCGCCGTCGTCGCGCTCGAGGTCGAGGGACGTTCGGACGCGATCGCCGACACCGCCGTCGCGCTGCGCGAGCGGCTCGGGGTCGGAGAGGGCCCACGCGGCGGCGCCCAGACCTACCTGGTCGGCGAGGCGGCGCTGTGGGCCGGGATGCAGGACCTCAGCAAGCACGACCTCGAGCGGGCCGAGGTGACCGGCTTCCCGATCGTCCTGGCGATCCTGCTCGCCGTCTTCGGCTCGCTGGTGGCGGCGTCGCTGCCGCTGATCCTCGGCTTCGCGAGCGTGATGATCACCGGCGCGGGCATCTACTTCCTCGCGCAGGTCACCGGCATGTCGGTCTTCGTGACCAACGTCGCGTCGATGATCGGCATCGGGGTCGCGGTCGACTACTCGCTGTTCGTCCTCGCCCGCTACCGCGAGGAGATCCGCGGCGGCGCCGAGCCGGTCCTGGCACGGCGGATCGCGATGCGCACTTCGGGCCTCGCCGTCGCCTTCTCCGGCGTGACGGTGATGGTCTCGCTCGCCGGGCTGCTGCTGATCGACTCCCAGACGCTGCGCTCGATGGCCTACGGGGCGATCATGGTCGTCGCGGTCTCGATCCTCGCGGCGACGACCTTCCTCCCCGCGCTGATCGCCGCCGCCGGCCGGCGCGCCTACGAGCCGGGCCGCACCGCCGGGGTGGTCGCGAAGCTGGCGGCGGGAGCGCGGCGAATCGTTCGGCGGCCGGTCCCCGCGGCGGGAGCGCCCGGCTTCTGGCAGACCTGGACCGATCGGGTGATGCGCCGGCCGGTCGTCTCGGCGCTGGCCGCGGGCGGGCTGATGCTCGTACTGGCGATCCCGGCGCTCTCGCTTGCCACCGGCGACGGCGCGCTGCGCCAGTTCCCGGTCGGCCACGAGACGCGCATCGGCGCCGAGCTGGCGGCCAAGAAGCTCGGCGCGGGCGCCGCGTCGCCACTCGAGGTCGTCGCGACCTTCGAGCGCGGCGGGGCGGGCGACCCGCGCAACCGCGCGGCGCTCGAGCGCTTCGCGGAGGTGGTCGCCGACGACCCGCAGGTCGTGGCGGTCCAGCAGGCCGTGCCGGCGCGCGACGGCGGCGCGGCGCTGATCGAGATCGTGACGCGCGGGGATGCCGAGAGTCCTGGCTCGCAGGCCCTGCTCGACCGGCTGCGCGCCGGCGACAGCGGGGCGGGCGGCCTGGCGGCGGTTGCGCGTGTCGACATCGGCGGGGCGACCGCGGCGGTCGAGGACTTCCGCGTCCAGGTGACCGACTCGCTCTGGAAGATCGTCCTGTTCGTGCTCGCGCTCAGCTACGTGGTGTTGCTGGTGTTGCTGCGCTCGGTGCTGCTGCCGCTGAAGGCGGTGCTGATGAACCTGCTGTCGGTCGGGGCGGCCTACGGCGTGCTGGTGGCGATCTTCCAGTGGGGCTGGATCGACGGCTTCCTCGGCTTCCAGTCGCTCGGCTACGTGAACACGATGACCCCGCCGCTGCTGCTGGCGATCGTCTTCGGCCTGTCGATGGACTACGAGGTGTTCCTGCTGAGCCGGATCAAGGAGCGCTACGCCGCGACCGGCGACACCCGCCGCGCGGTCGCCGAGGGGCTGGCGCGCAGCGCGGCGACGATCTCGAGCGCGGCGCTGATCATGGTCGCGGTGTTCGCCGTCTTCGCCGGGGTCGGGGTGCCGTCGGTCAAGGAGATCGGCGTCGGCCTGGCGGTCGCGATCGCGCTCGACGCGACGGTCGTGCGGCTGGTCCTGGTGCCGGCGACGATGGAGATCATGGGCCGCTGGAACTGGTGGCTGCCCGGTCCGCTCGACCGCATCCTCCCCGACGCCGACTTCGAGTCCTCGCCGGGCGATGCGGGCGGGCCGGTCGGCCCGATCGAGCCGGCGCCGCCCCCCGCCCCGGAGCCGGCCGCCGTCTGACGGCTCCGCCTCGCCGCGCTCGTGGTCAGGCGGTGCGCGACAGCGGGGTGCGCGACAGCGGTGGCTCGGCCGCGGGTGCCGGGCGGCGGAGCGGATCCTCGGCGGCGAGGAAGTCGTCGAGGTGGCGCCAGGTCGAGTCGATCGCCGGGCGGCCGGTGAGCGCGCCGAGGTGGCTGCCGGCCACCACGCGGTAGTCGACCGAGGCGGCGTTGGGCAGCAGACCGACGACCGCCTCGACCGCCGCGGCCGGGGCGAGCACGTCGGCGTCGCCGGCGATCACCAGCACCGGCTGGCGCACGGCGGCCAGTTCGATCGTCCGGCCGTCGAGCGCGACGACGCCGTCGGCGAGGTCGTTGACGCGGAAGAAGCGGTGGTAGAGCTGGCCGAAGGTGCGGCCCGGGTAGGCGAGCATGTTCGCCATGTAGCTGTCGATCGCCTCGGAGTGGGCGATCGCGTCGCGGTCGGCGAGGTTGCGCAGCACCCAGAGCGGTTTGGTGAGGTAGCGGTCGATCGAGGTCAGCTGGAACGCGCGGCTGACCAGCGGCGCCGGCGCTCCGCCGAGCGCCCGGTAGAGAGCGCTCTCGAGGCTGCCGCCGGTGAGTCGGCCGATCTGGCGCAGCGGCGCGGCGAGGCGCACCTGGGTGAAGTCGAACGGGCTGGCGATCAGGCCGACCGAGGCGACCGGCAGCGTCTGGTCGCTGGCCACCGTCAGCAGGGTCAAGATGCCGCCCAGGCACCAGCCGACGATCTGCACCGGCCGGCCGCCGCTGTCGCCGTTGACCACGCGCAGCGCGGTGGGCAGCACGTCCTCGATCCAGTGCTCGAGGCCGAGCGCGCGGTCGCCGAAGGAGATCGGTCCATAGTCGACGACGTAGGTGGGATAGCCGAGCGACGCCAGGTGCTCGACGAGGCTGCAGCCGCGCTGGAGGTCGAAGCAGGCGGCGGGCGCGGCAAGCGGCGGCACGAGCAGGATCGGCGCGCGGTCGGCCCGCGGCGGGCGGTGGGAGCGGTAGCGGCGGACCGTGCACTGGGGGCCCTCGTGGACGATCGACGACGGCGTCGGGCGCAGGTCGGCGACGCCCGGCCCCAGGTAGAGGTCCCACGCGGTGGCCGCCGAGTCGACGACCGTCTCTGGATCGGGCAGTGCGCGCATGGTCGGGGGAGGGCGCCCGCGACCGTCGTTCCCGCTCAGGCCGCTCGGGCGAGCTGCTCGGGGAAGTCTAGAAGCAGATCGGCGACGCGGTCGGCGGCCTCGATCTGCGGGCAGTGGCCGCAGTCGGTGATCAGCTCCAGCCGCGCCACCGGCACCGATTCGAGCACCCGCTCGGCGCCGCGCTGGAAGACCATCACGTCGTGGTCGCCCCAGACCAGCAGCACCGGGCACTCGATCCGCTCCAGCTCGAAGGGGTCGCGCAGCTCGGCGAGCATCCGCCGGCCGGCGCCGAGGATCCGGGCGGTGGTGTCGCGGTCACGGAAGTGGGAGGCGAACGCGCGGCCGACCAGCGGCTCGACCTCCGCCGGGCGGTGGAAGGCGAGCCGCTTGTAGATCTCCAGCACGATCCGCTGGAGCACCGCCGGCGGCACCGGCAACGGCGAGGCCAGCAGCCCGCGCAGCACCGGCTCCCGTTCGATCACCGTGAACCAGCGCGCCATGTCCAGGCCGGCGGGGGCGACCGGCATCACCCCGGCGAGGTCGAGCCCGGGCCGCTGGGCGAGCAGCAGCGAGACGCAGCCGCCGAGCGAGTTGCCGCAGACGATCGCGCCGCCGTCGGGGGCCCAGCGGCGGACCGCGGCGGTGGCGAACGCGGTGAGCTGGTTGAGGATCGGTTGGTCGTCGCGCAGCGGGGCGGCGGCGCCGAAGCCCGGCAGATCCAGCGCGACCGCGCGGCGGTCCTGGCGGCCGAGGCGGTCCAGCAGCGTCCGCCACGTGTCGGCGCTGTCGGCGAACCCATGCAACAGCAGCAGCGGCGGCCCCGACCCCTCCAACTCCAGGGCCCGTGTCTCGAAGCCGGCCAGCTCGAGCCGGTGCTCGAACATAGGTTGCATATGGCACAAGGGTAGGGAGTGGGCCGGCTGGCTGCGGAGGTTGGTGGCGGGGGGTGGCTGCCTAGGCCGAGAACACGTCGGCGGCGGTGACGGCGAGCATGCCGTCTGGGGCGTTTGCGACATCTTCCCGGGCCGCGACGGCGAGACGGATGTCGGCGGGCGCGCCAGGGAGGGAGGGCAGCTTGGCGCTCAGGTCGCGCGCCACCCGCCGGGCGTCCACGCGCCGCGCCCACTTCGCCTCGCCTGCGAGCACCGGCCGGCGGGCGCGGCCGGCGAGGGCGACGGCGTCGATCTCGACGGACGGCGAGTCGCGCCACCAGCGGCCGACGTCGACGATCTCGGGGCCCAGCTCGCCGGCGGCGGCGAGGCGGACGAGGTGGTGGCGGAAGGCGGCCTCCCAACGGTCGCCCATGTGGTCGTCGAGCTCGCGGGCGAGGACGGGCGCGACCTGGCTGCCAAGGCCGCGTCCGATCGCGGAGCGGTGGCGGTCGAGCACGCCGAGCCAGAAGGCGAGGTAGTTGTCGGCGATGCGGTAGACGCGGCGGCGGGTGCGCGACTCGCGCTCGGTTACCGGCACCAGCCGCTCGATCAGGCGCAGCTCGACGAGCCGGTCGAGCACGCGGCCGGGCTCGGCGCGGACGGCCTGCTCGATCTGGCCGTGGCGGGTGCGCCCGGCGGCGATCGCGCGCAGGGCCAGCTCGCCGAGGTCCCCGAGGTCGCCCTCGGAGGCGAGGACGAGTTGGCCCTCGTCGAGCAGCCGTCCCCCCGGGGTGCAGGCGAGCCGAAGCAGGTTCTGGCGCACCGACGCGCCCTGGTCCCACCAACTGAGGTAGAGCGGGATCCCCCCGACGATCCCCCACACCAGCGCCTGGTCGGCGGGTTTCAGCCGCGGGAGCATCTCGGCGGCCTCGTGGGGTCTGAACGGGTGGACGAGCAGCGACAGGTCGAAGCGGCCGTAGAGGGGGGCGCGCTCCTCCTGCATCGCGTGCATCGTCCTGACCGCCGACCCACAGAGCAGGATGCGGAGCTTGGTAGCGCTCTGCGCCCGGTCCCAGAAGGCGCGCAGGACGCCCGGCAGCTCGGGGCTGGCGGCGGCGAGCTCGGGGAACTCGTCCAGCACCAGCAGCAGCCGCTCGCGCTTGGCCGCCGCGGCGAAGGTGTCGAGCGCGTCGTCCCAGTCGGCGAACGGGCGCTCGGCGAGGTCGCGTGTGCCGGCCGAGATGACCCGCGCGGCCGCGCGACTGAGCAGCGCCAGCTCATCGGCCACCGGCCGCCCCGCGCCGGTGTGGAAGATCACCCGCCGCTCGCTGGCGAACCGCTCGAGCAGCGCCGTCTTACCGACGCGCCGACGCCCCCAGACCAGGCCGATGTGGGCCCCGGGCTGCGCGTACCAGCGGTTGAGCTGGGCCAGCTCGTCTGTGCGGTTGACGAACATGTGGGTTGGAGGTTACCGACGGTGGAGGTAACCGACGTTGGGGGTCGGTTAGGACTGTCCGGGCGCAGGACCCCCGGACAGTCACCACTGTGGCTCCGGTCCTGAGAGAGTCATAGCTCCACCGGCGCCGGCCAGCCAACGTAGGTACTTGATGAACTTGCCGCTTGGTCAGCGGCGAGACCTGCACGCCTGCAAGTCGGCGGTGCTGCTCTCGGGGCCTCGATGAACTCGCCGCTTGGTCAGCGGCGAGACCCCGCGACCCAGCGAGAAAGCCGAGGTAGGCGAGGCCTCGATGAACTCGCCGCTTGGTCAGCGGCGAGACCGAGGCTCTGCCCGACATCCCGGACCGCGAGTGGCCTCGATGAACTCGCCGCTTGGTCAGCGGCGAGACCGGCGGGGGCCACGACGATGCAGTCGAGGAGGCCGCGCCTCGATGAACTCGCCGCTTGGTCAGCGGCGAGACGGGCGGCGCCGGGGACGTGGGAGGCGAGGGTCTCGCCTCGATGAACTCGCCGCTTGGTCAGCGGCGAGACCGTAGGTCGGGGCGAAGATGTCCGGCTTGCACGGGCCTCGATGAACTCGCCGCTTGGTCAGCGGCGAGACGGCGGAGGCGGCCTCCGGGCCGGGTCCCGGTGTCCGCCTCGATGAACTCGCCGCTTGGTCAGCGGCGAGACGTTCGCGCCGCCGACGCCGCAGTCGCGCGACCGCATGCCTCGATGAACTCGCCGCTTGGTCAGCGGCGAGACTTACCTTCCTGGTCGACGAGGAGGTCATCGTTCCGCCTCGATGAACTCGCCGCGTGGTCAGCGGCGAGACGAGGTGTTGCAGGCGGCGGCGGTCGCGATGCGGCTGCCTCGATGAACTCGCCGCTTGGTCAGCGGCGAGACAGCAGCTTGCCATTCTCGTAGTCGTACTCGAAGACGCCTCGATGAACTCGCCGCTTGGTCAGCGGCGAGACCAGGCGATCATCGCCGCCGACCCCGACCAGACCATGCCTCGATGAACTCGCCGCTTGGTCAGCGGCGAGACTCGTCAAGCACCCGGCCGTCATGATCAACGCACGGGCCTCGATGAACTCGCCGCTTGGTCAGCGGCGAGACTCTGCCTTCGTGAGCGCGGACCCGATCCCTGGCGCGCCTCGATGAACTCGCCGCTTGGTCAGCGGCGAGACCGTTGATAAGGCCCACGATGCCGTCCAGGAGGAGGCCTCGATGAACTCGCCGCTTGGTCAGCGGCGAGACTTGCGGTGCCTTCCCGACTGCTCGACAATTGCGGGCCTCGATGAACTCGCCGCTTGGTCAGCGGCGAGACCGGACCCGGCCGCGCTGCGTCAAGAAGCCGCAGCCGCCTCGATGAACTCGCCGCTTGGTCAGCGGCGAGACATCACGACTCCTCTCCGGCGCGCATCGATGCGAGGCCTCGATGAACTCGCCGCTTGGTCAGCGGCGAGACCTGGGTCGACAGGTTGTACTGC
>Ga0307505_10000160_pt1 | contig 83754 bp, 79 predicted proteins | sample 23_S_MG_FD_202183 | JGI IMG/M metagenome (GOLD analysis project Ga0307505, IMG submission 202183) | Soil microbial communities from Populus trichocarpa stands in riparian zone in the Pacific Northwest, United States - 23_S | ecosystem: Environmental > Terrestrial > Soil > Riparian zone > Trees... | reverse complement strand
CAGTGCTTGACGTGTCCGGAGATCAGCATTCGCAGCTATGAGGTCACGGTGGAGGACGGCGAGGTCTGTCTCCACTTCTGAGCCCGACAGGCTGAGGGCGCGGCCATCTTCTCGTTCGAGTGCTCCTACCAGCGGTTGGTGTGGAGGATCTCCCCGACCGGGATGCGTGCCGCGGGCTTGAAGGTGGTGCCGGTGAAGTAGGCGAGGGGCGTCATGCCTACTTGGGTGACCTCGTCGTAGGGGATCCCCAGCAGCTCTGCCGTCTCCTGCTCGTAGGTGAGGTGGCGGGTAGTGAGACATGTGCCGAGTCCGCGAGCGCGCGCGGCGAGCATGAAGCTCCAAAATGCCGGCATGACCGATCCGTAGAGGCTGGCCAACTCCCGGCTGTCGGCGTTCTGCGAGGGCTTGCGGCGCACGGTGGCGATGACGAGCCACGGCACTTCGGCCAGGTGGTCGCGCAGGTGGGCGCCGGCCGAGTTCAGCCGCTCCTGGGCGGGCCCGCGGACGTCGCCTTGCTCGTAGTCGATCGGCGTCTTCACCGCATTGTCGACGCTGCGCCGGTAGATGTCCGCGACTGCGGCACGCAGGTCCGGGTCGCAGACACCGACGAATCCGTAGTCCTGGCGGTTGGAGCCACTGGGCGCCTGCATCGCGATCTCCACGCATTGCTCGACCAGGTCCTGGGACACCGGCCGGGTCAGGTCCAGGCGCCGGCGCACTGCCCGGGTCGTGGTCAGCACCTCGTCCGCGGTCAACTGCTCCATCGTCCACGCTCTCCTTGTCCGGGCACGCTCGGTAGGTACTGTGCCCCTGGGAGCGCCTGTGCGTTGCGCCACATCGACGCGTGTGCGTAGCATACCCGTATGCCATCGTATACATGATGTCGCGTCGGCTCCGTATCGCTCCTCGAAGGGTGCTGCATGACTTCCCCCTACCTCGTCAACTGTTCGACCCTCTTCACCGAGCTGCCAGTCCTTCAGCGTCCGGCCGCGGCGCGCGCCGCGGGATTCGATGCCATCGAGTTCTGGTGGCCGTTCCCGCAGCCGCTGCCAGCCGCCGCCGAGGTGGACGCTTTCGTGGACGCCGTCGGAGCGGCCGGCGTGCAGCTGGTCGGCCTGAACCTCTTCGCCGGAGACATGCCGGGCGGGGACCGAGGCGTCGTCTCCTGGCCCGGCAGGGAGCAGGAGTTCAGCGAGAACCTCGAGCTCGCCGTCGACATCGGCAGGGGTCTCGGCATCCGGGTCTTCAACGCCCTCTACGGCAATCGGATCGACGGTGTCCCACCCGCCGAGCAGGACGAGCTGGCGCAGGAGAACCTCGCGCTGGCGGCGAAGGCGGCCGCCCAGATCGGCGCGACCATCCTCGTCGAGCCGCTCAGCGGCGCCGCCCGCTATCCGCTGACGCTGGCCGTCCATGTGCGCGACGTGCTCGATCGGCTGATCGCTGCCGGTGTCGAGAACGTCGGCATGCTGGCCGATCTATACCACCTGGCGGTCAACGGCGAGGACCTCGCCCGGGCCATCGAGCAGCATCGCGCCCTCATCGCCCACGTCCAGATCGCGGACGCGCCCGGCCGCGGCGCGCCAGGGACCGGCGACCTGCCGCTGCGCCAGTGGATCGCGGACCTCGAGGGTGGCGGCTACGACGGCTTCATCGGCCTCGAGTACCTCCCCGTGCCAGGCGTGGACACGTTCGCCTGGCTGCCACCGCAAGAGCGTGGGGTCCCGAGCGGAGCGGGCGGGGAGGGCATCGCGTGACGACGATCGGCTTCATCGGGCTCGGCATCATGGGCTCGCCCATGGCGGCCAACCTCGTGGCAGCAGGATTCGACGTGGTCGGCTGCAACCGCAGCCCCGCGAAGGTGGACGCCCTGGTCGCCAAGGGGGGACGCGGGGCGGCCAGCGTGGGAGACGCCGTGAAGGAGGCGGACATCGTCATCACGATGCTCCCCGACTCCCCGGACGTCCTCGCCGTGGTCCTCAGCGACGACGGCGTCCTGGCGAACTCGCGCCCGGGCCAGCTGCTGATCGACATGAGCACGATCCGGCCCGAGGCCTCGCGCGAGGTGGCCGCAGCCGCTGCGGGAGTGGGGCTGGCGACGCTCGACGCACCCGTCAGCGGGGGCGAGTCGGGCGCGATCGAAGGCTCGCTGTCGATCATGGTGGGCGGTGACGCGGCCGACGTCGAGACCGCTCAGCCGGTGCTGCAGGCCATGGGCAGCACGATCGTGCACGTAGGCCCGCACGGTGCCGGCCAGACCGTCAAGGCCGCCAACCAGCTCATGGTGGCCGGCCACCTCCAGCTCCTGGCCGAGGCACTGGTGTTCCTCGAGGCCTCTGGTGTCGACCAGGAGGCGGCAGTACGGGTGCTCGGCGGCGGGCTCGCCGGGAGCACGGTGCTCGCCCGCAAGTCCGCCAACATGCTGACTGGCGACTTCACCCCGGGCTTCCGGCTGGCCTTGCACCACAAGGACCTGGGGATCGTCACGCAGGCTGCACGCGAGGCCGGTGTGGTGATCCCGCTGGGGGCCGTGGTTGCTCAGCTGGTGGCCTCCCTGGTCGCCCGCGGCGACGGTCAACTGGATCATTCGGCGCTGTTGAAGCTCACCGCCGAGCTCTCTTCGCCGTCCCGGGCAGACGGCTGACGGAGATTCTTTGCATACCTCTGTATGCCGCGATACGCTGCCATCGTTCCGTAGCTGTGCGACGAAGGGTTTGTGGCTGTGACGAATGTGGCGGGTGCCCTGGCGGCGATGCTGGTCGAGGCTGGTGGGAGCACGGTCTTCGGCTATCCGGGCGACCCGACGATCGAGTTCGTGGAACGCTGTCGTGAGGCCGGGCTCGACGTGATCTCCGCGACCCGCGAGGCCAACGCGGCGTTCATGGCCGAGGCGCAGGCCATGCTGACCGGCCAGCTCGGGGTGTGCCTGTCGACCCTCGGCCCCGGCTCGACGGCGCTCGTGAACGGTGTCGCGGCCGCCCAGCTCGACCGGGTTCCGATGCTGGCCCTCTCCGGCCAGATTGAGACGAGCCGGCAGGCGACCTTCACCCACCAGGTCGTCGACCACGAGCGGATGTTCGGCGCTGTCACCAAGTGGGCCGGCCGGGTGGAGGCCACGGCGGTCGAGGTGACGATGCGCAAGGCGCTGCGCACAGCCGTCGCCGAGCGCCCCGGAGCGGTGCACCTCAGCATGGCCAGCGACGTGCTGACCCGAGAGATCGACGACATCGATCCCACCCCTCCGCCGATGGGAGCCGTGCAGACGCTGCCCCGGATCATCGCCTCCACCCCCGACTCCGACCCGGTCGCGGTGCTGCGCGCAGCGCGCCGGCCCGTACTGCTGGCCGGCATCAGCGCGATGCGCGCCGGCGCGAGTTCGGAGCTCGTGCGGCTGGCCGAGGCGGTGGGCATGCCGATCGTCGTTAGCCCGATGGCCAAGGGCGTGGTGTCGGAGGACTGCGAGTGGTTCGCCGGTATCCTCGACATGGCCTGCAACCAGACGGTGTGGCGACTCATCGACGAGTCCGACCTGGTCGTGGCGGCGGGCTTCGATGCCGTCGAGCTGATCAAGCCCTGGCGAGTCTCCGCTCCGGTGCTGCACATCGACTCGGTGGAGAACACCGACCAGATCTACGTGAGCCCTCACGAGGTGGTGGGGGACGTGGCCGCGATCGTCGGCTGGCTCGCCGACTCCTTCCAGGGCGAGGCGCGCTGGACCGCGGCCGAGCTCGTCGCGCACCGGGCCGAGCTCTCGAACGCCTACTACGCGGGTCGGGTCTCGGGTGTGCTCAACCCGACCGACGTGATCGACGCGGTCCAGCAGAGCATCGGGTCCGATGCCGTGGTCACCACGGATGTCGGCTCGCACAAGCTGCTCGTCGGGCAGGGCTGGCATGCCACGAAGCCACGGCGGTCGCTGATGACGAACGGCCTGTCGTCGATGGGCTTCGGGCTGCCAGCCTCCGTCGCGGCCAAGATGACCCTTCCGGCATCGCCGGTGGTCGCCATCATCGGTGACGGCGGGTTCGCGATGGCAGCCTCGGAGTTGCGCCTGGCAGCCGATCGCGGGCTCGGCATCGTGGTCGTGGTGATGACCGACCAGAGCCTGAACCGCATCGAGATCAAGCAGGCGGCGCTCGGCTATCCGAGTGTGGGAACCCGGGTGCCGGACACTGCGGTGGCCAAGGTGGCCGAGGCCTACGGCTGCCACGGGGCGCGCGCGGAGAGCGTCGAGCAGATCCAGCGGGCGCTCGCCGACCACGGGTCGCTGGATAGGCCGCTGGTCATCGAAGCGCGCATCGACCCGGCGCAGTACACCTCGCAGTTCTAAGTCACACTTCTAGGCAGGAGCAGCTCGTGCCCCCGATCAAGACCGCCACACAGCAGCTCGCCGAGCTGGCCATTTTGGTCGGACGCGCCGCCGAGGCGAGGGAACCCGCCCGGGACGCAGTGCTGGACTGGTTCGGCGCGACCGTCGCCGGCCGAGAGATGCCGGCCTCGCAGATCGCCTCCCGAGCTCCCTTCCTGGACGAGCCGGGCAGGGCGAGGCTCATCCCCGACGGGCGTCCGGCATCGGTGCGCACGGCCGCCCTCCTCAACGGCCTCTTCTCGCACGAGGCCGAGATGGACGACATCTATCGCGACGGCCTGTACCATCCGGGCTCGCCCACGGTCGCGGCCGCGCTGGCGGTCGCGGAGGGGCTCGACGCCAGCGGTGCCGACCTGCTCGGAGCCGTCGCCGGCGGCTACGAGGTCGGATGCCGGGTTGCCGAGACGATCAACCCGGCCCACTACCGCTACTGGCACACCACCGGAACGGTCGGCACGCTGGGTGCCGCCGCGGCAGCGGGACTGCTGCTCGGCCTCGACGAGGGCAGGCTCGCGCACGCCCTCGCGGTGGCCACCTCGATGGCGGCCGGACTCCAGCAGGCGTTCCGCTCGCGGTCGATGAGTAAGCCCCTCCACGCCGGGCACGCCGCCGAGGCGGGCCTCCTGGCCGCCAGTCTGGCCTCGCAGGGCTACCGCGGCACCCCCGAGGTGATCGAGGGGGACATCGGCTTCGGGGTCGCCATGTCCGATGGCCCGGATTGGTCGGCTCTCGCGAACGCGGCCGACCGCCCACCGGCCATCTCGCAGGTGACGGTCAAGCCGCACGCCTGCTGCGGACACACCTTCGCCGCCGTGGACGCGGCGCTGGACCTGAGGGCCGAGGGCCTCGACCCCCGGCGAATCGGCTCGATCGAGGTGGAGACCTACCAGGTCGCGATCGACGTGGCCGGCGGGACCTCGTCCCAGACGGCGGGCGAGGCGAAGTTCAGCATCGGCTATTGCGTGGGTGCCGCCCTCACGCTCGGCACGGTGGGGCTGGATGCTTTCTCCCAGGGCCATCTCGACGACCCAGCACTGCGCCGGTTCGCGGCCTCGACCGTGCTCTCGGCAGATCCCGCGATGGAAGCCCTGTTCCCCGGTCGCCGGCAGGCTCGGGTAGTGGTGACCGACGAGGACGGCCGGGTCTGGGAGGCCGAGCGTTCGACACGTCGCGGCGACCCGGACAGCCCCCTCTCGCCGGCTGAGCGGCGCACCAAGTTCGACGGCATGGTCGTCCCCGTGATCGGAGCCGAGGGCGCGGCCCGCCTGCACGAGGTGCTGACCGGACTGGCCGACCTGGAGCACGTAGGCTCGATCCCGCTCGGAGCCGTTACGGTGCCCGCGTCGCGATGAGCCGGCTCGGGCCCGCGGCTCGACACGCGCCCTCACTCATACGCTCATTCGCTCACCACTTGGCTCACCACGGAGGCAGACATGACTCAGACGGGCGTCGCGAGGATAGACCCCTTCACCGACGGCGAGTTCCGGGCCGGTGCCGGCGGGATCACAGTCATCGACGACAAGTTCTCCGGCGCGCCGTCGGCAGAGGTGTCTCAGGTCTCATCGGATCAGCTCGACCAGGCGATCGGGTCTCTGGTCCGAGCGCAGCAGGAGACCGCGTGGTCTGTCGCCGATCGGGCCGAGGTGCTCGCCGCGGCGTCGGCCGCACTGCGCCAACGCTCCGAGGACTTCGCCCGGCTGGTCGTGGCAGACACCGGATTCACCATCACCGACGCTCGTCGAGAGGCGGCTCGGGCCGCCGACACGCTGCAGCTGTCCTCCGAGGAGGCCAGGCGGCTGGTCGGCGAGGTGATCCCGGTCAGCTCGGTGCGCGGGCAGGAGAATCGCATCGCCTACACGACGTACCACCCTCGGGGCGTGGTGTGCGCGATCACGCCGTTCAACTCCCCGCTGAACACCGTGGTCCACAAGGTCGGCCCGGCGCTCGCGGCCGGCAACGCGGTCCTGCTCAAACCGGCCACCCAGACGCCGCAGTGTGCCGACGCACTCGTCCGGCTTCTCCTCGAGGTCGGGCTTCCGCCCGGCCTGATCTCCGTCGTGTACGGCGGCGGATCGACGGTGGGGACCTGGCTCGCTCGCGACGAGCGGCTGGCCTACTACGCGTTCACGGGAAGCACCGGCGTCGGGCGCACTCTCCAGGCCTCCGTGGGTCTGCGTCCGACCCAGCTCGAGCTCGGGAGCCTGTCCAGCACCCTGATCACGGCCTCTGCCGATCTGGACCGTGCCGTCGACCTGTGCGTCAACGCAGGCTTCCGCAAGGCCGGTCAGGTCTGCACCTCGATCCAGCGGCTCTATGTCGAGCAGCGCGTCCTCGACGACGTGGCCGAGCGCCTCGCCAAGAGCCTGGGGGGCAAGGTGGCGGGAGACCCGAGCCGGGACGAGACGTTCGTGGGCCCACTGATCGCGCCTGCCGAGCTCGACCGCGTGAGCGGAATCGTCGAGGAGGCCGTCGCGAGCGGTGCACGCCTCGCCCATGGCGGCGTCCGCTCGGGGAGCGTGCTCGAGCCCACGGTCGTCACCGACGTCGCGAAGGACACCCGGGTGATGCGCGAGGAGATCTTCGGTCCCGTCCTGGTGCTGCGGGGGTTCGACAGCCTGGCCGAGGCGATCGAGGAGGTGAACGACACCCCGTACGGGCTGGCCGCCGGTGTCTTCACCGAGAACATCAGCGAGGCGATGTTCGCTGCGCGGACCCTGCGGATGGGGTCGGTTCACATCAACGAGACCTCGAGCAGCCGGCTCGACCTGATGCCGTACACCGGCGTCAAGGACAGCGGTCACGGGACCGAGGGGCCGCGGTTCGCTGTCCGCGAGATGAGCGAGCAGCGCCTAGTGTCGTGGCTTCCCACTCATCCCTCGCTGTAATGCCCGCACCCCATTGCACAGCTGCATACCTTCGTATACTCTCGTTCCCGTGAGATACGACGTGGTCGTGGTAGGCGGCGGGAACGCCGGGATGAGCGCTGCACTCGCCGCTGCTGAGCGGGTGCAGAAGGTTCTTCTCCTGGAGCGGGCCCCATTCGATGAGCGTGGCGGCAACACCGGGTTCACCGCAGGCGCAATGCGGTTTGCCTATGAGGGCGCCGAGGATCTGCTGGAGATCGTCACGGACCTGGACGAGGCGACGCTGGCGCGGACGGACTTCGGCTCCTATCCAGAGTCGCAGTTCTACGACGACCTGGCGCGAGTGACGCAGAACCGCTGCGACCCGGAGCTGGCCGAGATCCTGGTCACCGGCAGCCAGCCGGCGGTGCGGTGGCTGAAGTCCAAGGGCATGCGGTTCCTGCCCATCTACGGGCGGCAGGCCTACGCGGTCGACAACAAGTTCACGTTCTGGGGCGGCCTCACGCTCGAGGTCAGCGGTGGCGGGCGCGGCATGGTCGAGTTCCTCGAACGCGCGTGCCGGAACAACGGCGTCACCACCGAGTACGGCGCCCGCGGGCGGGAGTTGATCGTCGACAGCCGCGGCATCGTGGGCATCCGTGTGGAGCGCCAAAGCCCCGACGGCCACCTGCAACTCGAGGACATCGAGTGCAGCTCCGTCGTCCTCGCCTCGGGCGGCTTCCAGTCCAACGCCGCCTGGCGGGTCAGCTACCTGGGTCCGGGCTGGGACCTGGCCAAGGTCCGCGGCACCAGATACGACACCGGCGACGGGATCGCGATGGGCCTGGCGATCGGCGCCAGCCCCGCCGGGCACTGGTCCGGCTGTCACGCGGTGGCCTGGGACTTCAACGCGCCGGAGTACGGCGTGCTGCAGATCGGCGACTCGTTCCAGAAGCACAGCTATCCGCTGGGAATCGTCGTGAACAGCGACGGGCAGCGCTTCGTGGACGAGGGCGCGGACTTCCGCAATTACACCTATGCGAAGTACGGCCGGGAGATCCTGGCCCAGCCGGGTCAGGTGGCCTGGCAGGTGTTCGATGCCAAGGTGATCGACCGCCTGCGCGACGAGTACCGCATCCGCCAGGTCTCCAAGGTCCGGGCCAACACCCTGCCCGAGCTGGCCAGCAAGATGGACGGCATCGACGAGATCGCCTTCCTGAAGACTGTCGCCGAGTACAACGGAGCCGTTCGCACGGGCGATGGAGAGTTCAACCCCAACGCCCTCGACGGGCTCGGCACCACGGGGCTGCACCCGAACAAGACCAACTGGGCGCAGACGATCGACCAGGGGCCCTTCGAGGCCTACGCCGTGACCTGCGGCATCACCTTCACCTACGGTGGCCTGCGAATCGACAACCAGGCGCACGTCCTCAATGACGCAGGTGCCGTCATCCCAGGCCTGTTCGCGGCGGGGGAGATGGTCGGCGGGCTCTTCTACTTCAACTACCCGGGAGGGTCCGGGCTGTCCAACGGCACCGTCCTGGGTCGCTTGGCCGGCAGCTCTGCGGGCGACCGCGCCAGCAGCCGGGGATGACCTTACGCTGTCGCTGCGAGGCGATGCGACGCATGTGCATGGATAGTGATTGAACCAAGCGAAAGGGATGTTGTGGTGGCCAAGCGAGCGACCCTCGACGACTTCGTGGTCGTCGACTGTGACGTGCACGTGCACGAGATGCCGGCGGACCTGATTCCCTACATAGACATGCCGTGGCGAGTCTCCCTGGAGACCATCGCCACCAATGCGCAGAAATACCTGGAGATCGGATACCTCGACGTCCCGGCGTTCTCGCCGGGCGCCAGCGGCTCCAGCTTCGGGCCGGTGTGGCCCTCGAGCCACGAGGCGCTCCGGGTCGTGCTTACCCCCGAGGCGATGCGCGACGAGCTGAGCAGCATCAACGTCGACATCGGGATCCTGTTCCCCGACAGCATGCTCAAACTGGCCACGATCACCGACGAGGAGTACGCCGCGGCGCTGGCCCGCGCGTACAACGCATGGCTGGTCGATACCTGGTGCCGGCCTGAGCAGGGTCTGGTCGGGTGTCTGGTCGCCTCGCCGCAGGCGCCGGAGGATGCGGCGGCCGAGATCGAGAAGTACGCCAACCACCCAGGCGTGGCCGGGGTCTACCTGCCGGGTGCGGCCGTCGACCCGCTGTGGGGCGATCGCAAGTACGATCCGATCTTCCGGGCCGCCGAGGCGGCGGACTTCGCGGTGCTGCTGCACAGCGTCGGTATCGTGCACCCGGTGTACCCGTTCAACACCCAGGGTTTCACCAGCGGGTTCGGCCGGCACACGACCTCTCACACGTTCTCGATGATGGCGAACGTCGTCGACATGGTCAGCACCGGCGTCCCCGAGCGCTTCCCCAACCTGCGCATCTGCTACACCGAGGCCGGCGTGGCGTGGGTCCCGTTCGTGATGATGCGGATGGACCGCGCCTACGAGGAGGGGCGCGAGGAGGTGTCGTTCCTGACCAAGCCTCCGAGCGAGTACATCAAGAGCTTCTTTTACGCCACGCAGCCCATCGAGGAGCCCCAGTCGCTGGCCGACATGGTCCGGCTGGTCAACCTGTACAACGGCGAGAACCAGACGGTCTTCGCCTCCGACTGGCCACACCACGACTTCGACCACCCGAACAAGATCCACCAGATGCCGTTCTCGGACGAGGCCAAGGCCAAGATCTTCGGCCAGAACGCCCTGCGGCTGTTCAACATCGACGCGCAGGGTCGGCGGTTGTCGCTATCGCAGGAGGCTGCGTCGCGGTGAGGGAGGGGCATGTGGTCGGAAAGGTGGAGGAGTTCCCCGAGGGCAGTCATCGGGTGGTGACGGTCGGGAAGCGTCGGATCGGGGTGTTCAACGTCAACGGGACGTTGCATGCGCTGCCGAATCTGTGTCCGCATCAGACGGGGCCGTTGTGCGAGGTCAAGAAGGTGACGGGTACGACGCAGTCGCGGGTGGAGAACGACTGGGCGATCGAGTGGGCCTTCGACAAGGAGATCATCGCCTGTCCGTGGCACGGGATCGAGTATCACGTGCCGTCGGGGCAGTGCTTGACGTTTCCGGAGATCAGCATTCGCAGCTATGAGGTCACGGTGGAGGACGGCGAGGTCTGTCTCCACTTCTGAGCGGGGGGGGTTTTCATGAGTTTGATCGTCGACTCGCAATTGCATGCCTGGCGCAAGGTGATTCCAGGCATGCAGGCGCATCGAGAGGGCCCGTTCGACGCGGACGTGATGCTGCCGCTGATGCGCGAGGCCGGAGTGGCCGGCGCAGCCCTGGTCCCGACCAGCTGGGATCCGGAGGGCAACCAGGCGTCGATCGACGCGGCTCGAGAGCATCCCGACCGGTTCGTGGTGATGGGGCTGCTGGACTCCCTGGAGGGGCTGGCCGACCGCCTGGCGGGCTGGCGCGCCGAGGGGATGCTGGGCATCCGGCTCCCCTGTCGCCAGGAGCCCTACGCGTCCTGGGTGGAGAGCGGACAGCTCGAGACCTTCTGGACCGAGGTGGAGAAGGCCGGCATCCCGATCATGGCGTTCGGGCCCGGCTCCAAGCTCGACGCGATCGCCGAGGGCGCCCGAGCCCACCCGGGCCTGCAGATCGCGCTCGACCACCTCGCCATGGGGCCTCCGGATCGTCCCGTGGACGTGCCCAACGAGGAGCAGCTCGAGCGTGTGATCGCGTTGGCGGACTTGCCGAACGTGTCGGTGAAGGTCTCCAGCCTGCCGCTGTTCTCGCGCGAGGGTGCTCCCTTCGGGGACATGTACGAGCCAGCACGCCGGGTCGTCGACGCCTTCGGGCCCGAGCGCTCGTTCTTCGGGACCGACCTGAGTCGGCAGCCCTGCTCCTACAGCGACGCCATCGCGATGATTCGCGACGCTCTCTCCTACCTCTCCGAGGACGAGCTCGACCTCGTGCTGGGCGGTGCGCTGACCAAGTGGCTGGGCTGGACGCCGGCTCCGCTCTGAGAAACACGTTCCAAACCTGGCACCACGGCCAGGTCGGAGGAGTCAGGAGAAGTGCGATGGGCGATGGTGCCAACCTGTACATCGATGCCGTGTGGCGAGAGGCCTCCGACGCGGGCACGCTTGCCGTCCTGGACCCGGCCGACGAGTCGGTGATCGGCCACGTCGCCGACGCCACGCCGGCCGACGTCTCGAGCGCGGTGGCCTCGGCCGCCGGCGCTCAGAAGGCATGGGCGCGGGTGCCGATCGTCGAGCGAGGTGATGCCCTGCGCCGGCTCGCGGATCTCATCGAGGCCGACGCCGACCGATTTGCGCAGCTGCTGGTCGGCGAGGTCGGCAAGCCGCTGCCCGAGGCGCGCGACGAGGTCGGCTTCGCCGTGGAGCTCCTCCGGTACAACGCCCGGTGGGACCGCATCCTGTCCGGCGACATCCTCTCAGGCGACTCGCCCGGCGAGGTCATCCACCTGCTCCGCGTTCCGCTGGGAGTGGTGGTGGCGATCTGCCCGTGGAACTTCCCGCTCGCGGTGCTGTGCCGCAAGCTCGCACCTGCGCTGCTGACCGGCAACACCCTCGTGATCAAGCCCAGCGAGGTCACGCCCCTGACCGCCATCGCCCTGGTCCAGCTCGTCGACCAGCACCTGGACCTTCCGCCCGGCACCGTCAACCTCGTGAGCGGGGGGCCGGCCGTGGGGGCCGCGCTGGTCGCGGACGCGCGTGTCGCGATGGTCTCCTTCACCGGCCACCGGGACACGGGCAAGGCCGTGATGCGAAGCGCGGCGGACAACCTCACCCGCGTCGCTCTCGAGCTCGGCGGGAAGGCGCCGGCGATCGTGCTGGGCGACGCGGACCTCGATGTGGCCGTGCCTGCGATCCTCGCGGCGCGGCACACCAACTCGGGCCAGGTCTGCACCTCCGCGGAGCGGGTCCTGGTCCATCGCGACCTGGTGGAGCCCTTCATCGAGCGCTACGTGGCCGCTGCGGAGGCGCTGGTCGTCGGGAATCCGCGTGGGGCCGTCGACATGGGCCCCCTGGTGAACGCGGCCCAGCTGGCCAAGACCTCGACGGCAGTGGCCAGAGCGGTCGAGGAGGGGGCGTCGGTGCGCACCGGGGGGCGGGCCCCCGACGGCAAGGCCTACCGGACCGGCTACTGGTTCGCGCCCACGGTCCTGACCGACGTACCGCGCGATGCCGCCATCCTTCGCGACGAGACCTTCGGCCCGGTCACCCCGATCGTGTCGATCGACTCCCTCGAGGACGCGCTGACGATGGCCAACGACTCTCGTTACGGTCTGTCGGCCTACGTGTTCAGCAATGACTACTCGGCCGTCATGCGCGCCGTGGACGAGCTCGAGTTCGGCGAGATCTACATCAACCGCACGCTGGGGGAGTCGGTCCACGCCCACCATGCCGGACTGAAAGAGTCCGGCATCGGCGGCGAGGACGGCAAGTGGGGCCTGCTCAAGTACACCCACGTGAAGACGGCTTACCACCGCTACGCCTGAGATCAGCGATGCGCAAATCGTTGTCAAGCCGGGCCAGGAACCTACCTGTTGCCTCATGTCAATACCTCCGGGAGGCGTGAGTCGTTGCCTCAGCTGGGGATCTCCGTGTGGCGGCGGTGGTTCCAGGCGCTGTTGACGGCGGGTTTGACGGGTGCGGGGCGCTTCGCGATCGCGATGGTCTCGAGCCTGCCGGTGAGTGCAAGGATCTGACGGGACAGCGCGGCGGGGTGGATCTGCTTGAACTGAGCGTCCATCCGGATGACCGGCATTCTCCGCACGGTCGGGTGCTTCACCGCCCGCTGGTGCGGGGTCTGCCCGCGGTCGTGCTTCTTGATCACCTTCGCCCCCACGCGGGTCTTGGAGATCAGCTTCTGCTGCGGGAGGAGGTAGTTCGTGAAGACCCGATCCAGCTCCCAGATCTGGTTCAGCAGCTCGAGCTCTCCGGTGGTGTCGTAGCGGAGGTAGCCGACCAGTCCCGCACCCGCGCCCAGTTCTTCTGCTCCACGTGCGCGCCGTCGTTCTTGTTCCCCGGCCGTGACCGGGTGAACGTGATGTGGTGCTCGGTGCAGTACTGGAACAGGTGGTCGTTGATGAACTCCGACCCGTTGTCCGAGTCGATCCCGAGGATCGGGAACGGGAACACCGCGGTGACATGCTGCAGCGCCTCGAACACCCACTTCGCGGCCTTGTTCCGCACCGACCGGTTCACCGTCCACCCGGTCGGGATGTCGGTCACCGTCAGGGTGAAGCAGTACTCGCCGGACGCGTTGGAGCCGTCGTGGGCGACCAGGTCGATCTCCACGAACCCCGGTACCGCGTCGTCCCATTGCGCCCAGGTGCGGATCGGGATCTGCGACTTCAACAGTGACCCCGGCTTGGTATGGCTGCGTCCCCGCGGCAGCATCTTCGCCCGCTCCGACGCGAGCTTGCGGTCGATCGTGGCCGCGCTCATCCGCTTCAACAGACCCGCCTGCGCATCGGTCAGGTCCAGGTCCCCGTCGCGGCGCAGCAACGGCACCAGCACCGGCAGCATCGGCGCGAGAAGCTTTCCCGCCGGCGCCCGCAGCGTCGCCCAGCAGGTGATCAGCGCCGGCATCAACGCCGACCCGTACACCGGCGTCCGCGGCGCGCGGGGATGGACCGGACGCACCGGCTTCGCCGCGTCTCGCAACACGGCGCGCGCGTAGTCCCGATGCCACCCCGTCAACTCGACCACTTCATCGAGAATCCGCGACTTCCTGCCCCGATCTCCAGCACGATACGACAACGCCAGCTTCTTCGTCACGGCCCTACGCTCACTCATCGAAAGCTCCACACATCAGGCGTACTCGCTCGCGGAGATTCCTACATGAGGCAACGACCCGCAGCACGCGGAGGTTTCTGATGAGTCAACGCGACCTATTGCGTCCGTCACACTCGTACGCGTACTCTTGTTGATTAGCGTATGCAGACGTATACGAAGCTATGCCGACAACGATGTTTGGGGTACCGCAGATGACGTCATCGGGTCGCGAGGTGAGGGTTGTCGCCACAGACGTCGGATTCTCCGAGGGTCCGGTGGTCTTGCAGGACGGCCGCATCGCCTTCGTCTCGGTCGACCTCGGAAACCTGTACGCCGTCGCCGACGTGGCTGGCTCTGTCGAGGGTCCCGAGCGTCTCGTCAGCATCGGTGGCGGCCTCAACGGCGCTGCCGAGGGCCCGGACGGACGCGTCTACCTCGCGCACAACGGCGGTCGGGGCGGGTCCGCGAGGGGAATGCGCACCTCCACCGGTGGCGTGAAGGCCTACAAGCCCCTCGGCATCGTCGACTGGCTGACGACCGATCCCATCTCGCCGAACGATCTCGCCTTCGGCCCGGACGGCCTCCTCTACGTCACCGACCCTACCCGTCGGCCCAGTCGCGACGACGGGCGGATCTTCCGGGTCTCCGTCGAGACGGGGACCGCCGAGCTGCTGTGCTCGGTGCCGTGGTACCCCAACGGCATCGCTTTCGGTCCCGAGGACGACGCGGTGTACGTCGCAGACACGCTGAAGTCGCAGATAGTCCGGTTCGCGGTTTCCTCCTCCGGCTTGGGCAAGGAGGAGCTGGTGGTGCAGATGGAGCACGGACGACCCGATGGGTTCTGCTTCGACAGCGAAGGGAATCTCGTCATCGCCGCCATCGGCGACGAGGGCGAGTCCGGAGACATCCAGACCTGGTCGCGTGAGGGCCGGCTGGTGGATCTCTTCGACCCGCGGGCGGGTCAGGTCGTCACCAACGTGGCGATCAGCGGGGACCGTCGCTGCGTCATCACGGCGGCGGGCATCGGCCAGATCGTCGTCGTCGACAACTGGCCGGCTGCGGGCCTCGAGCTCCATCCGTTCCGCGGCAAGTAGCACGACGAGGTCGGCACCGTTGCCGATCTCGAACGAGAAAGGGGAAGCGATGAAGGATTGGCGGAGTCTTGGGAAAGAAGGGTACCCGCGGGCGCGCTCTCGAGCCGTTCGTGGTGTTGCCGGGGCAGCAGTCGTGGCACTGTCGCTCGTACTCGCCGGCTGCGGCGGGTCGGATTCGGGTTCGGATTCGGATTCGGATTCGTCCGGCAGCCCAGCCGAGGCAGGTTGGGACGCGGTCGTCGACGCTGCCAACGAGGAGGGGGAGGTCGTCTTCTACTCCAGTGACTCGGACAGCATCAACGCCGCGGTCATCGACGCGTTCGAGAAGGCCTATCCCGACATCACGGTGAACCTGGTCAAGGCCGGGCCTGACATCGCCGCACGCGTGTCGACCGAGAAGCAGTCGGGCATCAACTCCGGGGACGTGCTGTCGACCGGCTTCCAGGACCTGGTCGAGAATGCGGACTGGTTCCTCAAGCTCGACGACTCGGTCCTGCCGACCCTCGGCGAGCAGACCTGGCCAGACAACATGAAGACCGATACCTGGGTCGCGAAGTTCGTCCAGTACCTCGGCGTCGCCTGGAACACCGACGTGCTGAACGCGGACGACCTGAACACCTGGTCGGACCTGCTCAAGCCGGAGTTCAAGGGCGCGGTCACCCTTCCGGACCCGCGCGCGACGGCCACGAACATCTCGTGGCTCGACGCGGTCAGCAACGTGTTGGGCGACGACTACGTCGAGCAGGTCTTCGGCCTCCAGCCGAACATCGAGGCCGGCGGCTCGGTGCCGGCGACTCAGGACGTCGCGGCGGGTGCCCGGGACGTGAGCTTCCCCCAGTCGTCGATGCTGGTGGCCGACCTGTCCGCGAGGGGCGCTCCGATCGGCTTCAAGGTGCTGACCGAACCGCTCGTCGAGGTGCCTGGTCAGCTGGCGGTCTTCAAGGAGTCGCCGAACCCGAATGCGGCCCGCGTGTTCGCGAACTTCCGCGTCTCGCCGGAGGGCATGTCCGCGGTGTGCGTCGCCGCCGGGCCTCCCGGACAGTCCGGGTTCGCGGCCCCGTTCGAGGAGCCCGTCGACGGCTGCTACACCAAGCCCGATGGCGTGGAGGGGGTGCAGGGAGACAAGAACCTCTCCCCTGCCGACGACCGCTACCTCCACATCATCAGCCTGCTCGGGCTACAGCCGCTGACGAACTGATCACCAAAGGAGAGGATAGGCCCGGGCAGCGGCGCCGCTGCCCGGGCCAGCCCTTTGAGACGGACTCGAGGCTGGATCAGCGGGTCTAGGTGCGCATGAGGGCGCCACAGACGAAAGGACAGAAAGATGTCAGGAGCGATGACACTGAAGCGACGAGGCGCCAGCGACACCCGAACCCGGCAGGCTGGATCCTCCGTGGTGGAAGTGCGCGGCCTGTTCAAGACCTTCCGGCGGGAAGGTGGCGAGGTCGTCCCGGCCGTGGACGGGGTGGACCTGGAGATCAGCCCGGGAGAGATGGTGGTCCTGCTCGGCCCGAGCGGATGCGGCAAGACCACCCTGCTGCGGAGCCTGGTGGGTCTGGAGACTCCCGAGTCCGGCACCATCTCGGCCAACGGCCGGCTGGTGTACTCCTCCGAAGGGCAGGTCGACGTTCCGCCGGAGAAGCGGGGCATCAGCATGATGTTCCAGCACTATGCGCTGTGGCCGCACATGACGGTCGGCAAGAACGTCGAGTATCCGTTGATCAACCGCAAGGTCCCGAAGCCGGAGCGCCGCGAGGCGGTCCGTCGGGCCTTGGCCTCGGTCGGGCTGGAGGAGCTGCTGGGGCAGTATCCGGGCCAGCTCAGCGGTGGGCAGCAGCAGCGGATCGCCCTGGCTCGCAGCATGGTCACCGACCCGGAGGCGGTCGTGTTCGACGAGCCGCTGTCGAACGTCGACGCGCAGGTCAGGCAGGAGCTGCGCATCGAGATCCTGGCGGCTCAGCAGCGGGTCGGGTTCGCGGGGATCTACGTCACCCACGACCAGAACGAGGCCATGCAGATGGCTCGCCGGCTGGCCGTCATGCGGCGGGGCAAGATCGTGCAGATCGGCACGCCGATCGAGGTCTACAACCGCCCCGTCAACCGCTTCGTAGCGACGTTCGTGGGCACGTCGAACATCCTGGGCGTCGAGGAGCTCGCCGTGGAGTCCACGGGCACGGTCCGGGTGCGCACCGATATCGGCGTGCTGGTCCTGGAGGCGGCTCCCAAGGACATCGGGGACGGCGGCTACAAGTACGTCGCAGCGCGTCCCGAGGCGCTGAGCCTGGCCAAGCCGGGAGAGCCGGGTGTGGCGAACGTGACCGTGGAGACGGTGATGTTCTCGGGCTCCACCGTCGAGTTCACGGTGCTGCTCGGCGAGGACCGCCGGCTGAGCGGTCTGACGGCCCCGGCCGAGGCCTGGATGCGCCCCGGTGACGAGGCCGTCCTAGTCGTCAATCCGGCGTCGCTGACACTCCTGAAGGACTGAGGCATGTCCAACACCACACTCATGCCAGAGGTGGCCGCCGACAGCGCGCAGGGGACGCCGAGCCCGCCTCCGCCCCGGAGCCGTTGGCGTCTCTTCGGCCGTCACTTCGGCATGTTCGACGCTGTCGCGCTCCTGGTGGTCGTCGCGATGGCCGTCCTCATCGCCTATCCGCTGATCCGAGCGGTGACCCGCATCCTGTGGGTGGACGGGTCGTTCAACTCCGAGGCCTTCTACCGAGTCTTCACCTCGTCCCTGTTCTGGAACGCTGCGGCGACCTCCGGCCTGATCCTGATCGCCGCCGTGCCGATCGCGATCGGCGTCAGCGCCCTGTTCGCCTGGCTGAACGAGCGGACCAACGCCCGCATGGGCTTCGTCTCGACCATCCTTCCCGTCATCCCGCTGCTGATCCCCGGGCTGGCCATGGCCATCGGCTGGAAGTTCCTCGCCGACGAGCGCGCGGGCTTCCTCAACATCCTGCTGCGCCCACTACTCGGCGTCTTCGGCTACGACTCCGAGGTCGGACCGCTGAACATCAACTCGTGGCCCGGGCTGATCTTCGTCTACACCGTCGAGCTGATCCCGTTCGCGTACCTGATGATCGCCGTGGCGCTGCGAGACATCGACTCCTCCTACGAAGAAGCCTCGCGCACCAGTGGCGCCAGTGCCGCGCGCACGCTGCGGAAGATCTCGCTGCCGCTGATCAAGCCCGCGCTGCTGGGAGCGACGCTGCTGTGCTTCATGATCGGAGCGGCGATCTTCAGCATCCCGGTGATCCTCGGGACTCCAGCAGGGATCTCGACGCTATCGGTCTACGTCATCAACGCCACGCGGTCGATCTATCCTCCGCAGCTCGACGTGACGCTGGTCGGCGCGCTGTTCCTGGCGTGCTTCGTCGGGACCTTGTGGTACTTCGACCGGCGGGTCTCTCGCAGAGCCAGGTTCGCCCGCATCGGCGGCAAGTCCAGCACGCACTCGGTCGTCGATCTCGGCGCCTGGCGGGTGGTGGCGCGAGCCTTCATGATCACGTTCATGGTGGTGGCCAGCGTGCTGCCGCTGCTCGGCCTGCTCTACGTCGCGCTCCAGCCGTTCTGGCGCACCGTGTTCAGCACCGACATGACCCCGGACCAGTTCGTGTCGGTCTTCCAGGAGGCGCGGCTGCCGCTCGCGATGGGGACCAGCCTGTCGTTGGCGCTCATCGGCGCGACCGTCGGGGTGGTGATCGCGGCGATCGCGTCTGCCTTCATGGATCGGCATCCTCGTTTCGCGCCGGTCGTCGATGGCATCTTGAAGTCTCCGGGGCCGATCACCAATGTCGCGATCGCCGTGGGCTTTATCATCGGCCTCGGCGCTGCGCCCATCCAACTGGCCGGGACCTGGGCGATCCTGCTGCTGTGCTACCTGGTGCTCTACAGCCCGCAGGCGCTCATCGCGGTGGGAGCGGCGTACGGCCGGGTCAGCGGGGAGCTCTCCGAGGCATCCGCCGTGAGCGGCTCCTCGCCGACGCGCACGTTCCTGCGCGTCTCGCTTCCTCTGATGGTTCCGGGCCTTACGGCGGCCTGGGTGCTGCTCTTCGCGCACATGCTCACCGAGGTGACGGCGTCCTCACTGCTCGCCAGCCCCAACCACCCGGTGGCCGGCTTCATCATGCTCGACATCTTCGAGAGCGGGTTCTACGGCCAGTTGGCCGCCTTCGCCGTGCTCATCACGGTGATCAACGTCACCGTTGCCGGGACGATCCTGGTGATCGGCAACTCCCGGGGTGCGACGGGGCGCCTCAACAAGCGCCGGGGCTGGCTGCGGAAGCTGTTGGACGCCGCCAGGAGCGCCCGCGAGGAGCTCCCTGGAGCCAACCTGTAGCCCTCGCGCCGGCCGAGGTACGCTCCCTCGACTCGGCCTGAGGGCCCGGCATCACCAATCTGAAAGGAAAGACAAGCGTCCATGGACATCACAGTTGACATGAACCTGTGCCAGAGCTTCGCGATCTGCGTCGGCCTCGCACCGGACTACTTCGAGCTGGATGAGAACGGCGATCTCGTCGTCCTCAGGAAGTCAGTGGATCCCGAGGACGAGGACACGCTCGGCGAGGCGGCCCTGATCTGCCCTAAGCAGGCGATCCTGCTCGAGGAGACGTGAGGTGAGCGGAGCCGGTGGACACGAACGGCTCGTCGTCGTCGGAGCGGGTGCCGCTGGATCGCGGGCGCTGCGCGCTCTGGTCACGCAGAAGTATCCCGGTGAGCTCCATCTGGTCTCCGCGGAGCAGGACGGCCCCTACTACCGGCCGGGCCTGAGCAAGCAGCTGCTCTCCGGCTCGCAGGACCTTGCCCAGCTGCGGCGCGCGCTGGCCGTCGACCCGGTGGTGCACCGACACGACTCGGCGGCCGTGGGGCTCGACCTCGAGGCCAGGCTGGTCAGGCTCGAGGATGGCACGGAGCTGGCCTTCGACCGGCTCCTGATCGCATCGGGCTCGGTGCCCAGGACCCTCCCCGGCATCCAGGTCGGAGGCCGGATCGGCAGCGTCGACGGTCCGGCCAAGGTCGCCCGGTTCCGAGACTGGCTAGCCGGGGCCGGCGAAGGGGCGGAGGTGCTGGTCGTCGGTGCCGGGCTGATCGGCTCCGAGGTCGCCTCGACGCTGAACGCGGCCGGAGCGGACGTCGTCGTGGTCGATCCGTCGACCACGCCACTCGCCAGGGCTCTGGGCAGCTACGTCGACACCCTGAGCCGTGACTGGCATGCCGAGCACGGCGTCCGAGTGGAGCTCGGCCGACTCGTCGCCAGCCTGAGTCAGGATGAGGACGGTGTCGAGGCCATCCTCGACGACGGGCAGGTGCTGCGCGCCGGATTCGCGGTGCTGGCCATCGGCGTGCGGCCCGCGACCGACTGGCTCCTCGGATCGGGGTTGCCGCTGACGGCCGCGGGCGGCGTGGAGGTCGACGAGACGCTGCTGGTCGGAGGCCGCCCGGACATCGCCGCTGCGGGCGACGTTGCGGACTGGCCCTCAGCTCGTCTGGGGCGGCGAGCGCGGGTGGAGCACTGGGCGGTCGCGATCGAGCAGGGCGCCGCGGCGGCGTACAACCTCACCCACGACGATCCGCAGCCGTTCGACACCGTGCCCATGTTCTGGACCGAGCAGCACGGCCGGCTGGTGCACTTCGTGGGCCACCGCGAGCCGGACAGCGACTGGGTGGACGTGACCGAGGGTGAGTTGCCACGCGAGGGCCGGGTCGTCGCAGCAGTGAGCGACGGTGTCGAGACCGGATACCTGCTTATCCAGGCACCTCAGCTCCTGCGTCGTTATCAGCAGCAGGCGGCACAGTGGTCGCGGGTGCTGTCATGACGTTGTCAGGTGGCTAACAGCGAATTTCGTCCCGTCGAAGTATGGCGATGCCGGGCCCTCGGGACGACCAGAAACGCGGCAGCCCCGGCCCGGCCCCACGCGAACGGCCACCAGACTGCCGTCGTTTGAGGGGCTCGTCGCGGAGAACGCCGCCTTGACGGTGCTGGTTGCTGAGTTGCGGGAAGCGAACGCGGCGTTGATGGCTCGGGGTGCGGGGTTAGAGGCGCGGCTGGGGAAGAACTCACAGAACTCGTCGAAGCCGCCTTCCACGGACGTGTTCGACAAGCCGTCACCACGGTCGCTGCGGCGGCGTCGGGCCGGAACCCGGGAGAGCAGCCCGGCGGGACGGGGTTCGGGTTATCGATGGTGGCGGACCCGGATCAAGTGATCGTGCACGTGCCGACGGAGTGCGTCTCCTGCGGTGCCGACTTGGACGCGGCGCCGGTGACCGCGTTCCAGACGCGGCAGGTGTTCGACCTGCCGCCGATCCGGCTGATGACCGTGGAGCATCGGGCCGAGCGTCGTGCGTGCTCGTGCGGGGTGGTGACCGGCGCCGGGTTCCCGGTACCTCACGGAGGGTGTCGTGGTGCGCTTGCGCGATGAGTGTCTACACGCCGGCATCCGCGACCGCCCAAAGGACGCTGACGCTCTTCGGCACGGAGAAGATGAAATCGAACCCTGCGACAGCCCTACGTGTCTGCCGCGCGTGCTCCTCTTCCTCGATCGCGACCAACGCTGCGGCACGATCCTCGGGCGACAGCGACTCCGGCAGCTTGCCGCCGCGAGAGCGCACCCGGTCTCGCGCACTGGCGAACGATCGATACGGGCGTCCGAGAGGGGCTCCGCTGGCCGGATCCTGCCCGGCGCCCAGGAAGCGCTTCAGCTGTTCCTCGGTCACCTCGTCACCGGCCCGGATCGTCACGGACGGGAGGCCGGGGATGCCTGAGCCGATCCATCGGCCATGTGGTGTGCCCTTCTCCTGGTAGTGCCGGGTCAACGGTTCCGTCTCGTCGCGTTCGCCGTCGCCCGCGGCGACGGTCCGCAGCAGGTAGCGGTAGCCGTGCCCGGCGCTCATCACCCGCATCGAGACCGTCACCTCGACATGGTGTGCGCCCGTAGCCAACGGATCGCGGTCGCGTGATCTCTGCGCCGCGAGGTACTGGAGTGCCCCTCGGCCAAGACCTTGCTGACCTTTGGTCTCGAGCAAATGGCCGTGTGCCCACGCGCAGGCATTGGATCGATGGGGCGATGACCTCCACGGGTGAGCGCGGGTCCGCTGTGCGGCGGTAAGGGCAGGCCGACGCTCCTGGGGTTTGATACGTGCGATGCTGCGGCGCGAGACTGCCGCGGCGCGACTCGCGCGTTACTTTGCCTCGCAGGAGGTCGCGGCGTTCGTTGGCGTGATCGGGCTTGATCTGGCGACTGCGCGTGAGAACCGCGCGGTCCTGCGGGGGCGGGGACCCGCCGCCGTCGCGGGGGTGAGAGCGAGATCGTCCGAGAACTGCTCGATCACCGCAGGTACGCCGCCGACGTTCGCTCGTGTCAGCATGGAAACTTCCTGCCGGTGGGAGCGGCGTCGAGCGCCGAGCCAGACGACCCCCGCTACGCATGCCACAAGGCCGACTGCCCCCGCGAGGATGATCGCGGAGCGTGGTCCCCAGGCGGCGGTTGCCCAGCCGGCAATGAGACCGCCGATGGGAGTTCCACTCATGACGACCGCGAGGTAAATGGCGAGAACCCTTCCGCGCAGTTCCGGTGCCGTGTGAGTCTGGACGTAGGCGTTCGACGTCGTCATCCCGAGGGTCGACGAAAGCCCCACAAGCACGAGCACCCCGGCGAAGGCCCAGTACGACGGCATCAAGCCGGCCACGATCGCGGCGACACCGAAGGCTCCGGCCGCCACTGCGACTAGACCGATCCGCGCGCGTGGCCGACTGGCGGCGACGAGGGCTCCGGCGAGGGATCCGACCGCCAGCGCGGAGGTGAGCAGGCCGAAGCCGTCGGCGTCCTGCCCGAATTCGACCGCCATTGTCGCGGCGAACAACGGGAAGTTGAGCGCGAAGGCGCAGATGAGGAATGAGACGACGAAGACCAGGAGCAGATCCGACCTTCGCGCGATGTAGTGGAAGCCGTCGGTCACGCGCTGCACCCGACCCGTATGCGCGCGCGGGATCAGCTGCGCGCGGCGCATCACGAGAAGGGCGACGATCATCGCGGGGAATGTCGCGGCATTGACGATGAAGACCCAGCCGGTGCCGACCGCGACGATCGCGAAGCCGGCGACGGCCGGGCCGATCAGGCGGGCGAGGTTGTATGTCGCCGTGTTCAGTGCGACAGCGTTCGCGAGATACTCGGGCGTCACGAGATCGGAGACGAAGGTGTGTCGCGCCGGTGCATCGAACGCAGTCACGATCCCGACTGCTGCCGACAGGGCGTACACCTGCCAAAGCTCCGCGCGACCGAGGAGCACGAGCAGGCCGAGCGCGACGGCGAGCACCATGAACGCCGTCTGCGTGACCAGGAGCAGTCGCCGCCGGTCGAACCGGTCGGTCACCCAGCCCGAAACCGGTACGAGCAGGAGAGGCGGTGCGTACTGCAGCGCGATCGTCACGCCCAAGGCGACCGCGTCTCCATCGGTCAGCACCGTGAGCACGAGCCAGCTCTGCGCGGTCGTCTGCATCCAGACGCCGATGTTGGACACGATCCCGCCCAGGAACCACAGTCTGAAGTTGTAGCTCCTGAGCGACCGGAACACGGATCAGTCCCGGCTCGCGCGATACTCGACAGCAGGCGAGCTGTGCGCGGAGCGCGCGGCGCTCATCGGTCCGCCCCTTTCCGCATGATCTCCATGGCGGCACGCAACGCCGCGCGTTCGCGAGGGGAGAGCTCGGCGAGGAATCCTTCCAGCCACGCGTCGCGCCGTCGCATCGTCTCTGCAACGACGGCAGCCCCCGCGTCCGTGATCTCGATCCTCACCTTGCGACGGTCATTGGCGTCAACGGCTCGACTGAGGTAACCAGCCTCCTCGAGGCAGTTGACGGTGCGGTTCATCGAGGGCGCCGAGACCCGTTCGCGCTCGGCAAGCTCTCCGAGCGTATGGCCACCGTAGGCGTACAGCGTGCCCAGTACGGCGTACTGGCCGTCGCTCATCGTGTCAACGGCCCGCTGGGCACGCAGCCGCCGGGCAAAACGGAATGTCGCCATGCGCAGTTCGGACGCATCTTCGGAGACGGTCGCATCCTCGGACACAGATCTGACGGTGGGCGCAGGCACCATAATCGCTTAGCATAGCTTATTAGCATTGCTAAGCAAAGAGCGGAACTCATGGGAGACAGCGCGCCGCGTAAGGGGGACCGCGCACCCGCGCCCGGTGCCGCCGATACGCGACCCGACCGTCCCCACCGCTATCGGACTCTGCCCAGTGGCACCGCTCGTGCGCTTATGTGGAGCCGCTCGAGTTCGTTCTCGCTGCCCGCTCGCGCCGCCGAGTCGATCGAGTGCGCTGTCCGGGACTTCTGCATTGCCCGTCGCACCGCGACGAGGGCACGTTTCTCCCCGACGGACTACCGCCGGAGACTCGCGCTCTAGCTCTCAGGCGAAGCAGCGGCGGCGACGCGCCGTGGCCACATGTCGGAACGTTTGCGCCAACTGATCGCCATTGCGCGCACTCCCTGCTGATGGCGCGCCAAGCTACACGGTGTGACCGGTATGTCGGTCACCTGGCCAGTCGCGAGCGACGCACTCGTGGCGGGACAATCCAACAAGCAGAAGGAGACCACTGTGGGAATCGATGACCTCGTCGACAAGGGCAAGGAATTCCTCGAGCAGAACAAGGACAAGATCAACGACGCGCTCCAGAGCGAGCAGGCGGAGAGCATGAGCGACGCCGCGCTAGACGCTGGAGCGAACCTCGTAAAGAAGCTCGCTCCTGACGAGCACGACACGACGATCGACGCTGTGCGCTCCAACCTCGACAAGTCCGTCGGCAGCGAATAGCAGAGTGGAGAGGAGAGGGGACCCGCTCCCCTCTCCTCATCACGAGGTCGGCCTAGCAACGCCACGGACCGGAGAGGACGAGTATGGAAGCGTCAACGGAGGCGCGGGAGAGCAGCCGCGTGCGCGCGCGCATTCTGATGTTCGCAGGATTTCGACTCGCGATCGTGACGGTGGTCGTCTCGGCGATCGTCGCCACGTTCTTCGATACGGCTTCGCGCGCATCCATCAATCCGTTCAACTTCTTCGGCTACTTCACGATGCAGAGCAACATCATCGCTGTCGTGATACTGCTGCTCGCCGTCCTAGCGACCTTCCGTTCGCGCCCGCAGACCTCTGTGCTCATGCTCGCGCGCGCGTGCGGGACCACGTACATCGTCATCGTCGGCATCGTCTACAACACTCTCCTCGCTGGCCTGGAGGGCGGAGTATCCCTTGATTGGGCGAACTGGGTCCTGCACGTGTTCTTCCCGATCTACGCCGCCAGCGACTGGATCCTCTTTGGCGACCGCACCCCCGTTCCATGGACCAGATTCTGGACGGTCTTCATATACCCGTTCATCTGGAGTTTGGTGGTGCTAGTCCGGGGCGCGACTGATGGATGGGTCCCGTACCCGTTCCTCGACCCGAGCCAGGGGTACGCCATCGTGGCACTTTATGCTGTGGGCATCTTCGCCTCCGTGGCGATCGTGGCTGCTCTGGTCTGGTTGTTCAGCCGACTACAGATAATCAAGCCGTAGCGCGTCGGCCAGCACCGGTCCCAGAGCAAGAGGTGCCCTGCGATCGGGCTCGGATGCTGAGTGCGCTCGACACTCCGCCCCACGCACGGTCGCCGTGCTCGGCATGCCTCGGGCACGTTCGGAGATGCCACGGCACTTCAGTCCCAGCGGGAAGGTCTTTCGCAGTCCTTTCGCGCCCTCTGAGATATCTGACTATCCCCAAGGTCCTGCACCGTGAGGGCTGCCCGAGCGGCGTTCGACGTTCACGGCGAGGAAGACGGACGCGGAATCCCGCGGATCTCTCCCCAACAGGGAACAGCCCGACGAAGTCCGAAACCCCTACCGTGGGTTTCCCAGCTCTTCCCCCAAAACGCCGATCAGCCTCACAAAAGTGGGGTCTGATCAGGGATTTTTGGCGGTGACGGTGGGATTTGAACCCACGGTAGGGGGTTACCCTACACAACTTTTCGAGAGTTGCACCTTCGGCCGCTCGGACACGTCACCGCCGAAGAGTTTACGCCACGCCGCGCCGCGCCGCGAATCGAAGGGTGCGGGGCCAGCCGCATCCGTCATTCGACCCGCTCCGCGACCCGCGCGATGAGGTCGACCACCCGCTCGGGCTCATCGATGCCGGTGGAGTACGCGTAGGTCGCAGTGAAGCCGATGTCGGACAGCTCCTGCACCGTCGAGGTGACCGAATCCACCGTCGAGTCGGGGTCGACGCCGATCATCGCGGTCTTCTCGATGTCGTCGTAGTCGCGTCCCACCGCCTCGCAGTGGCCGCGGAGGACATCGAGCTTGCGCGCCGACTCCGGCGAGCGGCCGATGTTGCAGGCATCCGCGTATTGGGCCACGAGTCGCAGCGTCTTGCGTTCGCCGCTCCCGCCGATCATGAGGTACGGGTGCGGTCGCGTGATGCTCTGCGGCGAGTTCAGCGTCCGACCGAGCTGCCAGATCGCGCCCTCATAAGGCTCCTCGGAGTCCGACCACATCTGGAGGCAGATCTGGATCGTCTCCTCGAGCTGCCGGAACCTTTCGGCGACGGGCGGAAAGCCGAAGCCGAGCCCGGCGGACTCCTGCTCGTTCCAGGCCGCGCCGATGCCGAGGCCGATCCGGCCGCCCGAGAGCACATCGAGAGTCGTCACCTGCTTCGCCAGCAGCGCGGGCTCGCGATAGATCACGCCCGTCACGAGCGTGTGCAGCAGCGCCGTGTCGGTGTGCGCGACGATGAATCCGAGCGTCGCGTAGGCCTCGAGCATCTCGTGCTCCACCGGTCCGAGGCCGGGCAGCTGCCAGAAGTGATCCATGACGGTGATGCGCTGGATGCCGGCCGCCTCAGCGTTGCGCACATGCCGCGCGAGCGCCGGTCCGAGGTCGCGCTGTCCGCTGCGCCACGTGTAATCGGCGATGTGGAGTCCGTATTCCATGCGAGGTTCTCCGTCCTGGGAGCGAGGGAGGATGCCGCGACCGGGCACTCCCTCCAGGCTAGAACCGCCCAGCACGGCCGAGGGCCGCTTCACCTGTCGCGATCTGCAGCATCGCTCGGCGTGTTGTGACAGGCGAGCCCCCGGAAGCCGCGGGGCGCCCGGAAGCGGGGGCGCCCGGAAGCGGGAGCGCCCGGAAGCGGGAGCGCCCGGAAGCGGGAGCGCCCGGAAGCGGGAGCGCCCGGAAGCGGGAGCGCCCGGAAGCGGGAGCGCCCGGAAGCGGAGCGCCCGGAAGCGGGAGCGCCCGGAAGCGGAGCGCCCGGAAGCGGGGGCGCCGGGAAGCGGGGGCGCCCGGAAGCGGGGGCGCGCGGAAGCCGGCATCCCGAAGCCGGCATCCCGAAGCGAGCAGCACGAACGGGCCGCGACCCCCGTCCACGGGGTTAGGTTCGACACGTGGCCGAGTCCATGACACCGCAGCAGCGCCTGGTCATTGCGATCGCGGCGCTCGCGAGCTTCGTCGCCTTCCTCGACGGGACGGTCGTGAACGTGGCGCTGCCGGCGATCAGCCGCGAACTCGGCGGCGGGCTGGTCACGCAGCAGTGGGTGGTCGATGCGTACCTCATCACGCTCAGCGCCATCATCCTGCTCGCCGGCTCAGCGAGCGACGCGTTCGGCCGGGTCCTCATCATGCGGATCGGCCTCATCGGGTTCGGCATCGCCTCGCTCGCGATTGCGCTGGCCCCGACCCCGCTCATCCTCATCATCGGGCGGGCACTGCAGGGAGCGGCCGGCGCGTTCCTCGTCCCGAGCTCGCTCGCGCTCATCACCTCGACGATGCGCGGTCCGCTCCAGGCCCGGGCCATCGGCATGTGGACGGCGTTCACCACCGGCGCGATGGTCGTCGGCCCGCTGATCGGCGGACTGTTCGTCGATTTCCTGTCGTGGCGGTACGTGTTCGTCATCAACGTCATCCCGATCGCCATCACGCTGTGGCTGCTCACGCGTCTCGAAGCGCGCGATCACCGCGATCCCGGCGCACGCATCGACTGGCTCGGCGGCGCGCTGTGCACCATCGGACTCGGGCTCGCGGTGTTCGCGCTGATCGAGGAGCCGAATCTCGGGTGGGCTCATCCGGGAATCTGGATGCCGCTTGCCAGCGGCATCCTTCTCTTCATCCTGTTCCTGCTCCGCCAGCGCACGACGACCTCGCCCATCCTGCCGCTCGGTCTCTTCCGCATCCGCAACTTCTGGACCGGCAATGTCGCGACCTTCTTCGTCTACGCGGCGCTCTCGCTCAACGGCTTCGTCGTCGCGGTCTACCTGCAGCAGGGTGCGGGGCTGCCCGCCACCCTCGCGGGCCTCGCGAGCCTTCCGACGACGATCCTCATGATCGCGCTGAGCTCGCGCGCCGGCGCCCTCGCCGGCAAGTGGGGCTCGCGCCCGTTCATGACCGTCGGGCCGATCCTGATGGGGGTCGGCGCCCTCCTCCTGCTCAGCGTCTCCGAGGACTTCGACTACTGGCGGCAGGTGCTGCCGAGCATGATCGTGTTCGGCTTTGGCCTGGCGATCACCGTGTCGCCGCTCACGGCGGCCATCCTCGGATCCGTCGAGACCGAGCGCTCCGGCATCGCGTCCGCCGTCAACAACGCCGTCGCCCGGGTCGCGGGGCTCCTCATCATCGCCATGCTCGCCCTCGTCACCGGCGGCGCGCTCGATCTCGCGGGGTTCCACCGCGCGGCAATCGTCACAGCAGCGCTGCTCGCGGTCGGCGGGCTGGTCTCGTGGCTGGGAATCAGAGACCGGATGCCGGGACCCGCCGACTCCGCCGAGGCTGGTTCCCCCGGGGCATCCCCTGACTCGAGCTGATCCGCCGGGCAACCGGCATCCGTCGCCCGCTTGTTTCCCCGCGGCATTCGGCCCTGCCAGACTGACCCCATGAGCGTCATCGAGAATTCGAAACTCACCGTCGTCGGCGCGGGTGCTGTCGGGTCCAGCGTGGCGTATGCCGCCCTCATCCGCGGATCGGCGCGACACGTCGCCCTCTACGACATCGCCGCAGAGAAGACCGAGGCCGAAGTGCTCGATCTCGCCCACGGTACGCAGTTCACGGGCTCGAGCGACATCATCGGCGGAAGCGACATCTCGGTCGCCGAGGGGTCGCACGTCATCGTGATCACCGCCGGCGCGAAGCAGAAGCCGGGGCAGTCCCGCATCGAGCTCGCCGGGGTCAACGCGGACATCCTCCGGTCGATGGGCACGCAGCTGCGGGAGGTCGCGCCGAACGCCGTCTACGTCATCGTGACGAACCCGTGCGACGTGCTGACGGTGCTCGCGCAGGAGTCGACCGGGATCCCTCCCGAGCGCATCTTCGCCTCCGGCACGGTGCTCGACACGTCACGGCTTCGGTGGCTGCTCGCGCAGCGCGCGGGCGTTTCGACCTCGAGCGTGCACGCCTACATCGTCGGCGAGCATGGCGACACGGAGTTTCCGATGTGGTCGACCGCGACGATCGGCACCGTTCCGATCCTCGACTGGGTGCCCCCGAACGGTCAGAAGATGACCGCCGACGAGCTCGACAGCATCGCCGTGGACGTGCGGGATGCCGCGTACAAGGTCATCCAGGGCAAGGGCGCGACGAACTACGCGATCGGGCTGTCGTCGGCGCGGATCGTCGAGGCGATCCTGGGCGACGAGCACGCCGTCATGCCCGTCTCCACCGTGCTCGACGACTTCCACGGCGTGAGCGGCGTGGCGCTGTCTGTGCCCTCGATCGTGAGCGCGTCGGGTGCCGTGCCGATCCGCGAGACGCAGTTCGACGACCGGGAGCTGGAGCTGTTCCACCGCTCCGCGGCCGCGCTGCAGGAGGTCGCCGACTCACTGCGGGGTTGAAGACGACGGATGCCGTCGGCCCGCGCCGGCGTCCGGCATCCATCGCTACTCTGTCGGAATGAAGTTCATCCTTGAAGTCGATTTGGACGCCGGCGCCGTCGCGAGTGCGCCCGCCGACGAACTCGGGCGTATCCTCCGCTACTGGGGCGGCGCGATGAAGCAGATCGAGCTCGCGCCCGGGACGGCGCAGGATCTGTACGACTCGACCTACGCGCCGGTGGGCTCCTGGCGTCTGGAGGACTGAAACCCTGCGGCGTGTGTCGCCGCTGCCACGTACCCTTGGCCAATGGCCACCCGACGCCCCGCGCAGACCGCGCCGTACCGCTGCACCGAGTGCGGGTGGACGACCCTCAAGTGGGTCGGCCGGTGCGGGGAGTGCCAGCAGTGGGGCACGGTGGTCGAGGCATCCGAGCCCACCGGCTTCTCCCGCACCGTCTCGCCCGTCTCCCCCGGCGCCGCCCGCGCCGCGCGGCCCATCACCGCGATCGACACCACCGACGCGCCCCGGCGCACCACCGGCGTCGGCGAGTTCGACCGGGTGCTCGGCGGCGGCATCGTGCCGGGCGCGGCGATCCTGCTGAGCGGCGAGCCGGGCGTGGGCAAGTCGACGCTGCTGCTCGAGGTCGCTGCCCAGTCTGCGAAGTCCGGACGGCGCGTGCTGTATGCGAGCGCCGAGGAGTCCACGGCGCAGGTGCGGCTGCGCGCGGAGCGCACCGGAGCACTGCACGACGAGCTCTACCTCGCCGCGGAGGTCGATCTGGCGACGATCCTGGGGCACGTCGACGAGGTCGCGCCCGAGCTGCTGATCGTCGACTCCGTCCAGACCGTGTCGTCGTCGCTGTCGGAGGGGATGGCGGGCCATCCGTCGCAGGTGCGCGAAGTCGCCTCCACTCTGATCCGGGTGGCGAAGGAGCGCGGCCTGCCCGTGATCATCGTCGGGCACGTGACGAAGGACGGGTCGATCGCCGGCCCCCGGATCCTCGAGCACCTCGTCGACGTCGTGTGCCACTTCGAGGGCGACCGGCAGACGTCGCTCCGGTTCGTCCGGGCCCTCAAGAACCGCTTCGGCCCGACGGACGAGGTCGGATGCTTCGACATGACCGGCTCCGGGATCGCCGAGGTCCCCGACCCGAGCGCGCTGTTCCTCGGTCACGGCAGCCCCGAGCCCGGAACCTGCGTGGCGATCGCGCTCGAGGGCCGCCGCGCGATGCCCGTGGAGGTGCAGGCGCTGACGATCACCGCGACGAGCCCGAATCCGCGCCGGATCGTGAACGGCGTGGATGCCGCCCGCGTCGCGATGGTGCTCGCCGTGCTCGAGAAGAGGGCCGACATCAAGACATCGAACCTGGACGTCTACGTCTCGACCGTCGGCGGGGTCCGATTCACCGAGCCGGCCGCCGACCTCGCGATCGCCATCGCGGTCGCCGGCGCGGTGCGCAACGATTCGACCCCCAAGACCCTCGCCGCCGTGGGCGAGCTGAGCCTCGCGGGGGAGGTCCGTCCGGTGACGCAGGCCGCACAGCGGCGGAGCGAGGCTGCCCGGCTCGGCTACACGGACGTCATCGACAACCGATCCGGCACCCTCAAGGCGGCGCTGAACGATGTGCGCGTCCGGATCCGGATGCGGCCGGAGGACGGCATCCCGAAGTTCTAGACGCTTCTACCAAAGGTAGACGTCCATGGTAGATTTCTACCATGAGTCTGAACATCAAGAACGAGGAGGTGCACGCCGCCGTGCGCGACCTGGCGCGCATCCTCGGTGTGAGCCAGACCTCCGCGGTCGAGATCGCGGTGCGGGCGAAGCTCGAGGAGCTGGATGCCGAGAGGCAGCGCATCGAGCGGGCGAGACGTATCGACGCGGCCGTCCGCGCGCTCCAGGAGGCGATCGCGAATGACCCGGGGCCTGACCTCTGGCAGATCGCGGAGGATCTGTACGACCCGGTGACAGGGCTTCCGCGATGATCGTGGATACGTCGGCTCTCATCGCGATCGCGCAGAACGAGCCCGAAGCCGCAGCCCTGAGCCTCGCTGTGAGTCAGGCAGATACGATCTCGATCTCCGCCTCGACGCTCTTGGAAGCATGGATCGTCATCGATGGGCGAAGGAACCCTGTCGTGTCCAGACGCTTCGAGGAAGCACTCGCGTCGACCGCGATCGCGATCGTCCCCTTCAACGAAGAGCACCTCCGCATCGCGCGCCAGGCCTACCGCGACTACGGCCGAGGTTCAGGGCATCCGGCGAACCTGAACTTCGGCGACTGCTTCAGCTACGCCCTCGCCGCAGAGCGCCGCGAGCCGCTGCTCTACGTCGGCGACGACTTCGTCCACACCGACATCCGCTCCGCGCTCGCGGACTGAGTCAGCGCCCGCGCGGGCGACGCCGACGCATGGCGGACGCATACGCGAAGGGGACGATGAGCCCCGCGGCGCACACCAGCGCGACGATCAGGTAGTCCATCCGGCGAGTGTCCTCCTCGCGTGGCGAGAAGTCGACCACCGCCACGCGAGTGTCGCGGATCCGTCCGTCACGCCTCGAGTGCCGCGATGAGGTCCGCGGGGGTCGCCTGCATCGGGTGCGGGCCCGCGATGTCGAAGAAGACCGTCGTGATCTCGTCCTCGTGGGTGCCGAGGAATGTGCGCAGCCACGCCGGGGACTGCAGCGCGACGCCGGCGGGCAGGGTCTCGGGCTTGTGCGCGGCGTCGCTGAAGAGCAGGAGCGCGAGGTCGCCCGTTCGCGGGTCTCGGTAGGTCCAGACCTCGCCGACATCGAGCGGGTTGTCACGCTGGCCGGGCTTCATCAGCGGGACGACGGTCGGCCCGTGTCGCAGCGCGAAGGCGACCGCCGCCATGTCCTGCGTCTGCAGGGCGTCGCCCAGCACGGTGTTGCGGAACTCGAGGGGCTCCTGCTTCTTGCGCTTCTTGCCTGCCACGGCTCCCAGCCTACGGTCGGCTCGGCCGCCCACCGGCACGCGTCAATACAGGAGGATCTGCGCCGATTCGGTCGAGGAGACGCCGCCGATCTCGACGGACAGGTGGTACGAGGCGCCGCCGCCCGGCGCGCGCGGACGGTCGGGGTTCTCGCAGGTGCCGACTGCCGATCGCGTGCGATCCCATGTCAGAGGTGCGGCGCTGGAGACGGTCTGGCCGGCCGCGAGCAGCACCACCATGTCGCTCGGTGCACTCTGGCAGTCCGTGGAGCGCCACCAGGTGTCGCTCCCGCTCATGATCGTGAAGACCTGTGTCGTGGTCCCGACGTTCAGGGCGCAGTCCGTCTCGCCCTCGTTGGTGAGCCGGATCGACAGCTGGGGGTTCTGACCGGTCGCGTAGGTGGCCTGGTCGGTGACCGCCTCGACGGTCAGGTCCGCCGCGAGGCACTTCGCGGCTGCCGGAGTGGGAGCCGGCGTCCCCGTCGGGGTGCTCACGGCGTCATCGGGGGAGACCGCGGCATCCTCTGGCTCCTCTTCGCCGACCGTGGAGGTGAGTTCCTCGGGCACCGGGAGCTCCGTCGCCGCCGCCTGCGAGCTCGTGTCCTCGGAGTCCGGAGGAGTCGCCTCGCCCTGGGCGGCGAACCCCTGCCACGGCTGGGCGATGAGCAGCCACACGATCGCGACGACGGCCACGACCCCGAGCAGCAGCACCAGTCGACGACGGCGGTAGACAGCCGGCGAGTGGCGCCGGCGGGGCGGCTGAGCGGTCGTCATGCGCCCAGGGTAAGCCTCGCTGCGGGGGCGACCCGGTCCGGCACGCCCGCGTAGGGGGTGATCGGATGCCGTCGCCGCCGCTCACTGCGAGGCTCAGCGCGTGCGCAGGCCGTCCAGCGCGACGGTGAGCACGTCGGCGGCGAGCTCGGCCGCGCCTTCGGTGCCCGAGGGGCGATACCACTCGACGATCGAGTTGACCATGCCGAACAGGAGCCGTGTGGCGACGGACGCGTCGACATCCGAACGCACGGTGCCCTCGGCCTGCGCTGCGCGGACGAGTCCGGTGATCTCGTGGTCGAACGCGCGCCGTCGAGCGAGCGCGGCCCGCTCGACCTCGCTGTTGCCGCGCACCCTCAGCAGCAGCGTGACGTAGGGCAGCCGATCCACGAGCACGCTCACCGCGCCGCGCAGCACGAACGCGAGCCGCTCTCCGGCGCCGCCCTCGCGCGCCCCGGGCTCGCGCAGCACGCTCTCGAGCCGGCCGAGCGCCTCCTCGAGCGCGAGCGCGAGCAGGTCCTCCTTCGACGCGAAGTGGTGGTACAGCGCCGACTTCGACAGGCCCAGGCGCGCGGCGAGAGCTGCCACCGACGTCGCGTCGTATCCCTGCTCGTTGAAGAGGGCGACGGCCACCTCCAGCACCTGCTGCTGGTCGTAGCCAGGACGACCGCGGCGGGGCGCCGCGGCATCCGTCATCGCTGTCTCGGGCACGCCCCCAGTGTGTCACGACCCTCGCGAGGTGAGCCGGCACGAGAACCCGCGAGCGCAGCCGGGTCACGCGCGCGGCGGCGCCACCGAGGCTCGCTCGACGAGCTCGACGCCGAGCGAGACCGGGGCGCGGGGGCCTTCGTCGCGCTCGATCTCGTCGAGGATGATCCGGGATGCCTCGGCGACCTTGGCCGGCATGTCCTGCGCGACGGTCGTGAGGCCAGGGGAGGTGTAGGCGGCGAGGTCGAGGTTGTCGAAGCCGATGATCGAGACGTCGCCGGGCACCCGGCCGCCCGCCTGCGTGATGCCGGCCATGATGCCGATCGCCAGCACATCGGCGGTGGCGAACACGGCGGTGACGTCGGGGTGGTCGCGGCGCAGGCGCAGGCCGAGCTCACGTCCGTCCTCGAACGTGGTGAGCACCTGCTCGACGGCGATGGCGGCCGAATCGATGCGCCCGGCGACGCAGGCCGAGCGGAAGCCCTCCCAGCGCTGGCCGACGACGCCCATCCCCTCGTACGGCGGGCCGGCGAACAGCACCCGGCGGTGACCAGCCTCGGCGAGCCTGGCGCCCGCGAGCCACCCGCCGCGATGATCGTCGGTGCGCACGCCGATCGTGCGGGGATTCGCGGAGTAGCTGTCGATCGCCACGAGCGGCACGCCGTCGACGCGGATGCGGTCGATCTCGGCATCCCGGAACTCGACCAGGATCGCCCCGTCGAGGGACCAGCCCCGGATCGCGTGGGCGATGTCGCCCTCGTGTTCGACGCCGCGCAGCAGCACATGGTAGCCGCGATGGCGCAGGTGCTGCTCGACGCCGCCGATGACGGCGACGGTGTGCGGGCTGACCAGAAGGCTGTTGTTCTCTCCGACAGGCACGAAAGCGCCGACGATGTGGGAGCGGGATGCCGCGAGGCTGCGTGCAGGGATGTTCGCGACGTAGCCGAGGCGGTCGGCGATCTCGTTGACCCGCGCGATCGTCTTGGCAGAGACGCGCGCACTCTTGCCGTTCATGACGTTGGACACGGTCATGACGCTGACACCGGCCTCGTCGGCGATGTCGCTGAGCTTGACGGTCATCGAGGCTCCTCCCGGGCACATCCTACGGCGAGTGCTGAAGGGGCATGGCAGTAGGTTTAACGTTCCATCTGAGTTTATCGATAAATCTGCGCTTCGGATCAGCGTGGTGCCCCCACCGAAGCCCGGTCGATGATGACGACGCCGACGCTCAGCGGACCCGCGACATCGTCGCGCGCACCGGGTCCGAGCAGCGCGTCGGCGGCGAGACCAGCCTTCCGCCGTCGTGCGCCGTGAGGGCGATGACGTCGGCCTGGCCCGCCGGTGCGAAGACACCGACGAGGGGATGAGTCCGGGTCATTCCGAATCCTTCGCCGAATGAGTTGACATGGCCCGCGCGAGTGACCTAATGTCGTCGTGCAGGTATATCGCTAAACCTAGCACCGGCGGACCGGGAGGCCGCGAGCGGATGATCGAAGAGGATCTGAACGGAACGCCCACCACAGCGAGCGGCACGGCGCACGCGCTGGCCGACCCCTGGTGGCGCGACGCCGTGATCTACCAGGTCTATCCGCGCAGCTTCGCCGACGGCGACGGCGACGGCACGGGAGACCTCGCCGGCGTCCGCCGGCGTCTCCCCTACCTCCGCGACCTCGGGGTGGACGCCCTCTGGTTCACCCCCTGGTATCTCTCGCCGCTCGCCGACGGCGGCTACGACGTCGCCGACTACAGGACGATCGATCCGGCCTTCGGCGACCTCGCCGCCGCGGAGCAGCTCATCGAGGAGGCGCGGGCCCTCGGCATCCGGACCATCGTCGACGTCGTTCCGAACCACGTCTCCGACCGGCATCCGTGGTTCCAGGCCGCCCTGGCAGCCGAACCCGGCTCACCCGAGCGCGCGCGCTTCTGGTTCCGACCGGGCGGCGGCGAGAACGGCGACGAGATGCCCACGGACTGGGTCTCGAGCTTCGGCGGCGACACCTGGACGCGCACGACCAACTCCGACGGCACCCCCGGCGAGTGGTACCTGCACCTCTTCAGCGCCGAGCAGCCCGACCTCAACTGGGATCACCCCGACGTGCGGCGCGAGCACGAGGAGGTCCTGCGCTTCTGGTTCGACCGCGGTGTCGCCGGCATCCGCATCGACTCCGCTGCGCTCCTCGTGAAGGATCCGGCGCTGCCGTCGCTCGCCTCGGCCGCGACAGGACCGCACCCGCATCTGGACCGCGACGAGCTGCACGACATCTACCGCTCGTGGCGCGAGATCGCGGACTCGTACGACGAGCCGCGGGTGCTGGTCGGCGAGGTATGGCTCGCCGACGCGAAGCGGTTCGCGGCGTACCTGCGCCCCGACGAGATGCACAGCGCCTTCAACTTCGACTTCATGACCCAGCCGTGGGATGCCGTGGCGATGCGCGAGTCGATCCAGCGCACGCTGCGCGAGCACATCCCGGTCGGAGCCCCCGCGACCTGGGTGCTCTCCAACCACGATGTGACCCGGCCCGTCACTCGCTACGGCCGGGAGGAGTCCGGCTTCGCGTTCGAGCGCAAGCGCTTCGGCACGCCGACCGACCTCGAGCTGGGCACACGCCGCGCCCGCGCCGCGGCCCTGCTGACTGCCGCGCTGCCCGGCTGCCTCTACCTCTACCAGGGCGACGAGCTGGGTCTTCCCGAGGTCGAGCTCCCGGTCGAGGTGCTGCAGGATCCGATGCACTTCCGCTCGGGCGGGGTCGATCCAGGGCGAGACGGATGCCGCGTCCCGCTGCCCTGGAACGGAGACGACGCGCCGTACGGGTTCGGCGCAGGAGACGAGACCTGGCTGCCGCAGCCCGCAGACTGGGCGACGCTCACCGTCGAGGCGCAGAGCCGCGATGCCCGGTCCATGCTGTCGCTGTACCGGGCAGCCCTGCGCCTCCGCCGCGATCGCGCCGATTTTCGCGGCGAGGCGATCGAGTGGCTCGACCTCGGCGCGCAGCTCATCGCGTTCCGGCGCGGCGACGGCACCGTGAGCGTGACGAACTTCGGGGCGCCCGTCCGGCTCGCCGCGCACCACGAGGTGCTTCTTTCCAGCATCCCCCTCCTCGACGGGATGCTGCCCACAGACTCCACCGCATGGCTGGCCCTCTGACCATGCGCACCAGGAGGCGTCCGCAGGACGCAGAGTAGACACAGCACGAAAGGACCAGACGATGAAGTCAGCAATCACGCGGGTCGGCTTGGCCGGCGTCGCCATGGTGTCGGCGGGCGCCCTGCTCGCCGGATGCGCGGGCGGCCCGACCGAGGAGCCCGCCGACGGGACGGCGACCATCCAGGTCGCCATCGACGCCGGGCTCGAGCCGGAGGCGCGCGCGAACTTCGACGCGCGCGTCGCCGCGTTCGAGGACGCCAACCCCGACATCACGGTCGAGGCCCAGGAGTACACCTGGACCGCACCGACCTTCACCACCGACCTCGCCGGCGGCACGCTGCCCGACGTGTTCACGATCCCGTTCACCGACGGTCGCGGACTCATCGCGAACGGGCAGCTCGCCGACATCAGCGAGCTCGTCGCCGAGCTGCCCTACGCCGACCAGTTCAACCCGAACGTCGCGCAGGCCGGGCAGGCCGAGGACGGCGCGCAGTGGGCGATCCCGATCGCCGCGTACGGCCAGGGCCTGCACTACAACCGCACGTTGTTCGAGGCGGCCGGGCTCGATCCCGACAGCCCGCCCACCACGTGGGACGAGATCCGGGATGCCGCGAAGCAGATCTCGAATGCCACCGGCGAGGCCGGCTACGCCACGATGACGTCCGGCAACACCGGCGGATGGATCCTCACGACGCTCGTCAACGCCTTCGGCGGGCGCACGGAGAGCGGCGACGCGACCGCGCCCACCCTCGACTCCGACCCCGCTGTCGCCGAGGTCCTCGAGTACCTGCACGCGCTGCGGTGGGAGGACGAGTCCATGGGGGCGAACTTCCTCTACGACTGGGGAACGATCAACCAGGACTTCGCCTCGGGCCGGATCGGCATGTACGTCTCGGGCGGCGGCAACTACGGCAACCTCGTGACGCAGAACGCGCTCAACCCCGACGACTACGGCCTGACCGTTCTGCCCCTGCAGGGCGCCGACCCAGGTCTCCTCGGCGGCGGCACCCTCGCCGCGGTGAGCCCCAAGGCCAGCGAGGTCGAGCAGGCGGCGGCGGTGAAGTGGATCGACTTCTACTACCTCGCCAAGCTCACCGACGAGACCGCGGTGGTCGAGACGGCGGAGCTCGCCGCGTCGCTGGATCAGCCGGTCGGCGCACCCGAGCTGCCGATCTTCGACCAGGCGCAGTTCGAGCAGTACCAGTCGTGGATCGCACCGTTCGTGAACGTGCCGGTCGATCAGATGGCGCCCTACACGGACGCCATCTTCGACCAGCCGCTCATCGCGGAGCCGCGCGTCGCGACGCAGGACGTCTACGCTCTCCTGGACACTGTCGTGCAGGCGGTGCTGACTGACCGCAACGCCGACATCCAGAAGCTGCTCACCGACGCGCAGGCCCAGGCCGAGGCGCTCTACACCAAGGCCGGCTGACACCGGGTCTTCCGGGGCGTGCTCTCCCCGCCGCGCCCCGGAAGCCCTCCTCCCCTCTTTCGAACAGGACGCACCGCATGACCCAGATCAGCCCCACGACGGCGGCACCGCAGTCGGCGGAGATGATCGAAACCCTCGAGTACGCGGTCGACCCGTTGCGTCGCCGCCGCGGTCTGCGCGGCTGGCTGCGCGGCGACGGGCCGCACATGCTCGTCTTCCTCATCCCCTTGCTCTTCAGCTTCATCCTCTTCTCGTGGCGGCCTATCGTCGATGCCGCGATCATGGCGTTCCAGCGCACCAACCTCATCGACCCGGCCGAGTGGGTCGGACTCGACAACTTCGTCACCGTGCTGCAGGATCCGCTGCTGGGCACCGCCGTGGTCAACACGCTGTGGTTCGCGGTGCTGGCCCTCCTCATGGGCTACCCGATCCCGCTCGTGGTCGCGGTCCTGATGAGCGAGGTGCGTCGGTGGCGAGGCGTGTTCAGCGCACTCGCCTATCTCCCCGTCGTGGTGCCGCCGGTCGTTGCCGCGCTTCTGTGGAAGTTCTTCTACGACGCCTCATCGTCTGGCGTCTTCAACACGATCATCGGCGCGGTCGGCATCCCACCCCAGCCTTGGCTGCAGGATCAGGCGACCGCGATGCCCTCGATCGTGCTGTTCGCCACCTGGTCGGCCGCGGGCGGGACGATCATCATCTACCTCGCGGCGCTCGTCGGCGTCGCCCCAGAGCTGTACGACGCCGCAGAGGTCGATGGCGCGGGCGTGTGGCGCAAGGTGTGGCACGTCACGGTGCCGCAGCTGCGCGGTGTGCTGCTGGTGATGTTCATCCTGCAGATCATCGGCACGGCGCAGGTGTTCCTCGAGCCGTTCCTGCTCACCGGCGGGGGACCTGCCAACTCGACGATGACGATCCTCATGCTGATCTACAAGTACGCGTTCCAGAACAGCCTCGGCGGCGACTACGGCGCCGCCACGGCGCTGAGCATCATGCTCGCGATCGTGCTGGCGATCTTCTCGGCCATCTACTTCCGCCTCACCAAGGGCTGGAGCTCCTCATGAGTGCCGTGGACGAGAAGGTCGTCGCCCGCCGCCGGGGCGCGCCCGCCAAGGACGCCGACCGCGGCATCCTGTCCACCGCGGACTGGCGTCGCCGTCGCGTGCGCGCCACGACCCGTGTGACTCACCTGATCCTGCTGGCATCGCTGATCGTGGTGGGCCTGGGACCGGTGCTGTGGCTCGCGAAGTCGGCGGTCACCCCGACGCAGGACACGCTGCGCCAGCCGCTCGCGCTCTGGCCGAACGGCATGGACTGGGAGAATCTCGTCACCGCGTGGACCCGCGTCGAGATCGACAAGTACTTCTTCAACACCGTGATCATCGCGCTCGGGGTGTGGTTCGTGCAGGTGCTCGTGGCGACGACGGCCGGCTATGTGCTCTCCGTCCTGCGCCCGCGCTACGGCCGGATCATCGTCGCGCTCGTGCTCGCGACCCTCTTCGTGCCGAGCATCGTGCTGCTCGTGCCGCTCTACCTCACGATCGTCGACCCGCCGCTGCTGCAGCACTCGCTCATCAACACCTTCTGGGCGGTGTGGCTGCCCGCCGGGGCGAGCGCGTTCACCGTGCTGCTGGTCATGCGCTTCTTCGACTCGCTGCCGCGCGAGGTGTTCGAGGCCGCGCGCATAGACGGCGCAGGCCCGTACCGGCTGTTCTGGTCGGTGGTCCTGCCGATGTCGAAGCCCATTGTCGGGGTCGTCTCGGTGTTCGCGGTCATCGGGGCATGGAAGGACTTCTTGTGGCCGATGCTCGTCCTGAAGGATCCGAACCTGCAGCCGCTGTCGGTGCGCCTGCCGCAGCTGCAGCAGTTCATCGAGCTCGACGTGTTCCTCGCCGCGCTCGCGATCGCGACCGTCATCCCGATAGCTCTGTTCCTCGTCTTCCAGCGGATGTTCCTCAGCGGCGCGGGGCTCGGCGGCGCCGTCAAGGGCTGAGCTTGCGCGTTTGCCTCCGCGGCATCCGTTTGCCATAATCAATTCCTGAACGATCGGTTAGTAATTCGCCATCTCCGATCGCACCCCGACACCGCGGTCAGGAGCTGCCCATGGCTGACGTCTTGGTCGTCGAACGGCTGCCCGATCGGGTGGTCGCGACGCTCAATCGTCCGGAGCGGCGCAACGCCATCGACCAGGCGATAATCGACGCGCTGCACGAACTGTGCGCCGAGCTCGAAGGCGAGCCGCGGACGCTCATCCTCACCGGAGCGGGAGGGGTCTTCGCCTCGGGCGCCGACATCGCCCAGCTGCGCGATCGACGCGGCGAGGACGCGCGCCGGGGGATCAACTCCACCGCATTCATCCGGGTGCACGAGCTGCCGATGCCGGTCATCGCGGCCGTCGACGGCTACGCGCTCGGCGGCGGCGCCGAACTCGCCTACGCGGCCGACATCCGGATCGGCACCCCCGGTCTCAGGATCGGCAACCCCGAGACCGGGCTCGGCATCATCGCCGCCGCCGGCGCGACCTGGCGCCTGCGCGAGATCGTCGGCGAGGCCCGCGCGAGCGAGCTGCTCCTCACCGGCCGGGTGCTGGGCGGCGACGAGGCGCTCTCGTGGGGGCTCGTGTCGGCGCTGCACCCGGCCGACGAGCTGCTCGCCGCCGCGCACGCGATCGCCGACCGCATCGCCGCGAACGACCTGCTCGCGACCCGGCACACCAAGCGCGCGCTGCGCGCTCCGCGCGACCAGCATCCCGCCCTCGAGCTGGAGCTGCAGGCGGAGCTGTTCGAGAGCCCCGAGAAGGAGCGCCGGATGACAGAGTTCCTCGAGAGGCGGAGCCGGAAGTGAGCGCGGCGGGCGACCCTTCGACAAGCTCAGGGACCGCGGGGGGCCCAGGGACCGGCGGTGTGCCGGAGCGGGTCGGCGTGCTCGGCGGCGGGCGCATGGGCGCCGGCATCGCGCACGCGTTCCTGATCGCCGGCTCACGGGTCACGGTGGTCGAACGCGACGAAGGGGCAGCGGATGCCGCGACCTCCCGCATCCGCGAGAGCCTCGCCCGCTCCGTCGAGCGCGGCGCGACGGAGCGCACGCAGGCCGAACTCGAGGCGGCGCTGAGCGTCGGCGTCGATGCGACAGCGTTCGCGGACTGCGGTCTCGTCGTCGAAGCCGTCCCCGAGGATCGGGCGCTCAAGCTCGAGGCGCTGCGCCGGGCCGAGAGCGCCCTGCCCTCGGCATCCGTCCTCGCCTCGAACACGTCCTCGATCTCGATCGACGATCTCGCCGTCCATCTCGTGCGGTCCGCGCGGTTTCTTGGGCTGCACTTCTTCAACCCGGTCCCGGCCTCGACGATGGTCGAGATCGTCGTCGGCACGGCCACCGATCCGGCGCTCGTCGACGACGCGCGCGGCTGGATCGCCGCGATCGGCAAGACGCCCATCGTCGTGCGGGACTCGCCCGGCTTCGCCTCCAGCCGCCTGGGCGTGATGCTCGGGCTCGAGGCGATCCGGATGCTCGAGGAGGGCGTCGCGAGCGCCGAGGACATCGACGCCGCCATGGTGCTCGGCTACAGGCATCCGGCCGGTCCGCTGCGAACCACCGACATCGTCGGCCTCGACGTGCGCCTCGGCATCGCCGAGGAGCTCCACGCCAAGCTCGGCGACCGCTTCGCGCCCCCCGCCCTGCTGCGACGCCTCGTCGCCGAGGGCAAGCTCGGCCGCAAGAGCGGCGAGGGCTTCTACCGATGGGAGACACCATGACCGGCATCCTGCCCAGCTATGTCCGCGACCGGTGGTGGACTCCGGAGGACGACCCTTCGACGAGCTCAGGGACCGGAAGTGAGGGCTCAGGGACCGGAGGTGAGGGCTCAGGGACCGGAGGTGAGGGCTCAGGGACCGAGGTCCGCGACGCCAGCACCGGCGAGGTCGTCGCGCGCGTCAGCACCGCGGGTCTCGACCTGGGCGCCGCACTCGACCATGCCCGCACGGTCGGGCAGGCCCGTCTCGGCGCGCTGACCTTCCACCAGCGGGCCGTGCTGCTCAAGCAGTTCGCGCTGGCTTTGAGCGAGCGGAAGCAGGAGCTGTACGAGCTGTCGAAGCGCTCGGGATCGACGGTCCGCGACTCGCTCAGCGATATCGACGGCGGCATCGGGGTGCTCTTCACCTACTCGTCGAAGGGCCGTCGCGAGCTGCCCAACGCGAGAGTCTTCGTCGACGGCCCGGTCGAGCCGCTGTCGAAGGACGGCTCCTTCCTCGGCCGCCACGTCTACACGCGCTTGCCCGGCGTCGCCGTGCAGATCAACGCCTTCAACTTCCCGATGTGGGGGTCGCTGGAGAAGTTCGCGCCGGCCTTCCTCGCAGGCGTTCCGAGCGTCGTCAAGCCCGCAACGCCGACCGGATACATCGCCGAGGCGTGGGTGCGCATCCTCGTCGAGACCGGACTCCTCCCCGACGGATCGCTGCAGCTGGTCAGCGGCAGCGTGCCCTCGCTCTTCGACCACCTGCGCCTCGGCGATCTCGTCGGGTTCACCGGCAGCGCGTCGACGGCCTCGGGACTGCGCGCGAAGGCCGCGCCCGGCGTCCGGTTCACCAGCGAGACCGACTCGATCAACGCATCGGTCCTCGGCCCCGACGCGACCCCCGGCACGCCGGAGTACGACGCCTACGTCAAGCAGCTCCTCGTCGAACTGACCACCAAGGCCGGTCAGAAGTGCACCGCGATCCGGCGGGCGATCGTGCCTGCGGCATCCGTCGACGCCGTCGTCGAAGCGCTGCGCGCCAAGATCGCCGAGCGCGTGGTCATCGGCGACCCGCACGCCGACGGCGTCACGATGGGCCCGCTCGTCTCGCTCGAGCAGCGCGACGAGGTGCTGAGCCAGGTCGCCGCGCTCGAGGCTGCCGGCGGGTCGATCCTGCTCGGGTCGACCGATCTGCCCGACGTCGTGCATGCCGACGGCACCGTCGGTCCCGCACCGGAGGGCGCGTTCATCACGCCGATCCTGGTCGGATTCGCGGATGCCGCGGCCCCGGCCGTCCACGAGATCGAGGCGTTCGGGCCGGTGGCGAGCGTGCTCGGGTACGACACGCTCGCCGAGGCGGCCGATCTCGTCGACCTCGGCGGCGGATCGCTCGTGACGAGCGTCTCGACGAACGACCCGGGCGTCGCCGTGGAGCTCATGACCCGCATCGCGGCGTTCAACGGACGCGTCCTCTTCCTGAGCCGCGAGAACGCTCGGACCTCCACCGGTCACGGCGCGCCCGTGCCGCACCTCGTGCACGGCGGCCCCGGTCGCGCCGGCGGCGGTGAGGAGCTCGGCGGCATCCGCGCGGTGCTGCACCACATGCAGCGCACGGCCGTGCAGGGCTCGCCCGAGATGCTGACCGCACTCACCGGCGTCTGGCATGCCGGCGCCGCGGCGAACGCCGAAGGACGGCATCCGTTCCGCAAGTCGCTCGCCGAGCTTGCGCTCGGCGACCAGATCGCGTCGGCCTCGCGCGAGGTCACGCTCGACGACATCGAGACCTTCGCCCACTTCACCGGCGACACCTTCTACGCGCACATGGACGAGGAGGCAGCCGCGGCGAACCCGTTCTTCCCCGGCCGCGTCGCGCACGGGTACCTGCTCGTGTCGTGGGCGGCCGGGCTGTTCGTCGACCCCGATCCCGGGCCGGTGCTCGCCAACTACGGCTTGGAGAACCTGCGCTTCATCACGCCCGTCTCGCCCGGCGACACGATCCGGGTCACGCTGACCGCGAAGCAGATCACGCCGCGTGAGACCGACGAGTACGGCGAGGTGCGGTGGGATGCCGTCATCCTGAACCAGGACGAGGAGACCGTCGCGACCTACGACGTCCTCACGCTCGTCGCGAAGGAGGATGCCGCAGCGTGACTCGCCGGTATGCGTGCCACAACTCCGCCTGGCTGCGCGGGCGAAGACGACGGCCACCGCGGAATTGCGCGGTTCCCCTGCGAGCGGCGGGACTCCAGGCGGAGTTGTGACACATCGACACGTTGCCGCCGGATCATTTTCCGGGCTGATCTCCCCCGCCCGGCGATCTCACCGCAGGTCGTAGACCCGCTTGTACTTGCCCTCGCTGCGCGGGAGCGCCCCCGGCTCCTCGAGCCGCACGGCCACGGAGGCGCCGATGAACTCCTTGATGCGGCTGGCGAGCACCTCGGTCGCGGCCTGGCACACCTCGACCGACAGGTGCGGGGCGCGCTCGATGCGCACCGTGAGGGCATCCATGCGGCCGGCACGCGTGAGCTCGAGGATGAAGTGCGGGGTGAGTGTCTCGATGCCGAGCACGATCTCCTCGATCTGCGTCGGGAAGAGGTTCACCCCGCGCAGGATGATCATGTCGTCGTTGCGCCCGGTGATCTTCTCCATGCGCCGCATCGCGGGACGCGCGGTGCCCGGGAGCAGGCGCGTCAGGTCGCGGGTGCGGTAGCGGATGACCGGGAACGCCTCCTTGGTGAGCGAGGTGAACACCAGTTCGCCGATCTCGCCGTCCGCCAAGGACTCCCCGGTCTCGCCGTCGATGACCTCGGGGAGGAAGTGGTCCTCCCAGATGTGCGGGCCGTCCTTCGTGTCGACGCACTCGTTCGCCACTCCCGGGCCCATCACCTCACTGAGCCCATAGATGTCGACCGCGTCGATGTTCAGGCGTCGCTCCAGCTCGGCACGCATCTCGTTGGTCCAGGGTTCGGCACCGAGGATCGCGATCTTCAGCGACGTCGACCGCGGGTCCACGCCCGCCTCCTCCATCGCGTCCGCGATCGTCAGCAGGTAGCTCGGCGTGCACATGATCGCGTCGGGCTCGAAGTCGGTGATCAGCTGCACCTGACGTGCGGTCTGCCCGCCCGAGACGGGGATGACGGTCGCGCCGAGCTTCTCGATCCCGGCGTGGGCACCGAGGCCGCCGGTGAACAGCCCGTAGCCGTAGGCGTTGTGCACCTTCATGCCGGGGCGGACGCCCGCAGCCCGCAGCGATCGCGCCACGAGCCCGGCCCAGCGGTCGAGATCGCCGGTGGTGTATCCGACGACGGTCGGCCGGCCGGTGGTGCCGGACGAAGCGTGGATGCGGGCGACCCGGTCCATCGGCACCGCGAACATGCCAAAGGGGTAGGTCTGGCGCAGGTCCTCCTTGGTCGTGAAGGGGAGTCGCGCGATGTCGGCGAGCGCGCGGATGTCCCCCGGCGCCACGCCCGCGGCGTCGTACTTGGCGCGGTACAGCGGGACGTTCTCGTAGGCGTGCGCGACGGTCCAGCGGAGCCGTTCCAGCTGGAGCGCCTCGAGCTCGTCGCGCGTGAGGCGCTCGGCCCCGTCGAGTTCGGCTCCGTCGAGATCGGCTCCATCGCGGTCGATCGCGTCGACGGTCATGAGGACTCCTTCGTCTCCAGCCCCGGCATCCGGAGCGATCAGCGAGCGGGTGCGCGGTCAGCGCGGAGGCAGCGTCCGGTCGGTGGTGAACGATCGTCCGCGCACCTCGGCTACGACATCGCCGGTCTCGTCCGTGACCGCGATGTCGTACAGGCCCGTCCGTCCGCTGCGGACGCGGCGGACCGCGGTCGCGGTGAGCGTCTGCCCACTGCGGGTGGACTTCAGGAACGTGATGTCGGCGCCCTGGGCGACGGTGATGCGCTCGTCTTCGTTGCAGGCGATCGCGAACGCCGTGTCGGCGAGCGCGAAGACGAGTCCGCCGTGGGTGACGTGGAACCCGTTCGTCATGTCGTCGCGCACGACCATGCTCACCACGGCGCGGCCCGGCTCGTCCACCTCGACGACCATGCCGAGGGCTGCTGAAGCGAGGTCGCGCGCCATCATCTCGGCGTGGTCCATGGACATCGGTGCTCCCCTTCGAGGTCGATGCGGCGCTCGTGGCGCCGTGCTGAGCAGGACTCTATGATAACTGACCGCTCGTTCGGTAATCCGTGCCCAGGTTGGTGCCGGCGGCATCCGTGTGGCACAATAACTAAACGATCGGTCAGTAAAGATGCCGACCGAGCCGCCCACGCAGGAGCCGCCATGAACAGCCCCGCCGACCTCGCGCTCGTCGATCACGAGCCCGAGGTCTCGCCCGAGGAGCAGCGCTTCCTCGATCTCATCGCCGCCGACTCGCGCATCGAGCCGCGCGACTGGATGCCCGAGGCCTACCGCCGCACGCTCATCCGGCAGATCTCGCAGCACGGGCACTCCGAGATCATCGGCATGCAGCCCGAGGGCAACTGGATCACGCGCGCGCCGAGCCTCAAGCGCAAGGCGATCCTGATGGCCAAGGTGCAGGACGAGGCCGGTCACGGGCTCTACCTCTACTCGGCCGCACAGACCCTCGGCGCCACGCGCGACGAGATGACCCAGCAGCTCATCGACGGCAAGGCGAAGTACTCGTCGATCTTCAACTACCCCACCCCGACCTGGGCCGACATGGGTGCGATCGGCTGGCTCGTGGACGGCGCCGCGATCTGCAATCAGGTGCCGCTGTGCCGCGCCTCGTACGGTCCCTACGGCCGGGCGATGGTGCGCATCTGCAAGGAGGAGTCGTTCCACCAGCGGCAGGGCTTCGAGATCCTGCTCACGCTCATGCAGGGCACCGAGGCGCAGCGCGAGATGGCGCAGGATGCCGTGAACCGCTGGTACTGGCCGAGTCTCATGATGTTCGGACCGCCCGATGATCAGTCGCCCAACTCGGCGCAGTCGATGGCGTGGAAGATCAAGCGGTTCTCGAACGACGACCTGCGGCAGCGCTTCGTCGGGATGCTGGTGCCCCAGGCCGAGGTGCTGGGGATCACCCTCCCCGACCCGAACCTCCGGTGGAACGAGGAGACGAAGCAGTACGACATCAGCGAGATCGACTGGACGGAGTTCTTCGAGGTGCTCGCCGGTCGCGGGCCGATGAACGCCGAGCGCCTGCGCGCGAGGCGCGAGGCGCACGAGAACGGCGCCTGGGTGCGCGAGGCGGCCGCCGAGTACGCCCGCAAGCGCGCGCTGGCACCATCGATCCCTAGGCCTGTCGAAGGGGAGGTGGCGTGATGACGACCCCTGGCGGCCCCGATCCCGCGGTCACTGAGCCTGTCGAAGTGTGGCCCCTGTGGGAGGTCTTCGTCCGCGCGAACCGCGGGCTCAGCCACGTGCACGTCGGCTCGCTCCATGCTCCGGATGCCGAGCTCGCCGTCCGCAACGCGCGCGACCTGTACACGCGGCGAGGCGAGGGCGTGTCGATCTGGGTCGTTCCCGCCGACGCCATCACCACGAGCGACCCCGACGCGAAGGGCGCGTTCTTCGAGAGTCCTGCGGGCAAGAACTACCGCCACGCGGTGTACTACGCCGCGTCGGAGGGGGTGCCGCACCTGTGACCCTTCGACAAGCTCAGGGACCGGACGTGAGCGCTGAGGGACCGGACGCCGTGGCCGCCGAGGATACCCACGGCAACGTCACCGTCGACCGGCTCGACCTCGCCGATGAACTGGCGGGCGCGGACGGACGGGCGCTGTCCGCGGACGCGGCGGAGTACGCGCTGCGGCTCGGCGACGACGCCCTGATCCTGTCGCAGCAGCTCGGCTGGTGGATCGCGCGCGCTCCCGAACTCGAGGAGGACGTCGCGCTCGGCAACATCGCGCTCGATCTGCTCGGCCACGCGCGCTCGCTGCTGCGCTACGCCGGCACGTTCGACGGGCGCAGCGAGGACGACCTGGCGTACTTCCGCGACGAGCCCGAGTTCCGATGCGCCTGGATCGTGCAGCAGCCGAACGGCGACTTCGCGCAGACCATCGCCCGGCAGCTCGTCGTGTCGACCTACATGTTCGAGCTCTACTCCGCGCTGCGCACCTCTGCCGACCCGACGCTCGCGGCGATCGCGGAGAAGTCGCTCAAGGAGGTCGACTACCACCGCGACCACGCCGTGCAGTGGACGCTGCGACTCGCTGGCGGCACCGACGAGTCGCGCCGACGCATGATCCGCGCGATCGGCGACGTCTGGCCCTACATCGACGAGCTGTTCCGTGACGACCCGCTCATCGACCGCCTCGAGGGCGTCGCGGCGCGGCCATCGACCCTGCGCGGCGGCTTCGACGCCGTCATCGACGCGGTGTTCGCCGAGGCCGAGCTCGTCGCGCCGCAGGTCGCCGGGTCTTCGGGGGGCGGGCGTCACGGCATCCACTTCTCATCGCTCGGTTATGTGCTCGCCGAGATGCAGGTGCTCGCCCGTCAGCACCCGGGGGCGACATGGTGACCCGCGGTCAGACGACGACCCTTCGACACGCTCAGGGACCACGCAAGGAACCGGTCGCTGAGCCCGTCGAAGCGTCGGGGCGATCGCGCGATCGCGCCTGGGAGGTCGCGGCGACCGTGACCGATCCCGAAGTGCCGGTGCTGACGATCGAGGACCTCGGCGTGCTGCGCGCCGTCGACGTCGACGGCGACCACGTGACGGTGACACTCACCCCGACGTACAGCGGCTGCCCCGCCATGGATGCGATGCGTGACGATGTGCTCCTCGCGCTGAACGAGGCCGGCTTCGGCGACGTCGAGGTGCGCCTGACGCTGTCGCCCGCGTGGACGACGGACTGGATGACGGATGCCGGCAAGACCAAGCTCACGGCCTATGGCATCGCCCCGCCGACGGGCCGTGCGGCCCTGTCCCAGGGTCCGATCCGCCTGCAGCTCGGCGTGAAGTGCCCGCGGTGCGGGTCGCTCGACACCCGCGAGGTCTCGCGGTTCGGGTCCACCTCGTGCAAGGCGCTGTTCGAGTGCCGCGCCTGCCTCGAGCCCTTCGACCACTTCAAGGTGCACTGATGGCGGCGCTCCGGCTGCCGTCGACGTCCGAGCACCCCGGCGCCTCCTCCGGCGACCGCGCGGTCGCCGACGCCTTCCTCGCGAGCGCCGTCGGCGGACCCACCGCGCCCGGCCGCAAACGCGCCCGCTTCCATCCGCTGGCCGTCAGCGCCGTGCGCCCGCTCACCGACGACTCGGTCGAGGTCTCGTTCGCGGTCCCCGAAGCGCTGGCCGGCGAGTTCGACTACCTCGCCGGGCAGCATGTCGCGCTGCGGGCGCAGATCGACGGGCACGAGATGCGCCGCTCGTACTCGCTCTGCCGGCCGCCGGCGCACTCCTCCGGCAAAGGCGCCGGGGTCGAGGTGTCGGTTGCGATCAAGCGCGACCTCGGCGGCGTCTTCTCGACGTGGGCGCAGACCGAGCTCAAGCCCGGCGACGTGATCGACGTGATGAGCCCGCAGGGCACCTTCACCTCGACCCTCGCCGACCTCGACGGCAAGCACGTCGTCGGTATCGCGGCGGGGTCGGGGATCACTCCGCTCATGGCGCTCGCCGCGACCGTGCTCGCCCGATCGGAGACCTCGCGGTTCACCCTCGTGTACACGAACCGGTCGACCCTCGACGTGATGTTCCTCGAAGAGCTCGCCGAGCTGAAGGACCGCTACCCGGCGCGCATCGCGCTGCACCACGTGCTCTCGCGCGAGCAGCGCACCGCGCCGCTGCTGTCGGGGCGCATCGACGAGGAGAAGCTGCGGCTCATGCTCGCCGCGCTCGTCCGCCCTGCGACGGTCGACGAATGGTTCCTCTGCGGGCCGTTCGAGCTCGTGCAGCTGTGCCGCGACGTGCTCGAGGACGTCGGCGTGGACCGCTCGCACATCCGCTATGAGCTGTTCACCACCGGCGAGCCGACGAAGGCCGAGGGAAGCGCCGGGCGCCCCGTCGTCGTGCAGACCGGTGAGAACCTCGTGCGGATCGACTTCACCCTCGATGGACAGTCTGCAACGGTCGAGAGCCCGGTCAGCGCCCACGAGTCGATCCTCAACGCGGCGCTGCGCGTGAGACCCGACGTGCCGTTCGCGTGCGCGGGCGGGGTGTGCGGCACCTGCCGGGCACGTCTGGTCGAAGGCAGCGTGAACATGACCGAGAACTATGCGCTGGAGCCCGACGAGCTCGAGCGCGGCTACGTGCTGACGTGCCAGTCCCACCCCACGACCGAGCGCGTCGTGGTGGACTACGACGTGTAGGAGTCCCATGATCGACCTCACCATCGACGACGACGTCGCGCACGTCGTGCTGAACGCGCCCGAGAAGCTCAACGCCCTCGACGAGTCCGCACTCGGGGAATTGGATGCCGCCTACGCGCAGGCGGCGGCATCCGGCGTGCGCGCGCTCGTGCTGCGGGGCGAGGGCCGCGCGTTCTGCGCCGGACGCGACATCTCCGGCGTCGACCCGCGCGACGATGACGTGATGGGCTACCTCGGGGGCCTTGTGACTCCGCTGCTGCGCCGCATGTCGGAGTTCCCCGCGCCCACCTTCGCGGTCGCGCACGGCGCGTGCCTGGGCGTCGGACTCGGACTGCTGATCGCCACAGACGTCGTCTACGTCGCCGACACCGCCAAGATCGGGTCGCCGTTCGCCTCGCTCGGCGCAACCCTCGACTCCGGCGGTCACGCCCTGTTCTACGAGCGGCTCGGCGCGCACAAGACCCTCGACCTCATCTACACCGCACGGCTCATGAGCGGCGGCGAGGCGGTGCAGTCTGGCCTGTTCTCCCGCGTCTTCCCCGCCGACGAGGTGGTCGCGGCGACGGTGGATGCCGCGACTCGGGCGGCATCCGGGGCCACCGCGGCCTTCCTCGCCAGCAAGGAGCTGGTGCGGCGGCTGCGCGACGAGCGGCTCGGCCTCTGGGACTCCGTCGACCTCGAGAACGCCGCCCAGGCCGCCCTGTGCGACACCGACGACTACCGAGAGGGCTTCGCCGCGTTCCAGGCGAAGCGGCCGCCGGAGTTCACCGGCCGCTGACCCGGCCTCCGCAGAGTGCCGACGGGTCCGAGACCGCTATGCGAGGACCGCAGCGGCCATGAACGCCGTCGCGCCACCCATCATCAGGTAGGGAAGGCGCCGGGCCGCACTCGGAGCCGACGACGAGGATGGCGGCGGTGGTGGCTTCGAGTCCGGATAGTCGTTCAGGTGAGAGTTGTTTCTGTACGTCGCTGCCTCGGGTCATCGAGCACTCCTCAGCCGTGCTGGAACCACGTGGTCTTCCAGTCGGTGTAGTTGTCGAGCGCGTGCCGCGAGAGGTCGCGCCCGAACCCCGACTGGCGGAAGCCGCCGAACGGCGTGGTGAGCCCCAGCGCGTCGACGGTGTTGACCGAGACGGTGCCGGCGACGAGAGCCTCCGACACCCGATGCGCCCGGGAGAGGTCGTTCGTCCAGAGGGATGCCGCGAGGCCGAACTCGGTCGCGTTCGCGAGTGCGATCGCCTCGTCCTCGGTGTCGAACGGCAGCACGGCGACGAGCGGGCCGAACACCTCGACACGGTGCAGTTCGTGGTCGGCGCGGAGCCCCGTCACGATCGCGGGGCGCAGGTAGGCGTCGGAGCCCGTGATCGTCATCCGGTCGCCGCCGCTCACGAGCGAGCCGTCGTGCGCACCGCGCTCGATCGCGGTGCCGACGGCATCCGCGTGCGCACGGCTGATGAGACTGCCGTTTCCGGCGTCTCCGGCGAGCGGGTCGCTGGGCTCGTAGGCGCGCGATGCTTCGACGAGCAGCGTGACGAACTCGTCGTGCGCGCTGCGCTCGATGAGGATGCGGGAGTTCGCCGAGCACACCTGGCCCTGGTTGTAGAACGCGCCGAACGCGGCCTTCTCTGCCGCGGCGGCGAGGTCGGCATCCGCGAAGATCACGTTCGAGCTCTTGCCGCCCGCCTCGAGCGCGACGCGCTTCATGTTCGACGAGCCGGCATCGATCATGAGCTGCTTGGCGACGGCGGTAGATCCGGTGAAGGCGAGCACGTCGATCCCGGGATGCCGGGCGATGCGGCCGCCCGCCGTCGATCCCTTGCCAGGCACGACGTTGAGCACCCCGGCGGGAACGCCGGCGTCGAGTGCGAGATCGGCGAGGCGGAGCGCGGTCAGCGACGTCTCGGTCGCCGGCTTTAGCACGACGCTGTTGCCTGCCGCGAGTGCGGGCGCGAGCTTCCACGCGGCGATCTCGAGCGGATAGTTCCATGGGACGATGGCGCCGACGACGCCGAGCGGCACACGCCGGACGAGCGCCGTCGAGCCCGGCGGCGTCGCCGGAATCTCGTCGTAGCGCTTGTCTGCCAGCTCGCCGTACCAGCGGAAGGTCTCGGCGGCTCCAGGCACGTCGACGGTCAGCGTCTGCGCGATCGGCTTGCCCGAATCGAGGGTCTCGAGCAGCGCGAGCTCATCGAGGTTCGCCATCAGGACGTCGGCGAGCCGGATCAGCACGCGCCCGCGCCCGGCCGCTCCGATGCGACTCCACGCACCGTCGTCGAACACCCGACGGGCGTGCTCGACAGCGAGGTCGACATCGCCTTCGGTGCCCGCGGCGAGGTCGGCGAGGTGCGTGAACGAGCCCGGGCTCACAGCCGGGATCGTCTCGCCCTCGGCGGCATCGACGCGGCGGCCGCCGATGACGGCCCGACCGTCGATCTCGAGGTCGCGGGCTCGCGTCTGCCAGTCGATCGTGCTCATACTCGTTCTCCTTCGGGGGTCGAGATCACGGGTGAGTCGGCCGCACGGCGCTGTGCGACATCGAGTGCGGTCCAGGCCAGGGCGAGGGCGCCGTCGCGCAGGGTCTGCTCGGCGATCTCGCCGATGCACGCCTGGGCGAACTCGGGCTGATGGTTGCTCGCGTCGCCTCCGACGCCGATGTACGGGTGGATGGCGCCGACGAGCTGCGACACATTGCCCATGTCGGTGGACGCCCGGTTCATCGTCGCGGCGACGGGGTCGACGTCGAAGTCGCGACCGAGCGCCGTCGCGTTGGCACGATAGAACGCGAGCGCCTCCTCGTCGGTGCGCATCTCCGAGTACCGACCGCCTTCGGGTGTCACGGTCAGCGCGGCGCCGGTTGCGAGCGCGCCGGCCTCGAAGCACCTCAGTACGCGCTCCTCGAGCTCGAGCAGCTGCTCGGTGGTCTCGGCTCGCACGTACCAGCGGCCCTCGGTCCGCTCGGGAATGGCGTTCGGCGCCTCGCCTCCGCGCGTCAGCACGCCATGGACGCGCACGCTCGCGGGCAGCTGCTGTCGCAGCAGCGCGATGGCGGTCTGTGCGATGAGGAAGGCATCGTTGGCGTTGACGCCGCGTTCGGGGTATGCCGCGGCGTGGGCGGCCTTGCCGTCGTAGCGGATGTGCCAGTGTGCCACGGCGAAGGGCTCGGCCTCGGCGACGTCGACGGGGGCGGGGTGCGCCATGAGCGCGAAGTCGAGCTCGGTGAACGCACCGCGGTCGAGCATCTCGATCTTGCCGCCGTAGCCTTCCTCCGCGGGTGTGCCGATCACCTCGACCGTGATGCCGAGTTCGTCGGCGACCTCCGCGAGGGCGATCGCTCCGCCGACGCTCATGGCGGAGATGAGGTTGTGTCCGCACGCGTGACCCAGGCCGGGCAGGGCGTCGTACTCGGCGAGGAAGCCCACGGTGAAACTGCCGCCTGCGCCGCGGACGGCGCGGAACGCGGTCTCGAGGCCGAGGTAGGGGCGCTCGATCGCGAACCCGTGCCGTCCGAGGGCGCCCGCGACGCGTGCGGACGACCGGAACTCCTCCCAGCCGAGCTCGGGATCCGCGTGCAGCTCCGTCGACAGAGCCACCAGCTCGCCGTCCACGTCTGCGAGGCGGTCGGCGATGCGGCGCTTCAGGATCTCACTCATCGCCGGGCACTCCATACGACGGGGCGTCTCCCGGGTGCAGCGCTCTGGTGACGTACGCGTCGCGCTGCGGCATCCAGCGGTCCAGCAGCGCCCCCAGCTCGGCGACAGGGTCGCCCTCGGTCCAGTCGACGCGCAGGTCGGTGACGCGCCAGCCGGCGTCGCGGACGACCGAGAGCCCCGCCGAGTGCACGGGACCGGCCTCGCCGCCGGCAGCGATCGCCGCCTGCATCGCGGCGAGCAGCCGCTGTTCGAGATCGCCCGTCGCCGCTTGGAACGCATCGACCATCACCTGCGGGACCTCGACGGCTGCGAGCATGTTGCCGCCTGCCACGACACCGTCGCCGACGGCATCCCCGAATACGCCGAGCGCGCGCTGACCCGAGTAGGCGGCGGCGCGCCCCTCGGCGTCGACGACGAGCAGCTGGCGGAACGCGACGTCGTCGGCATCGGCGGTGACGGCATCAAGGGCCTCTGACGCCGGCAGCCCACCGCGCAGCTGCTCGATCACGAGCGGCCCGAGCCGCGGATCGGTGACGTTCTGCGAGTTGATGGCGCCGATGCCGTCGGCGAGGGTGACGCAGCGCGCCGCGACGGCGGGCGATGACGAGCAGATCGCCGAGCCGAACGCACCCGAGGAGTCGCGCGCGACGAGCGAGAAGGTCATCGCTCGTCCTCGGCGGGGGTGCTGATCACGGCAGTCGCGTCGATCTCGACGAGCCACTCGGGACGCGCGAGAGCGCTCACGACGAGGCCCGTCGAGACGGGGAAGACGCCCTTCAGCCAGCGACCCATGACACGGTAGACCGTCTCGCGGTAGCGCGGGTCGATGAGGTAGACGACGACCTTGACGATGTCGTCGAGCGACGAGCCCGCCTCGTCGAGCAGCATCGCGATGTTCGCCATCGCCTTCTCGGCCTGCGCCTCGACATCGCCGATTCCGACGGACTCGCGGGTGTCGAGGTCCTGTCCGATCTGGCCGCGCAGGTAGACGACGCCGCCTGCGACGACGGCCTGGCACAGGTCGTTGTCGAGGTTCTGCTCGGGGTACGTCTCGCGAGTGTTGAACGGACGGATGCGCGTGTGGTTCGTCATGCTGAGGCTCCGGATGCTGCGAGTGCGGCCGCGTGCTCGAGGTCGCTGTCGGACGTGGCGGCGGCGACCGCGACCGCTCCGCCTGTGGGGGCGTAGGCGTCGTAGCTGCGCTGGATCATGATCTGGTCAGCGAGATAGCGGGCGTCGTGCCAGACGCCCCAGATGAAACTCGACCCGCGACGCGACTGCCACGGAAGACCGAGGAAATACAGGCCGGGTTCGACCGAGACGCCACGGTGGTGCAGCGGCCGGCCGCGCTCGTCGAACGCGTCGAACTCAATCCATGAGTAGTCGACCGCGAAGCCCGTCGCCCACACGATCGACGCGATGCCGGCCGCCGCGAGGTCGAGTTCGAGGATCGGGTCGGCGACGCACTCGGGATCGGGGCCGATGACGCGCGCGCCGGGTTCCTCGGGCAGGTCGAGGCCATTGCGTTCGATGTAGTCGTCGGCCTCGTCGAGCAGTTCGAGATAGTTCGCGTCGCCGTTCGCGATGTTCTGGGCGAGGTCGGGCGCGATGCGCATCGTGCCGTTGTCGAAGCCGCCCGAGCGACCGAGCAAGGTGATGCCGTTGCCTGCGAGTCGGCGGAAGTCGACGGTGTGCCCGCCGCGAGCGCCGCTCACGGCGATCGTGACGTGCTCGGCCCCCGCGCGTGGCGCAGCAGCCTCCCACTTGCCCAGCACGCCGAGCCACCAGCAGAAGTCCCGGCCGCGGTAGCTGCGCGGCGGGCGGTCGTGAGGCCCGACGGCGAGATACACCTCGCGGCCCGCGCGCTGGAGCTCATCGGCGATCTGCACGCCCGACGAGCCCGCGCCCACGACGAGCACCGCGCCCTCGGGCAGCTGCCCGGGGTTGCGGTATGAGCTCGAGTGCAGCTGGTGGATACCGGCATCCTCTGGCACGACGGCGGGGACGACGGGGCGCTGGAAGGGGCCCGTCGCCGCGACGACGTAGCGCGCCTCGATCACGCCCGCCGAGGTCTCCACGATGAATCCGGGGCGACCGAGGGCGCGGCGCACGGCGGTCACTTCGACACCGATGCGCACGGGGGCCTCGATCTTCTCCGCATAGGCCGCGAAGTATCCCGCGACCTGGTCCTTGGTGGCGAAGGCATCCGGTGGGAGATCGAACTCGAGGCCGGGGAACCGGTCGTGCCATGCCGGCCCGTTCGCCACCAGCGAGTCCCATCGCCCCGTGCGCCAGCGCTCCGCGATGCGGTCACGCTCCACCACGATGTGGGCGATGCCACGGTCGCTCAGGTGCTCGCTCATCGCGATGCCGGCCTGACCTGCACCGATGACAAGGACTTCGGTCGATTCGATCGACATCCCAACCTCCATTGCTTCGGACGAACTTCGTCATCCCCTTCAGGCTAGGAACGCTCCGAGCATCTGTATAGATGAGATTGACGACGCACCGCATCACTTCTGTTGATACAATCGCCGTCATGGCGCGCCTCACCCGCCCCGACATGACGCTCGTGCAGCTGCGGTACTTCGTCACCGCCGCGACGAAGCGGTCGATGACCGCGGCCTCGATCGATCTGCACGTCGCCCAGTCGGCCGTGTCGACCGCGATCGCCCAGCTCGAGAAGGGCCTCGGCGTGCAGCTCTTCGTGCGTCAGCGCAGCAAGGGCCTCGCCTTGACGGATGCCGGCGAGCAGCTGCTCCGCGATGCGCGCTCGCTCCTCGCGCAGGTGGACGAGATGACGGACACGGTACGCGGTCGCCACTACGACGTGCGCGGCACGCTGCGCCTCGCCTGCTTCGTCACGCTCGCTCCCTTCGTGCTGCCGAGGCTCATCTCACGCGTGAAGGAGCAGCATCCCCGTCTGCACATCGAGATCATCGAGGCCGACGTCGACGGCACGGTTGAACTCCTGCTCAACGGCACGGTCGAGGCGGCGATCGCCTACGACTTCGGTCGAATGCACGACCTGACGTTCGACCACCTCTACACGGCGGCGCCGCACGTGATCCTGCCGCTCGACCACCCGCTCGCGCGGCGCAATCGGATCAAGCTCGTCGAGCTCGCCGGGCAGGACCTGGTGCTGCTCGACATCCCCCACTCACGCGAGTACTTCCTCGGGATGCTCGAGGCCGCCGGCGTCGAGCCGCAGATCCGGTACAGCTCACGCAGCTACGAGACGATCCGGTCACTCGTGGCGCGCGGCGAGGGGTACTCGATCCTCAACCACATCCCGCAGTCACCGCGCACCTACGACGGCGGCGAGCTCACGGCGGTCCCCATCGCGGGCGACGTGCAGCCCCTCGACGTCTGCTTCGTGCGCGTGACCGACGTGCGCCCGACGGCGCGCGCGAGGGTCATCGGCACCCTCGCCCGCGAGCTGTTCGGAACCCCGCCCGCTGTTCAGCAGTGACAGGCGTGATCCTCGCCGTGGCCGGCGCTGTGCGCTGACTGCGACGGAGGAACGTCGAGCGCAGGGTTCTGGTCGAAGAACCCGGTCGGCTTGAGCGTGAACCCCGTGTAGTCGACGGGCATGATGGGCCAGTCCTCGACCCGCGGGAAGTGCGTGAGGCCGAAGCTGTGCCACAGGACGATGTCTTCGCCGTCGATCGGGCGGTTCGCCCGGATGTACTCCGGCAGCCCTGGTGAGCCGACGCTCTGGTTGACGAAGTCGCCGGCCGGGAATCGCTCGTCCTCGGCGAACTGCGTCACCCAGAGGTGATCGGTCGCGAATGCTGCGCGGCGGCTGATGGACGCGTCTTCGGCGGCGGCGAGCGTCGGCTGCCCCTCGGGGAAGAGGGTGTAGGCGACCGGCTCGCCGACGATGTTCGTCTTCTCGGTGTTGACGATCTCCCACACGCGACCGAGCGACCCGTCGGCCTTGCGGCGCGCCTCGGTCTCTGTGCCGAACACGCGGCGCGAGCGTGTGAACGCGTTGCCGTGCGGATTGCCCGCGCCCTTGGGCACACGCTGCAGATCGAGTTCGTGCACGGCGTTGCGGTCGCCGTCGACGGCCATGTCGAGCCGCGCGCAGAAGATGTGCTGGTGGAACGGCGCGCCGAGCCCCGGGGCGATCTGCGACGCATACGGGTAGTCCTTGCCGGGGTAGCGAGCGGTGAAGACGATGCCGGTCGCCTTCGCCTCGAACTGGATCGTGCCGTCGAGGTAGAAGTACCAGTAGAAGCCGTAGTCGTAGTTGCCCACGGTCGTGAAGAAGCTCACGACGAGACGGCGTTGCCGGCGCGTGGAGGCGTGCCCCGCCCACTGGTCGGTGTGCTTCCACAGCAGACCGAAGTCCTCTTCGTGGATGCAGATGCCCTGCGTGATCTCGCGCGGATTGCCGAAGTCGTCGGCGACGACCGGCGAGAGGTAAGTGATCTCGCCGAGGCAGTCGCAGCCGAGCTCGAGCGAGTTCGCGTCGCGGCCGACGAGGTACTCGCCCGTGTCGAAGTAGTTCTGCCACGAGCGGTACGGGGCGGGATCGCCGTACGGCACGACCATCTCGGCGATCGAGGCGCGATCGATGATCGAGCGGCGGCGACCGCGGTCGTCGAAGCCGATCTGGCCGAGCACGAGACCCTCGCGCGCGTCGAAGCCGACGTGCAGGTCCCACTTCTGCCAGCGCAGCACGTTGCCCTCGAGTGTGAAGCTCGGGCCCTCGGGCTGCGTGATGTGCAGCGGCTTCAGATCGGTGCGCAGCGGTCCCGTCAGCTCAGGGGACTCGAAATTGCCGTTCGTGAGCGGGTCGTCGGACGGCCCATCGTCGACGATGCGCACGACCTTGCGCTCGATCATGTCGACGAACGCGACGAGCTGGTCGACCGGGTGACCCCACGCGTAGTCGCCGGGCTCGCGCTGCGCGAATGCGAGGCCGCGCAGCAGACGCTTGCCCTCTTCGCCCTCGTAATCGAAGATGCCAGCCGACAGCGGAGCGACGCGCACCTGATCCGGCGCGAGCCCGCGAGCGCCGAGCGCGGCGCGCCAGCCCTCGTCGGCGGCGAGGATCGATTCGATGGCGTCGAACTCTTCGAACAGCACGGGCGCCTGCCCGACGAGCGCAGGGTCGACGGCATCCGCCGACACCGTGCGACCCGCGGTGAGATCGATGAGGAGATCGGTCGTCGCGCCGCTCGAGGTGTCGAGCAGGATCGCCCGCGCCTCCCGCGGAACGTCGCCGCCCGCACGCAGCCCTGCCTTGTCGGGCTCCTTGAGCGAAAGATATGCGACGCGCACGGTGTCCCCGAGTCGGCCCTCGGCGACGAGGTGGTCGCGGGCTGCGGTGATCTCCTCTGCGCTGAGGGGATCCAGCGGGTGGGTGCGCCGTTCGGTGGCGACAATCGACGTGTTCACGATGCTCTCCGTAACTGCGGTGTCAGGTCTCGAGCGCGGGCGGAGTGCCGCCCGGATGCTTCGAGTAGACCTCAAGGACCAAGAGTGCGCCAATATCGGGTGGCGGTCCACTGGATCAATTGAAGTGATCCGCGTTCGGGCGATGCATCAATGCGGTGGATGCTGCTCGGTTCGGCATCCGCATCTATCGAATTGATGCAGTGGGTCGTCTTTCTGAAGTTCCCTGATGGGATCCCGAGCTTCATCATGGAGGTCAGCACCACCCCGCGGGCCGATCGTTCGGAGCCGGCTCGAAACCCATCTGCACGCCGAACACCATCACACCTCAGCGATGTTGCCGAGAGAAGGATCAGCCATGACCACGTCGCCCACCACGCAGACGCTCGTCCAGTTCGAGACACGGCACATCATGCCGATCCCGGAGAACGAACGCACCGGATCGGTTCGCTCGCTCTTCGCGATCTGGGTCGGCATCAACATGCTGCCACTCACCGTCGTTACCGGCGCCATCGCCACCGGCAGCTTCGGGTTGTCGATCGGGTGGAGCATCGCCGCGATCCTCACGGGCAACATCATCGGCGCGTTCGGCGCGGCCCTGCACGCCTCTCAGGGACCGCACCTCGGGGTTCCGCAGATGCTGCAGGCCCGAGCTCAGTTCGGCTTCTACGGCGGAAGCCTGCTCGCGTTCATCGCGCTGCTGATGTTCCTCGGCTTCTTCGCGAGCATCCTCGTCGTCGCGAAGGACTCGCTGCTCGCGGTCTTCCCCGACATCCCGGCGGTACCGGTGATCATCGTGTTCGCCGCTGTCGGGATCGCGATCGCCGTCTACGGCTACGACCTGCTCCGCAAGGCGATGGCGATTCTGGCGATCATCATCGCCGCCGTCGTGATCATCGCGATGGTCATGCTGTGGTTCCAGCCGGCCGTCACGAGCGCGAACCCCGATGCCGGGTTCACCGTCGACGGATTCTTCGGGATGCTGGCGATCGGAGTGGTCTGGCAGCTCGCCTACGCCCCCTACGTGTCGGACTACTCGCGCTACCTGCCGAAGGACACGGGTCCCAAGCAGGCGTTCTGGGCGACCTACCTCGGCCTCGTGCTCAGCTCGGTGTTCGTCATGATCCTCGGCGTGCTACTCGGCGCCGCCGACCCCGCCAACCCGCTCGGCGCGATGGGCGCCCTCCTCGGCCCCTTCGGCATAGTCGGACTGCTCATCTTCGCCTTCAGCGCTGCCATGATCAACGCGGCCGAACTGTACTCGGGTGTCATGTGCGCGCTGACCACCGTGAACTCGACGATGCGCAAGGTCGTCGTCACGACGCGCACCCGCGTCATCACGACCCTCGTGTGCGGCGCCATCGCCACTGCGGCGGCGCTCGCGGGCGAGAGCGACTTCGTCACGATGTTCCAGAACTTCGTCACGATCCTCCTGTACGTCCTCATCCCCTGGTCGGCGATCAACCTCGTGGACTACTTCATCATCCGCAAGGGCCACTACGCCGTCGACGAGCTCTTCCAGCGCGACGGCGGACGCTACGGAAAGTGGAACGCGATCGGCCTGGGCACCTACGCGATCGGGATCCTCGTTCAGATCCCCTTCATGATCACGCCGATGTACACCGGCCCGCTCGCCGAGCCGCTCGCGTACATCGACGTCGCCTGGATCCTCGGGTTCATCGTCAGCGGTGTCGTGTACCTGCTGCTGACCCGCCTGTTCGGCAAGAAGGACGACGTCGTCGAACTCGAGACGATCGGCGCCGTCGAGAACTGACGCCGACTGACACTCCGAGGGGCGATCCGGGTTGCCGGGTCGCCCCTCGGCGTACCGTCACAAGGTCGTCAGGCGCTCCAGCCCAGCATGGACCCGCCCAGCTGCATGAGGCCGAAGAACAGCAGCACCGACGCGACCGGCACCGCGAGCGTCCATACCGGATGCCGCCGCAGCAGCCACACCGCGAGCGCGAGCAGCCCGAGCCACACGATCCACAGCACGACGATTCCGTACAGCGGCGCCATGAGGCCCGCCGCGGCGTAGAGGAACGCGGTCGCGAGGTGGGCGACGAGGCCGACCCACCCGAGCACGATCGCCCAGATCGGATGCCGCCGCTCAGTCATCGGACAGCACCTTGAGCATGCGCGTGTTGCCGAGCGTGTTCGGCTTGACGTGCGCGAGGTCGAGGAACTCGGCGATGCCCTCGTCGGGGCTGCGGATGAGCTGCGAGTACACGTCGGGGTCGACCACCTGCTCGCCGATCGGCGCGAACCCCCGGCGGGTGAAGAACTCGACCTCGAACGTCAGGCAGAACAGGCGCGTGAGACCCAGCATCCGTGCGTTGTCCTCGAGCCCGCCGACGAGCGCGCGTCCGACGCCGTGGTGCAGCCAGTCATCCGACACGATCAGCGTGCGGATCTCGCCGAGGTCCTCCCACATCACGTGCAGGGCGCCGCAGCCGATCAGCCGGCCGTGCTCGTCCTCGGCGACGAGGAACTGCTGCACCGCTTCGTAGAGCACCACCAGGTCCTTGCCGAGAAGGATCCGCCGCTGCACCAGCGGTTCGAGCAGCTGCTGGATGCCCCGCACGTCGGAGCTCCGCGCCGAGCGGATGCTGAACTGGGTCACGGCACCAGCGTAGAGCCCGCCGCGCGCACGCGGTGAGAACGACGAAGAGCGGATGCCGCGGCATCCGCTCTTCGTGTCGTTCTCCTGTCAGTCCGAGCTGATCGCGAGATCAGGGGTCGCCGTGATCTCGCCGCCCGAGACGACGCCGACCGCGACCTTCTCGCCGCGCGGGCCGTGCTCGAAGACGAACTCGCCGTTCTGCGCGTCGACCTTCACGTGGTCGCCCGAGTTGAGCTCACCGTGCAGGATCTTCTCGCTGAGGCGGTCCTCGACCTCGTGCTGCATCGCGCGACGCAGCGGACGGGCGCCGAGCGCCGGGTCGAAGCCGATCTCGATGAGGCGCTCCTTGGCGGCCAGCGACAGCTCGATCGTCATGTCGCGGTCGAGCAGCCGCACGCCGAGGCGCTTGGTGAACAGATCGACGATCTGCACCAGCTCCTCCTTCGACAGCTGCGGGAACACGATGATGTCATCGACACGGTTGAGGAACTCGGGCTTGAAGTGCCGCTTGAGCTCCTCCTGGACCTTGCCCTTCATCCGCTCGTAGGACGTGGCGGTGTCGCCCTCCACCTGGAACCCGACCGGGCCGCCCGCGATGTCGCGCGCGCCCAGGTTGGTCGTCATGATGATGACCGTGTTCTTGAAGTCGATGACCCGGCCCTGACCGTCGGTGAGGCGACCCTCTTCGAGGATCTGCAGCAGCGAGTTGAAGATGTCGGGGTGCGCCTTCTCGATCTCGTCGAACAGCACGACCGAGAACGGCTTGCGGCGCACCTTCTCGGTGAGCTGCCCGCCCTCTTCGAACCCGACGAATCCGGGAGGGGCTCCGAACAGCCGCGAGACGGTGTGCTTCTCGCCGAACTCCGACATGTCGAGGGAGATCAGCGCGCTCTCGTCGTCGAAGAGGAACTCGGCGAGCGCCTTGGCCAGCTCGGTCTTGCCGACACCGGTGGGCCCGGCGAAGATGAACGAGCCGTTCGGGCGCTTCGGGTCCTTCAGGCCGGCACGCTGACGACGGATCGTCCTCGCGAGCGCCGAGATCGCCTCTTCCTGGCCGATGACGCGCTGGTGCAGCGCCTTCTCCATGAAGACGAGCCGGCTCGACTCCTCCTCGGTGAGCTTGAACACCGGGATGCCGGTGGCCTGCGCGAGAACCTCGGCGATCAGGCCCTCGTCGACGACGGCATGGGACGCGACGTCGCCGCTTCGCCACTGCTTCTCGAGCCGCAGACGTTCCGCGAGGAGGGACTTCTCCTCGTCGCGCAGCGACGCGGCCTTCTCGAAGTCCTGGTCCTCGGAGGCCTGCTCCTTCTGGCGGCGCACCTCGGCGATCTTCTCGTCGAACTCGCGCAACTCCGGCGGCGAAGACAGGATCGACAGGCGCAGGCGGGCGCCGGCCTCGTCGATCAGGTCGATCGCCTTGTCGGGCAGGAACCGGTCGCTGACGTACCGGTCGGCGAGATTCGCGGCGGCCACGATCGCGCCATCCGTGATCTGCACCTTGTGGTGCGCCTCGTAGCGGTCGCGCAGCCCCTTCAGGATGTTGATCGCGTGCGGCAGGCTCGGCTCGGCGACCTGGATCGGCTGGAAGCGGCGCTCCAGCGCGGCATCCTTCTCGAAGTGCTTGCGGTACTCGTCGAGCGTCGTCGCACCGATCGTCTGCAGCTCGCCGCGGGCGAGCAGGGGCTTCAGGATGGATGCCGCGTCGATGGCGCCCTCTGCGGCGCCGGCGCCGACGAGCGTGTGGATCTCGTCGATGAAGACGATGATGTCGCCGCGCGTGCGGATCTCCTTGGTGACCTTCTTCAGGCGCTCCTCGAAGTCGCCGCGGTAGCGGGAGCCGGCGATGAGCGAGCCGAGGTCGAGCGAGTAGAGCTGCTTGTCCTTGATCGTCTCGGGAACCTCGTTCTTCACGATCGCCTGCGCGAGACCCTCGACGACGGCGGTCTTGCCGACGCCGGGCTCGCCGATGAGGACCGGGTTGTTCTTCGAGCGGCGCGACAGGATCTGCATCACGCGCTCGATCTCCTTCTCGCGTCCGATCACGGGGTCGAGCTTGTTCTCGCGCGCGGCCTGCGTGAGGTTGCGGCCGAACTGGTCGAGCACCTGCGAGCCGCCCTGCGCGGTCGTGGACTGGTCGTGCGCGGCACCGGAGACGGCGGCGGGCTCCTTGCCCTGGTAGCCCGAGAGCAGCTGGATGACCTGCTGGCGCACCTTGTTGAGGTCGGCGCCGAGCTTGACGAGCACCTGGGCGGCGACACCCTCGCCCTCGCGGATCAGGCCGAGCAGGATGTGCTCGGTGCCGATGTAGTTGTGGCCCAGCTGCAGCGCTTCGCGCAGGCTGAGCTCGAGCACCTTCTTGGCACGGGGGGTGAACGGGATGTGCCCGGTCGGCTGCTGCTGACCCTGGCCGATGATGTCCTGCACCTGCTCGCGCACGGCGTCGAGCGAGATGCCGAGGCTCTCGAGGGCCTTGGCGGCGACGCCTTCGCCCTCGTGGATGAGCCCGAGCAAGATGTGCTCGGTGCCGATGTAATTGTGGTTGAGCATCTTCGCCTCTTCTTGGGCGAGGACGACCACACGACGGGCTCGGTCGGTGAATCTCTCGAACATCTCTCAACTCCCTCGGGCATGCACACTGCTGGCCGATACATCGAGGGTAACGAGAGGGCGGATGCCGTATGCCCGTGTTCGCCGTAGGCATACCCCCCGCGCGGTCCCCATACCCTGTTCGCCTGTCGCAACACGCCGAGCGGGGCCGCAGAGTGCGACAGGCGAGCCGGGGTGAGCGAGGTCGCCCGCCCTAGGCACGCACCCGCGACCCGAGCCCCTCCTCCTGTTCCGCTGTCGCAACACGCCGAGCGGACCTGCAGAGTGCGACAGGCGAACGGGGGTGAAGGAGTGGCTTGACACCGGCATTCGAGGGACATATCGTTTATCGATAACAACGATTATCGATATGGAGACGCTCGTGGGTGGTTGGGAGTTCTTACTGGTCTTCGTCGGCGTGCCGGTGGTCGTCGCGACAGTCGTCGTCGCGACCATGGCGACCCGTCGGCGCGCGCCGGCAACCGGCAGGCTGACACGATTCGAGTCCTACGCGACTTCGCTCGTCGGCGCGGGCGCGATGATGGCGGCGCTGTTCAGCTCCACCTCGCTGATCTCGGGCGCGTTCTTCGTCTTCGGCTCGGATCCGTGGACCGTGAGGGACATGCCCTTCTCGGGTCAGGAGGCTCCCGCGGTGCTCGCCGACCACGCCTCTGTCGTCGACAGCGGCTTCGACTCGGCATGGATCGAGGTCACCGGTCTGCCGACCGCCTCGCAGTGGATGTTCTATCTAGAGATCGCGCTGCCGGCGCTGGCCACCCTGGCGATCAGCGTCGCCGTCGCATGGCTCGCGTTCGCCTTGATCCGCGAGCGTCCCTTCGGCCGTGCGCTTCCGAACGTCATCGGAGTGGCTGCGATAGCGGTAATGATCGGCGGCATGGGTGCGCAGCTGGCCGGCGCCTTCGCCCGGGCATCCGTCGTCGACTACCTGGGCACGGTCGAACTCACGGGCCATGACGGAGGCTTCGTGTACTACTCACTCAACCTCGATGCCTCGCCGATCGGCTGGGCACTGAGCCTCGCGCTGATCGCGGCTGCGTTCCGGATCGGGACCCGCATGCAACGCGACACGGACCTGCTCATATGACCCCCGCCGAGTCCGACGAGGACGGCCCGAGCGGGGTCCACTGCCGCCTCGACGAGCTGCTCGAGGAGCGCGGCATGACTCTCACCCGACTCTCCGAGCTGGTGGGCGTCTCGGTGGTGAACCTGTCGATCCTCAAGAACGACCGGGCGCGCGCGATCCGCTACTCCACGCTCTCGGCGATCTGCCGCGCGCTGGACTGCGAGATCGGCGACCTGCTCGTCCGCGCCGACCAGTAAGTCGATGGATGCCGCGATCCCCGGCATCCGTTCTCTTGCTGCTCTCGAAACTGTGCTGCTCTCGCGAGCGCGCGCTCATCCGACCTTCGACTGTCACAACACGCCGAGCGAACCCGCAGAATGCGACAACTGAACGGTCGGGCGCGCACCCACCCCGGGCTCGCCTGTCACAACACGCCGAGCGGACTCGCAGAGTGCGACAGGTGAACGGACGGGGCGGCCGGGCAGCACACCAGCGGGCGGGTCGCCTGGACGCAGAACGGCGACGGATGCCGCGCGCGGCGCGCCGCGGCATCCGTCACCGCTGTCAGTTCTCGCCGTAGATCGGCACGGTGATGGGGTCGGACACCGTGTCGATCAGCACCAGCTGCACGTCGGAGTCCTCTTCGAGTCCGCTCACGACGGCGACCGCGCCGCGCGGTGCCATGTCCATGGTGCAGACCTGGTTCGCGGGGAACGCTGCGAACTCGACGGTCACCTCGGCAGAACCGGTGGCCTCGACCGACTCCACGACCGGCGCGCACGACGAGGAGCCCCAGGTCAGAATCACGAACGTGTCGTCCGCCTCGGCCCAGCCGGCGCTCGGGGCGTACTCGGTCATGCCGCCGGGTCCGGCCAGTCCCGCGACGCCGTCGAGGTCGGTCTGGCCGCTGTAGCCGTCACCGGTCACGCGGATCTCGAGGTCCTGCGCCGGGTCGACGCCCTCGGGCACGCCCACGAGCGTCACCCGGGGGACGAGGTCGCGCGTGCAGCGGGTGTCGCCGTCGGGCTCGATGAGCGTCACCTCGAGGACCGCGCCGTCGAGCGTCGGCTCGTCGGCGAACGGCACGCACGTCGAGCTGCCCATCGTGATGAGTCCGATCATGCGCCCGTCGTCGAGCCAGGCGGCGTCGAGCTCGACTCCGGTCCCGTCCTCGGGCCCCGCGCCGGGCGAGGATGCGCATCCGGCGAGCGCAAGGCTCGCGAGGGCGAGAGCGCCGATGCCGGCGAGGAGAGCGGAACGTGCCATGAGCAAGCCTTTCGACGAGGATGCCGCGCTGCGGCCCGGCCGCAACCCCCGGCGCCCGGCTCCTCCATCATGGCGCAGGCGGCTGATGAGCACCCGAAAGATCGGTTACGACGTGGTCACGCTCGGATCGCTGGGCCGGATCTTCGGCGCACCTCGCGATAGAACGCGGCATGGGCCGCAGCCACCTCGTCGTCGGTCAGCAGCCCGGGCGTCGCGGCCGCCGCGGTCGCCAGCCGGGAGCGGAGCGCCGGATCTTCGGCAAGCCTGCGCAGCGCTCGGGCGAGCGCGGATCGATCGCGCGGCGCCACGATCAGCCCGTTGACCCCATCCTCGACCCACTCGAGCGGGCCGCCCTCGCCCGCGACGATCGTCGCACGCCCGGCGGCGAGGTACTGCAGGACGTTCTGACCGAGCGGCTCGGGCCGCAGGGATGCCTGGACCGCGATGTCCCAGCCCGCCAGGAGCGGGTCGACATCATCGACGTGTCCGGGCAGCTCCACACGATCGCCGACCCCGAGCTCGGCGGCGCGCCGACGGATGTCGTCGACGACCAGGGCGTGCCCGAACGGGGCGCCACCGGCGAACTCGAGTCGCTCGTCCCCATCCGGAAACGCCGCGGCGAACGCCTCGAGCAGCAGCAGCTGCCCCTTCCACGGATCGATGCGCGCCAGCATCCCGATCCGGAGTGGCGCCGCGCGCAAACCGGCGCCCGAGGCGGCCGGAGGCGTGCGCCGCAGCCCCGACGCACTCGGGATCACAGCGGTCACGGCATCCTGCCGCAGAAAGGGCAGCGCGGAGTCGAGCGTCGCCTGGGAGTTGGCGACGATCCCGTCGGCGCGCGGGAGCGCCACGCGCGACATCGTGGCGAAGCCGAGCCGGCCGAGGGCTTCAGGTCCGACGAGGTCGCGCACATGGATCACGAACGGCACGCGCGATGTGGCAGCCGCGAGCGCGCCGTATGCTGCCGCGCGGGCGGTGTTCGCGTCCACGACGTCGGCCGTGCGGAAGGCCGGGTCGAGGCGCGTCACGACGGCCTGGACAGCCAGCCTGACGGCGCCGGTCGCCAGGGCCACGCGTCCTCCCTGCGCCACCCCCGCAGCCTGCGAGACCCCGCGCACGCGGACAGGCGCGCTTCCTGCGAGCCGCGCGTAGACGCCGCCGCGGCCGCTCGGCGGCACCAGCACCAGCGGCCGCCATCCCGGACCCGCCATCAGCATGCGCGCGAGCGCGTACTCAGCACCGCCGGGTGACGACGTGTGATCGAGGTGCAGCACTCGGGGCTCCGGCCCGACCGCATCCCCCGCTGTCGCTGCCGGCGTCACCGCTTGCCCGCTTCGGCGATGCGCTCCGTGAGAGCCTTCTGATCCTCGGCGGCGGCGATGTAGGCGTCGAGGTCGGGGCGCGGCATCCCGAGCAGCGTGACGCCGAGATGAGCGAGCGGAATGACCTCCTCGCGCACCATCTGCAGATAGGCGGCGTCGCCACGGCCCTGCGGGTCGATGATGTCGTCGCTGTCGCCACTCGGCAGGGTGCCGCGCCCATCGGCGAGCCGGGCGACGACCCTCGACAGGTCCTGCAGCTTCGTCGGCCGCGCCGGGGGAGCCGAGAGCGAGGCCGCGATGCGTCCCGCTTCGCGGATGGTGAACGTCTTCCGAAGCCCGGCCGGCACGCGTGCGAGCAGGAGGTCCCGCTGCTCGCGGGTCGCGACCAGCACCAGGTCGGATGCCGCGATCAGGTCATCGGTGACGGGGCGGGCGGTGTGCCCCGAGCCGTCCGCGCCGAAGGAACGCGCGATCGCCTGCGCGCGCCTGCCCATCCGCGCACCCTCCGGTGCGGCGATACCCGCGCTGCTCACGCGCACGTCCAGCGCCAGCGACGCCGGGAGGTACCAGTGCGCCCACGTCTCGAGCAGGCAGGCGGCAAGCGGCGAGCGGTGGATGTTCCCCGTGCAGACGGTGAGGATCGAGAACTGCACCGTCACGCTTCGCACCTCCCCAGGTCCCGTCGCCCCCGCACCGCCGTTCCCCGGCGATTAGGGTTACTGCGAGAGCCTAGTCGGGAGGTGCTGTGCGCGTACTTCGGATCTCGCACAGCGCGACCGTCGCCGCGTGGCGTGGGCGGGAGCGCGCTCTCCGATCGACCGGCGTGGACGTCACACTCCTCGCCGCGCGCCGCTGGCATGCGGGCGGCGCCGAAGTGACGTTGGCGGCGGGCGAGGAGGCGCTGACCTTCCCGGTGCGCACCTGGGGTCGGCATCCTGCCCTGTTCGTCTACGTCCCAGGGCCGCTGTGGCGAGCACTCCGCGAAGACTGGGATGTCATCGACATCCATGAGGAGCCCTTCTCGCTCGCGACCGCGGAAGTGCTGCTGCTGAGGGCCGCCCGCCGGAATCGAACGCCGTACGTGCTGTACACGGCGCAGAACCTGCGCAAGCGCTACCCGATTCCGTTCCGCTGGCTCGAGCGGTCCGCTCTCCGGCATGCGGCGGGCGTCTCCGCCTGCAGCACGGAGGCGGCACGCATCGCGGAGGCCAAGGGCTTTCCGGGCCGCGCGCGTGTGATTCCCCTCGGGGTCGAAATCGATGACAATGCGCGGCTGGACGCCCGAAGCGCGCCGGACGGCCGCGCGCCCGTCACGGTCGGCTTCGTCGGACGGCTGGTTCCCGAGAAGGGCATCGATGTTCTGATGGATGCCGTCGCGCGATCGCCGCGGCTCCGCCTGCGTGTCGCCGGTGCCGGCCCCCTCGCCGAGACTCTCGCGGATCGCGCCGCCGCGAACGGCATTGCGGGCCGCTTCGAGTTCGTCGGCGCGGTGCCGCCGGAGGCGATGGGCGACTTCTACCGCGATCTCGATGTGCTCGCCGTGCCGTCGCTCGCCACGCCGCGGTGGACAGAGCAGTTCGGACGGGTGGCGGTCGAGGCGATGGCGCACGGCGTTCCCGTAGTCTCGAGTGACGCCGGAGCCCTTCCCGACGTGGTCGGGGGCGCGGGCATCGTCGTCCCGGAGAGGGATGCCGAAGCTCTCGCCCACGCGCTCGACGAGGCCGCCGGTCCTCGGCGCGAAGAGCTGCGGCGGTCGGGTTTCGCGCGCGCGGCGGAGTGCTCGTGGACCGAGGTCGGGCGCAGGTACATCGAGCTCTACCGAAGTGCCGGGCACCCGGCATCCGTCTCTTCCGTCGCGGAAGTCGAGGTGGTGGTCGTCGCATTCGGCGCACCGGAGCTGCTGCGTCAGGCGCTCGCGCCCCTTGCGGGGATGCCGATGACGGTAGTCGACAACTCGTCGCTGCCCGAGATCGCGGCGATGTCGGCCGACGTCGGCGCTCGTTACATCGACACCGGCGCGAACATCGGGTTCGGGTCCGCCGTGAATGTGGCGCTCGCCGACCGGCTCGTGCCCGATGCGGACGTCCTCCTGTTGAACCCCGACGCCAGGATCGGGCGGGATGAGGTCGCGCGACTGCATGATGCGCTGCGCTCTTCGCCCGACCTCGCGAGCGTCGGGCCCGAGCAGGTCGACGAGAGCGGGCACCGCGCTCGAGTCGAGTGGGTCTTCCCTTCGCCAGTGAACTCCTGGCTCGAGGCGCTGGGCATGGCGCGCCTGCAGCGGGGTGCGCACTTCGTGATCGGCTCGATCCTGATGCTGCGCGCCGAGGCCCTCGACCAGGTGGGCGGCTTCGACGAGAGCTTCTTCCTCTACGCGGAGGAGACCGACTGGGCCTTCCGCGCCCATCTGCTGGGATGGCGGCACACCGCTGTCGAGGGAGTACGAGGGGTGCACGTCGGCGCCGGCACGAGCAGCGACGACCGGGTGCGAGACGCCCGCTTCCACGCGTCTCAGGAGCGCTACCTGCGAAAGCACTACGGCGCCACGGGATGGCAGGCGGCGCGCGCGGCCGTGTGGGCCGGGGCGATGGTGCGCGCGGTGCTGCTGCCGGGCGACCGCGGGCACGCGGCACGGCGACGTGCCGCGCTGTACCGACTGGGACCCGTCACGGTCGAAGCACGCCTCACGGGAGGTGCGGCAGAGGTCGCGGACCAGCGGGGGAATGCGGGCGTGCCCGGATGACCGACCGACTCCGCATCCTCCACGCGATCAGTTCCGATCGATTCGCCGGCGTCGAGCAGTTCGTGCGACGGCTCGCCATCCGTCAGCGACAGGACGGCCACAGCGTCGCCGTGCTCGGCGGTGCGGCGGGGCACATGGCGGCACCGCTCGCCGAGGCGGGCGTTGACTGGGCCCCGGCCCGCAGCACCTTCGCGGTCCTGCGTGCCGTCCGTCATCGCCTCCCGGCAACCGACGTCGTGAACTCGCACATGACGATGGCGGACATCGCCGCCGTCGCGGCCCGCGGCGCGTCGCGTCGCACGGTGCCGATCATCGCGACGCGGCACTTCGCCCAGCGGCGGGGGACGGTCGGCCCCAGCTTCACCTACCGGCTGGTCGAGCGTCGTGTCGATGCCGAGATCTCGATCAGCCGAGCAGTCGCGGATCGGATCGGGGTGCCCTCGACCGTCATCCATCCCGGCGTGGAGCCGGGCGACCTGGGGGATCCGTCCACAAGGCGCAGGACGGTGCTCGTCGCCCAGCGACTGCAGCCGGAGAAGCACACCGACGTCGCGATCCGCGCTTTCGTCGCGTCCGGCCTCTGGCGGTCCGGCTGGGATCTGGAGATCGCGGGGACAGGCCCCGAGCGGGGCGAGCTGGCGGCGCTGGCATCGGAGCTGGAGGTCGGCGAACACGTCCGCTTCCTGGGCTTCCGCACCGACCTCCCCTCGCTCATGGGTGACGCGGGGATCCTCTTCGCGAGTTCGCCCTTCGAGCACTTCGGGCTCACCGTCCTCGAAGCGATGGCAGCGGGATTGCCGGTCGTCGCGGCGGCGGCTGCGGGGCATGCCGAGATGCTGCAGGACCTCGATGAGCGCGCGCTGTTCCCGCCCGGCGACACCGACGGCGCGGCGGCCCGACTGCGGTCGCTGGCAGCGGACGCGCACGCGCGCGCCGCTCTCGGGGCGCAGGAGCATGCACGGCAGGTCGAGCGGTTCTCGTTGCGCACGCAGGCGGACGCCACCGAAGCGGTGTACCGCCGCGCGATCCGGATGAGGGAGCGCAGCGGATGACGGATCTGGTGGTGGTGTCTCTCGAGCGATGGGATGCCGTGTGGCGGCGCAATCAGCACCTCGTCGACGGTCTGCTGCGAGCCGACCCGGACCTGCGGGTGCTGTTCGTGGAGCCCCCTGCGGACCCCCTGCACGATCTGAGCACCGGCCGGCGGCCGCAGGCGGGGCGGGGAGCGCGACAGACGGGTGACTCGGGGCGCCTCTGGACGTTTCGCCCCGTCAAGCTCCTGCCTCGCCGTCTCGATTCGCGGGCCGACCGCAGGATGGTGGACGGGATCGTCGCGGCGGCCGGGCGCCTGGGATTCGTCGATCCGGTGCTCTGGATCAACGACCCGGGTCTTGCCGGCCTCGCCGAGGTGACAGGGTGGCCGGCGCTGTACGACATCACCGACGATTGGCTGGCGGCCGATCGCACCCCGGCCGAGCTCGCAAGACTCTCGCGAAACGAGCGGATGCTGCTCGAGCGGGCAGCGGAGATCGTCGTGTGCTCGCCGGAACTGGTGCGGCGGAAGTCTCCCCTTCGGCCGGCGGAGCGGCATCCGATCGTGCTCATTCCCAACGCGGTGGACGTCGCCTCGTATCGACGTCCCCGCGAACGGCCGGGTGATCTGCCCCGGGGACGCACCTCGGTCTACGCGGGGACACTGCACGCGGATCGATTCGACGTCGAGCTGACCGCGCAGACGGCGCGCCTGCTCGGCGGCGATGCCGCCGTCGTGCTCGTGGGGCCGAACCTACTCCACGGGGATGCGGTGACGTCGCTCAGCAATGCGGGTGTGGTGATGCTCGGTGCACGTTCACCTGAGGAGCTCGTGGCCTACCTTCAGCACGCCGACGCACTCATCGTGCCGCACGTCGTGGACGAGTTCACCGACAGCCTCGACCCGATCAAGCTGTACGAGTATCAGGCCGTCGGCAGACCGGTCGTCTCCACGCCGGTCGCCGGCTTCCGCGATGCCGACGACGACCGCATCGTGATCGCGGGCGCCGCGTCGTTCGGCGAGGCGGTCCGGCGTGCGGTCTCTTCTGCGGCGGCGTTTCCCGCCGGGGCGGATCGGGCTGTCGCGGACTGGGCGCTCCGCGTGGATGCGATGCGGGATGTTCTGGCGCGGCTCCGCGATAGCTGACGGTGCGATACGACGGGCCTCAGGTCGGTGAGGGCTCCCGCCTGGGGGGCTCGCCGTGAAGGCTCTCATAGATGTCATCGACGAGCGACGCGACGCCCAGGTCACCAGTCACGGGGCCGGCGGCAAGCAGGCCGTCAGCGCCGAGAAGGAGCGCCGTCGGCGTGCCCCAATCCGCGATCGAGCCCGCCACGTAGTCATCGACATCATGCAGTGACTGCGGCTCATCCCGCTCCGTCCAGGCACTCAGGTCCGCGGGCTCCGCGAGGAGCAGCCGCACGTCGACCTCCGGCAGCAACTCGCGCCACTCCGCCCGCTTCTCGACGACGCTCTCGCACGCGCCGCACATCGATGAGACGGCGAGGAGGAGGATCGGCTTGCGCGACGCGAGTGTTCGCAGGTTCACGACGGTCCCATCGGCCTGGGTGACCGGGACCGCCGGGGTACGCGTGCGGATGTAGTCGAGCGCATCGTCGGCATCGGCACTCGACGTGGCCATACCCAGATCGGATGCTGCGGTCGCGGCATCCGATCTCGCACTCGCATCTTCGGGCCAGAGCACGAGCGCTGTCGTCACCGCGGCGACGGCGAGCGCGATCAGCCACGCGAAGTGCGGGATGCCGGCAGCCAGCGCGCCGCCGAGGAGGGGCGTCGTCCAGATGACGGCGGCGGACGCGATGGCGAGGACCGTCAGCCACACGTTGCGCACGATCGTCACGCGCGTGACACGCGTGCGCGCTCCGAAGCACGCGCATGATGTGCTCTCGGACCGGGACACGACCCGCGCGACAAGGATCGTGTAGCCCACCATGAGCGCCACCGCGACGAGGGAGGCGGCCAGGCCGAGCCAGCCGCCGAGCAGCGCGATCGCGGCGCCGAGAAGCAGCTCGGCCCACGGGTGAATGCGCCGGAGCCACTCCCTGCGAAGGACGACCGGCACGCCGAGCTCCTGCCATCCGGCGAGGCTGTCGGGCGTGCGGAGCTTCGCGATTCCGCTGGAGATCAGGACGGCCGCGAGCACGAGAGGGATCGCGATGGACAGAGCGACGGGCATAGGCAGATGCTAGCGCCGCGGCGATGAGCGGGCGTGCGCCGCTGTCATCACACGCCTCGTCATCAACGCGGAAGGCCCCGCCGGAGCGGGGCCTTCTCACGGACCGACCGTGGGTGTCAGGCGCCGGGTCGCTGCCAGGTCACGGTGTTGTCGACGACCTGGCCGCCGGGGGCCGGCAGCACCGGCTCCGTCGCACCAGAGGTGCCTGCGACGATAGCCGCAAGGAATCCACCGGCGACCGAGACGGTGTCACCGAGTGCGTACACAGTGTTCGGCGTCCAGACGGGGACGTTGGTCTGGAGCACCGAAGCAAGCACGAGCTTCTGTGCGGCATTGAACGTGCTGCACGATCCACCGTTGATGGGCGGCGCTGACGGGACGTTCACCGTAGCGGTGATGAGTGCACCATCATCGACCGTGTAGGTGATCGAAAGCGTGCCGTTCTGGCTGTTGCTGGCGCCCGAGGTGACCAATGCCGCGGCGGGGATGCTGATGCCGGGGGGGAGGATGAACGGGTTCGCCCGCAGCGAGCCGCTGGTGGCGCTCGGGGGGAGATCCACGAGGGACGCGGTACCCAGCGGAAGGCCGTTCAGCGTGATGGTCGAGATGGTGATCGTGACGTTGACCAACGAGGCGTTGGTGATCGAGACCAGGAACGCGTAGCCCTTGTAGGTGGGGTTCGAGTTTCCGGGCAGCTTGCAGCCGGCGCCCGAGAAGCTGATGTTCAGCTGCGATGCCGCGTAGGCGGGAGCGGCTGCGGATACGGCGATGACGGGCACTGCCCAGGCCATCGCCTTGGTGACAGTGCGACGACTGATGCCGGTCGGCGCCTCGCTGTCAAACGGTTGGTTGATCTCAGGCACGTCGTTCCTCCCGGAGTCTGCTGGTGGGGAGCAAAGTGGCGGACGGCTCACCTCCCCAGCGCGAGCCCAGCCTCGGACACGCGTTCGAGACAGGGGTCAGCTTAGCGCTTCCCCCGGACACAACAAAGCCACGTAACCGAATCGACACGTGGGGATCCGCAGGCAGCGCAGGCGTCGGCGCGCCGGGAGCGATGGGTAGGATCAAGGTTCACGTCCGGCGATTCGGCGTGCCCGCCGTGCGCATCGCTCAGGACGGCTGTCTCCGAGAGAGCGAGAGGGCTCGATGGCAGGACCCAGTCGCGCACCGCGCCTGTCCCAGCAGCTGCAGATGGTCCTGCGGCTGGCCGGCGCGAGTCCCGGCAGGTGGATAGCCGGCGTCTTGGCGGCATCTCTCGTGCTGGCCGCGCTCGACACGATCGGCGTGGCTGCGATGATTCCCCTCACCCAGCTGATCAGCGGAACAGCCGACGACTCCGCCCTGATCGGCGCCGTTGCCGGCATCGTCGGGACCAACGATCCTTCTGCCCTCATCCCCGTTGTCGCGGCCGGCATCGCCGTGCTGTTCATCGTGAAGAGCATCGCAGCGATCGTGTTCCGCTGGTGGCTGCTGGGTCGCACGAGCCGGGTCACCGCGCTCGTGTCGACCGAGATGATGCGGCGCTATCTGCTCGCGCCGTACGCAGCACACCGTACCCGCCGGATGAGCGAGGTCTACCGGAACATCAACGACATCACGGCGCAGAGCTCGTCCGTCCTGCTCGCCACCGTCGGCGTGATCACCGATGGGATGATGCTCGCCGCCATCGTGGTGGTCCTATACGTCACGGCGCCGATGGTGACACTGCTCACGGTCACCCTCTTCGGAACCCTCGTCTTCGGACTGCAGTTCGGGCTGCGCAGACTCCAGTCCCGGATCGGCGAAGAGATCGCCGAGGCGAGCCTCCAGGCATGGGGATTCCTCATGCCTGGGCTGGACGGCTTCCGCGAGGCGCGCCTGACGTCGAGCGCGCGCGCATTCGTGAACGGATTCCGCACCGCGAAGCTTCGGGGCGCGCACGCCAGTCGCCAGTTGGCGATCGTGTCCGAGCTCCCGCGCTACACGCTCGAGATCGCGTTCGTGATCGCCATCGCCGGGATCTCGCTGCTGCTCTTCACCTCGGGCACCCCGGGGCAGGCGCTCACGGTGCTCGGGGTCTTCGCCGCGGCATCCCTTCGCGGGCTCCCGACCTTGAATCGCGTGGCGGGAAGTCTCGCGACCATCCGCACCGGTCGGGTCGGACTGCGGATCCTCGGGCGGGCTGTCGACGACCTCGGCACGGACCGCGAGCACGAGGAGACTCCGCGTCGTGGCATTCCCTACGAAGGCGACATCAGCGTCCGTGGTCTGACCTTCCGCTACCCCGACTCCAGTCAGCCCGTCCTCGAGCATCTCTCGCTGGAGATCCCGCAGAATCGGACCACGGCGTTCGTCGGCTCGAGCGGCGCGGGCAAGAGCACGCTGCTCGACCTGATCCTCGGACTGCTCGAGCCGACCGAGGGCGTGATCGAATGCGGCGGAAGATCCGTGTTCGACGACCGCGCGTCCTGGTACTCCGGCCTCGGCGTCGTCCCCCAGGACGTCTTCCTGATCAACGACACGCTGGCCGCCAACATCGCGTTCGGCGTTGCAGCGCAAGATATCGATAGGTCCCGGGTCGACGAGGTTCTCGCGCTCGCCCAGTTGACCGAGCTGGTCCGATCGCTCCCCGAAGGACTCGATACGGTCGTGGGCGAGCGGGGTGTTCGTCTCTCCGGCGGCCAGCGCCAGCGGATGGGACTCGCCCGCGCCCTCTATCGCCGGCCGACGGTGATGGTCCTCGACGAGGCCACATCGGCACTCGACAACGTCACGGAGCACGAGATCACCGAGACGCTCGGGCGGCTCAAGGGCAGCCTCACCATCTTGATCGTCGCGCACCGCCTGTCGACGGTGAAGGACGCCGACAACCTGGTCTTCCTCAAGGACGGCCACCTCGAGGCTCAGGGAACCTTCGCGTGGCTTCGGGACCACAACCGCGACTTCGCACGGCTGGTGGAACTCGGCGAGCTCCACTGAGATGGACCAGGATGACCTCGGTCGGACAGCAGACGACAGCCCGATGAACCCTCCCAGCCAGCGCGACGGGGTCGGAACGGTCAGCGTCATCATCGCGTCGAACCGCGGCGGCCCGTACCTCGCTGACGCGGTCGAGTCGGTGAGACAGCAGACGGTGCCGGTTCACGAGATCATCCTCGTCGACGACGGATCCCCGGAGCCCGGTCTGTCTCAGGTCGCACGGGAGCTCGGCATTGACTACGTGCGCCAGCTGGCTTCAGGCGTGTCGGCGGCGCGCAATCGCGGAGTCGCCCGGGCTACGGGCGAGTGGGTCGCCCTCCTCGACGACGATGACATCTGGCATCCCGAGAAGGTCGAAGAACAGCTGCGAGCGCTCGAGGCGAGCCCCGAATCTATCGCCTGCTACACCGACCAGACGATCATTGACTCCCTGGGAAGCTCGACGATGATGGCCACGGCGCCGGTCGGCTCGTCGAGTGAACTGATCGCGCGCGGCAATGGCGTGCCCCCGAGCAACACCCTCCTCATCAGACGCGAGGCATACATCACGGTCGGCGGCTGCGAGGCTGGACTGCGATTCGCCGAGGACATCGACCTCGTGCTTCGACTGCTTCGGCTCGGGGAGTTCACAAAGGTTGATCGCGCGCTCATCGGCTATCGGAAGTATCCCGGGCAGGTAACCAATGACGGTTTCGCCAGTCAGGCCGGCTACCTGCATGTGGTTCGTCGGCTCATCCGACGGGTTGAGCGAGCGGGCGACCATGAGATGGCGCGGCTCCTTCGTCAGCATCTCGAGCGCACACTTCCGGGAATGGCCGAGTGGGGTGCCGGGGAACTCCTCTCGAGGATGAGACACGGGCGCTGGCGGGATGCCGCAGCCACTGCCCGCTGGGGCTTCACGCACACGCGCGCAGCATTCCCCTCGGCGATCCTGCGAACTGCCGCCGGCCGGCTCAGAGGTAGCCGTCGATAGCGATCCAACGCGGATCCAGCTGATACGCGTCGGTCCCCTGCGGAAGCCGACCGTGGAATCGCGGCATCACGATCACCGGCGAAGGGTGAAGCACTCCGGCGATGTAGGCGCCCCAGTAGGTGAAGGTCGAGTTCGTGCCGATGATCCGGCTCGCTCCGGCAACCGCGGTGAAGTTCGACACCGGATTCCGCTCGGCGAACTCGACGGTCTCAGAGGTCGCTGCCGCCAGGTCGAAGAGGTTCTCTCGGCACCAGTCCTGGTCGTCCGAGACGACAAGAGTACGTTCGACACGTCCCACCCTCGAGAAGGCATCGCGCAGATAACCCAGCTGGTCGAATCCGTACCTTTCGCGCAGTTCGGGATTGCTGTAGTAGTCCCCGCGTCGGACGTTGACCACCAGCATCCCCGACTCATCGGCGTGGAGGTACGGCGCGAGGCAGTCGACGATGAACGCGTCGAGCGACTCGCGGGTGAAGTCGATTCCGAAGCGCTGCTTCCACGACTTCTCGGCGTCCCACTCCCTGCAATCGTGGAAGCGGACGAGATCGCCTGAGACCGTGAGCCCTCGCAGCGCCGGGAAGGCCTCGAGCCAGATATCCATGCCCGGCGCCTCGAGGATCACCGTGCGTTCGCCGGCCAGGGTGCGCTGATGCGCGTCGAGCCACAGATAGAGCCAGTTTCCGAACCTGAGTCCCACCGGCGGCGTGGTGATGACCGTTCGATCCCCGCGCCTCAACGTATCGAGGGTCACGGTGGTTGCTCGCCGGATCCGCCATGCCATGTGACGGGCGGCACGGGCGGGGAGTCGAGGCGCATCCATCGTGTCTCACCCTAACGCCCGGCCGGGCGCGGTCAGCGGGAGAGAAGCGCCCGCAACTCGCGCCCGGTGTCGTCGTTCCGTGCAGGCGGGGTCGGCGCCCAACGCGCCTGGCGCACCACGGCGCCGGCACCCCATGCGATGCCGAGCGCGATCACACCGAGCCGTCGCAGCATGCGCCACGGGTTCGGGGCATCGCCGACCGTGCGGAACTGCCGACCGACCCATCGGCGAAGGCTCGGCGAGCGGATCCCTCCATCTCGCGCGAGCAGCACCATGTGGTTTCGCCGCGCGTAGAGCTTGTAGCGCGTATCGAATCTCTTCCCCTTGACGTGCGGCGCCGGGAGATGATCGACCACAGCGTCGGGTGCGAACACTGCCCTGCCTCCTGCGCGCTTCACGCGCAGGAAGACGTCGGTGTCCTCCCGCATCGCCGTGCCCGGGTAGTCGTCTCGGAAGCCGCCGAGCCGAGCGAGGATCTCGCGGCGGAAGGACATGTTGGCGCCGATGCCGTGGTCGACGTCGATCACGGCGCCGGGCAGCGAGGCGAAGCCCTCCGTGAGCGATCCGTCCGGCAGCAGCCGGCCGACCGGTTGGTCGTACGAGTCCTCTCCCGGCTGCAGATTCCGGGTGCGCCCCGCGACGGCGGCGACCGTGGAGTCCTCGAAGGCAGCGAGCAGCGCGGGCTGCCAGATCTCCGACACCACGACGTCATCATCGAGGAAGCTGATGATGTCGCCGCCCACGTGGCGAAGCGCCTCGTTCCGCGACCTCGTCATCCATCCCGCGAGGTGCGGTGCGTGGACATACACAGCCGAGGGCCGGATCCCGTCGACCATCGGCGCAGAGTCCGTCGTCGAGGCATCCACGACCACGATCTCGACGTCGGCCGTGACATTCCGCTGCAACGACTCGAGACACCGGCGGAGGAAGTCGCGGCGCTCGTAGGTCACGATGCAGACGCTCAGCACCCAGCCACTATAGGGCGTCGATCGGTGGGCAGTCGTCCGCGTGAGGCCGGGAGCCACGACGTATCTAGACTGCTGGGAGCGCCCCGACCGAGGATGAGGAGTTGAATGAACCGCTCCGTCAGCGTGGTCATCCCCTCGAATCGACGGGGACCCTACCTCCGCGAGGCAGTCGCGTCCGTCGCGGCGCAGACCGTGCCCGTGACCGAGATCGTTCTCGTCGACGACGGGTCTCCGGCACCGGGTCTGGCCGAGGTGGCCGGGCAGCTGGGAATCTCGTACATCCGTCAGGAGTCGGCTGGAATCTCCGTGGCGAGGAATCGAGGTGTGACCGCGGCGAAGGGTGATTGGATCGCCTTCCTGGACGACGACGATGTCTGGGATCCCAGAAGGATCGAGCTGCAGCTGAACGCGCTCGATCACAACGCAGATGCGATCGCGAGTTTCACGGGCGGGTGGTACATGGACAGCGCGGGCGCGCGATTCGGGGAAGGCTGGCCCGCGCGCCCGGCGTCCTCACGCGACATGATCAGCTATGCCGTCCCGCCGCCGCGCATCACAACGCTCCTCGTGCGGCGCGACGTCTATGAGGGGGTGGGCGGTTGCGACCCTCAGTTGGAACCCGCCGAAGACAACGATCTGATCCTCCGGCTGCTGCAGCGAGGTGAGTTCGCCGCTGTGGATGTTCCGCTTGTCGGCTACCGGCGACACAGCTCGAATGTGACCCGTCGCGGACTGCGCGGCCGCATCGCCGGCAGGTCATCCGTCGATCGTCAGCTGAAAGCGGCGAAAGCGGCACAGGATGGGGACATGGTCATCCTGCTGGGTTCGCACCTTCGAGCGTTTCGCCGCAATGCGGCAGCCGAGAACCTCGGCGAGATCATCACCGCGCTGCGGGCACATGATCGGCGGTACGCGTTCGCGTGCACCTGGTGGGGTCTGAGCAGACTCCCCATCAACTCGATCGAGGCGGTTCGCCGGCGACTCCTCCAACGGCTGCCGGACCGGTCCTAGCGACAGGATGACGACCATCACGACCCGCGACTCCCTCCGCCTGCGAATCGCGACGATTGCGACCGGAACGCCTATGGGCGCACAGGTCTATCAGGAGCGCATCGCAGAGCGAGCGGCATCCGCGCTCTCCTCCGAATCCGCTCACTCATGGTCGGTTGACCGCGCGGTCTTTCGTTCGATGCGATCTCGCCTGCCCGGCAATCGACGGCTTCCGCTGCAGGCCATTTCGACAGCGTCGCCCGCGGTGCGTCGTGAAGTCGGCCGAGTCCTCTTCCGCGGGGCCTCGGTGACTCACCGCATGAATCTCGAGCTGCCTCCCGCTCCTTCAGGAGATGTGATCACGATCCACGACGTCGTCGCGTGGAGATTCTCCGATGAGTCTCCACCCGTCCGGGCGGCCGCGGAGGAGGCCCAGCGTGCCGCCGCGGTGATCTGTGTCTCTGAGTTCAGCGCGCACGAGGCCATCGAACTCCTCGGCATCACCGACCCCTACGTCGTGCACAACGGGGTGGACGACGCATTCTTCGACGCCGCTCCGCTCGACGACGTTCTGCGCCGCGGCCTGGGGATCGGCGAGCAGTACGTGCTTCACGCCGGCGGCGCCGCCCGACGGAAGAACCTGGAAGTTCTCGCGGAGGCATGGCCGGAGGTTCGGCGCTCGAGACCGGGTCTCCAGCTCGTGCTGAGCGGGCCCGAGCACCCTCGCCGTACAGCCCTCTTCGAAGGCATGCCGGACACCATCCTTCTCGGGCGGGTTCCGGACCACCTCGTCCCCGGTCTCATCGCGAGATCGAGCGTCGTCGTCGTTCCCTCGCTCTACGAAGGCTTCGGGCTTCCCGTGCTGGAGGCGATGGCCGCCAATGTCCCTGTGGTCGCAGTCCGCACCAGCAGCCTGCCCGAGGTCGTCGGCGACGCCGGCCTCCTGGTGGAGCCGACCGCACGGGGGGTGGCGGAAGGCCTCCGGGACGCGACGTCGGGCGACAGCGAGATCTCACAGCTCATCCGCGCCGGACGACAGCGCGCCGCGGGCTTCACCTGGGCGGCTGCTGCGCAGGGCCATGCTCGGGTGTGGGATGCCGTCTCATGAGGCTTGCGCGGATCGAGCCTCTCCACCAGCTGCGGCGTACGCCGGACATTCGCGCCAGGCGCCATGCAGTGCTGCGAACCCTGTTGCGCATTCGTATCATGGTCGCTCCGGCACGGGCCTGAGTTCCCCACACCCAGCCATGCTCCTCGGCGAACTCGACGATCTCACTCAGGAGAGGCTGATCGGATGCGAGTACTTCGATGATGTAGCCGGAACGTCGCTCCGCGTACGGCTCCAGCTGGAACGGCTCCGGGCAGAACTCGCCGAGATGACCCGCGATCTCGAGCGTGAGCATTGCCCGCATGCACTTCCAGCAGCGGGAGCAGTTGACCTCGCGAGTGGTATCGGAGTCAGTGCACACATCGAGGTATCGAGCGTGCGGATTCCCGATCAGCGCCAAGGTCTTCTCCACACGAGACATGCCCGCGCCCGCCGAGGTGATCGTCATGGCGGGCGTGGACAGAAGCGGCAAGGACATCGGATCGGCGACGGAGAAGTCCCCGACGTCCAGCACAGCCGCTTGCCGGAAGCTGAAGGTCGACGCATAGTGCAGTCGTCCGATCCCGCCACCCAGGAGATGCGCTACCGCAGCATTGCGTGGGGTCACCGACTGCTGGAAGTTCATCCGGTCGAAGTGCGAGTCCAGGTTGCTGTCGACCTTCACGAAGGGGAGACCGAGATCGTCGAGAACCCTTGAGAGCCCTTCGCACCTCACTCGCCACAACTCACCTCCATCGCCAGCATGCGCGCCGACGTTGTTGTTGATCAAGTGGGTGATCTTCAATCCGGCAGGAACATCCGGCGCGAGCGCGTACTCCGCCAGCACGGCGAACGAGTCGATCCCGCCGGAGAATCCCGTCGCGACTCCCGCCGCTGGTGCGGGCGCGGGAAGGGTCTCGTCAGCCGTCACGCGGATTCTTCGGAATGAGGGATGCATCCACATGACGAGCCGCTGGAAGTCACCGTTGAGCTGGTGGAGGAGAATGTCCGTCGCCTGGCCACCCACGTGCAGATCCCGACCGCGCTGCATGCTCTGCAGCAGCAGCGCAACGGCGACCGCGTCCGCGCGGTCGCTCAGCAGCGTC
>Ga0307505_10000159_pt1 | contig 83852 bp, 75 predicted proteins | sample 23_S_MG_FD_202183 | JGI IMG/M metagenome (GOLD analysis project Ga0307505, IMG submission 202183) | Soil microbial communities from Populus trichocarpa stands in riparian zone in the Pacific Northwest, United States - 23_S | ecosystem: Environmental > Terrestrial > Soil > Riparian zone > Trees... | reverse complement strand
CAAACTGTTTACTGGTCTGAAAGAGCGACGCGCTCGGTGTCATGCTGAAAACTCGTGCTTGAACACTGAGCAATTATTTCCTATCGGCCAGCAACCGTCGGCGATAACTATTAAGGCGACAGACTCTGAAAGGGTTTAGTAGCGGTGGTTTGTCTTGTACCCAGGGTTGAAGCAACCCTGGGCTGGGACTAGCGAACGCCGTTGGCGTATCTAGAGTCGAAAGCACGGACGAGTTACGCCGAAGGCGTATCTTGTGAAAGCGGCTCGCGAACGCCGTTGGCGTATCTAGAGCCGAAAGCGCGGATGAGTTACGCCGAAGGCGTTAGCAAATTGCAGCCCAGGGTTGGAGCGCAGCGACAACCCTGGGACGAGTTGTTGTTTCAAGACAACGCTGAAGGCGTTGGCGCGTTAGCCTTGCCACACGCTGTTGCGTGCGCTGTCTGCCAATCGCTTCGCGTCGGGCAGCGCATCGAGGGCGCGCAGGATCTGCACGTCGCTATCGAGTAACACGCGGGCGCCGGCGTCGTTTGAAAACGCCGCGGTGATGATCTCCTGCCGGAGTCTCAGCTTTGCAAACTCCAGCTCTTCATCGATCTGCGCGGGCTGAAGCTGGTTCTCGGGATGCGTGCGAACGAAGTTGCGAAACGCTTCCAACACGCGATCCGATATCGCAAAATCCGTCGGCCGCGCGCTTTTCCCGTACTGCACCTTCTCAACCTTGTACGCTTCCAACCCCGGCACAACGCCCGCCGCCATGTGTCTGGTGAAATGAAACGCTGCCTCCGCAATGCGCAAACGCAGCGGGGTGGTCGCTGGTTCCTTTATTTCAATGTCCGGCGTGATCCCGCCACCACCGTAGAACACACGGCCTACGGCTGTTTGCACGCCTGGTCCGTTGTGCGGATGCGGCGTCGGCGAAGCCAACGCGAGTGGCGAGTCGAGATTGCGCGGTCCGGGCGCCGGTGGGGTGTCCGCCGGATCGTGACGCGTGTAGTAATCGTAAAGTGAGCCACTCGAATAGTCGCGCTGCAACGAGCGGCCATAGGGCGTGTAGTAACGCGCGGTCGTCAACGTCAAGCCGGTATTGAACGGCAGTTGAAAGATGCGCTGTACGAGTCCTTTGCCGAAACTCGTCTCACCTACAATCAAGCCGCGCCCGTGGTCCTGAATCGCACCCGCAACGATCTCCGACGCCGACGCCGTGTTGCGATTGATCAGGATGACGAGCGGCAACGTTGAAGGATCGGAACCGGTGGACTTGTACTCGAACGGCTGCGCGTACTCGGTGCGTCCTTTTACCGACACTATCTTCGTGCCGCGCGGCAGAAACTCACTCGAAACTTCGATCGCCTGATCGAGCAAACCACCCGGATTGCCGCGCAGGTCGAGCACGAGTTGGCGCATGCCCTGCTCCTGAAGGCGTTTCATCGCCTTCGCCAGTTCTTCATCGCTGGAACGCTGAAAACCACCGGTGAGCCCGATATAACCCGTGCCCGGGCGAATCATGTAAGCGTTGCGAATCGTCAACAGCGGCACCGCGTCGCGAACGATTGTGAAATACTGCGGCGCTTCAGAACCCGCGCGCTCGACCTTCAACGTCACCGGCTCGCCCAAACCGCCACGCACGTTCTTGGAGACTTGTTCGCTGGACCACTCGCGAGCGTCCTTGCCGTCCACTTCGAGAATGCGATCGCCATAGCGCAATCCGAGCTTCGCCGCGGGGGTGCCTTCAACCGCTGACTGGACGTAAACGCCGTCGCGATGCTGCACGATCGTGACGCCGATTCCGTAGAAGCGTGAATCCTGATCTTCTTTCAGTTTTTTGAATTCGCTGTACGGGAAATAAGCGGAGTGTGGGTCGAGCGTGGAAAGCATTCCCTGGATCGCGGCCTGAGTGGCTTTCTCGTGATCGATGTCGCCTGAGTAGTTGGAAGTGATCGTATCGACCGCTTCGTTATAGTCGCGCTCGATCTCGTCGGCGACGCGATAGGCGTTTTTGTTGCCGATCGAAGTCAGACTGCTGAAACGCCGTGCGCTGCCGATCGTGCCGCCAATTATCGCCGCCACCAGGATCACTGCCGTGGCCGTGATCGCAAACTTCCAGTTAATAGCCCGCTTCCGATAACCCTTGAATTGCTGTGCTACTTCCACGTTCGAAATATACCACACCGTTTCAGGCATTGCCGATTGCCGATTGCCGATTGCCGATTTGTAAAACCTGGTCGGGGCCTAGAGTTCACAATCGTCAATCGGCAATCGTCAATCGACAATGTCCGGCTGTGTTATATTGCCGCTGAGCACCCTGAATGTCTGCGTCTCTCTCGATCGTTATTCCCGCTTATAACGAGGCGGTCCGCTTGGGGAATACCCTGCTGGCGGTCGTAGCGTACATGCGCGAAAGCTGGCCCGACGCGGAAGTGATCGTCGTCGACGACGGCTCCGCCGACGACACTGCCGGAATCGCGCGCTCGATATTCAGCGACAGCGGTTCCTTGCGCACTTCCGTCATCAGTTACAAATCAAATCTCGGAAAAGGACGGGCCGTGAGGCTCGGACTGCTCGCCGCACGCGGCGACGTGGCGTTGTTTTCAGACGCGGATCTCTCGACGCCGATCACCGAAGCACCGAAGCTTGTCGAGCCGATCCTGAGCGGACAGTACGACGTTACGTTTGGATCGCGCGCGCTCGATCGCAAGTTGATCGGCGTGCATCAACCGTGGCGTCGCGAGCAAGGCGGGCGAGTCTTCAATCTGGCGGTGCGGCTTGCGACCGGTTTGCCGTTCTGGGACACGCAATGCGGGTTCAAAGCGTTTCGCATGAGCGTGTGCCGGCCTCTCGTCGAAGCGGCGACTGTTGACCGGTTTGGTTTCGACGTTGAATTGCTGTACCTGGCGTATCGCGCCGGATTACGACTGAAGGAAGTACCCGTGCGTTGGGACCACAACGAGGGCAGCAAGATCAATTTGATGAGTGATAGTTTTCGGATGCTGAGTGAAGTGGGATTGATCCGCCAGCAGGCGCGCCGCGGCGTTTACGACAGCGCCATCAGAGCGGTACACGAGTTAAAGGAATAGGTCCTATAATGCGACCATGGCCGCACGCCTGAACATCAACATCGATCACGTCGCCACCGTGCGCCAGGCGCGGCGCGCTCCCGAACCGAGCGTGATCGCCGCGGCGATGGCGGCCGAGCAAGCCGGCGCGGACGGAATCACCGTTCACCTGCGCGGCGATCGCCGTCACATACAGGACCTCGATATCAGACTGCTGCGCGACTCAATCGCGACTTATCTCAACTTGGAGATGGCGGCGACTGACGAGATGCTCGATATCGCGCTGCAAACAACACCGGACGCCGTCACGCTCGTCGCCGAACGCCCGAACGAGATCACGACCGAAGGCGGACTCGACGCCAAGGCAAACATCGTGGTTGTCAGCAAGGCGGTGGACCGGCTGCGTGAAGCAGACATCATGGCGAGTTTGTTTATCGATCCCGATCCGGCGCAGATCGAAGTGGCGCAACAGATCGGCGCGCAGCAGGTTGAACTCTGCACGGCCGCTTATGCGGAAGCCACGCTCGGCGCGCGCGGTATTCACGGCGAAGGCGCCGAACGCGCGGCGCGTGAATTACAACGATTGAAAGAAGGAGCGGAGCTCGCGCTGCGTAAAGGATTGAACGTTGCGGCGGGTCACGGGCTGACGTATCGAAACGTGGGCGCGTTGGCGCGGATCGGTGAGATCACCGAGTACAACATCGGCCACAACATCATCGCGCGCGCTATTTTTGTGGGACTGGAAACCGCCGTGAGAGAAATGAAGGACGCTATCAGCCTACGTTAAAAAGCCATCCACAGATTACGCAGAGTCTGTGTAATCTGTGGATGGTTTTGTTTTTAGCGAGAAGTGGCGAGTTGCAGCCGCACGACGGATCTTTCCAGCTTCGCCCGTGCGACCTCGAAGTCCTCTTCGGTGCCGCTCCACTGATTCAGTTGCTTTTCGAGCCGTTCGCGCTGGAGCTTGGCCCGCGCGGCGTCGATCTCATCCGGCCGCTCAGCAACCTCAGCCAGCACTGAAACGTGATCGTCGCGCACTTCCACGAAGCCGCCCGAAACGTGCAACGGAAAACTCTTTCCGTCCTGAACGTAAGTGAGCACGCCCGTCTGAAGCTGTGAAATCAATGGCGTGTGTCCCGGCAAAATTCCAAGCTCACCGCCCAATCCAGGCACGGTGACCATATCAACCGTTTCCGCGAGCACACGCCGTTCAGGTGTAACTACTTCGAGTTGAATCTTCTCCGCCATAGTTAGCTTTTATTGTGCGAAGGTCTTCGCTTTTTCGATCGCCTCTTCAATGGTGCCGACCATGTAGAACGCCTGCTCGGGCAGGTCGTCGTGCTTGCCATCGACCAGTTCGCGGAAACCACGCACCGTGTCTTCGAGTTTCACATACTTGCCTTCGAGACCGGTGAACTGCGCGGCCACGAAAAACGGCTGCGAGAAAAACTTCTGAATCTTGCGCGCGCGCGACACGATCAGTTTGTCTTCGTCGGAAAGCTCGTCGAGACCGAGGATAGCGATGATGTCCTGCAGGTCTTTATAACGCTGCAACACGCGCTTCACGTCCTGCGCGGTGTCGTAGTGTTCCTGACCGATAACGCGCGGATCGAGAATGCGCGACGAAGAAGACAGCGGGTCGACCGCCGGATAAATGCCCAGCTCAACGATCTGTCGCGACAACGCGGTGACCGCGTCGAGGTGCGCGAAGGTCGTGGCCGGCGCCGGATCGGTGTAGTCGTCCGCAGGCACGTACACCGCTTGAATCGAAGTAACCGAACCCGTCTTGGTTGACGTAATGCGCTCCTGCATTTCGCCCATTTCCGTAGCGAGGTTTGGCTGGTAACCCACCGCCGAAGGCATACGTCCGAGCAGCGCGGACACTTCCGAACCCGCTTGCGTGAAGCGGAAGATGTTGTCGATGAACAGCAGCACGTCCATACCTTGATCGCGGAAGTACTCGGCGACCGTCAGACCCGACAACGCCACGCGCAGACGCGCACCCGGCGGTTCCGTCATCTGTCCGTAGATGAGCGCCACCTTCGACTGTCCGATCGTGTTCATGTCGACCTTCGTCAGGTCAAACTGGCCGGTGTCGTGGAAGTTTTTATTAAACTCTTCGCCAAACTGGATAACCTGCGACTCCACCATTTCGCGCAACAGGTCGTTTCCTTCGCGCGTGCGCTCGCCCACACCGGCAAACACCGAGAAACCCGAACGCGCTTTCGCGATGTTGTTGATCAACTCCATCACGATAACGGTCTTGCCCACGCCCGCGCCGCCGAACAGTCCGATCTTGCCGCCGCGCAAGAACGGCTGAATCAGGTCGATGACCTTGATGCCCGTTTCAAACATCTGGAGTTCGGTCGACTGCTCTTCAAACGTCGGCGCATGGCGATGAATGGGATAACGCTTGTCGTGTTTCACCGGACCGAGCGTGTCTACGGGTTCGCCAATTACGTTCAGCACGCGGCCGAGCGTGCCTTCGCCAACCGGCATCGTGATCGGGCCGCCGGTGTCGATCGCCTTCATGCCGCGGACCATGCCGTCAGTCGGCGTCATCGAAACCGTGCGCACGCGTCCCTCGCCGAGGTGCTGCTGCACTTCCGTAATCACGTCGATCGGAGTGGGCACGTCAAAACCGTCAGACACCACGCGGAGCGCCTGGTAAATCGGCGGAAGGTAACCTCCCGTAAACTCGACGTCGAGCACCGGACCGATGATCTGCACGACTTTGCCGACCTGCTGGCCGGCGTTTCCATTAGGCGTAGACATACTGTCTTTGAACTCCTCTTTCGACCTATAAAGGCGAACAAAACTGGCAGGTTTAAGAGCCGCACAAGATAACACAGCAAATTAGTTCCGGCCAAATCGGCCACAGACAAACACGGACTACACGGACAGAGCCCTTAAAAGAACTAGCGTTAATGACTTATCAACTGTCTGTGTCGTCCGTGTTTGTCTGTGGCCGAATCTCCCTGAAACCCTAGTTGTACTACTCTCGTAGTACAATTTTGAAATGTCCGAAATGTTCTCATTGAGCCCTTCGCACCCGATGCCGCTCTACGCGCAATTGACGCGGGCGATCCAGTTTGCGATCGCGACGGGGCGGCTGCGGGTCGGGGAGCAACTGCCAACCGTCAGACAGTTGGCGGTGGAGCTGCGCGTAAATGCCAACACGGTCGCGAAGGTCTACGCCGAGTTGGAACGCTCCGGCATCCTCGAAACACGAAGAGGCGTGGGAACGTTTGTGAGCGCCCGCCATTTCGCCGCAAATCATCGCGAAGAACACGAAAAGCATCTGGAGCAGCTCGTCGACCGGTATGTCGAAGAAGCCGGAGCGATGGGCTTTTCAGTCGATGATTTGATTGATCAACTTCAAAGCCGGCGCACAAAGGAGACGAAAATAAATGTCTAGTCCTATTACTAGCCTGATTCAAACCCGAAACAGTTTGCCTGCTCTCGAAACGCCACGAATGAATGTCGTCTCGGCCGTGAGTTTTCTCCTGCCAGTACTGCTCGGCGGTCTTGCCACCTGGGCCACATTCAATTTCGCACCGCTCGTAATTAGCATTTTTCTCGGCCTGTTGCTGGCGCAAGCGCCGAAAGTCGCGCGGCAATGGGAACGTGCGGTGGTGCTGCGTCTCGGCCGGTATGTTGGTCTGCGCGGTCCGGGCTTATTTTGGATCATTCCGTTTGTCGATACGGTTTCCGCGTGGATAGACCAGCGCGTGATCACGACCAGCTTCGCGGCTGAAGAGACGCTGACTTCAGACACTGTTCCGGTAAACGTCGACGCAGTGCTCTTTTGGATGGTCTACGATCCGGAGAAAGCCGCACTGGAAGTACAAAACTATCCGCAGGCGGTTAGCTGGGCTGCGCAAACGGCGCTGCGTGACATCATCGGCCGAACGTCACTGACGGATCTCCTGCGCGGCCGCGAACGGATCGAGGAAGAGTTGCAGCAGTTGATCGACGAACGTTCGAACCCGTGGGGCGTTACGGTGCAGTCAGTGGAGATGCGCGACGTGATCATTCCGGCGGCGTTGCAGGATGCAATGTCGCGCGAGGCACAGGCGGCGCGCGAGAAACAGGCGCGCATCATCCTGGGCCAGGCGGAAGTGGAGATCGCCCATTCGTTTGAGACAGCAGCTCGGTCTTATCGCGACAATCCAACGGCGCTACACCTGCGCGCGATGAACATGTTGTATGAAGGATTGAAAGAAAAAGGCGCGTTGATGCTCGTACCGAGCAGTGCGGTGGAATCGATGGGCATGGGTGGTTTGCTGGGCGCGGCTGCACTCCGGCAGCAAAGCTTAACCGGCAGCGATGAAGTCCCGGAGTAACATTGCCGATTTTCGATTGCCGATTTGCTGATTTTCTAAAGCGGGTACACAAATCCGCAATCAAAAATCAAAAATTGGCAATGCTAAAGTTCGGGATCGATCCTGATCTTCATTCGCTGCAGCACTTGCAGGTCTTCTTCGGTGAGATTGAGGCTTGCGGCATCGCTCTCTTGATCGTCGTCGCCGGCGTGAGGCCGCAACCCAATCTCGAGCCGCAAGGTCAGCTCCATCTCGTAACCGGCTTCACGCAGACGCTCGATCGCCTCAGCCACTTTTTCCGATTTCTCGACTGACTCGTTGATCGCGCTGCCAATCTCGCGAACTATCTCTTTTGCCTCGTCATCGATTTCCAAAGTGCTGGTATGCTAAACGAAATTAGCAACGACTACAATTCCTAATCGGCAATTATTGTTTGACAGTGGTAGACTCTGGATCCACATGTTCGGAACGATCGGCATTCTAACCGGAGGCGGCGATGCGCCGGGTCTCAACGCCGTTATTCGTGCTGTCGTCAAGACCGCGACGTGCGAACACGGCATGCGCGTCATCGGTGTCGAAGACGGCTTTGAAGGACTGCTCGGCGCCACTAAAACCCGGCTTTTGTCTCCCAGCGAAGTGCGCGGACTGCTGCCCCGCGGCGGCACGATTCTCGGCACACGCAACCGCGGCCACTTTATCGAGCGCGCCCGGGAAGGCGGCAAGCGGAGTGTCGAAGCGGTCTACGAGGAAGCGATCTCCAACATGCGCGTACTTGGTATCGACGCGCTGGTGGTTCTCGGCGGCGAAGGCACGCTGACAATCGCGAATGAATTTGACAAACGCGGCATTCGCGTCTGCGGCGTTCCCAAGACGATCGACAACGATCTTGCCTGCACGGAACTGACGTTCGGCTTTGTCACCGCACTCGACATCGCCACCGAAGCGCTCGACCGACTGCACACCACAGCCGAGTCGCACGACCGCGTGATGATTCTTGAAGTGATGGGCCGTCACGCCGGTTGGATCGCACTGCATTCCGGCATCGCGGGCGGCGCGGACGTGATTCTCATCCCGGAGATTCCGTTTTCACTGCAAACCGTGGCCGACAAGATTCGCGCGCGCGATCTCGCGGGATCGAATTTTAGTATTATCGTCGTCGCGGAAGGAGCCATCGAGATCGGTCACGACCTGGTCTACCAGGACAAGGGCGATGAACTGCATTCGCCACGGCTCGGCGGTATTGGTCATCACCTGCAACGCGATCTGCAAGAAGCTACCGGACGCGAAACGCGTTGCGTCATTCTGGGCCATCTTCAACGCGGCGGACGGCCCAATGCTTTCGACCGCATGCTGGCGACAAACTTCGGCTCTTGCGCAGTGCGCGCACTCGCGAATGGCGAACACGGGGTGATGGTCGCATTGCAAGCGGGCGACGTGGTCACGGTACCGATAACGGAAGCGATTAAGAACATCAAGACGGTACCCCCGAACGGGCAACTCGTCAGGACCGCGCGCGACACCGGAATTTCCTTTGGCGCTCCTGACGAAGCCAATTATCATAAGCCGCTATAGAGAGGTTGAATCGTTGTCATCACCACAGGGAGCTATTAAGGAAAAACTCCAGTCGGAACTCGACGAACTGGAAAGCGAACTGCGCATCCACCTGCCGAAAGAGATCAAACGCGCGCTCGAGTTTGGCGACCTGCGTGAGAACTCCGAATACCGCGCGGCACTGGACCGCCAGAACGTGGTGAAGGCGCGTATCGTCGAACTGCGCCAGAGAATCAGCGAGATTGCTTCGATCGATCCGAATAAAGTGCCGCGCGATAAGGCCTCGTACGGCTCGACCCTGGTGCTTTTTGACGGCGAGAAGGACGAAGAAGTGACTTACCGGCTGGTCACGCCGGAGGAGAGCGACCCGGCGCAGGGACTAATTTCGACCACATCGCCGGTCGGACGCAGTTTAATGGGCAAACGGGAGGGCGACGAGGTCACGGTACGAACACCGGCGGGCGCCCGGACGTTTGAAATCCGGCAGTTGCGGACTCTGCACGACGACCTGGCAGCAGGTTCGGAAGGGTAACGTTTCTGTGTAATCTGTGGACTTCCGACGGTTTTCAGGCATAATCACATCCCGCAAACAAGGAGAAACGTAACCTAAAGCATGTTCGGGGCAAGCATCGGACGGGGAGCTCAGCGAATTATCGATGCCATCGTACGCTGGCTCGCCATGGGGCATATCAGCCCAAATGTTTTGACCGTTATTGGCGTTAGTTTGAACGTCGGTTGCGGTCTTCTCTTTGGCATGGGCTGGTTTTTCTGGGCCGGAATCACGCTCATTGTTGCCAATTTGTTCGACATGCTCGACGGCCAGGTGGCCCGACTTTCGGGCCGGGTGACGCGTTTTGGCGGGTTTCTCGACTCCTCGCTGGACCGCCTGAGCGACATGGTGGTCTTTGTGGGCCTAATGGTCTTTTACGCCCGCGACACCGAGTTTCATTCGACTCTTAACGTTTTTCTCGCCGGGGCCGGACTAATGGGCTCGGTTATGGTAAGCTACGCTAGCGCCCGGGCGGAGAGCTTGATTCCCAAATGCGATGTAGGCTTTCTGCGCCGCCCAGAGCGGGTCGTACTCTTTATTATCGGAGCACTCAGCACTCATCCTGGTTCGAACAATTACTTCACCAATCGGATGCCGGCCGTTCTATGGGTTCTTGCGATCGGCTCTTATTGGACCTTCGCGCACCGGATGTATCACACTTGGCGCGAACTGAACCGGGTAGAGACAAAAACCGAGAACGCTGAGGCCGAGACTGCCGTAAATAGGTCCACGGGACCAATTGGGCCGGTTTTGATTGAAAGGTAGAACCTTGACTATTTGTCCGTGCTGCGGCTTCAAGTTTCATGGAGCCCTGAGCAGCGGTTGTAAACAGTGCGGCGCACGCGCCGTCGGCGAGCCTCTTCCCAGGCCCGCTATTGAACTACCCTCCTACGGGCGCGCCCTGGCTCTCTCCATCAGTGGTTCGCTGATCCTACTCGTCTTCCTGGTCCAAACAGTCGTTGCAATGGTCCAGCGCAGTACCGGCTGGTTCGAGTTCTGGTCGTGGGTCGCCGCGGCTGAGACGGCTGCCTGGCGGTTGAAGTGGATCTCGATTCCGGTGATGTTCGTGGTGCTGTGGTTTGGCGCGAAGCTCTATCGCTCGATCAAACAGCAGCCGGCAAGGTTTTGCGGACTGAAGTACGCGCGCAGCGGACTGCTGGCTTCAGCGTTAGTCGCGTTTTTGATTGCCTTGTTGATTGGCATCACAGTTCCGGCGCGTTTGCGCCAACGCGACCTCGCGAAAGAAGCACAGATGCGCGCCGTCTGGTACACGTTTGAAGCGGCAACGCTCGAGTACCGGATGCGTTACCACACGTATCCCGCAGATCTCAAAGACATTCGCGAGCGCGTTCCGGATCCCTACGGCCAGATCGCCGAGGCACTCAATAGCCTCGATCCAAACGGCTATCAGCCCCGCGCCGAAATGGCTGCCGCGAGTGAGAAATCACGCCCACTCCGCAGCGGCATGGCCATTCGCAACGCTTCGGTTTCTACGGCCGGCAATGACATTCCGCCGGGCGGCCTGGTGTTTACCAAATTCGAACTGCGCATGCCCGGTGAAGACAAGATCCTGGGAAATGATGACGACTGGATCGGACGCGATGGCATACTCGTGCGCTGGTCAGACGTTGCCAAAGGCGGCGTTGGTCGCTCAGTTTCCGCAGGAGCGCTTCAACCATAGCGACGCAATGTCGTTTCTCGATCGTTTCCGACGCAAAATTGAAGACGAAGCCTCACGCATTGCGCGTCTCTCTAAAACCGGCCGTATGACCGACGGCAACATCATCGACGCCGTCTCGGACCTCGACGGCAAGATCACTCAAGTCACTTACACCTACGAACTGGCCGGCGTGCTTTACGAGTCGTCACAGACCCTCAGCGCGCAGCAACGACTGCATGAAATAGACTACGCACCCGGCAACCAGATCATCGTGCGCTACGATCCGCGCCAGCCAGCCAATTCAATTGTCGTTTGAGCTTTGTTCTTTGTACTTTGTTCTTTGTTGTTCTGCTAGCGTAGACTCTTCGTACTTGGCTCGACTAACTAAGTACAAAGCACAAAGAACAAAGCTCCAAATAAAATGTTCCGCAAGGTCTTAATCGCCAACCGCGGCGAGATCGCCGTTCGCATCATTCGCGCGTGCCGCGAGTTGGGCATTGCTTCGGTGGCGGTCTATTCCGAGCCGGACGCTGAGAGCCTGCACGTGCGCATGGCGGATGAGGCGGTGTGCATTGGACCGGCAGCGTCAGCCCAAAGCTATTTGAAGATCGAGGCAGTGGTTGCCGCGGCGGTGTCTACGAAAGCCGAGGCAGTTCATCCGGGTTACGGTTTTCTCGCGGAGAACTCGGCGTTCGCGCGTGCCGTTAAGACAGCGGGCTTGACCTTTATTGGCCCGCCGGCGGAAGCGATGGAAGTGATGGGATCGAAGACGAGCGCGCGGCGTGCGGCTGTTGAGGCGGGCGTTCCGATCGTGCCGGGTACGGTCGAGGCGTTGAGCTCATTCGCGGAGGCGGAAAAGATTGCGGCAGAGTTTGGTTATCCGGTGATGTTGAAAGCGGCAGCGGGTGGCGGCGGCAAAGGCATGCGGCTCGTCAGTGATCGCGAAGAGCTTCAGTCGGCGTTCGAAACTGCGCAGACAGAAGCAGCGGCTGCTTTTGGTGATTCATCGCTTTATCTTGAGAAGGCAGTAGAACGGCCGCGTCACATCGAGATCCAGGTCTTTGCCGACAATCACGGCAACGTGGTCCACCTCGGCGAACGCGAGTGTTCCATTCAGCGGCGGCACCAGAAGGTGATCGAAGAGTGTCCGTCACCAATCAACGATCCGGATTTGCGGCGCCGCATGGGTGAAGAGGCGGTGAAGATTACTCGCGCCGTTGATTACACGGGCGCGGGCACGGTTGAGTTTTTGCTGTCTGACACGACGCGCGAGTTTTATTTCCTCGAGATGAACACGCGGCTACAGGTCGAGCATCCGGTCACGGAGCTCGTGACGGGCCTCGATCTCGTGCGCGAACAGTTTTTGGTTGCCGCAGGTGCGCCGTTGTCGTTCACGCAGGATGATGTCCACTGGACGGGCCATGCCATCGAGTGCCGGATCTATGCGGAAGATCCGGCGAACAACTTCTTCCCTTCTCCGGGAACGATCAAGCATTTGCAGGAGCCGCTCGGACCGGGTGTGCGCGTCGATAGCGGCGTGCGGCGGCTGTCGGAAGTGTCGATTCACTACGATCCGATGATCGCGAAGCTCGCGGTTTGGGGCCGCACGCGCGGCGAGGCAATTGATCGGCTGCGCCGCGCGCTCGACGAATACGAGGTAACCGGAATCACCACGACGTTGCCGTTCTTCCGCGAGATCGTGCGGGACCGTGAGTTTATCGACGCCCGGCTCGACACAGGTTTCATTTCGCGTTTCAACGAACGCCGGACTGAGCTTGAACCGTCCACCGAGGACCGCGATTTGGCTTTGATCGCCGCGGCGCTCCACTACGCGAAATACAAAAAACAAATCCCTGTCCAAAACGCCGTCAGCAAATGGAAACTCTCAGCACGTGAAACTAAAAGCAATCATCGGTGAGCACGAAGAGGACGTGGAATTGGGCCTCGACGGCGGACGAGTTTCCGCGCGGATTGGCGCGCGCAGTTACGAACTCGAAGCCCGCGAGATCGAAAGTGGCGTCTATCTCTTCTTTCTCGGTAACAAAGTGCGCGAGTTTCGCTTCGACGACAGAATAAAAATCATCGATCCGAGGCGGCTGCGCAGCGGTCAAAACTCCGCCGGGCATCATCACGTCGTCGCGCAGATCGTCGCGCCGATGCCGGGTAAAGTGGTGAAGATTCACGTCGAAGCCGGCGCCACGGTTGAGAAAGGCGCCGGCGTGGTCGTGGTCGAAGCGATGAAGATGCAAAACGAAATGAAGTCACCACGCGCGGGTGTGGTGGTTTCAGTGAACGTCAAGCCCGGCGACACCGTGAACGCCGGCGACGTACTGGCGGAGCTGGAGTAGAACGCGTGCGGATTCTGTTGTGGGACATTGATGGGACGTTGATGCGCTCGGTTCGTAACGGCGCGTACAAGGACTACACGATTCCCGTACTCGAAGAGATCTTCGGCACCTCGGGACGTTTGTCAGACATGCGCGTGTCGGGTATGACTGACTTGCAGATCGTCTTCGAAGCGTTGGCCGAGTCGGAGGTGTCTCAGGAGCAGATCGTAGCGCAGATAGATCTGCTGAGCCGGCGAATAACGGAAGAAGCGCGGCGTGTGACCGGCAATGGCGTGGAGTTTTTCCAGTTGCTGCCCGGTGTGCGCGAGACGTTGCAAGCGATACACGAGCATCCGCGTTATCGTTCGGCGCTCTTGACCGGCAACATCAAACCGATGGCCCAATTGAAAATGGAGCTGATGGGCCTCGAACAGTTTTTCACGTTACCGGGCGCGTTTGGCGAGGAGTCGCACATCCGCCGCGATCTTCCGGCTTTGGCCGCCGATCGCATCCGCGCACATCTGCGGATCGATATCCCTCCCGAACACTTCATCGTCATCGGCGACACTCCAAACGACATCGACTGCGCGCAGCACTTCGGCGCCCGCGCCGTCGCGGTCGGCACCGGCCGCTTGTATTCACGCGAAGAGATTCTCGCCTGCGAACCCGACGCAGTTCTTCCCGATCTGTCGGACACCGATCTGGTCTTGACGACCCTGGACAAACTCTAAAACCATCCACAGATTACACAGAGTCTGCGTAATCTGTGGATGGCCTTTCTAGATGCGGTGAAAGCCTTTTTTAATGTCGTGCATTTTCAGGCGCAGGATTATGGGGCGGCCGTGTGGGCAGGTCGTTGGTGAAGAGGTTTGCAACAGGCGATCGATTAGCCAGCGCATCTTTTCCGGCGCGAGCGGCATGTTCACTTTGATCGCGGCGTGACACGCGAGCGAGGCGGCGATTTCGTCGCGCATCGTTTCGGGTGCGTTTGATTTTTTCTCTGCGTCGACTGTGTCGAGTAGTTCGGAGAGCATGTTGCGCGCGTGGCCGGGCGGCAGATCCGCGGGCACGGCTTTGATGGCGACTGTGCGTCCGGATAGGCGCATCAACTCGAAGCCGTAGACTTCAAACTCGGGCGCGAGTTGATCGAAAACTGCGGCTTGTGCGGGAGTTAGATCGAAAGTTTCGGGCACGAGGAGTTGCTGCGACTCCGTGCGGCGCTCGGCTTCGAGCGCGCGATACTTGTCGAACAGGACGCGTTCGTGTGCGACGTGCTGATCGATCAGGAGCAGCCCCTCGTCGTCGGTGGCGATGATGAAGCTTTCCTCGAGTTGGCCCAAGGGACGGATGTTGGTTGACAGAGTTTCAGGCGTAACGGTGCTGGTTAGCTTGGCAGCCGAGTCAACGGGAGGAACCGGGACCGGGGATTTTACAGATTGAGCACGGATCATTTCCGCGACGTCCCGCGCAATCTCATCTCCCGACGGGAACGGAATCACCGTCGCGGGAGGCGATGGTGGGGCGAACTCGATACGCGGTTGAGGGGGAGGACACGAAACCGCTGCGCTGGCAGTGTGAATCTGTGGAATCTGTGTCGGTGGTGTCTGTGTTATCTGCGGTACGTATTCGTTACGAGCCAATGCGTCCCGCACGGCTTCGCGAACCGCCTCCGCAACGGCCGCTGAGCGCCGGAAGCGCACTTCCGTTTTGGCCGGGTGCACGTTTACGTCGACCTCTTCCAAAGGCGTCTCAACGAACAGCAACGCCGCGGGATAAAAGCCGTACGGCAGGATCGAGCGATAACCCTCGGACAACGACCGCCCGATCATGCGATCGCGAACATAGCGGCCGTTAACGAAGAAGTACTGCGCATCGCGTGTCGTGCGTCGATCGCGCGGCGCCGAAACAAAACCCGTCACGCGCGCCACCTGCCGGTCGCCACCTTCGACCGCCAACAGGTTTTCCACGAACTCCGCCCCAAAGATTTGATACGCACGCTCGCGCAGATCTTTCGCCGCCACCGCACGCACCACGTCGCGCCCGTTATTCACAAACGTAAACGCAATCTCCGGATGCGCCAGCGCGTAGTGCGTCACAAGGTTTGTAAGGTGAAAGGTCTCGGTGGCTTCGGATCGCAAAAACTTGCGCCGTGCGGGCACGTTGAAAAACAGGTCGCGCACGGCGATCGTTGTGCCGCGCGGATGCGCCGCATCCTTCACGTCGCGCATCCGCCCGCCTTCGATCGCAACACGCGTCGCCGCCGCGGCGTCTTCGGTGCTGGTTGTCAGATCGACCTTCGCCACAGACGCAATCGAAGCGAGCGCTTCACCGCGAAAACCAAGCGTGCCGATCGCGATTAGATCGTCTGCCGCGCGAATCTTCGACGTCGCGTGCCGCTCGAAAGCGAGAATCGCATCGTCGCGCACCATGCCCTCGCCGTCATCCGAGACTTTCAAGAGACGCCGGCCACCGGCTTCGATCTCGATCGTGATACGCGTGGCGCCGGCGTCGATCGAATTCTCGACCAGCTCTTTGGCTACTGATGCGGGCCGCTCAACGACTTCGCCCGCGGCGATTTGATTGGCGACGTGATCTGCGAGGACGCGAATTTTGGACACGGATTTTACAGATTAACTATTTGATGGTCGTTTGACCCGAGATTGATGGCGTTGAAGATCCACTCGATCACGTAGGTGCCGTGGCGCGACAGGAGCGAAGTGACGTTGATGTGCCGCTCCTGCAAGTCTTTGTTGGGATAGAGCTGGTCGAACGCGCGTTGCAACTGCCGGTGGGCGGCTTCGTCGCGGGACATCTGCGCGCGCACGAAGCGGGTGCGTAGCCCATCGAGCTGGTAGTTGATTTTCTTGCGTCCGGTATCGAGCGCGCTCGCGAGCGTCGGATCGACCGACTTCAGCTCGTCGCGCAAGCGATCGAGCTCTTCGTTGATCTTTTCTTCGGTGGCGCCAAAGCGTTTGGCTGTGCCCGCACCGAGATGTTCTTCGACGACGCGTTTGATGACGGGTTCCATTCCTTCGAAGAAGTCGGCCAGCTTGAGCCCGTATCTTTCGAGCGTTCGGCCGGTGTGGCGCTCGATCATCGTCAGACTCGAACGCGGCAGAATCGGTGTCGCCGGGCGTTCGAGCAAACGATAGACTTCGGCGGTTTGCGCGAAGTACGCGATCTCAGCAGCGCCGCCGTAGTAGGCGATTGTCGGCAACAGGTAATCCTGGACCACCGCGCGCAGCGTCACGTTTGGACTGAAGCGTTCGGGAGTTTCGCGAGCCATCGCGGCGAGTTCGGCAGCCGTGTATTCGGTTTCGTTTTCTTTCGTGCGGTACTTGCCGTTGTCGCCGCGCGCGAGTGCGTGGCGCGAACCCGTGTCGTCGTGTAGAAAGAGTGGAAACGAGTTTGCTGTGGCGAGCACCTGCGCGTGATAGCCGGCGGCTTCGAGCTCGCGGCTGCGCTGTTCGAGGGCCGCGCCGATCTCGGGCGCGCGCTCGGCGGCTGCTGCGTAAAGCGGCGCGGCGAGTTGCTTGAGTTCGCTGTCGAGCGGATCGAGAAAGATCAAACCGTAGCGGCCGAGTAGCGACGTCATCATCGTCGCGAATGCATCGGCGTACGCGCGGCCGGGCTGCCACGCGTTTTGCACGAGCGCTTTCATGTCTCCCGCGAATTCCGATGCGGGCGAGAGTTCAAAGAGCTGATCGATAACCTCAGTGATCGACTCGTCCAGTCTGACGTGACCAACCGGCTGTGCTTCCGTGTGCAGATCGGTCTTCACGTTGACCTGCTTAAGCTGGCAATCGCGTCCGATGAACTCCGCCAGCGCGACTTCCGCAAAGTCGTGATCCTCAGCGGCGATCCAGAAGACGGGCACGGCTTTCGTCCCGCGTTGCCGCAAACAGCCGGCGAGTTTCACCGCCGAAAGTGCTTTGTAAATCGTGTAGAGCGGTCCGGTAAAAAGACCGGCCTGTTGGCCCGAAACTACCGCGATGCTGTCTGACTCGCGCAGCAGGTTGATGTTGTCGAGAGTTTCCTGCCCTGCGCCCCAACGCGCGTTCATCGCTTTCAACGCGTCGGCAAGTTTATTTCGATCCACTTGTTGCGCCGCAAGCACGTCAGGAATACGCGACTGCAACTCGTGATGGAAACGCACCGCAGACGGATAGAACCGTCGCAACGCTACCGGATCGTTCAGATAGTCGAGAAACAGACGCGTCATGTGGGGAACGCGTTCAAATGAAAGAGTCTCAACGCGTAGTCCAGACTCTTCAGGGGTGCTGTAACAGGCAGGTTCGGCTGTGCTCAAGAGATTAAAGGCTCCCGCGCGACATTCTACCCTGCGGACTTAACGTCCGCTAGCAGCCGCGCGATCTCAGCGCGCGCGTCGTCGCCGGGTGAGCGTAACGGAGCGCGAACCGCGCCGCCGTGATAGCCGGCCAGGTCGAGCGCGGCTTTCAAGCCGCCGATACCGTATTTTGTGGTGACGGCGGCGGCGAGTGGCGTGAGTTTGGCTTGCAGCGAACTCGCACGTTGCTGGTCGTCGCGATGAAAGGCGTTGAAAACTTCCAGGCAGATCTCCGGAACCACACAACCCACCGCGAGAATCCCGCCCGTCGCTCCGGCCTGCAACGCGTCGAGCAAGACAGTGCCGTTTCCGGTCAGCACCGCAAACTCCGGCGGACACAGTTTCACAGTCTGCGCAAAACCCGCCACGTCGTTGGAACTGTCTTTAACACCGACGATGTTCTGGTGTTCGCTTAGCCGCGCGATGGTTTCCGGTTCGATCTTGATGCCGGTAAGCGCCGGCATGCTGTAGAGCAGCACCGGAACAGGCGAGGCGTCAGCAACGGCTCTGTAGTGATTGATAAGCGCGTCCTGCGTGATCGCTGCGCGGTAGTAGTGTGGCGTGAGGACCAAAACCGCGTCGGCGCCGCATTGGACCGCCTTGCCGATCTCCGCAATCGTGCCACGCGTGCTGTGTTGCCCGACGCCCGCGATGAACGTGCCTTCGCCTGGAATCTCGGCGCGGGCGACTTCGAGCGTGCGCAAGTATTCACTCTCTTCCAAATGCACACGCTCGCCGGTTGAACCCAACAACACAAACCCGGAGATACTCGCTTGTCTCCACTTGCGAATGTTACCCGCCAGCGCGTCGAGATCGAGTTCCTGAGCATCACTGAACGGAGTAACAGTCGGAAGCAGAATGCCGCTCAGGCCGCGACCTGCTGAGGAGGACTCTTTTGTAGCTTGCCATCTACCCACGTCATTCTCATTTCAAACTGGAAGTTTATGTTTACACTGTTTTCCGTAACATTCAAAACGATAGACAGCGCCTTGATAAGGTCCGTCGGGTTCGCCGTGAACGCGATCTGAAACGAGAACTTGTTGTCTGGATCCTGGTTGTTGTACTTGACCTGGAACGTCAACGTGCCTGACTTGAAAACAAACTTGCCTTCGACCTTGAGGTCGTAAGTGATCGTTTGGCCGTTCTTGGCAAACTGCGCCTGGATCGTGAGCATGTTCTTGTCGGACCAGCGGTATGCCGCCGACAGGTTCATCTCCATTTTTGTCTGCGAACCATCCGTGTGCTCGATCAGCCAATCGGCGCTGAGCGTCAGGCCGCGGTTAGCGCCCGGGTTGATACTCAAATTGCCGCTCACCTTGGCGGTGAACTGCTTCTTGGAGTAACCGAGAAACACGTCCCAGTTTGCTTTGCCACTGTTCCACGTGTGCTGACCGTTGATCGTAAAAGCGAACTGCGTTCCCTGCTCGTCGGCAAAGTAAGCCAGGCCGGCACTGACAGCTTTGAACTTTCCGGCGAACCCGAGAGTGACGGTGGGCTTGTTGATGTCGCCTTTTACTTGCGACACAAACACGAGCTGATTGCCTTTCAGGTCCCAGTTGCCGACAAACTTCAAGTCGGCGGCGATCTTCTTGGTTTGTCCGTTGCTGAGAAGGTTGGTCGTGCTCGCCTTGAATCGCAGCAAGTCGTTGGCCTTGAAAGGCGTGATGTCGTGCTTCAGTGCATCCAGGCTCGCTACGCCGCTGTCGCCCTTGACCTCCGCGGTTCCGCCGCCGGTGAGATCGATCACGAGGTTATGAGTCTTCGGATCGAACCGCAGACCTCCGTAGAGCGTAACGTTGCGCTGCATCGCGGTGCCGTCCGGTGCAATCTGTGGGTAGACGATATCCTGCGCATCGTCGATTTGAATTGAGCCGAGGAAAGTGAAGGGAGCGGAGTCCGCGCCGCCGTTCGCCGCCGCCGGAATAACTGCTTGCAGTTGGTTTTGTGCATTAAAGGTGTACTTTACGGGCACCGGCGGCTGGGCTTGTCCGCCTATGTCGTAGCGAATCTGGTTGTCCTTCGGCTCGTTCGCGAGCGGTTGAGTTCTCCACGATCCTTTCGGCGCATCGTTCACGAGCACTTTTCCATCGGGTCCAAAGACTCTGGTTTCTCCGTTAAAGTTCAAACTCAAGCCGTTCATGATGTTCTCCTTGAATGAGACTGAAATTGATCAATGTCGTTAGAAATCGAGCGACAGCCCGGTGACCACAACTCCGCGCCGATGGAGCAGTGAGTCGGGAGACCGGGCGTAGCCGATAGTGAGATTCGCGCGTTTGTTGTTGATGAATGCGATGCCGCGCAGTTCCGCGGCAATGCCGTAACCTTTAGTGCCGTGCGCCGGATTGAGAATCTCTCCGAGATCTTTTGTTTCGAAGACACGGCCGCGATCGTAAAAGATCTTGACGTATGTGTTTGCCAGATCGAGTCCGCCAATGTTGGTTTGAGCGGGCTGGTCAGGATTCGGCTGCTGGGGTTTCTTGCTGCGGGGAAAGATCTTTCCGATTGTTCGCGCCAGCGGCAAAAGCGCCACACCAAACTCCGAGCGATCGTAAGCGTAGCTGTTGCCGACAAACTCGCCTTCCTCCAACCCTCGCATATTTAGTGGTCCACCCAAACGAAAAAGCTTGTGCAGCGGCGTGCCGTTGCTGGACGCACCCGTGCCTCGCATATATCGCAAAAGGAAATCCATCGGCGCCCTGAAGCCGAAAAACATCTGCGCCCCACCAGAGAGCTCGTATTGTCTATACGAGAAGTCTCCGCCGAGGCCGGTGAAGCCTTTCTGGCCGTCCGCAGTGAACAGAAAATCGATCTCGCCGATGCCGCCTCGCTTCTCTGCGTGTCGCAAATCGTAGGTAGCCAGGTATTTCAAGCTCAGCGATGGGTAAACGACGCGCCCGTCGAGCGGAGCAACGGGAATCAAGCCGTCGGATTTCAGGTTGTTGTTTTGCAGGTCAAAGCCGAGATCAGTGGTGACGAAGTGATGCAGGCGTTTGCGGTTCTCTGATAATCCTTCGGCCTGCTCGACGTAGTCGCGTTGGGTGAACGAGTCGTATTCGAAGGAGACGCTGGCTGAAATTTTCGACTCGCGGTTTGTGTACTTCGTCAGAATTGGATTTCCCAAACGCTGGTCCGAGTCGTAGGAATAATTGCCGTTGAGATTGAAGCCCGCAAAGATGATCGGTATCTTGCGCCGCTCTTTCGGAGTCTCTCGCGGAAGCGAGAAAGTAAACTGGCCCTTTTGAAAAGAGTTGCCGCCGGTGAGACTCAACGACACTGACTCATTTCGCCCGAGCAGATTGTCGCCCGCGAACGCTAACGATCCGTTGAGCGCATATTCGGGTGAGTAGGAACCAGCGCCGGTGAGAGTGAGGTTAACGATCTCACGTCTTCTCTTAACCTCGTAAGTGAGCACTCCATCTTCGAAGGAGTACTTGGGCATCTCGCTCACGCTGCGCTCCCGATACAGTTGGCGCAAGTCTTTTTCAAGAATGTCGTTCGTGACGATGTGTCCGGGCTGGGCCAACAGGTGAGGTTTGTACTTCTCGTTTAATAGTTTCTCGATCTCTTTGTCTCTATCCGTGGACGCCTGATTATTCTGCCCATTAGTATCTGAAGTTACGCTGATTGCGACGCTTTCGAGGAGCTGTAAACCGGAAACCCCGAAGATCTCCTGGTTGTCGGAAGTGAGCTGTGAACCGACATTCAGATCGTCGGCGTAAGCCGCAAAGAGTGCGCGCCGGTTGGCTTCGGTAAGGTCGTCGATGTCGTTATCGCGAAACGTGCACGCCTGCATTTTCGCGTCGCGGATTACGAGAAACGTTCGATAAGCAGCGCCCGCGAGCACTTGCTCGATCTCGCCAGAGGTGCGAGTGCCGCCATCAGCCTTCTGCAAGTCTCCCGGCGCGTACTCCAAAGTTACGGCGACGGATCTTTCAGCGGGAGTCAGTGTCTTGATGCCGAGAGCGTCCGCTATTTCACCCATTGTTTTGGCAACTTGAGTCGTGTCGCCGCCATTGGCCGCCGCCTTTGTTTGCATATAGATCTGATAGGCAATAACCGCGAAGGCCTTTGGATTAAGCTCGAACTTCCACTGAGTTTGATTGCGCTCGGCGAGCGTTTCTCCCACCCGAGACGGCGTGCCGAATCCCGACGGCGCCGTCGGGTTGAAACCGAGGGGAATGTCCGCGTTTATCGATCTGCCGAGCTGGCTGCGTAGCCGTGGGAAAAAGCCCCGCGGCTCGAGTGCATTCGGCAAGGTGTAGGGCGCAAAAGAATCAATGTAGAAGTGCAACGGCGTGTTGGTTTTGAGTGAATCTCTTTCCTCGTTCGCCATCACCGTGAGTTCTTTGAGAATCCGGTCGCGCAGAGCAACGGCTATTTGCGGGCAGGGATCCGTCAACGAGTTATCAAACGTCGCGGCATTAACGACGACGTCCGTGGGCGCAAACTGCATGTTCACCTGCCAAACCAGAGCCCCTGACACGTTGACGGCCTTTGCTTGCAGCCGCAGCGTTACCTGCACCGTTTGGGACTGCGCGACGGCTGGGGAGATCAGCAAGCAAAATAGGAGACTGAGAAAGCACGCAAGACGACGAGTTAACATTTGCACCTCGAGTAAAGTCGGGTCACCGGTCCTTCTGGGGAAGACCATTCTTAATGCGGTTCACCGACAAAAACATTTCACGGCGATGGCAGTGCCTATCTGAACGCCGAAGGCGTTTACTAATTTCAGCCCAGGGTTGGCGGCTCCGCCAACCCTGGGACGAAACGGGTACTTTGGCGCTAATGCTGAAAGCATTGGCAAGTGGCACCGTCCCTCGTGAACGCTTTCAGCGTAGCGTAGTAGTCTTTCTCATCCTTTGACTCAGGGTTGTGCCAACCCTGGGCTGAAACTAGTAAACGCCTTCGGCGTTCAGAGGAGCCACTATTCGCGCGATCGAAAACTTTCAGTTACTCCTTTGGTTGGCCGGCGCCACTTTGTGTTTCGATGTTTTGCGTACCGCTCTTCTGTCGCAGCAGGTTCTTGATGCCGAAGAGTGATTCCAGAGTGTCCTGCCAGAACGGCGCGCCGACGCTGAGTAACATCACCATGATGGTCCAACCCAAAAGCGTGACTACATCAGCCTTACGGCTTTGCCACCACTCACCAGCACTTTGGCCGACCCACGCCGGGTTGCATTTCATCGCCTTCCCGTCTACGAGAATCGCGTTACCGTCCTTGTCCTTCTCCTGACAGTTTGGCGGAATCGGGATATTGTCTGCGTTAACTACCAGCCCTTTGTCGTTTTTCGCGGGCCTGAATCCTAACCAGCCACGGTTGCCATACGGATCGGTTGTAACCACGGTCCAACCGCCGGTGCTCCAGAGAAACGCGTTGAACTGTTCGCCGGTGAGAGGCGAGAATCCGAAGCCCTCGTAGGTTTCCACGAGCGACTCTATTGCCTGCCGGCTTTCCTCGATCTGGGCTTTCAAATTCGGAGTGGGACTCGGCGTTGCGCCGGGTGAGCTTGACGGCTGCGCCACCGCCGCCGCTTGCGCTTGCGCCTGCGCCTGTTTGGCCCGCTCGACAATCCCCGCGCCAGCCTCCGTGATCAGGTTTCGTTGCACCTCGTTTGAGGAAAGGCTCTTGTAGATCTGAAAGAAGTTTGCGTTTAGCAGGATCACCATGACGATGCTGATGTAGAGCGACACCGTTTTCATGTGCCGCGCATAACGCTCGTCAAAACTCTGCGTCACTGTGTCGAACCAAACTTCAACTTGTTCCAGCTTGCGGCGCAGCGGTGAGACTGCTTCGTCGAATCTTTTGCTCAGTTCGCCAATGAGCTCGGCGATCTCGGCTAAAGCTTTGGAAATGGCATCGAGTGAAGCGGGATCCTGACCAGTCCGCGCCGCGGCAACTCTTTCCTTCGTAATTGCCTGTTGCGCTTCATCAAGCAGGTTCAGCACGCCATTGATGTCGAGTTGTCGAAGACGCAGCAGGTCGGCAAACAAAACCTTTGGCTTGACCTGTTCTCCATCGAGAATCGCTTCGACGTTGTTGAAGATGGGCGCCATGACGGCGCGAATCTGTGCGAGCTTGGCGCTCGCCGAACCCCGCAACGCCTCGTTTGCGCTGAGCGTTTCGACGGCTGAACGCAACGCGAGGATCTGTCTGCAAACTTCCTTGAACCGTTGCGCATAACCGGGAAAGAAGTCTTCCGACTCAAACTTCGCCATCACCTTGAAAAGATCTTCTTTTGAAAGCGACTCGAGCACCGGTCTGCCGTACTTCGTGACCCGGCCGATCTTTTGAAACTCAGCCAGGACTTTGTTGGCGAACTTCTCAGCGCCTTCCGACGCCGCATCGGATTTGCCGACGATTATCATTCGGCAGTTATTGCGAATCTTAGTGCCGATTCCCTCGCCGGAAGGGGCAACAAGAGCTGTCGTGTTTTCGTCTGCGGCTGGTTGGGACGTTGTATCGGCGATGGCCTGGTCGAAAAGATCCTTTAGTGAGTCTTCAATCTGTTTAGATTTCAGCTTGAGTAGTTTCTTGAGGAGCATCTGCACGGATTGCACGAGCAGACTCAATACGAGAAGTACGATGACCATCGCGATGACGGTGTTCAAGATTCCGAGATCCATGAGGGACTCCTTTACGCATTGGGGCGTGTGACATTTTGAAAGCCACTATTCGTTTCAAGAAAAGAAGCTAAAGCGAGGGCTTGCTGTGGATACTGAAGGCTCAGTTATGAATAAGCGACGAGCTTGCGGCTAACAATAATTTATTTATCTTCTTTGTTCAATGGGAATGATCAATTATCTTTCGCAGGTTCTTTAGCCCAACTTCCGTGACGGAGGTTTCATGACTGCCAGCCCCACTCATAACGATTATTCCCAGGAAGTTCGTTTCGCCGTTGTGATGTACGGCGGAGTTTCGCTCGCGATCTACATCAACGGGATCGCGCAGGAGTTGTTGCGGCTCGTGCGGTCTACCGCTCGCGAGCAAAAGCCCGATTTCAACGGCACCGAACGAATCTATCGCAAAGTCAGTTACCTGCTCGCCGATGAAACACTCAGCATGGCTGACCTCGATCGATTGACGGCGGACACGAGCAATCTCCCGCCAACGCGCTTCCTCGTAGACATTCTTTCCGGCACTTCGGCGGGCGGCATCAACGGCATCTTTCTCGCCAAGGCGCTCGCCAACGGCCAGGACATGGAACAGCTCAAGGATCTCTGGGTTACCGAAGGCGACATCGAAACGCTCATCAACGACAAAGGTTCCATCGAGAAACCACTCTCGCTGCGGGATCCGCCGACTTCGTTGCTCAACAGCGAACGCATGTATTTCAAGCTGCTCGACGCTTTCGACGGCATGGACAAACTCAACGTCTCGCAAAAAGAGAAGGACCAGTCGCCTTTCGTGGACGAGCTCGATCTGTTTGTTACTTCAACCGATCTCCAGGGCGTTGTATTACCAATCCGGCTTTCTGACGATCTGGTTTACGAACGCCGCCACCGCAACGTGATGCACTTCGTCTATTCCGAACGCAGTGTCAGCGGGGAAGACACGCGCAACGATTTCTTCGGTTCTTACAATCCGTTTCTCGCGTTCGCCGCGCGCTGCACGTCGTCATTTCCGTTTGCGTTTGAACCGATGTGTCTCACCGACATCGACTCGATTCTGAAGAAGAAAGAGCCGTACAAGAAGACCGATTGCCTCGCAGACAGCAAACTCTGGCAAAGGTTCTATCGCGACTATCTCGATCCGCGCGGTGTCTCGACAGTCCCCTTTCCCAAACGCGCTTTCGGCGACGGCGGCTATCTCGATAACAAGCCGTTTTCGTACGCCACGGAAGCCCTGATGAGCCGTAACGCCGACGTTCCGGTGGATCGCAAATTGATCTACATCGAGCCCTCGCCCGAACATCCGGAAGACGACGTCGAAAGCGACCAGAAGCCTGACGCGATTGAAAACACGATGGCGGCGCTGTTGACCCTGCCGCGTTACGAAACGATTCGCGAAGATCTCGAACGCGTGAAAGAGCGCAACCGGTTGATCGATCGCGTGAACTCGATCACGAACGGCGTCGATCGCGATGAAGAAGCCGTGATCAAACAGTTCGCCGGCAAGGCGCCCGCAACGGATTACGATTCGTGGAAGGAACGCGGCGCGCTCGAAACGCCGCCAACCGCGAGCCTGTGGGCCAAAGAAAATCTCAGCGAAGCTGAGGTCGCCCAGCTCGATCTGGCAGACATGATCAAGCGCAAAGGTCGCGCCTACGCCGCGTATCACCGGCTGCGTATCACGGCCGTCAGCGATCAACTGGCCAAATTAGTAGCGCGCGTTGCCGGTTACGACGAAAACTCCGACTACTTCATCATCGTCCGCAGCCTCGTGGGCGCGTGGCGGACGAAAACCTACGTCGAACACCGCCTGACACCCGAAGACGCAGACAAGCCCACCGCGAATCGGTTCCTCTACGAGTTTGACCTCGCTTATCCGTTGCGACGGATCAACTACCTGCGAAACAAAGCGGACGCGTTGCACCGCCAAGATCCAAACGCGATGAGGATCGTCAAGAACTTCGCCAAAGGCTACAACCTCGATCTCGACAACGAGCCGTTCACCGAAGCGCAGGAGGATGCCTATCAGAACGAAATACTTCGTTTCAAGCGAACGTTGAACGATCTCTTCGTTTCGCTGCGGCGCTCGGGACGTTCGCTCCGCTCGCGTCACTCAAGCGATAAAGATCACGGCCAGGGAGCGCCGCACGTCAGTCCGGTCAAAGATCTCGTCCTGAAGCTGATGAGCGATGCCGAAGAGGCGGTGAAGAAGTTGTCGCCTAAACCCGACTCGCCGTCGGTCGTGCTCGATTACTTCCTCGGCAAACCGAATGGCGCGACCCGTTCTTATCGTTCGGACTCGCCGGAAGAAGAGTGCAACCGGCGGATGCAGGAGTTTCTCGACGACCCGAGACAGGCCCACGTGGTGAAGCAGTTTGCGCTCACGGCTGACGAGCTCAAAGAAAACGTCCTGGATGCGAAGACAAAAGCCGAGACGGAAAGCGTCAATTTGTTTTCCTCGAAAGACACCAAGCCGGTCACTGGCGACCCGGCAATCGACGACGCGATCTGGATCGCGCGTAACGCGCTGGCCCATTACTACCAGGACTACGAAGACTACGATCTGCTGACTTACCCGATCATGTTTGAGACCGGCGTCGGCGAAGCTGATCCGATCGACATCATTCGCATCAGTCCGGAAGATGCAAAGCAACTGATCGACGAACGAGCCACGGGTTGTCACAAACTCGCGGGCTCGGCGTTGGGCCACTTCGGCGCGTTTCTCGCACGGCAGTGGCGGCAGAACGACATCCTGTGGGGCCGGCTCGACGGCGCTGAACGGATCATCTCGGCATTACTGCCGAATCATCCGTTGCGCCAGCAACTGATCGGCGAGGCGCAGGCGCAGATCATCTGCGAAACAGTCGCGCCGATGGGTAAAAACGAACGAAACGCGCTGTTGGCGGAGTCGATGATGCGCACCCGCACGCGCAAGGCGGAGTCAGGTCAACTCGATGATTTCATTCGCCGCCTGCGCGACAACAGCGCGAGCGATCCGAAGCTCAATCAACGGCTGCAAGAGCTAATCGATCCAAACGAGCTCAGGGATTATTACGACGAGAACTTTCGCACGCGCAGCAAACTGGAACCCGAAAGTACGCTGCGTTCGGCCGCGCGCGCCACGACAGTCGTCGGCAAGATTCTCGACTCGATGTCGAGGAAGCGCGGCGTGAACAACAAGTATTCGTTGTGGATCATCCGCCTGGGCCAGATTTTCTGGTCGCTGGTGGAAGTCGCCGTGCCGCAGAGTTTTCCCGATCTGATCTTTCGCCACTGGCTGAAGCTGGTTTATTTCCTCGAACTGTTGCTGGTCGTAGGTAGTACGGTGTTGCTTGCGAAGGAAGTGCAACAGTTTGCGTTGTTGGCGTTTGGACTTACAGCCGGTGTGCATTTGGCTGTTGTGCTGTTGCGTGATCTGATCGAAAGTAGAAACCGTTGGGTAAATCTCGCCAAAGCGATCGGCGCGGCGATTCTGGTGGGGCTGATCATAGTCGGCGGTTTGTCGGTGTCGGCGATGCTGGGCGGAACCTTCGGCTGGAATGTTCTTTGGACCGTCAGAAACTTCCATTTCACCGAGCCGGGCTTTGGCTTTAACTTGAAGAGCCTGACGCGTGTAATATTGATTCTGATCGTCGCGACAGTTTTCTTCTGGTCGATTCGCAAAGACCTGAAGGCTTTTTTCAATAGGAGTTAAAGGCGTGCCCACTTTTCGCTTCGTGCAATTCGACGTGTTCACTGACAAGGCTTTCTGCGGCAATCCGCTCGCGGTCTTTCCGGAGGCGGAAGGAATCAGCGACGAACGGATGATGCAGATCGCGCGCGAGATGAACCTGTCGGAGACTGTGTTTGTGCTTCCGGCAGACAAGGAGAATGTGCTGCGGCGTCTGCGCATCTTCACGCCGATGCGCGAGATTCCGTTTGCGGGCCATCCGATCGTCGGCACGTGGACCGCGCTCGCGCAGGAAGACGTAGTGCCGGTGCCGGAAGGCGGCAATGGTTGGCAACGCATCTTTCACGAAGTCGGCATCGGAGTGTTGCCAGTTGATATTGAGTTTAAAGACGCCAAGCCCGTGCAGGTGGAAATGACGCAGGGCAAGTTTCAGATCATCAGCGAGATCGACGACGGGCACGAACAAGCCGAACTCGCGCGGGCGTTGGGACTCGCGCGTGAAGGTCTCGACGAGAGTTTGCCGATACAGGTGATCACGACTGGCTTGTCGTGTTTGGCCGTGCCGGTGCGTTCGCTCGCCGATTTGCGCGACATCCATATCAATTCAAACCTGCTCGCCGAGATTTACACGCGTCACGGTGGGACCGGATGTCATGCGTTCACGCGCGAGACACTCGAGGTCGGCGCTTCGCGTGCGCACGCGCGGTTCTTTGCACCGGCCGACAACATTCCGGAAGATCCGGCGACGGGCAGTGCGTGCGGTGCGCTCGGCGGGTATCTGGTTCATCATGGCGGCTTGAACCTGGAACCGGAAGACGGGCGTTATAAGTTTGTGATTGAACAGGGCGACTTTATTCATCGGCCCAGCCGCATCAATCTGGCCGTGAAAGGCGCCGCTGGGAACGTTGAAGAAGTGAAGGTTGGTGGACCAGCGGTGCTGGTCGCGCGCGGGGAGGTCGTATTTTAGCCACGGATGACACGGACTAACACGGACATGTTTGACTTAATCATCATTGGCGCTGGACCAGCGGGACTCTCTGCCGCCGAAGCGGCGGCGAAGGAAGGTCTCGACTATCTCGTGATCGAGAAAGGCACGATCGCAAACACGATCCGGCAGTATCCCGTCGGCCGCGCGCTTTTCTCTACGCCAAACGAACTCGAGATGAGCGAAGGGTCTTTGAAACCGCTGCGCGAAAAGCCCACGCGCGAGGAGTTATTGTCACATTACATCCATTTCGTCATCGACAAAGACTTGAGAATCAATACCGGCGAACGAGTGGTTGACGTCAGCGGCGACATCGAACAGGGATTTTTCATCACGACTGACCGCGCCGAGTATCACGCGGCGCGCGTGCTGTTTGCGATCGGCGCGATGGATATCCCGCGACGGTTGAACGTGCCGGGCGAAGACTTGCCGAAGGTCCATCATCTGTTTGTCGAGCCGTACGCTTACGTGCGCAAGGAAGCGCTCGTTGTCGGCGGCGGCAACAGTGCTGCCGAAGCCGCGCTGTTTTTATCCGAAGAGGGCGCGCGCACGACGATGGCAATCTGGCGCGATGATTGGGAAAACCGCGATCCGAAAGCGGGCGCGATGAAGCACTGGGTACGCACACCGCTCGAAGCAGAAGTTACTGCCGGGCGTCTCAGGGTTGTGCTTTACAAACACGTCGACGAGATTCACGAGGACGACGTTGTGTTGACGACTGAAGACGGCGAAGTGCTGACGTTGCCGAATGACGTTGTGTTTGTGCTCGTCGGCAGTGAAGCCGATCTGACGATGCTCAGGAGTTTGGGCGTGAAGACCGAGGCGGGAAAGCTGACTGAAGTACCGGTTTACGACCCGGAGACTTATGAAACGAACGTGCGCGGAGTTTACGTCGTCGGGCATTTCACTCACGCGCGTCACGTCAAAGCGGCGATCGACGTTCCGCGACAGATCGTGCCGTTAATCGCAAAAGATCTAAGAGATTCTCGCCTCGCAAGCCAATCAAACTAACCACCTTTCCGCACGCTTGGTGCGTGTCGCGGAAGTTTTTGCGGCGAAGATTTCCTCACGCAACATTCGCTGTTGGGCCGGCGTCATACTTTTCCACTTCGCGGCAGCTTTCGCATTACTGTCGAGCAGGTGTTTCAGTTCGTCAGGCAGATCCTCTGAGGCAAGCCAAATGACGAGCTTCACTTCGTCACCCATTTCAATCTTCGCCTTCTTGCAAAGCGGATCGGGCAAGTCGATCCACCAACACTCGCGTTCGTCCCAGCGCTTGAGACTGCGCCGTCCGAGCGGCGTGCCATTGATTTCTCCTTCAACGACCGTGGTGCCTGTAAGTTTCCATGGAGCGACTTTCGCTAGCGGGATTGTGACGAGCCGCGAAAACTGCGGATTATGACGCGTGACAGTTGTAGTAACGGCGATCTCTTTCATTCGTCCGAAAGACGCTCGCGGCGCGCAACGCCCGTTTTGTAAGCTGCCGCTTCGACTTCGTTCGCCACCGCCTCGGCGATACGTTTGTCGAAGACAGAAGGCACGATGTACTCGGGATGCAGCTCCGCATCGCTGATGAGCCCGGCGATGGCATCCGCCGCCGCCAGTTTCATTTCTTCATTGATCCGCACGGCACGGCATGCGAGCGCGCCGCGAAAGATTCCCGGAAAACAGAGCACGTTGTTGATCTGGTTCGGATAATCCGAACGGCCGGTCGCCATCACCGCGACGTACGGCGCGGCGGCTTCGGGCATGATCTCGGGCGTCGGGTTGGCCATCGCAAACACGATCGGCTGCTCGGCCATCTGCTGCAGGTCTTCGACTTCGATCACGCCCGGCACCGACAGACCGAGAAACACGTCCGCGCCTTTGATGACGTCATGCACTATTCCCTGCTCGTTCTCCGGATTGGTGTTTTGTGCGTACCAATCCTTGAGCCAATTCATGTTTTGTTTACGGCCGCGGTAAATGACGCCGGTCTGATCGCAACCGATGATGTTCTTCACGCCCGCGGCCATGATGATTTTCGAACACGCCACACCCGCCGCGCCGACGCCGTTCACGACCACTTTGATCTGATCCATCTGCTTGCCGACGATCTTCAGCGCGTTGATGAGCGCCGCCAGGACCACGACCGCCGTGCCGTGCTGGTCGTCGTGAAACACCGGGATGTCGAGCTCTTCTTTGAGCCGCTCTTCGATCTCGAAACAACGCGGTGCAGAAATGTCTTCGAGATTGATCCCGCCAAAGCCGGTCGAGATCATCTTCACCGTGCGCACGATCTCATCCGGGTCTTTCGTGTTCAAACAGATCGGAAAAGCGTCGACGCCGGCAAATTCCTTGAACAACATCGCCTTGCCTTCCATCACCGGCATTGCGGCGGCGGGACCGATGTCGCCGAGACCGAGAACCGCGGTGCCGTCGGTCACGATCGCCACCGTGTTCTTTTTGATCGTTAACGTGAAAACTTTTTCCGGGTCTTTGTAAATCGCGTCGCAGATGCGGGCGACACCGGGCGTGTAGGCCATCGAGAGATCGGCGCGAGTTTTCAATGGCACTTTCGAAACGACCTCGATCTTGCCGCCAAGGTGCATAAGAAACGTCGGATCGGAAACATGTAACAGTTCGACGCCGTCGATGTCTTTAACTGCCTGAACGATCTGCTCGCCGTGGGTGCTCGAAGCGGAGGCGACCGTGAGATCGCGAATGATGTAATTGTTGCCGACGGTAACGATGTCGATGGCGCCGATGTCGCCGCCGGCCAGGCCGATGGCTGTCGTCAGTTCTCCGAGTGAGCCCGCGCGCGAAGAAAGCTTGACGCGCAAAGTCAGGCTGTAGCTTGCGCTTGGTGTGGGTTGCATAGGTCAACCACAGATTACACCGATTTAAGTATCTGTGTAATCTGTGGATTCTTTTTCGTTAATTCCAGGGATCTTTCACCGAGCAGGCGATAAAGTTTGAGAGCGGCATTGAGGTCGTGGTCCTTCAGCGCCGCGAGGTGGCGCTTCACGGTTTCGACGTCGCCGCGTGAGAAAGTGCCGGTCAGAGCGCCGGCCGGATCTTTTGTTTCGAGGTTCTGGACCGTGCTGACGAGCAAAGGCTGGAGAATCCTGCGAGCAGTTTCGCGTGTCAGGCCACACTCAACCAGCATTTCCAGGGCAACGTCGAAAAGGGCGGTGACGTGGCCGGAAGTCATGACGGCCGCGGCGTGATAGAGCGGTTTGTCCGCTGTGCGAATCGAAAAGCTTGTCCCGCCGAGATCGCGAACCAGTGTTTTTCCCAAACGCACAGCGCGCGCGTCGCCTTCGACACTCCAGAACGCGCCTTCGATTGACGCGTTTGGCTCGCTGACTGAAATCAGGGGGTGGACCGAGCCGGTGTTCCAGCCTTTCGCACGCAGTGGTGAAAGCACGTCTGACGACAACGCGCCGCTGGTGTGCAGGACCGTGGGCCGGGGATTGTAGTTCCGACCGCCGAGTTGAGACGCGACTTTCGCTATTTGATCGTCGGGAACAGTGATCAAAAACAGGTCTGAGTGCGGCAGCAAACCGATTTGATTGGCAGCGTAAGCTTCGACTCTGTCGTCTAAAAGTGCCGCGGCCTTGCGAGCGTTTCTAATCCGGCGCGCGACCACTGATCGAACAGGGTACCGTTGACTGGCCAGAGCCAACGCCAGGGTGGTGCCGAGTCGGCCCGTGCCGATGATTGAAACCGCAGGCTTTTCCTTTCTTTTCTTTGCGGGCATGCGTATATTTAGGTCGTTAAAACGCAAATTGAGGCGCGCAACCATGCAGCCAGACGGCTCATCATAGACTGCGCGTCTGGATTTAGCGAAAACAACGCAGACCCCTACCCTCAGGTCGTTCGATTCTTTGGAGGTTTTTTCGAGATGAACAACTTCTCCCGTGCCACTTGTGCTCTTCTGCTGGCCATGTCTTTGCTGGGGAGTTCGACAATAACTCTCGCCCAATCGTCGACGACAACGAAATCAACTGAACAACAGGCCGGTACGCCGGCGCAAACTGCCACGGCGCCAAAGGCCGATCCGAAACAGACGGCTGAGGCGAAGCAGACGACCGCTCCGGCTACGCCCGCGAAGTCGAACAAGCCGCTGTCCACGAATGAAGACCCGGCGATGATTGGCAAGCGAAACATCAACGGCGGCTTTATCGGCAAGATTTCCGGCGGCACGGAGAAGGAAGTGCGGCAGGGACGCGAGGCGGCTGCGGAAGTGGATCGGCAGGCCAAGTTTGTCGACGATCCGGTGATTACCGAATACGTCAACCGCGTGGGCCAGAATATCGTGCTGCACTCGGACGCAAAGGTGCCGTTCACGATCAAGGTGATCGATTCCGACGAAGTTAACGCGTTTGCGCTGCCCGGCGGTTTCTTTTACGTCAATAAGGGTTTGCTGCTCGCCGCTGATAATGAAGCTGAGCTCGCGGGCGTGATGGCACACGAAATCGCGCACGTCGCGGCACGGCACGCGGTTGAGAACCAGGCGAAGATGGGTCTGCTCGAGTACGCCGCACTGGGCGCCTCGATTTTCCTCGGTGGCATTCCGGGAATGATTTACCAGAACACGGCGGGTATCGGACTACTTGGTATTTTCATGAAGTTCAGCCGTGGCGCGGAAGAAGAGGCTGACAAGCTCGGCATCCAGTACATGTACGCCGCGGGATACGACCCGGGCGCGATGGCGACGATGTTTGAGAAGCTCGAAGCTAAGAATAAGAAGAAACCGGGATTCATCTCGAAGGCGTTCGCTACGCATCCGGCGCCTCCGGATCGAAGACAGTCGTCCATCAATCTCGCGGCACGGTTCCCGGAGCGCGAAGAATATGTGATTAGCAGTTCGGAGTTTCAGCGGGTGAAGGGCCGGTTGTTGCGGCTTTCCAACGCGCGTGCCTCGACAACTGGGGCGCTCCAGGGTGCTGATGAGAACGGCGCGCCGGGCCGTCCGACATTGAAACGCCGTAACCCGACGCCGGATGAATCAACGACGACACCGGATGGGGAAACAAAACCCGCGGATTCCTCGGCTCCGCCGAAATTGAAGCGAAACACCGGCGGTGGTGACACAACCAAGACACCCGACAAGCCGTAGCTAACGGTTTCAACCAGCGCGGGTTTTTGATTCGACAAGCGATCGTAACGCTGCAAGATCTTCGCCAAGCGCAGCATCAACGCCGAAGGGCCTTCGCAAAGCGCGCATTCAACGCCGAAGGCGTTCGCAAGTTCCAGCCCAGGGTTGTTTTCAACCCTGGGTTTGGTGTGTATAAGGGAGAAACTAACGCTGAAAGCGTTGGCGAATCCGTTCGCGAACTCCTTCAGAGTTCGTCATTGACGGGTTATGGATTTCCCAGGGTTGAAGCAACCCTGGGCTGCAATTTGCGAACGCCGTTGGCGTTGTAGAACGGGATTGTTGTAAGAGGGCCTTTTGGTGGATGATGGTGGGTTGTGTTACCTTGACAACTTTTCCGAGCGGCTTGTATTCTAGCCGTTCGCGTTTTATTCGCTGAAAACAGAGATAGTTAACTATGTCGACTTACTTCCCCAGCGGTAAAGACCTCGCTGGAAGACGAAAATGGTACGTGGTGGATGCGAGCGGTCTAACCGTTGGGCATCTGGCGTCTGAAGTTGCTTCCATACTGTCCGGCAAGCGTAGTCCTGAGTGGACCCCCTTCATGGATATGGGCGATCACGTGATCGTCATTAACGCGCGCAAGGCAGTGTTGAAGGGTAATAAGGTTGAGCAGAAACTCTATCGCCATCACACGTTGTATCCCGGCGGTATGAGAACGGTTACGGCCAAGGAGATGATTGCCAAAAAGCCCGAGCGAGTCCTGGAGCTCGCCATCAAGGGCATGCTGCCGAAGAATAAACTCGGCAAAGCGATGGCGAAGAAACTCAAAGTTTACGCCGACGCCGAGCACCCGCACTCAGCCCAACGCCCGCAAGCCTTCGACCTTACTCACCAATCAATCCAAAAGTAAAAGCAGTAGATAAGAGGAAAGATTACTGTGGCTGACATTCAGTATTACGGAACGGGACGGCGCAAATCGGCGACGGCCCGAGTCTATTTGCGGCCTGGCGCCGGCGAAGTGCAAGTTAACCGCAAACCGTTCGAGCGCTACTTCCCGAACGAGACCCTGCGCATGATCATTCGGCAACCGTTACAGTTGACCGAAACCACCAGCAAGTTTGATCTGGTGATCAATGTCGCCGGCGGCGGCCCGGCCGGACAGGCAGGCGCCATCCGTCACGGCATTACGCGCGCGTTGCTCGAGTTTAATGCTGACTTGCGCCCGGCCCTCAAACACGCCGGCCTGATTACGCGCGACCCGCGAATCAAGGAGCGAAAGAAGTACGGACAGAAGGGCGCCCGGAAACGCTTCCAGTTTTCGAAACGATAGAGACATTGCCGATTTTCGATTGTTGATTGCCAATTTGAAAACCGGTGTTCTGAACAAAATCGGCAATCGAAAATTGAAAATCGACAATGAAACCATTGTCGCAGCCCGATTGGTTGCTTTCGACAAGTCGAGCGGCTGCGGCGAGTACATTAAACCAATTGACGTGAAGGAGACTTTAGTTTGGTTTCTGTAACCATGAAAGAGCTGCTGGAGGCCGGTGTTCACTTCGGCCACCAGGTACGGCGCTGGAACCCAAAGATGAAGGAATACATCTTTGGCGAGCGCAATGGCATTTACATCATCGATCTGCAAAAGACGCAGCGCATGTTTCGCGAAGCCATCGGTTTCGTGACCAATCTCATCGCTGAAGACAAAGGCAAAACAGTCCTGTTCGTCGGCACCAAACGCCAGGCGCAGGACGCGATTCGCGAAGAAGCGGAAAAGTGCGGCCAGTACTACGTCAACCAGCGCTGGTTGGGCGGACTGCTGACAAACTTCCAGACCGTGCAGAAGTCGATCAAGCGGCTCAAAGATCTCGAGAGCATGCAGACCGACGGCCGCTACGAGAAACTGACGAAGAAAGAACGCATCAAACTCGATCGCGAGCGCGAGAGTCTCAACAAGAACCTCTCGGGTATCAAGATGATGTCGCGGCTGCCTGATATCGTTTTCATAATCGATGTGAGGAAGGAAGAGATTGCCGTCGCGGAAGCCAACCGGCTCGGCATTCCTATCGTCGCAGTCGTCGATACAAACTGCTCTCCGGAAGGAATCGACTACGTAATTCCCGGAAACGATGACGCGTTGCGCGCGGTGCGCTTGTTTGCCTCCCGCATTTCCGACGCAATCGTCGAAGGCAATCAAATCGCCACTGAAGGCGGCGTGGTCGCTACCGAACCGGCTGAAGAGTCAGCAGAAGCTGCGGGCGAAGCGGGAGGCGCTGCCGCGGCCGAGCTCGCATCCAGCGGTGAGGCCGTCAACGGCGGGGAGGCGCAATCCGAATCCACGACTACACCGAGTGCCGCGGAACCTGAAGTGGCGCGGAACGAGAGCCCTGAGTCAGTCGTGGCGGCGAGCTAAGCGATATTCTTATTATCGGTGAGCGCAGCCTTCAAGCGGACCATCCGCCGGGCTGCGTTTTTCATTGACTACAAATCTAGTACTCGGAGAAATTGGTAATCATGGCGGACATTACAGCAGCGGCAGTGAAGCAGCTTCGGGAGAAGACCGGAGCGGGCATGATGGAGTGCAAGAACGCTCTCGTCGAATCAGGCGGTAACGAAGAGAAAGCAATCGACATCCTGCGCGAACGTGGTTTGGCTTCGGCGAAGAAGCGTGAGGGCCGCATTGCCGCGGAAGGAATCGTGGGTTCCTACATTCACATGGGTGGCAAAGTCGGCGTGCTGGTTGAACTGAACTGTGAAACTGACTTCGTCGCACGCGGCGAGGAGTTTCAGCAGCTCGTCAAAGACATCGCGATGCACGTCGCGGCCGCCGAGCCGCGTTACGTTTCGCGCGAGGAAGTTCCCGCGGACGTGCTCGAGAAAGAACGCGAGATCGCACGCGCCCAGGCGAAGAACGATCCAAAGATGGCCAACAAGCCTGACCAGGTGATCGAGAAGATCGTCGACGGCCGGGTCAACAAGTACTATGAAGAGACCGTACTGAACGATCAGCCGTTCGTGAAAGATCCTTCGAAGACTGTCGCTGAACTGGTTACCGAAAAGATCGCCAAAACGGGCGAGCGAATCACCGTTCGCCGCTTCACCCGCTACAAGATGGGCGAAGGTCTCGAGCGCCGTGCGGATGACTTCAGCAATGAAGTAGCGTCAATGCTCGGATAAAGATCAGCCATGGGCGGCACACTTAAAGACACCGCTGATTTGGTCTATCGCCGGGTCTTGTTGAAGATCTCCGGTGAAGCGTTGATGGGCGAGCAGAACTACGGCATCGACGTCAACGTCGCCCGTAGTGTTGCCGAAGAGCTGAAAGCTGTTTACCAACTCGGCGTGCAGGTCGCGGTTGTGGTTGGCGGCGGAAACATCTTTCGCGGTGTTTCGAAGAGCGCCGGCAACATGGACCGTGCGGCGGCAGACTACATCGGGATGCTCGCGACCGTGATGAACGGCGTCGTGCTGCAGGATGCACTCGAGAAGATCGCAGTCGACACGCGCGTGCTTTCAGCGATCGACATCCCGCAGCTCGCGGAGCCATTCATTCGCCGGCGCGCGGTCCGGCACCTCGAAAAAGGACGCGTGGTGATCTTCGCGGCCGGCACCGGCAATCCATATTTCACAACGGATTCCGCCGCTGCCTTGCGGGCGTTGGAGATCAGGGCCGACGTCATTATGAAGGCGACGAAAGTCGACGGCGTCTACTCCGCCGATCCGAACCTCGACACCACCGCCGAGCGCTTCCACGAGATCTCCTATCGCCAGGTCCTCGAACGCGGGCTCAAAGTCATGGATGCGTCGGCCATCTCTCTGTGCATGGATAACAATCTGCCGATTATCGTGTTTAATATGCGCGAGGAGGGAAACATCAGACGCGTCGTGATGGGCGAAAGCGGAGTGGGCACGAAGGTTGGCTAAGTCAGAGGCTGGTAAATCCCTTCAGCGGAGTGAGCGATGAGTGAAAAAGACGTAATCAAAGAAGCGCGGTTGCGAATGGAAACAGTCATCGACGATTTTCGGCGCAAGATGGCCGCCATCCGCACCGGGCGCGCTGCCGTTAGCATATTAGACAACGTGGTGGTTGATTACTACGGCACGCCGACGCCACTCAACCAGATGGCGTCGGTGCACGCACCTGAACCACAACTCTTAACCGTTCAACCGTGGGACCAGACGCAGATCGGTCCGATTGAGAAAGCGATTCGCGCCGCGGATCTCGGTCTCAACCCGTCCAACGACGGCAAACTCGTGCGCGTCCCGATCCCGGCCCTAACTGAAGAACGCCGCAAGCAACTCGCGAAACAGGTTCAACAGGTTGCCGAAGATCACCGCACCGCGATTCGCAACGGGCGCCGCGACGCCAACGACCGCCTGAAGAAGATGTTGAAGGACAAACAGATCTCCGAAGACGCGGAACGCGACGCTCTTCAGGAAATCCAAAAACTTACCGATACCTACATCGGCAAAATCGACGAACTCACCAAGAGCAAAGAGCAAGAAATCCTGAGCGTTTAAGTTTCGGAACTGAAGCGCAGTCACCATCGTCTAAGAAGTTTAGTTCTATCCGTTGAGAATGTTCCTCGTGGAGGTTCGATGAACCATCCGTTCTCATCTTTGCTGGCCGTTTGCGCCACGCTGCTGCTCTGTTTTCAACTCACACACGGCCAACAAACCACCCTAAACACCAGGGACAACGATGCGAAAGCTGCTGCACTGCGCGAGAAGGCTTTCGACCTGCTCGCGTCGCTCGCGGATCAGATCGGCACGTTGCAGTCAGCGGAGAACCGCGCGCGAATCGGTTCGAACATCGCTGGTTCACTTTGGACGCACGACGAGAAACGCGCGCGCGCACTGTTCAAGCTCGTCGAAGAAGACATCAAGTTAGGGCTACAGGTCGATAAAAAGGCTCCGCACTCGGAACACACATTTCAGGTCTTTTTTAAGTTGCGAGAAAACACGGCCGAGCGAATGGCCCAATACGATCCGGAGTTAGCCCTCGCATTTGTTAGAGACACCGTTTCGTTCGTCAACGAATATGCCCGGATGCCTGACGGCGAGATCGCACCGGGGATTGCTCGACAAGAGCACGAGCTGGAATTGCGTCTTGCCAGGAAAATCGGTGCCGCCAATCCGGAAGTCGCAATGAAATTCGCGCGCCAGTCGCTGGCCAATGGCTTCTCAAAAGATTTACTGCCGTTGCTCAGAAGATCGAGCAAAGATAAGGCCCAGGGGCTGGCGTTCTACAAAGAGATCGTAGCGAAGTTACGTGACGCCGACTTTGAGGATTGGGGTCCGCTCGACTTCGCTTTAAGTCTTGCCCAAAGCTACACGCCACCTACGGCCGACGAAGCGACCTTTCGCGAACTTATCCACATCCTTATTACCAAAGCGATCGCCATGGGATGCGCTAAACAACCATTGGCCGACTATGACCACAAGGCTTCGTTTTGTGGCCAGATAGGAGCGCTATACCCGGTAATGGAGAAGTTCTATCCGGCCCAGGCACGGCGCCTGGCCGAATGGAAACCTCAAAACCAGGACTACACGTATGAGCGAGACACGGGACATATTGAGTTGGACGAACTCATCGAAAACGGCACGGTTGAAGAGGTCCTGTCGTTGACATCGAAGTATCCCCAACTCGAAGGGATCATTCGCATGCGAGCGATGTGGATGGCGGAATCAGCCGGCGATGTGGAAAAAGCAGAGCAGATTGCGCGTAATTACAACGGCGACCCCAACATTCGGACAGTAATGGACGAACGCATCGCGCACTACCAAAAACTCTCCACGCACGCCGAAGAACAATGGATGGAAACTCAGAAGCAAGTGGAAAAGCTGCCATTGCCAATGCAGGTTACCGTGTTGACGAACCTGGCTCACAGCATGGCGTCGCGTGATAGAAAAACTTCACTCAAGGGGCTCGCGCATGTCAGTAACATGCTCGATACACTGCCGCCCGGGCGCGAGCAAACCGTAAAGCAGATCGAACTGGCGGCGGTCTACTGTTTGGCCAACAGCGATCGTGGTTTCGCGATCATGGAAGGTTTGCTGCCAAAGCTTAACGAGCTGGTCGCGGCCAGCGCCAAGCTCGACGGTTATGACGCGCGATACCTGCGCGATGGCGAGTGGAACATGACGGCTGAGGGCGCCGTCGGTGACATTTTGACAGTGCTCGCCAATAACGCGGGGCCCTTCGCGTGGTATGACTTCGATCGCGCCGTAACCTTAACTGCTCAATTCGAACGTTCCGAAATACGCATGATGGCCCAACTGAAGCTGGCCCAGAGTATTCTCGCTGGAGGTCCAAAGCGTATTCCCAGTCCCAATGGGATGGTCATTCGAAGATCGCGATTCCACTGAGCCAGTCACCCCCGGGCCTTCCGCCTGAAACGAAATGTTTCATCTCGTCATTACTCGATGAGACCCAACTGAGGAGAAGACTATGGCCAAACCCAACAAAATCATCGTCGACGAACAAACGGGGCAGGCGTTCGAGGCATTACCGGAGCATTGGCCTGATGTGTTGGCCGCGTGGATCAGCGCCGCTTATTCGCTCGTGGTCATGGGTTACCTCGCCTATGTGGTGTTTGATACGTGGTCGGGGCAGTACAAGTTGTGGCCCGCGGTACTTACCAACGAGCTCAACAAGACAATTTCCGAAACCGTGTTCAAGTTAATCGTCTACACCGCCGCCGGCGGCGGCATGGGCGCAGCGGTGAACAACATCCGCGGCTTCGTGAGCTGGCATGCTGAGCGCCGGGCTTTTGGCTGGCGTTTTATCTGGAAGTACCTTTCGTTGCCACCGTTGGGCGCAACTCTCGCCGTGCTCGTTTACGGCATTCTTCAAGGCGGCATGGCGGTCTTCAATGGCGGCAACGTCGGAGGCACTGGAACGGCTATCACTTCCCTCTCGGCCTGGGTAACCGGGACATTAGCCGGATACGGCTGCCACAAGGTCTTTATCTGGCTGGACGACAAGGTCAACACACTGTTCAAGGTCGAGGGTAGGACGACGACCAAGGTTCCCGAACTCGCCGGAAAAACAAGTGAGGAAGCGGAAAAGGCCCTCGAAGAGGCCAAGCTGAAGGCGGGCCAAATTACAAAAGAGCCAACGACCGATCCCGCTCAGGTTGGCAAAGTGATAACCCAGGAGCCTGACGCCGGAACCGAGATCGCTTGCGACAGCAAAGTAAACTTTAGTATTGGCGAGCCCAGTGATCAGGCCGCGCCGAAAATCGAACCGGCGAAGCCGAACGGTGCGGAAGATCCTGCTGCGGTGGGAGCAGGTGCTGGTACGGTCAATCCTGACGAACAACCCTAATCGCTATCGCGGAATGGCGAACGCGTCCTCGGCCAACGTCTGGTTGAGCTTCGCTTCTTTCACGTTAAACTCGGCGAAGAACGCGCCCATCGGCATCTCGAACTTTTGCGAGAAGCTAAAGGGTACCAGCACACCGTCGACTTCCTTGAACTTACTGTTCTCGGTGCCCAGCGTGACTCCGGCGTAGTAAATGAAAAAGCTCACTACTCGGCCCGTCTTCGGGTCGAGGTAGTAATCGGTCGTGTAGCCGTCCGGATCGATCAGACGAAAACCTCGCTGCTTTTTCTTGTCGGCCAGCGCTTCAATCTGAAATCCGGGCTGATCGTAGCGAGCGAGTGCGCCAAGACCAAACTTTGTCAGCGGCGGCATCGAGACGTTGGGCAGCGAGCTGTAACTTTGCTCGCCGTCGTAGATTTGTTTGAACACGAACGCGGGCCGCGCATCAATCTCCATCCGCAGCTTGTCGCCCGCCGTCACGAGAGAAAACGATCCGGGAATTGACTGCACGCTGTTCGGTGGATAAAGCTGCGCCGATCCGCGCAACATCATATTCTGCACCGAACGAAACTTGTCGCCGCCCTGGGCCATGAACGCCGCGCGCGCAAGATCCTTCGGACTCATCTCGGCCGTGATCGCAATCGCCGGAACAACGGCCGCGCCACCACCGTTACCCGCAGCCGGTTTCGCCGGCTCCTGAGCGGAAACCGCCAGGCCAAACACAACGACGAGCGCGAGAGTCGTTAACGCAGTCTTTTTCATTCACTAAACCTCAGTTAAAAATTCAGACGCACTTGCGCGTAGATGCGCCGGTTGCCGGCGCCGGAGCTACCCCCGCCGCCGCCTCCGAAACCGCCAAAGCTTCCACCCAAACCGAGCGACTCACCAAAATTGGGCGATGACAAGTTGCCTTCCGGTCTACCCAGATTCACGCGATTCGTCAGGTTCTGAAAATAAAGAGAGACGTTCAGGTTGTATCGCTTCTCACTCGGCGGAGGGGCACCGCCCTGTGGTCCCCCACCTGGCCCAGCGGCCATTCTCGGGCCGCCGGCAAGAACGGGTGTCGGTTGCCCTTGCTGCGGTCGAGCTGCTGCGTTACTCCCGCCGATTGTGCCAAATGCAAATACGCGGCTGATGCGCAGGTTAATGGCAAACGATCCGGGCGAATTACCAAAGTTGCGCGGAATGATCGTCTCGCCAGGCAACGGCTGCATGTTGAATTTACCAAAGGGCGTGCACTTTATGATCTCCGAGCAGGGAGCGTTGGGATTGGCAAAGCTCGGCCGTTCGTTCACCTGGCGATCGAGATTCAGGTCCTGGCCGGTGATGATATTAAACGGCGGCCCAGTGTTCGCCACCACGAAAGGACTCAACACAATCTTCCACCACGGCAAATTGATCGTGCTGAAAATCGTAAAGCGATGCCGGATGTCGAACGAGCCGCGGCCGAACTCATTCGACGTGTCGTAAGAGTTCATGGGAAACAACGTGCTGCCCTGACCGTCGGTATCGTTCGTGGTCTTGCTGATCGAGTAGTTGCCGCTGAACTGAATCATACGGTTCAGACGGCTGTTGAAGCCGACGAAAAACTGCCGCTGATCAAACTGGCCGCTCGCTTCGAACCGATAGATTTCACCTTTCGTCGGGTCCGGCCGAATGCCATTCGGCGTGAGCGGCGTGACGCTCGCCGGAAACGGCGCGTTGACGTCGCGAGCGCGAATCACGTGCACGATGCGGATGTTGTAAAAGCCCATGAACATCGTCATGTTGCGCGGCAGTTGCCGTTCAACCTGGGTGCCGATGAGCCAAACGGTCGGGGCTTGCAGGTTCGGATCCACTTGCCAAATTGTTTCCTGCGTTCCTGGCAAACCGGCGACCGACGGGACGCTCGTCGGGCTCCACTGATTGAGAATCGCATACGCGGCAGCGACGTTCGGCGCTTGCTGGTCAGCGATTGACGGCGGGTTGAGCCGCCTTGCTTCTTCGGTGACGAACGTTTGGATCACGTTTACGCCGTTGTAACGATTCGCGGTAAGCGTCGAGCTCTCGCTGAAGCGGTTGAAGAAGAAACCGGTGCCAACGCGAATCACCATCTTCGGCGGACGCGCACTGTTAGCCGCGCCCGGTGACCACGCGACTGCGACTCGTGGTCCAAAGTCGTACTTGCTGTGAGCGTTCGTCTGCGTTTCATAACGCAGGCCGTAGCTCAACGTGATGTTGGGCCGCACGCGCCAATCATCCTGAATAAACACACCGTAATCCGTTTGCGTGACGCCGGCGAACGGGGTTCCGGAATTGATGCTGAACGTCGCCGCGCCACCGCCCGCCGCGCGAATCTGTTGCGGTGTCAGTCCCTGCTCCTGCAACTGCAACGTCAATTGATAACGTTGAATGCTGGTGAGTCCGAAGCCGCCAGTAAAGGACCACGTGCCGCCGAAGTTGCCCTCGTTCGTATCGTCGACGCTCACGTGACGAATGCGTGCGCCGAATTTGATCGCGTGCGTGCCGTGCTGCTTGGCGGTGAAATTGTTCAGCTCCCAGAAATTGCGCTCGTTGAACGACTGGCCCACTTGCGAGCCGCCGGAGTTGAACGAACCGCCGACGTTGAGCGCGGGCACGGAGTTGTTGCCGATCTGCTCGTTGCGGCCGTGGCTGTATTGGAAGCGCGTCTCGTTAACCGTGGTGCTGTTGAGAATCGCGGTTTCGGTTATCTGAATGTTCTGGTTTGTAGAGACCGTATCGAAGCCACGTTCCGGCAAAGAGAACCCACCGACGCCCTGATCTTCGACACGAGCGCGGTTGTAGTTGTAACGAACCACGAGCGTGTTGCTCGCGTTGATTGCATAGTCGAAACGAGGACTGAAGAACGTGTTGCGCCGCGGCACGAGAAAGCCCTGGCCAAAATCAACCGGGTTCAGATTCGAGTCGAGCAAGGTGGCGCGGATGAGCTCGTTGTCGTCTGTTTCAACGCGGCCGAAGTTGACAAAGAACGACGCTTTCTTCGCCACGATTGGACCACTCAGGTTCATGTCGTACTGCCGAAGCTGAAACGGCGTGCGCTTGCTGGAGCTGATCGCGAAGGGATTGCGGGAGTTGAAGCTCTCGTCGTTGAAGTTGAACGATGCGCCGCCGCGCAGTTTGTCCGTGCCGGGCCGGGTCAGGATGTCGATACGCGCGGAAGGCTGATCGTTCTCGGCTGCAAACGGATTCTGGTTGATACGAATCTCGCGAATCGAATCCTTGGAAGGCATGTTGCCGCCGGTGAAGCCGTCGATAAAGATTTGTCCGCCGTTCGGTCCAACTGATGGACCAGCCAACGCCTGCAACGCTGCCGCCAGTTCGTCCGGATCGTCCGGCAAAGCGTCGAGATCTTTGCCGCCGATAACGGTTTGATTCGCGTTGTTGCTGGCCTCGGTGCTGATCGGTGTTTCGGCGACCGTGACCTGTTCCTGAATCGTGACCTTGAGGGTGACATCAAGCGTCTGGCGTCCGGCCTTGACGTCTACGGTTTGCTCTTCAGTCTGGGTGAAGCCGGGCGCGATGGCTTGAAGCTTGTAACTGCCCAGCGCGAGGCCGGCAAACGTGTAAATGCCTTCACCGTTGGTCGTGGTCTTTTTCTGAACTCCGTTGGCGTCCGTGAGGGTGACGCTGGCGCCGACAATCGCGGCGCCGAGTTCGTCGGTGATCAGGCCGCGCAACGTGCCGCGCGTTTGTTGCGCGGCGATATTGGCGGAAAGCAAAAGAACAAGAGCGAGTACAAATAGACTGCGTGGGAGACGGGGGGAAACTTTCATTTCGGGCCTTTCAGGGGAAAAGACTTACCCGTTACGGCAAGCCAATGCCGAATGTGATACCGCTACTGCCTAAACCAGCGGCGGGATTAGGAGTCGCCTGCCCGGGCTGCGCCCGTGGGGCAAGCATTGCGAGCAGGGTGTCGGCCCCGGCCACGAGCGAAATAGCCGTTAAGCGCGACGGATCAACTCCCTGCGTACTGGAAACGATTATGGTGTCGCCGACCTTAACATCGGCCAGAGAAATAGTTGGCAATCTTTCGAGCATGTCGTTGATGTTGAAGCCACTGCGGCCACCCGGTCCGCCGGGACCACCTCCGCCCGGTCCACCTGGACCGCCACCACCCGAAGCACCACCTTGCGGCCTCGCCGCCGGCTGCGCTTGTCCACTTGCAGGCGCTGCTTGACCACCCGCAGGCGCCGCTTGTCCGCCCTGCGGTGCACCAGCACCGCCCGGTCCGCCTGGTCCACGGCCGAATCCACCCATCATCGCGCCCATTTCTGAAGCCGGTGGAAAGCGACGCAGAACAGCGTCCTGCTTGATAACGATCGTCAGCGGAGTTTTCTTCTCGAGCTCGTTGATCTTGATCTCGCCGGTTGCGGGATCGACCGCAGTGACAACGCCACCGACCGTGCGGAAACTTCCAGTCACGATCTTCTGCGGATTGAAACGAAGCGGGTCGTCTGTTCGATCGCCAATCGCGCGCAACTGATCGCCGACTTTGAGCTCAGTGAACGTGCTCGGCTTCGCATCGCCAAACTTGATCGAGTCAGGAGCGTAGCGGCTCATCTCAGTCTTGTCGGCGACGGGAAGGACCACAGCCTGCGAACCGGCCATCGTGCGATGAGTGATTGTGATCTCGTGAGTGTCCGGCTTGAGCGCGGTGATCACTCCAACGATTCCGCGGCGCCGCCATTCCAGTCTCTCTGCTTCCTGCTTCTTCGCCAAGTCACCCTTGGTCATGACGATGATCTGCAAAGCGGGCACCGTCTTTTTATCTTCGGAGACAGTTCCACGGGCCATGATGCGGTCGCCCTCGCCCACGTCAGCAAGGGTGATTTCCGTCGCATTTGCCAGCGACGTTTCACCGGGCGCGAGACGCTTGTACGTCGTCTTATCACTAAACGCGACCATCACGGTCGAGCCGGCGTCTGTCTTGATCGTGATCTGCTTCGCGGCGGCATCGATCGTTTTCACTTCGCCGATCGCATACTTCGCGGCGATTCCCGGATCGGCGCCTTGCGTGAACAGTGCCAGCGCGATTGCCAGTAAGAACGTCTTCATCTTCTGTCTTCTCCTACACAGAAACGGTTCTGCGGTAACGAGCGGTTAGGGCGAGACCGAAACTGATGATCAAAATGAAAGCTGCCATGAAGGGCCAAACGTAAGGCAGCGACGTCAGCAACACCCAAAAACTGGTGCCCAGCAACAGGGCCACTGCTTCCGAGTTCTTGCCGAACGGCACATACTTCCTTTGCAGCCATTTTCCGGTCGCCGCGTACAACACAACCCTACCAAATACACTCGCCACCAGCCAAAGCAACAGCGCCAGCAAACCGACAAGCACCTGCACCGGCTCGGGCATGATCCACAAACAGAGCCACACGCTCACCGAGAGCACGACCACACCAATCAACCCGATTGCTGCCACGCGCACACTGTTCAACTGCAAACGCGCGACGCCACGACTAATCGTGCCGGGCATCACGGACGTAAACGCCAGCGCGACGACAAACCAGAAGAGCACGACAAGCAGCCGGGTTCCCAGGTACGTCGGACTCCAGTCGGGACTAAACAGCCCAGTCGGATTGCGCATCATGTCGCGAAGTTCCTGCTGGTAACCCGCGTACATGATGGTCTTGCTGGTGGCGTTGCGCTTTGCGGTCGCGTCCGCGCGATATGTGCCGCCGAGAACGATCACGTCGCCGCCTATACTCGATCCCGGCAGTTGAATCACTGACCCGCCGATCGTTGCGACGTCGCCTTCGACCACGCCTTCCACGATCACGTCGCCGCCGAGCGACATCGCGCCCTGTTTTACGGTGCCGGTGATCCGGACCGAGTTGCCCAATCCAAAGACGGTGCTATCGGTAGTCCCATTAACAAGGACCACGTTTTCGGTGTTGGAATCCTGGGCATAAACGGCGCCCATCAACAACAACACCCACACCACAGGCGCAAGGAGCTTTTTGAAGGAGAGTTGAAGGTCTGGAAATTTGGGCCGTGACTGGAGAAGAACGATTGGCACGGAGCCCCCTTTACTCGGTTGCACCCGTACGATGATAGTTTGAGATCAAGCGCGAGAGGATGAGAATGGCGGCTGCCAGGACCACGAGCAGCACACCGAACGAGCCACTTTCGACAACGATCTTGTGGCCCACCACTCTGGAGATCACGACCAGGCTGGCGACGGCGTCGTAAACGGTATTCGACACGAAGCCGGCAATGCTGGCCACGCTGGTCAGAAACTTACCGATCAGCACAAAGACTGAATCGCGAGCCGTCGCTCCGAGTAAACCAAATCCAGTTAGAGCTAAGATTACACAGATTACGATCGCCTTCCGGTGTTCGGCCCTGCTCCGCACGCCACGCAGATCGCTGATGGCCCGAACCGCGATCATTTTCGAAAAGTTAGCAGGCACCGGAAGCTCGACCTTGTCAGTCATGACCGCATCGAGCTCGCAAACAAAAAGACGATGCGCGCGCAACTCCGCGCGGCACTCCACGCAATCTTCCACGTGCTGTTCGAATATCGCCGAGGCGACTTCGCTCAGTTCGCCGTCGACGTAAGCAGCGATCAAATTTCTCTGGCAGATCTTTTGCGCGACCTTGGTCATTAAATACCGGTGATTCCTTTATCGACAAACTGCTGGCGCATCATTTCGCGTGCGCGAAAGAGACGGTTCTTGACGGTGCCGAGTGGGAGGCCGGTGACATCGACGATCTCTTCGTAACTGAGGTCCTGCGAGTGTCGCAGAATTATGAGCTCGCGGTAGTTCGCGGGCAGGGCTCGCACCACTGCTTCGATCTCGCCTCGCCGTTCTTTTTGTTCGCTCTCTTGTTCGGGGCTGAGGCGGGCACTCTCGAGTGGCAGGTCAAACGTGTCGCCTTCGGGACCCAGGACGAGAGACTGTTCGCGGGTGGCGGTCCGTCTGAGGTGATCGACGGCCGCGTTGTGGGCGATCTTGTAAATCCAGGTGGAGAACTTGAATTCGGCGCGGTAGCGACTCAGGGAGTTGTAGACCTTGATGAAGATCTCCTGGGTCAGGTCGAGGGCCGACTCGTAATTGCCGACCATCCGGTACACGTAAGCCGAGATCGGCCGCTGGTAACGCCGCACGAGCTCTTCGAAGCTGCCGTCGAAGCCGTCGACGGCGATGGCGACGAGTTCGCGGTCACTGACCAGGCTCAGATCTCTTGAAAAAACTGGGGAAACGGACGAAGCGGAAGCTTTCATGATACCGGGGTGTTACGTCTCGGCCAGTACCTTTGTTTCAACGGGTTTAGAGCCATCCACAGATTCCACAGAAAGAAATCTGAGTAATCTGTGGATTGCCTTTACCAGGAAAGGGTAGCTAGCCCGGCGGGCGCGGCGATGGAGTCGAAACTGAAGTCGCGGCTGGGCAACTGCAACCCCAAATCCTCGGCGGCCAGCGGCTGCAAATCGCCGCCGGTGGTCTCGTTGACGATCTCTCCGGCGCGTTCTTTGGTGATGCCCTCGCCAACGATCATCAGACGTGTTAGCGGGAGGTAGTCGCCGGCTCCTTCGGGAATGTTGCGGTCGCGATAGAACAACAGAAAGCGGTAAAACTCGTCTTCAAACTCGCCCTCCGCGCAGCTCACGGTGCGCAGGATCAGCGGATGCCGGTCGCGAAAAATAAGGCCTGTAAAACCCTGACTCGTACCGCTGACCAACAACGAGTCGCCGCCGGCGACGGCGCCGGTGCGCACGAGCCACTGTGCTTCACCTAAATGCCGGGGCAGAATCAATCCCGCACGCCAGCCTAATGATTCGAGCACGGCTTCGTACTCAGCCAGCACTGACTTCTTGATGCCGATCGCAAGATAGCGATCTCTTCCCTGGGCGTCTTTCTGCAAACGTTCGCGCGACACTGATAACTCTTCCAACGGCGCGCCGAAGCCGCGCTCGATCTTCCACTTCAGCACGTCCTGGAGCTCACTACCTGACGACTGGCCCTCCATGGTGAACACGATCGTTCGCGCCGTGGCTTCCGGCAAACTCAACGACCAGCGCTTCTGCTTCAGTAATCCGGCGCTGCCTGCCAGATCGTTCAGAATCGCAGCGAGCTGGCCGCGGTCTTCGATGTTGGGTTGATCGAAACTCGGCGTGATTAACGATTCGGCGACGTTAGCGGTGGCGGCGCGTTTCAAACGGCACGCGTTGCTTTTGACGCGTTCGAGTTGAACCACAGATGCAGAGCCTCTTTCGAGGCCGATTGCGGCCGACGGATACCACGGATCTACTATGCGTGAAAAAAGATTTGACATGCTAACTATCTAACCGGGCTTCTGAAACTCACCACTGGCTATAAGGTGTGCCTTCACTGGAAACTTCAGCAGAACTGCTGTGCACGTCGGTGACGCCTTGTTGACCGTCCATTGAGTTCGGATCTTCACCCGTCGTGACGGCCCAGTCTTTTTCTGAGGTAAACGGATCGAGCGGAATATCGCGAATGTATCCTTCGCTGACGAGCTCGTCGAGCGACTGCGGCAGGCGTCCCTTGTCAGCCGCAAACTGATCGAGCAGCGAGCGCATTTTGAAGAGATCGTCGCGGAGCACCGCCTCGCGCGTGTGCATGATGGTCTTCCGATACTGCGGCAAGGTGATCGCGGCGAGAATGATGATGATCGAGATCACGATCATCAACTCGAGCAGCGTGAATCCCGCGTGCGCGGCCAGTCTGCGTCGCAACTGTTGGATACTACCAGTCACTGTACTTCTCTCCATTCAAGGCCGTCTCTTTCGATTTGGAACGGACGTCAAAAACGTTCTCACCGCCCCACGAATTCGAGTCAGCCGGGTCGTAACTGGACCGGAGATCCCACTCGGCCTTTCCGGTCATCGGATCGATCGGCACCGCGCGCAGGTAAACCTTCTGCTTGGTGGACAGTTGGCCCACCTCAGTTGCCTTCACGTTCGGGTTCCCGATTCCACCAGGACCAACGCCACGCGGCATCACATTCACGCCAGTAACCAACGTGTCCAGGTCCGGCGGATAACGATCGGGATTATCCACGCCAAAGATCGTGCAGTCGCTGATAACTACTTTGCTGCGCGGGTCGATCAATCCGACTTGCGGCGGCGGCGCAAGACCAGATCCGCCTCCGGGCTGAATGCCCACCCCGGTACAATTCATGCCGTTCGTGTCGCGATGGAACTCATCGATCGACGTACGAAGCTGGCGCAGCGTGTCGCGCAGTTGTTGTTCTCTCTGGCGCCTCACCGAAACCTTTACGAGCGGTATCGCGCCGAGCGTAAGAATGGTCAACACCGTAACGGTGATTACCAATTCGATCAGTGAAAATCCGTGCTCTCTCTGCATTTTCTTCATGGGCCAAGCCTTCAGAAGAATGCGGCGACCGGTAGATATAAAACTACGCTCATCCAGTCGCCGCGTTTTTATCGCGTCCTGCCATTGGCAGAAACGTTATTGCTTCACTGTTGCTGTTCCCTGAACGATCTCCGACGTCACGTCGCGAGCGTCGGTGGCCACGAGGTGCAGCGTCTCCTTCACAAAGGCGAGCGCAGCATCTCCGGCGCCGATCGCCTCGATGTCGATAAAGAGCAACGGTCCGGATCCTCTGAACGACGCTTTGCCGTTCAGGGACGAGATCGAGATCATGCAGACGCCCTTCACGTCGATCGAAGGAGTGAACAATGGCGCTCCTTCGCCCGCCATGCTCAACAGGTTACCCGCCGAGACAGCGTGCACTTTCACGACCTTCGGATCGAACTTCAAGGTCAGCAAGGCAAGACTCAACGGCACGTCGGAATTCAACTGAATTGCGTACCGCCGTTTCTCGCCGACTTTCATTACGTCGTCACCCTGGAGCAGACTGAGCTGCGCCACACGACCCGTGCCTAGCTTGGTGTCCAACGATTTGGCATCGAGCGCGGTCGGGGTCGCTTTCGGTAACGACGTCAACACGGCGTTTTGCGTTGCCCCGCCGGGATTTACTGTCGCCACTTCCGCCGCCGCACGCTCGCTAATCAACGATTTAGGCGCCGGCACGAATGACGGTAACTCTTCTACCGCTCCGGAATCGCCGGCAGCAGGCTGCTTCGGCTGAACCACTGGCGGCGCGGTTGTTGATGTATTAGCGGCAAGTGTTGATGTGTTAGTCGCAACTGTCGATGTATTGACCGGAGTTGTATTGACCGGAGTTGCGGCTGTTGTATTTGCCGCGGTTGTAGCTGCGGGCTGCGGACTGTTGTTCTGCGCGGTTACCGGTGTCGAGTTAGCCGGCGCAGTCACAGGCGCGGCCGCCGGCGCGGTCACTGACTTGGCCACTTCCACCGGCGCATCCGGCAGTTGGATCGTCGGATTGCGCGGCAAAGCACGTGCGGCTGCAATCTGATCTTCACGATCCGCCTCGCGAATCATCTCGGCCAGCGAGCCAGTCGTCGGCGACTGCAAGGTGCCGCTCGGACGCATCTCTTCGTCACGCGGCGTCACGGCCGGAGCGCGAAGCACCCGCGGCGTAACGCTGATCACGATATCCACCTGGCGCAGGTCGCGCGTTGGTGATGTAAACAAGCGGCCGATGATCGGCAGTCCACCGATAAATGCGATTCCTTTGCGGCCACGCGCTTCGATGTCCGTTGAGATGCTGGCGAGCATCATCGTGCGGTTGTTCTGAATCCGAGCCGTGCCGGTCATCATGCGTTCAGTAAACGTCGGCGTTAACGTGCTTGCGCCGAGAACGTCCTTCTGCTCGATGTTCATCTTCACTTGCACGTCGAGGTTTGGAAACACCTGCGGGGTGAACTTCAACGTCAACCCGGTTGGTTCGTAGTTGATAACCGGGAAGCCACCGCTCGGGAAAACGCCTTGGCCATTCACCGGCGTTCCAGTCTGCACACCGAACGGATATGCCTGCGCTGTTTGCACCGGCACGCGTTGTCCGATGCGGGCCTGCGACTCTTCACCGTTGAACGCATGGACCTGAGTCGAAGCGATCAGCTTGGTGTTGTCGCGGCTGCGGAAAGCGCGGAGCACTGACGGCGGAATTACGAGTGCCGCCGCGAGCGCGGTCGGTACACCACCGACAAGCGCACCGAGATTGACGCCTGCACCAGCAGCCGAATTAACAATGCCGTTATCGGTCAGGAGTGAAAAGCCTGGCGAACCGCCGAGACCGGTATCGATCGTCGTACCGATCTGGTTGCCAAACTGAAGCAGATCGTTCTTGGACACTTCGTAGATATTGACGTCCATCACCACTTCGGCGCGGTCCTTATCGACGCTCTGCAAAAGTTCGCCGATGAGCCGTACGTTCTCAGCGGTGTCGCGCACGGTCAAACTGTTCGTCGCATCATCCGGCACGACGATCGTTTGCGGGCGGCCGACTGACGGCGGAATCGCCTGCTGCACGAGCGTGCGCGCATCAGCGGGTTTCATGTTTGACAAGTAGAACGTGCGCAGCACGAGTTGTTGATACTGCGGCCGGCGTGCCTGGTCCGCGACGAGAATCGTGCGGCGGCTGAGCTTCTGGAAAAAGAGGCCTTCCTGAAGAAAGACGTAATCGAGCGCCTGCGCGGTGGTGACGTCCTTCAAATTAAGATCGATGGTTTTTGATTGCGTGAACGATTGCCGATCGAAAATGACGTTGAGATTAAGTTGCTCGGCGAGACTGCGAATCAACGCTTTGAGATCGCCGGTGTAGTTGATAACGCGCAATTGCACGCTGCTCGGCGACGGCAGCTCACCGTTGACCGGCGTCATGCTGCCACCGTCGGGAACGTCATTTCCTTTATGATTGCCGCCTCCATTGCCGTTACCGTTCCCATTGCCGTTGCCGCTCGACGGTGTTCGGCCTTCCTTCACCGCCTGCAAGCGCAGCATTCGGTCCATCTCCGACACGGCGAGTTCGTTCACCGCGTCGTAGCCATAAGCTTGTCGAAATGCGTTGTACGCTCCGACGTAATCGCCTCGCTCTGCCAGCGACCTCCCCTGCTGCATGTAAGTCTGCGAAGCGTTGAAACTGGCCCGGCGGAAATGGAGCTGATACTCCATGTTCCCCGGATCGGCGGCCACCGCGAGCGTGAACTCCTGGGCGGCCTTGTCCCACTGCTGCGCTCGCTCGTAATCCATGCCGCGTTTGAAGTTCTTTTCGCCCTTTTTGGCAAACGCCGTCATCGGCACCGCCATGATGCTAAGGGCCAGAACAAGGGATATAAGTGTGCGTATTCTGTTGTTGTTTCTCATGGCTACCTATTCGGGAGGTGGAAAGTTAAAGCGACCCTGTTGAAGCGTCCCTAATAATGCCGCCGCCGCGCCTAAGATGCAAGATCGTGACGGCTGATTTCCTTACACGCGAACAGTTTATTTCAGTTCCCTATGTTGTTTATTGCCGATTGCCGATTTCCGATTGCCAATTGAGTTACCAAACGGTCTCCGTCAATCGACAATTTGAAAATCGACAATGGCTAGGGGAGTTGCGGGTCGGGGGTTTTAGGTATTTACTTCCCCTCGTGCAGTTCTTCGACGAACGTCACGCGGTTGATTTCGTGCAAGGTCGAAACCCCGGTAAAAATCTTTTGCAAGGCCGACTCGCGTAAACTCTTTAACCCTTCGGCCTCTGCCGCGCGGCGCACTTCCGAACCCGGCCGCCGCTCGACAATCATTTCGCGGATATTATCCGACAAATCCAACAATTCGTGAATAGCCGTGCGGCCACGATAACCCGTGTGATTGCACGCGTCGCAGCCGACGTTCATGTAGAAGGGGCTCTCGCGATAGATTTCGGGCCGCAGTCCTGATTCCGTCAACTCGGTGTCATTCGGCTGATACTGGCGTTTGCAATACGGGCACAACATTCGGATCAGCCGCTGGGCCAGCACGCAGTTCAGCGAGGAGACGAAGTTGTAGGGCTCGACGCCCATGTTCAAAAAGCGCCCGATCACGTCGATCACGTTGTTGGCGTGAACCGTTGTAAATACGAGGTGACCAGTCAACGCGGATTGGATCGCGATCTGCGCGGTCTCAGTGTCGCGGATCTCACCGACCATGATCTTGTCAGGGTCGTGACGCAGAATGGAGCGCAAGCCACGATCGAACGTCAGACCTTTCTTCTCGTTGACCGGAATCTGCGTGATGCCGTGCAACTGATATTCAACTGGGTCTTCAATCGTGACGATCTTGTCTTCTTCGTTTCTGATTTCGTTCAGCGCGGCGTAGAGCGTGGTCGTCTTACCGGAACCGGTTGGACCAGTAACGAGCACCATGCCGTACGGCTCAGCGATGTAGCGGCGAAACTTGCGCAGGTCGTCTTCCGCAAACCCGACGACGTTCAGATTAAGATTGCGAAACTCTTCGTTGATCTGTTCCTTGTCGAGAATACGAATCACCGCGTCTTCGCCATGAATCGTCGGCATGATCGAGACGCGGAAGTCGACGTTGCGTCCTTTATAACGAACTCGGAAACGGCCGTCCTGCGGCACGCGCCGCTCGGCGATGTCGAGTTCGGACATGACCTTGATACGCGAGATCAGCGTCTGGTGATACGCGAGATCGATCGGATCGACTTTCGCGTAAAGCGCGCCGTCGATGCGGTACTTCACCTGCACTTCAGTGTCGCGTGTTTCGATGTGAATATCCGACGCGCGCGACTCCATCGCGTTGTAGATGATCGTGTCGACGAGTTTGATGATCGGCGACATCTCGGCGTCGGTCGCGAGCCGATCGAGATCAAGAACTTCTTCGCCGTGTTCGGTTTCCTTGACGAGCGAGATGCGAAAACCAGAAGCCGCTTCCTGCAGAACGCGCTGCGTGGTGTCGCCTTTGCGCAGCACGACTTCAACCGCGCCGGCAGTGGCGACGTGCGGAATGATCCGCGTGCGCAACGTGCTCGATAGTTCGTCGAGCCGTTCCAGGTCTGTTGGGTCGGCCATTGCGATGTACAGACCCTTTTCGTCGCGTTTAAGCGGAACGAACTGGTGCCGCACCATCAGGTCGACCGGCACTTCAGTAAAGAGCTGATAATCGATTGGCGACTCGCGATCGTGCGGCAACAGCTCGACAAACGGCAGACGGTAACGGCGCGCGAGTTCTTTCGCCGCCTTCACTTCGGGCGGCACGTGCTCTTCGACGTTTTGAACAGACGGCGCAACCGTCTGGATCACCGGATTGTTGGTTTCTGACACTTGCTCCATTAGTGAACGCCAGTCACTCCCGCACCGCTCGAGATAGATTGAATGATTGGAAGGTAGATCGCGAGGAGAATCGTCACTACCACGCCGCCCATCACAATAAGAATCGCAGGCTCAAGCGTGGTCGTCAACTGCTCCAGCCGGACTTCCGACTCCGCATCATAGAAAACCGCAACCTCGTCGAGCATCTCGTGCAAACTACCCGAACGTTCGCCAATTCCGATCATGTCGATCGCCAGTAGCGGCATCCATCCGGCCATTTCCAAACTCTCCGTGAACGAACGTCCTTCACGAATCATCGGCAAGATCGACGAACTGCGGCGCCGCAGTTCGAGGTTGGTAATCGACTCAGACGCGATCTCCCACGATTCAACGAGGGTGATGCCACCGGCCAAAAGCGTTGCGAGTGAACGCGTCGCCTGGGCGACCGAAAGCTGCACAGCCAGATTCCCGGCGAGCGGTATCTTCAGAATCAGCGCGCTGATCTGAAGTTTCCCGGCGGGTGTGCGCGACCAGATCCCCACCACGATGGCCAGGCCAATGACCAGTGGACCAAACCATAAGACGTTTGATGAAAGCCAGCGCGAGAGGCCAACGACGATCTGCGTCACGGTCGGTAGCTCGTTGCCAAAACCCGCAAACAGTTCCGACATGCGCGGCACGACGTAGATGGTCAAAAACGTGACCATACCTGCCGAAGCAACCAATAGAAACGCCGGATAAGCGAGGGCACCGCGAATTTTCCGCCGCAAAGCGACGTTGCGGCGCATGTAAGTGACGTAGCGGCTCAGAACTTCATCGAGCGCGCCTGATCGTTCACCTGCCAGAATCGATGCCGTGTAGATACGTGGAAAGATGCCGGCCTGAGACGCAAACGCCTGGGATAGCGCAGCGCCGCCGCGAATCTGGTCTTCAACGTCGCCGAGCACGGTTCGCAGCCGCGACGATGCGGCACGTTTGCGCAACATCGAGATCGCCTGGAGGATCGGGATTCCCGCTCGCACCAGCGCGGCGAGTTGCTGGTTGAATAAAAGGAAGTCGTTTGCTTTGACGCGCGGATGAGCGCCCGGACGGCCAAATCGCGTCAGCGACGCGACACCAGCAGTCTTTGGTGGGGTGACGTTGAAAACACGAAAACCCTCGCGTTCAAGACGCGCCCTTGCTTCATGAACGCCCGACGCTTCAATCGTGCGGGTCACGACTTCGCCCGCAGGCGTTCCTAATCGACAAATAAATTCAGCCATTGTTTACGATTCGGGGTCTGGACCGAATTGGGAGTATAACACGCGTGTATAAGCGGAAAGTTTCGCTTAGTAATCAACATAGGGAGACAATAGTGACCGCACCTGCCCAGGAATCCATTACCAACACAATCCCCGTTACAAACACAGACACAAACGAAGTTCCAGCCGCCTTTCAGATGCTCCAATTCGTCATGGGGTTCTGGATGTCACGAGCTGTTCATGTACTGGCCAAGCTCGGCATTCCGGATCTGCTTCAATCCGGACCGAAGAGCGTCGAAGAGTTGGCACAAGCCACCGAGACGCACGCGCCGTCGCTGTATCGCCTGCTGCGCGCTTTGGCAAGCAACGGCCTCGTCAAAGTCGAAAGCGATGGCCGGTTTGCGCTGACGCCGCTGTCCGAAACGCTCGTGACCGGTGTGCCCGGCTCGCTGCGCTGGTTCATTATTTCCGAGCTCGGCCAGGAACACTATCCCGCCTGGGGTAACCTGATGCACAGCGTAAAGACCGGCGAGATCGCGTTCGACAACCAATTCGGCGCGGACGTCTGGAAGTATTTCGCCCAGAACCCGGAAGACGCCGCCATTTTTAACAATTCGATGAGCGGAATGACCGCCGCTACGAACGAGGCGATCATAGCGCGCTACGACTTCTCGCCTTCTTAATACGATCGTCGACGTCGGTGGCGGTCACGGCGGGCTGATCGCGTCGATCCTCAAGCAAAACCCGCAAGCCAAAGGCCTCCTGTTTGACGCAGACGTGGTAATCGACGGCGCGCGCCCACGGCTTGAAGCTGCGGGAGTCGCGGATCGGTGTGAAGCTGTTTCCGGCGACTTCTTCAAAGCCGTGCCGGCCGGCGGTGATGCCTACGTCATGAAGTGGATCATTCACGACTGGGACGACGAGAAGGCGATCGCGATCCTGAAGAACTGCCGCAGCCAGATGCAGCCAAACGGCCGTTTGATCATCGTGGACTGCGTTGTGCCCGAGAACAACGAACCGGACTTCTCGAAGACCTTCGACCTGAACATGCTCGTGATGACCGGTGGTAAAGAGAGGACCGCGGCGGAGTTTGCCCAGCTACTCGACGCTGCCGGCTTCAAGCTGCTACGGGTAATTCCCACTGACTTGCCGACGTGTATCGTCGAGGCTCAACCAGCCTAAGCGTTTTTAACCACAGATTACACAGATCGGTTTATCTGAATCTGTGTAATCTGTGGACGAGATCTCAAAGCTTGCGCCCACAAACAAGCCTGTCCTAGAATGGCGGGGCCAACACAGCAAAAATGAAACGCGCCACGGCCGTCTCCCCGTGACCATTTCAGCTCCGATTTGTAAGTGCCGGGCATCACTCGTTCCCCTGTAAGCATCTGTGTTGACAGTTCCCTACGAGCCCTGACCGGTTGTCTAAAAATTGAATCGAAGAATCGTAGCCGGGGGTGACATGCATTTGCCGACTCGTTACGCCACCAAGATCACGGCAGCTTCCGTTTCGCTCATCGCTGCAATTGCGTTTTCGTTTTCGGTAAGTAGCCAGGAGCAGAGCCAGGACAAACCGGCGACGCCGACTCCTTCCCAAACGCAAACCCCGGCACCAAGCCAAACGCCAGCACAACCAAGCCAATCGCCGGACGCGACGGCCAGTCCCGCGCAAAAGAAACTCGGGTCTGAACTCGACGACCGGTCGTTGATTACCAACACCGACCTGATCACGCTTACGGTCACGGTCACCGATACTTACGGACGTTACGTCTCCGGCCTGAGCAAAAGCGCGTTCGCCGTTTTCGACAACAAACAGCAACAGGAGATCACCTTTTTCAGCGACGATGACTCGCCCGTTTCCGTGGGCGTCATTTTCGACGTGTCCGGCTCCATGAGCGGCGACAAGGTGAAACGTGCCCGCGACGCTCTGGCCAAGTTCATCCAGACCAGCCACGACTCCGACGAGTATTTCCTGATTGCCTTCAACTCGCGCGCCCAGTTGTTGCTCGATCGCACTCGCGACGGCGACTCGATTCTGAACAAGCTCACTTTCGTCGAAACCAAGAGCCAGACGGCGCTTTATGACGCCTGTTACCTCGGCGTCGAGAAGGTTCAGCGCGGCGCGCACCCGAAACGGGCGCTGCTGCTGATCAGCGACGGGCAGGATAACGATTCGCGCTACACCTACAATGAAGTGCGCAAGCTTTTGAAAGAATCGGACGTGACGCTCTACGCCATCGGCATCCTGAGCGGCGGCGATGCGGGTAGCTCTCTCGGCATGGAAGGTCAGGGAGTGCTCGACGAACTTTCGGGCGTCTCCGGTGGAAAGGCGTTCTTCCCGCGGTCGTCCGCCGAGATGGACGACATCTTCGAACAAATCGCGCTCGAGTTGCGACACCAATACTCAATCGGCTACAAACCCGACTCGTTTGTAAACGACGGGAAGTGGCACCGCGTGAAAGTGAAAGTAACACCGCCGCGTGGTCTGCCCCGGCTGTTCGTCCGTTCCAAGGAGGGCTATTACGCCACAGCCGGCGCGAGGTAAGGTGCAACGCTGTAGCTGTTTTGCGGCATCTGTTCAAACGTGCGTGGAGTCGCCGTAGCGACACTGCTTGCCCCAGCGCTCCCGTTCCCGTTATAAGGGTTCGTGGAGCGTTTCGTGTGATATGAGAAGAATTCTCGGAGTCTTAGTGTTTATCTGTGGCCTGATCGTCGCGGGAGCGGTGAGCCAGGCCAGCCAGGACCGGCCGCGAAACACGCAGCCGGCGAGTCCGAACACCCCAAGCGCATCCCCAAGTCCGACTCCGCAGACGCAGCGTCCGGGTGTGGATCGCATCGCGCCAACTCTCGGTGAGCCGCCTCCGGTCCCACGTCTCAAGCCAACGCCAACGCCGACGCCGCCAGATGTTATCGAGGCCGGCGACACGATCAAGATCAACGCCGAACTGGTCCAGCTTCACGTCCGCGTGATCGACCGCAATAACCGGCCCATCAACGACGTGCCGCAGAACGCTTTCCACGTGTTTGAAGATGGCATTTCACAAGCCATCGAGACGTTCTCACGCGAAGAAGTGCCGATCAGTTACGGCCTGGCCGTTGACACTTCGGGATCGCTCCGTTCGCAGTTGCAAAGCGTTATCGACGCCGGAAAAACCATCATCAATGCCAACAAGCCCGGCGATGAGACGTTTCTGGTCCGTTTCATCAGCAGCGACAAAATCGAAACCGTTCAGGACTTCACCGCCAGCAAAGACCTGCTCAATGATGGTCTCGACAGTTTCTACGTCGAGGGCGGACAGACTGCGATCATCGACGCTGTTTATCTTTCCGCGGAACACGTGTCGGACTACAAGAAAGGCGATGAAGGCGATCGCCGGCGGCGCGCGCTGATCGTCATCACTGACGGTGAGGATCGCAACAGCTTCTACAAACAGGAGCAACTGTTCTCCAAGCTCCGCGAGGAAGACGTTCAGATTTTCGTTATTGGCTTTGTGAACGAACTCGACAAAGAGGCGGGGCTGATTCGCAAGAGTCCGCGCGAAAAGGCCGTGACTTTAATTAACAAGCTGGCTACTGAAACAGGCGGGCGCGCGTTCTTCCCGGAATCGATTGCTGACCTGCCGGCGATTGCGAACGAGATCATCCGCGACCTGCGCACGCAGTACGTCATCGCTTACAACCCGACCAACAAAACCCAGGACGGAACTTTCCGCGCGATCAAAGTGAGCGTGGACCAACCAACCGGCGGCGATAAACGGATCGCGTTGACGAGGACCGGACGACTGGCGAAAAAAGAAGGAAACACCGGTGGCGCTCCAAAACCACCCACCGTGCGGCTGCCTGCTGGTGGCAGCACGCGCAAACCGTCGCCATAAAGAAAAGCCATCCACAGATTACACAGACCTCTGCGTAATCTGTGGATGGCTTTACTGTTTTAGATTCTTGATGCCGTCGGCGATCTCTTGCAACTGAGCCTCACGCGCTTTTGTTCTGCGCATTAACTCTTCCAACAACAGTTCGCTCTTCAGATTCACTTTGAAATCCTGTTCCGCAGCGAGCCGATCTTTATACGCCGCGCGGTTCTGCGACATCATGATGATCGGCGCCTGCAGTGCGGCGGTCATCGAGAGCATCAGGTTGAGCAGGATGTAAGGATACGGATCGAAATCCGATCGGTAGCGGATGAGGATAAACGAGTTGAAAGCCATCCAGACTAGTAAGAAGGCGACATAGATAACGATAAACGTCCACGAACCACCAAACGACGCCACCTTGTCCGCAACGCGTTGGCCCACCGTGGCCTTCTCTTCCATCTCGACGTTGATGTTTCGAACCACGCGTGTCGTCACCAGCATGTTTGTCTGGCGCATGCGCGCGCCGATCTCGCAAATCACATCGATCGAGGCTTCCGGATGCTGTATTAGAAACTGCTGAAAGTCGTCGCTGCTCAAACGATGCAGAACGGTATCGCTGATCGCAGTCGCATTCGACGATCTTGGTCCACGATCGAGCACCGCCAACTCGCCGAAGAAGTCGCCAGTCTTCAACTCCGCCAGTGTGACAGGCTCGGCGTCGTCGTCGAGTACCCAGATGCGCACGGAACCGCGATCAACTACGTACAGGGCATCGCCTTTGTCGTTCTCCATGAAGATCGCTTCACCGGCGTTGTAGGTAACGTGCTCGACGCGGGTTGCGAGTCGTTCGAGCTCCTCCGCCTCCAGGCGTTTGAAAAGCGAAACGTGGGCGAGGCTCTCCGCCTTTTCACTAAGGACCTGATTGTTATCGGTTAGGGGATCTTCGTTCACGTCACCTCATTTCATTGTCAATCCACAGATTACACAGATTGATTAATAGAATCTGTGTAATCTGTGGATAAAGAACTTCAATTTAGGTCACCACCAATGATCACTTCGCCTTGACCTTGTACTTCGTTCCGTGCCGCGTCGCGGCTTCTTCGACAGAATGCGTAGCGGTGAGATTGTCGTCCGCGCGCGCCAGTTCGATCAGCTTTTGGTAGTACTTGTGCAAGGCGACGATCTCGGCTTCGCTCAAGTCTTCGACGTCAATCAGCCGGTTACTCGCACCTTCCATCGCGGCCACGATCTCGTTGAGCTTCAGGTGTATTGCCAACGCGTCCTTGTTTTGCGCGCGTTGAATCAGAAACACCATCAGGAAGGTAACGATCGTCGTTCCGGTATTGATTACCAGTTGCCATGTGTCGGAAAAACCAAAGATTGGTCCACTAATCAACCAGACCACGACCACCCCAACCGCTAACACAAAGGCCATAGAACTGCCGGTTGCTGTTGTGGCTTTATGTGAAAACCTCTCGAGCAGTCCGCCGAGCTTGCTATCTTTCTTTCGAGCCATCGATCCTCCTGGAAGGATTCGTGGAAAGGGGGGGGGCTTCAGGCTTTGGGTCTGACGGATCCACTGATCTTTTTGCGTGTGGTTTCGCCGGTGTGCAAAACGGGGAGGCCCTGGTCCACGTCTGAATGGGGTTGAGGGATCACGTGCGTGGCCACCACTTCACCGACTCTTTTGCCCGCGGCGGCGCCGGCGTCGACCGCCGCACGGACGGCTGCAACGTCGCCGCGCACAATCGCGGTCACCAGTCCGGCGTCGATCTTTTCCCAGCCGACCAGACGAACGTTCGCGGCTTTGACCATCGCGTCAGCGGCTTCGATCATCGCGACCAGTCCGCGACATTCAACCATTCCGAGTGCTTCAGGCATTGCAGTCTCCTACCACAGAGTAACACGGATTTTGGTTCAATTTCTTAGCGAGTGGATCGGCGCGGGGATGTGACCGCCACGGCGAATAAAGTCGGCGCACGAAAAGGCATTCACTGCCATGATCGGCGCGCTACCCAACAACCCGCCAAACTCCACCATGTCGCCAACGTCGCGCCCGGGCACTGGAATGATGCGCACGGCAGTGGTCTTGTTGTTCATCACTCCGATCGCCAACTCGTCGGCGATGATCGCCGCGATCGTCTCGGCGGAAGTTGAACCCGGAACGGCGACCATATCGATCCCCACGGAACACACGCTGGTCCATGCTTCGAGTTTTTCCAACGACAACGCGCCGAGTTGCGCGGCTTCAATCATACCCGCGTCTTCAGAAACCGGAATAAACGCGCCGCTCATACCGCCAACTGAGCCACTCGCCATCGCGCCGCCTTTTTTAACTGCATCGGTCAGAAGCGCGAGCGCCGCGGTGGTCCCATGTGTGCCGGCGCGTTCGAACCCCATCGCTTCGATGATGTTTGCCACGGAATCACCCGGAACCGGCGTCGGCGCGAGCGAAAGATCGATGATGCCAAACGGAAGTCCCAGCCGGCGCGCTGCTTCCCGGCCGACCAGTTCACCGGCGCGCGAAAGCTTGAACGACAGCTTCTTGATTATTTCCGCGAGCTCCTGCAAAGGCAGATTTCGATCTGCATGACGGACGGCGTGATGGACCACGCCCGGACCGGAAACGCCGACGTTGATTACTGCTTCCGCCTCACTCACGCCATGAAATGCACCCGCCATGAACGGATTGTCTTCCACCGCATTCGCAAAACAAACAAACTTGGCGCAGGCGAGCCCGCCCTGGTCGCGTGTGCGTTCGGCAGCGTCCTTGATGATCCGTCCGACGTGGGCCACGACGTCCATGTTGATCCCGGCCCTCGTCGTCGCCGCGTTGATCGACGAACACAAACGCGCGGTGCTCGACAGTGCTTCCGGAATCGAATCGATGAACAGTTTCTCCGAGCGCGTCGCGCCTTTTTGGACCAGCGCCGAGTAACCGCCGATGAAGTCGACGCCGACAGCGCCGGCCGCGTCGTCGATCGCGCGTGCGAGTTCGACCGGATTTCCTTTCGCGCCTTCGGTGAGCAGTGAAACAGGTGTGATCGAAATACGTTTGTTGGCGACGCGGATACCAAACTCGTTGCCAATCTCGTCAACCGTGGGCACGAGCCGCTCCGCCACGCGGCGGATCTTCTCACCGGCCTTTTGCGCGATCGTGCTGATGGAGTCGCTGCTGCAATCGAGCAGGCTGAGGCCCAGGGTGACCGTGCGCACGTCGAGATGTTCCATCTCGGTCATGGCGACGGTTTGCAGAATTTCGGCTTGAGTGTAATCCATCCGTTAACCGATCACTTTGCTGAGAATCAGCAGAATGAGAAACAGCACAAACAACACGGCGGCGACCAGCAGGAACCGCAAACTCGGATCGTACGCTGCCTGGTCGATCACGACGCTGGAAACGTGCCGGATCTTTTCGACGCGTTCACGAACGTTTTCGGCAACTCCTGTTTTAGTTGGAACAGCGGGTGGATCTCCGAGTGGCTGGTCACCAATCTTTTCGCCGCACTGCGGACAAAAGAGCGCGTTCTGGCGAAGCGAGACACCACAGTGGGGACAACGGCGGGCGATTTCCGGTTCAGTGATGGACGGTTCGGGAGTTCTCACACTCTATGCATCGCGTTAAAAAGGTCTTCGCGCTGCGCGTAGATGCGCACGCCCAAATGTTCTCCGGCGCGCCGGAGCCGTTCCTTCAGTTCGGCGGTGCTTTCACGCGCGCGCGTGGTGTCGCCGATGATCACCATCGCAAACTTTCCCTGCACCACCGTCTGGTTGATGTCGATAATACTGCAACTGGCTTCCGCGAGTATCTGCGAAACACCGGCGACGATACCCGGGTGGTCCATGCCGAAAACCGAAATGATCATACGCTCCGACGAGCCCGAAGGCGACGCACTCGTTTCAGCGCGGCCCGGCTCGGTAACCGACTGTTTCACCTCGCGGTAGATGTCGGTAACAAGCTGCTCCACCATCTGTTCATCCGCACTCGGACCCAAACGCTCATAAACCGCGCGAGTTATGCGATAAATCAAATCTTCATTGGCCATTTGGGGATTGTTGATTTGTGATTGCTGATTTGCGATTTGCAATTGCCGGTTGAAAGATGCGCGTGGTTTTCAAATCGGAAATCGTCAATCGTCAATGCCTTAGGGTCTGCCGTTTTCCTGCGCGAGCCGGTCTGCGGCTTCGCGCATCTCGTTTGAGAGCGTTTCGTTGATGTCCACGCGATCTACAATGCCGACCACGGCAGCCTCGATCGACATGTCCTGATTTCCGATGGCCGTTCGCGCAGCTTTGCCGTAGGCGCACATCACCATCTCACCGGTTCCGGCTCCGAGTCGATCGGCAACCACGACGATGTTTTTCGTTGGTTCTTTATCGAGATCGTAAGGATGAACGATGAGGAACCGGACGCCTTCGAGATCGGGCGTCTTCTTGGTGGACCAGACAGTGCCTACTACCTTCGCCAGAAACATTGAGCTTTGAACTTGGTACTTAGATCTTTGCAAAAATCTCCGCCGGTTCGCCGATGTCGCGCGCAGCGGGAGTGATTATCGTTTTCGAGTTGATATATATTTTCTCGCCCTTCTGAAGCGCTCGCTTCACGTCGTCTTCACTGACAAAATCGACCGCTTTTTTGTTGCCGTTCATTGAGGGTTGTGCGGCTGGTTTACTCACCGGCTCGACAACCTTCGGCGCGGGTGCGGTGTACATGCTGCCCGCTTCAGCTTCGATCTCCGGTTTCGGCAGCGGCGAAGCGGCTGGCGCTTCAACGCGTTTGCCCGCGAGGAAACGATCCACGATCGCGGCGATCTCCTGCCGATCGACCTTGCCACCAGCGACAACGGGCGCCGCGGGCTGCGATTGCGGCGCACTCACCGCTTGTTGCACCGCGGGACGCGAGCTCTTCACCGGCCGCGTTTCAAACGCGACGCGCTTGATGTCCATCAAATGTAACGGCGACACATTGTCTGAAGTGACGTTGCCGCCCCACGAACCACAACCCAGCGTCATCGACGGCGGCAACGCCGTCGAAAAACCGATCGCGCCGTGTGTCGTCGGCGTGTTCACGGTAATGCGCGACGCAGGCATCTCGGCGCCAAATTGCACCGCTGCCTCGCGTGAACGCGTGTGAATTCCCGCAGTGTGGCCCATGCCGCCATAACCGAGCACTTCCTGACTGCGCTTTGCCGCCGCAGGCAGGCCGTCAGCAACATAAAAGGCCAAAATCGGCGACAGCTTTTCCATCGACAGCGGGTATTCGCGTCCCACGCCCGCCACGTCAGCAATCAAACAACGCGTTCCCGGCGGCACGTTCAAACCGGCCATCTTCGCAATCGTTTCTACCGACCTGCCGACAATCGCCGGATTCAAGGACCGCTGCGGCGTTGCTACGACTTTGCCGAGTTGTTCCGCTTCCGCAGCGGAAAGAAAATGCGCGCCTTGTAGTTTGAACTGCTCGCGAACCGCCTGCTCGATCGGCGCATCGCAAACCACCGCCTGCTCTGACGCGCAGATGGTGCCGTTGTCGAAACACTTACCGGTCAAAATGTCCTGCACTGCTTTCGGCACGTCGGCGCTTCGTTCGATACAAACCGGAACGTTACCCGGACCAACGCCGAAAGCCGGTTTGCCCGACGAGTAAGCTGCACGCACAAGCCCGATTCCGCCAGTCGCAAGGATCACAGCGGTCTGCTTGTGTTTCATCAGAGTTTCAGTGCCTTCGATCGTCGCCGATGTCATGCAACCGATCGCATCCGCGGGCAGACCTTCCTTGACGCCCGCCTCGCGCATCACGCTCGCTGTTTCGTTAATACATTTGGCGGCGGACGGGTGCGGCGACAGCACCACCGTGTTGCGCGACTTGATCGAGATCAGGATTTTAAAGATTGCAGTTGAGGTTGGATTCGTGGAAGGAATGATACCGGCAACCACGCCGCGCGGGCTCGCGATCTCGACAACGTCTTTCGACTCCGAAACAACACCCTTGGTGCGCAGGCCGCGAAAGTAGTTCCAAACATCTTCGGCGGCAAACCGGTTCTTCTCCCTCTTGTCGTCAGGAACTCCGTACCCGGTTTCTTCGACGGCCATCGCGCCGAGCCGCGCGGCTTCGCGCAACGCCGCTTTGGCCATGGCCTCACAGATCCGATCGATCTTCGCCTGATCGAACTGGGCCACTTCGGCCTGCGCGCGATGCGCTGCTTCTACTAAATCCCGCGCCTGTTGAACGGAAACTAAGTCTTTGTCGACAGACATGACCAACTCCAAAACTTAGCCACAGACAACACGGATTGCACGGACTCAATCCGTGAAATCCGTGGTCTACCGTGTTCGTTCCTTGTTTGCCTCACGCGCTCCAGAGCCAAGCGAACGGCCTTGATCGCCCTGGCCGAGTTGACCGCGCGCGCCGCCGCCTTGCAATGCTGTCTCGTCCGGACTCAATCCCGTACGTCCATTTACCGGCAGTACGCGTTCGACCTCGGCGTGCGGCCTCGGAATCACGTGGACACTGATCAGCTCGCCGACTCTTCGCGCCGCAGCCGCACCCGCATCAGTCGCGGCCTTCACCGCGCCGACGTCGCCGCGCACAAAGATCGTGACGTAGCCTGCGCCGATGTACTCTTTGCCGAGCAGTTGCACATTCGCTGCTTTGACCATTGCATCGGCGGCCTCTACTGCACCCACGAATCCTTTGGTCTCAACCATTCCGAGTGCTTCTAAGGACATCTCATTATCCTCACTTTGTCTATTGTAAAGATTAAAACTAAAAACCAAGTCTCTATTGGCGTCAACCTATCACAAGCATTGACGATTGCCAATTGCCGATTGTCGATTCCACTATGACCCAACAAGAAGTAACCAGGAGAGAAATCTGCAATTGTCAATCATCAATCGTCAATTGGTTTGACAACGTTTTGCAGCGCAAGCTATATTGCAAAAAAAGTGGGAGTTGTCGGATTCATTCGAGCGGCCCGACACGATCAAGCAGGTTCGTAAACACATTTAAGTGACCTTGCTCCGGAGCTTCGCCCGGAGGTAGTCTACCAAGCCAACGCCAGGAACCGAGCGATTGGAGATGGCAGCGACTATCGGGGAACAATTGCGACTCGCACGCGAGGCGCGAGGTATCGGCCTTCGCGAAATCTGCGATCAGACGCGGATCTCTGTCCACTATCTCGAAGCAATCGAAGCAAACGACTACAAACGCCTGCCCGGAGGCGTTTTCAATCGCAGCTTTATTAAGGCCTACGCGAAATATATCGGCTACGACGAACGCGAAGCGATTGAAGGTTACACCCGTTACCTGCGCGAGCACGGCGGCGAGTCGAGTGACGACGTCAGCACTCATCCGCTCCAATCCAAAGTTTATACAGACACACCCGCAACGCGCTCGCCCTGGTTGACCGTCCTGCTTGCGATTCTCATTTTGGGGATACTCACCGCAGCCGCTTTAGCCGCGCTTCACTGGTTTCAACGTCGCGCCGCGGCGGCTCCTAACAACGAATCTGTTTTCGCAGTGAGCCAAACCCACACTCCTATGTATAATGACCTCACATCTGCAAATATTGATTTAGGGACACATGATTACATCAGATATTTTTGAAGGACTTACTTTCGACGACGTTCTCCTTGTTCCCGACCGCTCCGACGTTCTGCCTTACGAGACTGACACCTCCACCCAATTCACGCGCAACATCCGGCTGCAAATTCCGTTGTGTTCGGCGGCGATGGACACTGTGACTGAAGCGTCGCTGGCAATCGCTCTTGCGCAGCAAGGCGGTATCGGCGTCATTCACAAGAATCTCAGTATCGAACGGCAGGCAGAGGAGGTCGACAAGGTTAAACGATCGGAATCGGGAATGATTGTCGACCCGGTGACCATCAGACCGGACCGGCCAGTACGCGAAGCGCTCCAGGTAATGGAGCGCTTTCACATTAGTGGCGTTCCCGTCGTGGATGAAACCGGACATCTCGTCGGCATCATCACGAATCGCGATCTGCGTTTCGAGACGCGCTTCGACATTCCGGTCTCGGAAGTGATGACGAAACAACCGCTCGTCACCGTTCCGGTCGGCACTACACTCGAACAAGCGAAAACCGTTCTGCAAAAACACCGGATCGAGAAGCTGCTGGTCGTCGACGACGACAAACATATAAAAGGACTGATCACGGTCAAAGACATTCAGAAAGCGATTAAGTATCCGTCGGCGGCGAAGGATAATTTGGGCCGGCTGCGTGTCGCGGCGGCGATCGGCGCGACCGGCGATTATCGTGAACGTGCTGATGAACTCGTGCGTGCGCGTGTGGATTGTCTTGTGATCGATACAGCGCACGGTCACTCGTCGCGCGTGATCGAGGCCGTTCGAGATATCAAAGTGCGCCATCCGGAAACGGATCTGATCGCGGGTAATGTCGGCACGACTGCGGGCGCGCAGGAACTGATCGACGCGGGTGTCGATGCGATTAAGGTCGGTATCGGTCCGGGATCGATCTGCACGACGCGCGTCGTGACCGGCGCGGGCGTGCCGCAGATCACGGCGATTGCGAGTTGTGTGAAAGCCGCGCGTGGCAAGGTGCCGGTTATTTCCGACGGTGGTGTGAAGTTTTCTGGCGACGTCGCGAAGGCGATCGCCGCTGGCGCCGATGTTGTAATGATTGGATCGTTGTTTGCTGGCACTGAAGAAGCGCCCGGCGAAGTGATTCTGTTCCAGGGCCGCTCGTTCAAGACATATCGCGGCATGGGATCGCTTGGCGCGATGCGCGAAGGCTCGCGCGATCGTTACGCGCAGGACATGGGCGTCACGGAATCGAAGCTCGTGCCCGAAGGTATCGAAGGCCGCGTGCCTTACAAAGGAACGCTCGCCGACATGGTCACGCAGCTTGTCGGTGGACTTCGTTCCGGAATGGGTTACACCGGGTGCCAGAGCATCAGCGAGTTTCAGGAGAAGACTCGGTTCCTGCGAATCACTTCCGCCGGTTTGAAGGAATCTCACGTACACGACGTGATCATTACTAAGGAAGCCCCGAACTATCGCCTCGAATAAGCTGCTTTATCCGTGTGTCCATTCGACGAGCAACCCTGATCTCAAACCCTAAAACGGGCCGCTACGGCGCGCGCCGGCTGCGGCCCATTCAGGACGTTGCTTCACAGCTCCGCACTCTTGGCATCGACGTCGATCTAAAGCTCACCACTGCGCCTGGTGAAGCCACCGAGATCGCTGCGCGTGCGGCAAGCAAGGGCAGTTCAGACGTGATCGTTGCCGGCGGTGACGGAACGATCAATGAAGCGATACAAGGAATGGCTGGAAGCGCGGCGCGTCTAGCAATCATTCCACGCGGCACCGCGAATGTTCTTGCGCGTGAACTGAAGCTTCCGCTTGATGATGAACAAGCAACCGTTGTTGCGGCGCGTGGCAATGCGCGTCGCATTCATCTCGGCCGTGCGACTGAAGAAAAAACCGGAACAAGTCGTCTGTTTGTTTTGATGGCCGGTATCGGGCTCGACGCTTCGGTCGTGCAACGAGTGCACCCGCGCTTGAAGAAACGCATCGGCAAAGGCGCGTTTTGGGTTTCAGGTTTGAGTCATCTGGCAGACTGGCGGCCATCGGCGTTCACACTTGAAATCGACGGACGTAGTTACACGGGGACGTTTGCGGCAATTGGCAAAGCGGCGCGGTATGGTGGTGATTTGGCGATCACGCCGGGTGCGCGTCTCGAAGAGCCGGAGTTTGAGATCTGCCTGATCGAAACGGAGAGCCGGTTTAGTTATTTGCGCCTGCTTTCATACGCCGTGCGCAGTGGGATGCCTCGAAACAAACCGGGCGTACGTTTTATGAAAACCGCACGCGTTGAAGCGAAGGGCGACGCACCGGTGCAGATCGACGGGGAGTTGATTGGTTCGCTACCGATGCGTTTTGAGATCGCATCGGAGTCGCTGGAAGTCATCGTTCCGTAAAGCTATCCGCAGATTACGCAGAATCTGTGTAATCTGTGGATGGTTTTATTTCCCACTTAACCATGCAGCACGGAGTACCCGTTGCTGATCCGTGGCATTCGCTTTTTCTTCAATCCTGTACTCCACGCGTTCCGGATCTCCCATGATCATCTCCCCTTTGATCGTCCGCCGGTCGCGCTTCACGACGATTGGAACACGATCGCCTTTCTTATAACGCGCCAACGTCTTCAACCACGAATCTTTTGTCGCCTTCCTGCCTGCCAGCGAAACAATCTCGTCGTTCTTCTGCAGTCCCGCGGTTTCAGCCGGCGAGTCATTGCGCACGTTTTCGACGATCGCCGCGTCGCCTTCAAACTCGATCGATAGTCCAGCGTCGAAAGGTTCTTTCGCCGGAGTCTTCGTTAACTTAAGTCCTACATGTCCGAAGGCTTCGTCGTAAGGCAACACTTCCACATTGCGAACGTGCCGTTTGAAGAAATCGTGAAACTCCGTGCCGCCGAGATCCACGACCACGCGCTCGAGGTCTTCCGTCTGGTAACCACGCCCGCGCAAGTAGTAGCTGCTGTTCGGGCTCTTTACATAAAACTCGTCGTACATGCGGCGCATCACGTCGTCGAGCGACGACTTCCCTTTCGTACGGCCACGAATCAGCAGGTCCATCACCATGCCGATCAGCTCACCTTTCGGGTAATAGCTGATCGCGGTGTTCTCGAGATTAGTCAGTTGCGCGTGCGGCGCATCATCGATGAACGGCGCCGACATCGACGACTCTTCCGCGCTCATCAACCGGCTTCCCTGCGCGCTTTCAATACCGCGAACTGTTTGCGCCTGGCGGTTGATAAACTTTTTGTCGTCCCAGATGCCCGCGCGGCGCAGCATCAGGTGGCCGTAGTAATTCGTGAAACCTTCGGCGACCCACAATGCGCGCGTGTTGAGCGGCCGAGTAAAATCCCAGGGACCGAGTTCGACGGGCCGCAAACGCTTCACGTTCCACACGTGAAAGAACTCGTGCGCAACGGTGCCGAGCGTGTCGTCATAAACGCCGGGCTCGCCGAGTGCGCCAGGCTCGATGATCTGCGTGGAAGTCAGATGTTCCATGCCGTCTCCCGAATGATCGTCGGCCGCGTAGTGAATCAGAAAAGTGTATTCCGAGAACTCCGGTGGACCCCACATCGCGACTTCGGCGCGCACGATCTTCTCGATGTCGCGCACGAGCGCCGCGCGCTTGCCGCCTTCTGGTCCAAACGAGTGGACCACGACGTGATACTTCTTGCCTTCCACTTCGAAACTCTCCTGAGTCCAATCGGGAGCGATCTCGGTCGGCGTGTCGATCAGAACGTCCCAGTTGGGAAACTGCCATTCCGTTTGGCCCGGCTGGTCCAGGCGGCCGTTGACGATCTTCCATCCGGCTGGCGGCTGAATCGTTAGCTTCACCGGATCGGGTTTGTGGCCCACGACGTACATGAAGATCGCGCCGCCGTTGTAGTTCGCGTGGCGTTCGTCGAGTTGGGAAAACGTACCGGAGAGATCGTTGGCAAAGACTTTGTAGGAGACAGTGAGCGTCGTGTTGCCCGAAGGCGCAACGCTCCACGTTTGTCCGTCGACGCGCGTGACGGTTCCTTGAGTTGCTCGAAACTCCTGCACGTTTTTGGCGAAGTCAAAAACTGCGTAACGTCCGGGCGACCACTTTGGCATTTGAAACTGAACCGGTTTGTCCTTTAGCTGGTCGGGAAGTTCGACGTCTATCGACACCTCGAACAAGTGCGAAGTAGGACGGCTCATCGCGAGCCGGTAAGTGATCGATTTCTGCGGCGGTTCCTGGGCGGCAACAACGCTACCCCATGCAACGACGACCGCCAGCACCACTATCAGTCTGCCAGGACGAGTTCTCATGCGCGGATTCTATGTTAATCTGCGTAATCTGTGGGCTAAAAATTTCCGATGTCTTTAACCGAACGTCTCTATTACGACGACTCGCACCTGATCGAGTTTGAAGCTCGCGTGGTTGACGTCACTGAGCGCGTCAGTGGCTGGACCGCCGTGGTCCTCGATCGTACGGCGTTTTATCCGACTGGCGGCGGACAACCGAGTGACACGGGCACGCTCAACGGCGCGCGCGTGGTTGAGTGCATCGATGATGGTGAGCGTGGCGTGTTGCACGTGGTGCAGGGTCTCGCGCCGGCGCGAGACGCGATCGTGTCGGGGCGGATTGATTGGCTGCGGCGTTTGGACCACATGCAGCAGCACACGGGCCAGCACATCCTGTCGCAAGCGTTCATCAATCTCTTCAACGCGCCGACAAAGAGTTTTCGCGTGCTGGAAGCATCGTGTGAGATTGACGTTGAGTTGAGTAATCCGAGCAACGAAAGGATTGAACGCGCGGTTGAGCTTGCGAACAACGTCGTTTGGGAAGATCGCGCGATCGCAATTCATAACGTGAGTTCTGAGGAAGCGGCGTCGATGCCGTTGCGCAAGGAATCGGCGCGTGAAGGTGAATTGCGTTTGATCGAGATTGAAGGTTTTGATCTGACGCCTTGCGGCGGCACACACGCGTATCGCACGGGTGAAGTGGGAATGATCGCGATGCGTTCGTGGGAACGCGCGAAGGGATTGACGCGCATCGAGTTCGTGGCGGGCGTGCGCGCACTCGCGGATTATCGAAAAGCGAATCGCACCGCGCGCGACGTAGCGGCGCTCTTCAGCACGGGCCGTGATGATGCTCCGCCGCTCGCAGCGCAAACCGTTGAAGAAAATAAGGATTTACACCGTCAGGTCCGCGCGCTGGAAGAAGTGGCTGCGAGTGTGGAAGCCGAGCGGTTACTCGCTTCCGCAGCAATTCAATCCGACGGCACCCGCGTGGTTAGTCACATTTTCGACTCTCGTGATGCAGATTCTCGTGACGCAGTTTCCCGTGACGCAGAATTTCTCAAAAAGATCGCGCATGTTTTAATGAATCACCCGCGAACCATCGCCCTGCTCGCCTCTCGGGACAAAGACGCCGCGCGCCTTGTATTCGCCCGTTCCTCCGACACTCCCGGCGACATGAACGCCCTCATGCGCGAAGCCTGCACCCTCCTCGACGGCCGCGGCGGCGGCAAACCCGACCTCGCCCAAGGCGGCGGAAAGAACGTTGAAAAGCTCGAATTCGCCATAGAGACCATCCGGTCCAACATTGTGCGTTAAAACACGCGCGTTCCTATTGATTCCTTCTCGCAAACGATCAAGAATGCCACGCCTTTCGTCGGTCTAACCTACAACCTCGCTGTTTTCAGAATCTCAGTACGGAGGCCGCGATGAAAAAGAAGTTTCTCCTAATGACAGGAGTGCTGATTGCGGTTGTCGCAGCAATTGCTGCGTACAAGTTCTATTGGAATCCTATCCCGCCACCGCCAGCCGAAGTTGAAGAAAAGATCTCCGAGCAGGACCAGTTACGAGCCGAAGCTAACCGCCAAATCAGAAGGAAGGATTACCAGGCCGCCATTGCTACTTTTGGCCGCCTCATTGAAAAGGACCGCAACGATAAAGCCGCATTTCTTGGGCGAGCGAATGCACAGTTGGCCCAGATGAATTACGACGCTGCGCTCAACGACTACGATGCGGCATTGGCGATCGATCCCTCTTACTCCGACGCCTACTTCGCGCGCGGCACCTTGCATTGGCTACTCGGCGAACTCGCCCTAGCGGAATGGGACTACTCCACCACGATCCAGTTGGCCCCAAACGACGATTTTTACTACTCGCATCTGGCAAAAGTTCTGTACGAGGAAAAGGCCCCCGACAAGGTCAAGGTTCTCTACCGCGAAGCTTATCAAAAGGACTCTCGCCGCATATGGGCGCTTGATGGCTGGTTTGGCGCTTTGTTTGAACTCAAGGAGTTTGACGAGATCCTTACGGAGTACAGCGCGATATTCTCGAACAGTGATGACAGCTCGTCAGATCCGAAAGCGATTCTCGCGCCGGGATTTTACGCGGGCGTGGTCTACATCGAGCGAAAGGAATACGACCAGGCCATCGACGTTTTTGAGCGCTGCATTAAGCGCAGCCCGGACGACGTGAATATTGAGGCGTACGGCCATCTGGCCAATGCCTATCGTGAAACTGCGCAAGTGGAGAAATGCAAGGCTCGTCTCGGCGACTACGATCGGCGAACCGGAAGAAAGACGCCGGCCGAGTGGTGCGAAGGAGGTGCGGGATGAAACGTTTTGCATCGCTCGTAACCGCCATCGCTCTGTTTCTGATGGGGGCTCCAGTTATGCGTGCAGACGTTCCGTTGTTTGATCGTAGCTGCAACGCGTTGCAACACGTGCAGCAGGAAGCTCGACTGAAACAGATGGAGAACGTCAACGCACCCGGAGCGCAGGAATATCGCAAGGCTGTCGCCGATTTCAAAGTCGAGATGCATGCGCTCTTCAAGCAGTCGGAGAAGCTTGAAGAACGATACAACACGATTCGCACCAGGCTGGCCTCGGAGATTCTTCAGGAGCGTACGGATTTGGTTGCGAAGTATCGCGATTTGATTGCCAGCCAACGCCCGGATCTTGTCGCACGTGCTCGCAGTGGTGATGCAACTGCCGATCGAGATTTTTCGAGTGCGATGCTGGCGGCCATCGAGAAGGATCTCGAGTTTGGCAATGAGTTGCGAAAACGAACAGACCAGGATAACGAGGCCAGCGAACTCAAGGCCGACGCGTTCAAGTTACAGGTCGATCAGTTTCATGAACTGGAAGTAAAGATGGCCATAAACCGTTGGAAAGCGCCGCCGGATGCCACGTCGCAGCAAATGCTCATGAGAAACACGACTGCGTTTGTTCGTGAACAGGGCTATGAGTCTCGTGTGCAGGAGGCAGTTTTCAAGAGTCGCGCAATGACGGACCTGATGACTGTGAAGAGTGCGATTCAAAGTGGCATGAATGCATCGCTGGAAATTCAGAATGAAGCTGGAGCGATGGCCCTGCGCGATCGTTACGACACGCCGGTGCCTGATGCAAGCGTCGAACTTGTCGATGTGGCGCCAGTACTCGCCACTCCGGTAGCGCGCGGTGTTTTGCGTCAACTCGAAGCCGAGCGATTGCAAACGGTGCTCGATTTCCATCACGTGGGCCAACACGTTCCTGGAGAAGCAAAGGAGCGAGGCACGACGATGCGTGATCCGCAGAAGCCAATCGCTGCTCCGATTGCGGAAACAGTCGGCGCGGCGCTTGAGCGACATCGCCGAGTCAGAGAGGGCTACCAGCGGCTCAGCAAGATCAAGGAGCCGCCACTGCCTGAGACTTCTCCTTCGCCGGAACCGGAAGCGCAAGCAACGAAGGTGAAGGAATGGGCCACGCAGGTGGCTACTACTATTGAGAAGGCTGCTGTCAGAACTAAGTACGTGCTCATCGATGACGAAAACGCGGAAGAAGATGAAAAGAAGGGAGACTCGAAATGAAGTCACTCGTCAAGCCGGCTGTGCAGTTGTTCATCAGTTGTATTCCGCTGGTGGCGAGTCTATTGTGGGCTCCGGTCGTACCAACTGAGGGAATTGACGGATGTCCTGAGAATTCGACGGAAGTGAGACGCAGGCAGGCTAACGGTGAAACTGTTGTGTCGTGCCAATGCGTTGCGGGGTTCACCAAATATCAGGGTCGGTGTGAATCGGTCGGGAAAGTAAACGCGCTGAAGAATGCGAAGAAAATTCAGGACGCGGTGAGTCAGGGACAAAAGCCGCCGTTTCAGCCCGTGTGGGATTTTTATCAGAGCAATCGCGGGATCGCGAAGGGTTTCGCTCCTGAAGAGAATCGCTGCGCGATCGTGTTGAGCATTACGCTTGGCTTTGAACCGCGAGCGAATGAAGCGACCTTGCGCGATTTGAAAGAGCGAAAGGGAGTGATTCCTGAGCTGGCGGATGCTGAACTGGCAAAGCGCTATTACATACGCGCACAGGAACTGGCGAATCGGATTGAAGATGAATGGGGCGCACCGGAAGTGATGAAGAGCACGGAGGCGAGCAAATCGATAAGCGCGAAAACCGGGATCGTCTTCATCCAGGATGCGTGGATGGACGGTCGAGGAAACATGACGGTCGATCACATTGACGTTTGGGATGGCCGCAGAATCGGCGCTTACGATTCTCTGGAGCCGCAGTTCGAGCGCGCGGCGCGAGTATTGTTCTGGCCGTTGCGGTAGGCGGGGGCTTATTTAACGGCTGCCCCGCAGGTTCGATTAGCCCGTAGTCAATCGACTTGAACAACGGACGCCTAAACCTGTATTCTGTCGTGCCTGTGGGGCAGTAGCTCAGTTTGGCAGAGCGCCGCGTTCGCAATGCGGAGGTCAGGGGTTCGATCCCCCTCTGCTCCACCAATAACTCACGTCATTCCAATAACTTAGCGACGCTTTCGGCTTTGGTCCAAATTCCCAACTGGCCAATATCCCAACTGGCCAATACTTGGCCAAAAATAATGAGACGCACCATCAAAGAACAGGATGCGATGGCAACGCATATCAAACAGTCTGTTGGCTTTACCGCGCCAAGTGGTTACATTTCTTAATCTTGTTGGCTTTGTGTGTAGTGCGGAGGGCTGGTGGTTGGGCTGGCAGCTAACGGGAAAGTTGCAACCTATTGACTGTTGCCGATCCATCGAATACTCACGTTACCATTCAACGGTCGTTCCTTGACCGAAGCACTCATAGCACATTGAGCGACATGAGATAGAACCGGAATGGAGCCCCTGCGTAATGGAGCCTAGGTGGGCCCCCGCTGGGTATGACATCCGCGCTGTTCAAGAATCGCTGGGTCACAAAGATATGGTGACGACGATGAGCTATACTCATGTGCTGAATCGAGGCAATCCGAGGGGTCAGGCTCGCGCGGACACACTCTGAGAGGCGCGATTCGATTTATGCGGATCCGCACAAACTACCAGGGCATAGTTGACGTCATGAGTGCTATTGCTATCGAGTCGCAAATTGCGGTCTTCCTCCGAAAGTACACGCCCGCCATCGAAGCGCAGTTGCGTGAGGCCCGTACCAGGCTTCGCGCTATGTTTCCATGTGGCTTCGAGCTGGTCTACGACAACTACAACGCCTTGGTGTTCGGCATCAGCCCAACCGAGCGCACATCAGAAGCGTTTCTTTCTGTGGCAGGGTATCCGAAATGGGTCACGCTCTTCTTCCTCCACGGTGCAGCTTTGCGCGACCCGCACGGCCTGCTCGAAGGTGATGGCAAGCAAGTCAGGGGAATCCGGCTCAAGGATCCAGCAAACATCAACACACCCGAGGTCGAAGCACTCATAGCGCAAGCCGCTCTTCCCTACGAGGCCGCGCTTCTTGCTGCTCCCGCTCTTACCACCATCGTCAAGTCAGTGTCAGCCAAGCAGCGGCCGCGGCGCCCCACGTCAGCCGTGCCGTCTTCCCACCCCCCACTTACCTCCAAACGTCCTGCCACCCGAAAATGACGCCCAACCGATACATGGTCCTCATGCTTCCGTTTCGATTTCAACGCCGTCCTTCGTGGACGCGGCGACGGAATCTCTCGCATTTTGATCCAGTCCGGTAATGTTCAAAGTACGTTGCGGCACCGGCACCTTGATTCCAGCCTTGCTCAGGGCGGCTGCGATCCTCAGTGCCACCTCACTCTTAAGTTCAAGAACAAGTTGGGGACGCGGTGCCCAGAACCGAATCTCAAAATTGAGAGCGTTATCTCCGAAGCCCAGAAAGAAGGCTTTTGGTTTTGGAAAATCAAGGACATCCGGGTGAGACGTAGCCGTTGTGCGTAATAGGTCACGCACCTCAGTTGGATCGTTGCCATACGCGACGGGAATGTTGAGAAGAATCTGGCGCTGGGTACCAGTTAAAGTCCAGTTAGTTACGCGCTCCGAGATCAGCGTCGCATTCGGGATGATGAGAGCTGAACCGTCCTGAGCATGTAACGTGCTTGAGCGAACGCCAATCTTAATGACTTGACCAGTAGCGCCACCGATCTCCAGGAAATCTCCAATCCTCACCGGTCGTTCAAAAAGTAGAATCAAGCCTGAAACGAAGTTGTTGACTACGTTCTGTAAACCAAAACCGAGACCGACGCCGATTGCGCCTGTCAAAATCGTGAACTTCGATAACTCAACACCGGCAGCGGCAATAGCCAAAAAGAAGACCAGGACCAAAACAACATAATGCGTGATCGTAGCAATGGCATTAGGGAGTCCGTATGCCAGTTTTAGTCGTGGCAGGATCGCTTCACCTAGCAGAGCTCTGGTGACGGACGCAACCAGGTAACCAACGATCAATGTCAATACAAACGCGACTATGTTGCTAAGCTTAAAACTCGCGGATCCAACTTCTATTTGGTAGTTGAGTACAGTTCTAATCGCCGCTAACAAGGGCTCGAGAACCGCAAAAAGTTTTAGTGTGGTGTGAAGCCAAACAAGTAACATCGTGGCGCCAAGCGCAAACGTTAACCGGCGAGTAAGGCGGTCGTGATCAGTCGGGGTTGTAGAAACTGCTTGCGTCGTTTTAGCCTGGAGGAGCGAGATGAGCAGAGTTCCAACAGCAAAAACGGTGTAGAGAGACACCGCGCGATAGCTGCTTGTCAATGTGCTCTGGTTAAGGAAAGCCGAAAGTCCGACGTAACCTGAGAGGTTGGCGAACAAGGCAAGCAACAGCAGCACGATCCCTATAGAGGTCGCAACAAGAATCAAATCGAAGCCTCGCTGCTTGTTAAGGTTCTCACGATAACGGTGCCAAACCCACCAACCAAACAGGCCCGCGACAACGAGGTTGAATAGTGCAATCAGATCGCGTTTGATCCAAATTGGAAATTGAACGAGCTTGATGACGTGCCACATCAATACACTTACGACCAGTGCAACCAGCATCCATTGAGATGTTTTTGTCAGATGCGGCTTGAGTAGTCTCATTACAGGAACTAGACCAATCAGATACACGAGACCCAGCACGATGTTGGGTGCGTCGAAGAGCAACAGCATCATCGCAATCACAAAAACCAGTAGCGCCAATGAGAATGGGCGTTGCAACATCAAAGTCCGGTTCTCAAGACTAATAGTTCCAGGTTGTGGAGCGCGACTAAGACGGAGGAAAAAACCCAGTGCGGCAAGTGTGAGGAAGGCAATACCAAGTAGCGCAGTAGCTTTCGCGCTCATGAAGGTTTTCAGTCGCGCAACGTCTTCTACATACGAGCCTCGCAACAGAGGCGAAATATTATGCTCAGGCTGGAACTGAATTTTCCAAAGCGGAAGACTGTCTCGTTCGAGCAAACTGCGCTGAGACTCTGCCTTTGCCTTCTTGAGACCCTCGATTTCCTTCGAGATGATCATACCCTGCTTCGCCACTAACTGTTGGAGTGCGACAATTCGACTGCGCCTTTCTTCAGCCGATTTCAGCGCGGCACTGATGTCTGCGAGAGCCTTGCTGGTGAGATCGAAAAGTTCGGGTGGAGACTCTTGAGACTTGATCTGCTCGTTCGTGGCTAACCAGCGCGATTCGTCGCTGCGAAGCGACTGAACCTCGTTTTCAAGAGCCGTAGCGTGCTTGATTAAAGTCTCCGAAAGACTCTTTACTTTCTTGTTCAAGGCCTCCCAATCAAGTTCTGATTCCTGTAGTTCTGTGAGGATTGCACCTGATTGAATTGCCTGCTCCGTTTTCCTTTCAATCTCACGAGTTGTTTCTTCTAAGCTGTTTATCTGCTGCTGAAGTTCGTCCAACGATTGGTCGAGAACCAGGCGATCGGGCAAACTCCGAAGGCGCTGGTTGAGTTGCATCGCTTCAGCAGCTATTTGCGGTGTGGCAATTGTAGACACACCCGGTGACGAAACAGGTGAAGCAATCGGTGAAGCTTTGGGACTTGGTTGCGCCGCAGAGTTGCGTTTGCTTTGCGCCCTTGTCTGATTTCTTGCTGATTGAACGCAGACACTACAGCCGAGAATTATTGTCAGGAGGAGTCGGACCCAGCGATGTTGAGTTGAAGGTTGGCTGACCATCGCACTCCTGCTAGCCTAAAACGTTGGCGACAATGTTTATGAAGAGGATCTTCAGGATCGTCGTTCCCGGGAATATCATCGCGTATGCGACATTTGGCCGGTCGGTGGGCGTAAGCTTGTTGGAGAAGGCGAGGACAGCCGGGTTGCCACACGCTCCTGAGACGATCCCGGCCACCTGGTCGTACGGCATTCGAAGCACGTACATACCGATCAACATAATAGGAAGAACGAGCACCATCAGCGTGATAGCGCCTAGCCCGAGGAACAGTAATCCCGTCTGAGTAACCGTCGCCGCGAACTTAGGCCCTGACAACATGCCGACCTGAGCAAGGAACAGCGTCAGACCAAAATTCCGTAGCACAATGTTGGCGGAAAACGGGATGGTCCAATTGATGCTGCCCGTGCGACGCAGCCTACCAAAAACAAGCGCCACCACAAGTACACCTGCAAGTCCGATCGTGATCTTTCCGACGCCCGGGATTGGTATTTGAAAAGCGCCAACCAGAAAACCAAGCGCCATGCCGATTCCAATAGAGATGTAGCTGAACTCTGCAGTGCCCCTGATGGAGTCACCGAAGTACTTGCGCAGCGCCTCGAAACTTTTACGATTCGTCAAGAGTCCAACGCGATCACCGGATTCGATCACTAGGTTTGGCTGCAAAATCAGATCGGTATCGCCGCGGCGCACTTGCATCACTGAGTACGAGATCCCGTCAGGTTGCCCAAGGTCACTGAGCGCCATTCCAACCACTGTGGGCTTCGAAGCGAAGACGCGTAGATAATCCAAGTCGCTTCGGTCGGAGGTAATTCGACCAGTCGCTGTTTCGCCGAGGAGCTTTCGCGTCTGCTCCAGCACGTCTTTGTTCGGCCCCACGGCGAGCACCACGTTACCCTGACTGAGCAAAAGCTCTGGCGACGCGTGTACGTTGCGATCCTCTATTCGGACAGCAGTGATTCGCACTTCGTCAGGTAGAGTTCTCATTACTTCCTCGAGAGGTTTGCCCAAAATGTCAGGGTTGCGGATATCAATCTCGAGAAGCTCGTTACCGGTTCCGGCTGGAGCAATCTGGGGCTTAAAGATCAGAGAGCCCAGATAGAGAAATAGGATCGGACCTGCAACACCAAAGGGATACGCGACCGAGTAGCCCACTGCCGGATCGTCGTTACCCAGAGCCTGAATCGCAGCCTGGAGCGCCGGCGTGCTTGTTGCAGCACCCGCGAAAAGTCCGAGAGCGTAGCCCAAGTTGACCGTCCCACCAACGAAAGCCAGACTCACCGCTCCTGCCAGAATTACTGCGATGGCTGCGAGGAGATTTGCTTTTCGTCCCTCGGCGCTCGTAAGCCCGCGAAAGAATTCTTTTCCGTACTGGATGCCAACTGCATAGAGGAAGAGTGCGAGTCCCAACGTACCAACCATGGCTGCCGGAACCGACTTAGGCGCGAACCAACCGACGGCTAGAGCGACGAACAGCACTGCCCCAACACCCAACGATAAGCCCTTGAACTTGATCTCGCCGACTAGATAGCCGAGCGCGATAGTAAGAAACAGCGCGATCATCGGTTGTTGCTCGAGAAGCGTTCTTATTGATTGCACGGTAAGCTCCTTTACTTTGGCGGTCACGCGGGACGCTTCAGCAGGTGGTGATTCTCCACCTGCATGTTTTCTGTGGATCGCAGAGGGCTGCCGCTAAAATCAATTCTAGAAACCATATCCGATCGTCAAAACAAACTAACGATTTGGATAATTGTTCTTAGTACTGAATTCCGTTCTGCACGCCTGTCAGAATTTACAGTTATGACCGCTATTACCCCTGCTCTAGAGTGTTTACCGCTTCGCCTGCTTTGGATTACTACGGAGTGGCCTAAAAATGGGACCGGGCAGCTTCGACTGAAAAGATAGTTGCGGTGGCTGCAACTTTCGAAAAGGCAAGCACTTACATATTTGCCGAGCGTCTAATGCGCAACGCAGAGGTCAGGGGTTCGCCCCCTCTGCTCCACCAATAGAATGCAGGCGAACTCAAATAGAAGGCCGGCCACAGGTAGACAAGAATCATCCCGTGGCCAGCCTTTACTGCTGCCGAATCACCTATTAGTGATTGCCGGCGCCTGGCGGATGGCCATATCGCACTAAGACAAAATCAGCGAAGTTAGCCTCTGGATCATTAGTGAAACTTCTATAGCCGCCGACCACGATTCTGCCGTCTGTTTGAAGCGCAACCGCGGCCGCGGCCGCGTGCGTTGGTCCAATTGACGTTGTGACGAAACCACCACTACCAAACGTCTCATCGAGCGAACCATCGGAATCGTAACGCGTCAGGGATATAGATTGGACCAATCCGAAGCTGCTTCCAGCTACCAGAATCTTTCCGTCAGCCTGTAACGCGAGGGCATTCGTCTGTAACTGAAGCGAGTTAGGAGTTGTCAGTTTGCCATGACCGTCAAAACTGGTATCGAGCGAGCCATCGGTGTTGTAGCGTGCTAACGCCGGGATCACGCCGCCGTTCTGAAAACTCTCTCCAGCAACCACGATCTTGCCGTCAGGCTGGATGGCAATGTCTCGCGCAGCACCAGCAGTGGTTTCGAAGTGCGTTATCACGATACCGTCTTCATCAAATGTACCGTCGATTGTAGCGTCCGGGTTGTAGCGCAACAGACAAAACTGGGGCTCCGAGTTAACTATGCAAACTCCAGTAACGACGATCTTTTGGTCCGTCTGTTGCACAATGCGGCCAGGACTACTAAAAAACGCTGGACCACCTCGAAAGCTAAACGGAAAATCGAGCGAGCCATCAGTGTGATAGCGCGCCACAGTAACGAAGGGCCCCAACTCTCCGACAACCACAATATTGCCGTCAGATTGAATTACGAGGTCCGTGATTTGGGTAAAGAAGTTAGTAATTGATGTAATTACTATCCCGCCAATTCCGAACGTATTGTCGGGCTTTCCGTTGGGGTGATAGCGCACTAGTGCAAAGTCTGACTGATTGATCGAACCTGCCCTGCCGGCAACCACAATCTTGCCGTCAGGCTGGAGCGCTACGGCTCTGGCCTTGGCATAAAGACCAATATCCGTTGTGACAATGCCATCGGTTCCGAAGGTAGTATCAGGTGAACCGTCGCTGTGGTAGCGCGCTACCATCATGCTCAAAGGTTCCTGACTGGAGGTGTGGAAAATCCCA